>Ga0153915_10002703_pt1 | contig 16139 bp, 22 predicted proteins | sample Opewatmetagenome_2_FD_107003 | JGI IMG/M metagenome (GOLD analysis project Ga0153915, IMG submission 107003) | Freshwater wetland microbial communities from Ohio, USA - Open water 3 Core 3 Depth 3 metaG | ecosystem: Environmental > Aquatic > Freshwater > Wetlands | place: USA: Ohio, Lake Erie...
GATCTGGGAAACTTCCAAAGTATGCGTCAGGCGCGTGCGATAATAATCCCCCTCGTGGTTAACAAACACCTGGGTCTTATATTCCAACCGCCTGAAAGCCGCTGAATGTATGATCCGGTCGCGGTCGCGCTGATAACAGGAACGATACGCGTGTTCTTTTTCAGCATAGACGCGGCCGCGGGAATTATAGCTTTTGGAAGCATACGCGGCGAGAACTTGATCCTCAAGATTATTTATTTTTCCTGTTTTAGGCATTTTTTCAGGCGTTTCAATAGCTCTTCTAAACTCTGGGAGATAACTTTAGTCCCGGCAATAGTAGAGATAAAATTAGTGTCCCCTACCCAGCGGGGAACAATATGTAAATGCATATGGGCGGTGATCCCCGCTCCTGCCGCTCGGCCGAGGTTTATCCCGATATTAAATCCATCAGGTTTGAGGGTTTTCTGTAAAAGGCTTTTAGCTTTGTTCAATGAACGCATCAGGTCCAACAGCTGCGCGTCATTTAATTGCGCTATATCGCGGATATGGGCGCGCGGAGCGATAAGAATATGGCCGTTGTTGTAAGGGAATATATTCAGCATCACCACAGAATATTTTGTTTTAAAGACCACCTGGCCTTCTGTCTTACCTGATTGGGCGTGGCAGAAAATACAGCCTTTCTTTTTGTTCAGCGCGCTTATGTATTTTATCCTCCAGGGAGCCCAAAGTTTATCCATTTTATATCCTGACGATGCGGGCGCTGATCCGGTCGGTTATCTCGATTATCCCGTAAGAATTATATTCCGCCGTGATCGTGTCCGTAGCGCTGCCGGGGTTAAAGAAAAGGATGCCGTTAACGCGTTCATTAAAAGGTTTATGCGAATGGCCGAAAATGATCAGATCAGGCTTATCAAGCTTAAAAGCGTCCTCAAGCACACTGATCAGGTTTGCCGGCGGCCCAAACCCGTGCATCAACCCGATCTTAAAATCGCCGGCCTTGAACAGGTCTTTGACGGGATATTTTAACCTGATCTCATCATTATCCATATTGCCGGATACGCCGATCACTTTAGGGCAAACTGTTTTAAGTTCCTCGATCGCCTCCATGCCGATCATATCCCCGGCGTGGACGACCATATCTACCCTCCGGAAAGCGTCAAGGATCGTTTCAGGTATCCTTTTGGCAGTGGTGGGAATATGCGTATCCGAAATTACTCCGATGATCATGCGATAATTCTCGGTTTAGAAAACAGGTCCATGATCTGGTTCAGGCTGTTTAAGTCCCAAGTCCAGATCTTTTCGTTTAAAGCCCTGAGCCTGGCGTTGGCATCGATCTCTTTAAGCGTGACGATGATCTTGCGCTGCGATTTATGATGATACTTCTTGCACTCCCTGGCAAAATCGGTAATATCCTGCTCTGTGAGCGCATCAGTTTTTATGGCCATTATCCAAAGCGAGTCATTTGAGCGGCCAAGCAAACCTTCTTTTAAAGTCAGGTTGTTGAATGACAAGTTCTTTATCTCCCTGAAAGGCGGCAGCCTGATCTTCTTTCGTTCGATCTGCATAAGGTCATCTTCAAATAACTGCAATAATTCCGAAACTCGGTTGCTTAAAGGTTTCGCGGCCTGGCGCAGGAACTCCTGGATCATCTCTTCAATATTATCCCGGAATCTAGCCTTCTGGAACTTCGCGTCAAAAGTAAGCGAACAGAGCTTCTCCTGGTAGACGAATTTCAGCCAATAGGCAAAAAGCCTGTCAGAGATCTTCAGGAAGTCACCGCTACGCATGATCGCGTCCAGCTCTAAAAGATGGTTGATCCTTAAGGAAAGCTCCTTTTTCGGTTTGTGCAGGATATGCGCGATCTCTTTGATCCTGTTACGGCCGCTGGAGACCAAATAAAGTATAGAGATATAATCGTTACTGTATGTAGTGTCCAGGAAACGTTTGAGGTAATTAGAAAATTTAAGATTGAGTATGCCGGTAGAATCAAAAAGCATCCCTTCCAGTATATCTGCCAGCGCTCCAACGTGGGATTTACTTAAAGCGTCAGAAATAAGCTCAAGATATAGTGGGTAACCACCGGTAAAATTAATAATGAAATCGCCTAATCCCGGCTCAAGCTGCAAGGTGGTTAACCTGTGCTCAAGATACCTTTCGCTGGTATGCGTATCAAAAGGCTCAACCTTGATCACTTCAAAGTTACCGAAAAGCAATGACAGTTGCTTGGAAAGTATGAGCTGCGTTTTAAAGACCATGGAACTGATGATCACATAAAGCGTGTTTTTCTGCAGGATAAGCAGCTTTGACCATTCGCGGTAAAGATTGCTCACCCCCAGGTTTTCCAGGTTATGGAATTCATCCAGGATCAAGACCGCGGATTTACCGGTCTCCTGGTGGATCAATTCGGTAAGGTTAAATACCTCGCCTAATATATTATTCTTCTTCCTTTTGCGTAATGCCACCAGGATCTCTTTGATCTTAGCCGTGGTTTTGGGGATATATTTTTCGGAACGATCGATCAGAAAACTAAGGTCTTCCTTAAGCGGCATACCGCTATTCGAAAGGAAATTATAAAGCAGCACACCGGTAAATCTTTTTACAAAATCTTCCAGTGTTTCATGGCGCACCTCAAGATACACCGCGATGATCCGGTTATCGTAGAATTTATCCAGGAACTTAAAAATGATCCCGCTTTTACCGACATTCTCCTCGCCGATAATGGCGATATTTTGCCGGTAACCGTCTTTAAGCGCGCTTACGCGCTTTTGCAGTATCTGGATATAATTTGTGCGGTCAAAAAACTTTTCTTTGATCATGGCAAATAAAATAACGGATTCTGGGGGTTTGCGCCCTTACGGATCTCAAAATGCAGATATGTTCCCTTATCCCTGCCTGCTTGGCCTGTGCGGGCGATCAGGGAACCTTGCTTAACGCTTTCACCAATACGTACGTAAACTTCGGCGTTACGCGCGTAAACGCTGCGTAAGCCGTCGCCGTGGTCGATGATCAGGGTTTTCCCGAAATTACCGAAGTTATTGGCGTAAAAGACGACCTTACCGCTTCGTGAGGCGACAATATCAGTATTAGAATACGGCTGGATATTCAGCCCTTTGTTCATGAAGTTACGGTAATTTACCCCGAAAGAGCCGACCACCCTGCCTTTTAAAGGCCAGATGAAATCATCGCTCGCGTAATTTACGGAAGGCCGAACCTGGTTGCGGCGGTTAGGGATAAAGATCGTCTGCCCTATTTCGATTTTGGAAGACTCAAGGTTGCGGTTAACCCGCAGAATTTCATCAAGGTCAATATCATATAACCTGGATATCTTCCATAAAGTCTGGCCTGCCGCCACGCGGTGGTAGATACCCGGCATATTCGTTAAGGCCGGCGCGATCGGCCTGGTATATGGCGGAGCGCTTACGCAACCAGCCAGCCCTAAAGCTATCAGAATAAGAATGATCTTCTTTTTCATCATCTTGAATTTTGCTGTTTTAAGCGAGAGAGGGGAATCGAACCCCCATATCCAGCTTGGGAAGCTGGTGTTCTACCACTGAACTACTCTCGCATATACTTTTCAAAATAGATCATTTAAGCCGAAGCGCACTCTTCCATCAGTTTCATGGAACAATATTTTCCGCACATCGTGCAGACATCAGAAAGTTTTGGCTTACTGGACGCTCTGTAAGCTTTTGCCTTCGAAGGATCGATGGAAAGGCGGATCTGTTCTTTCCAATTACGCTCTTTGCGCGCCAGGCTGATTGATCTATCCCAGGCGATCGCTTTTTCACGCTGTTTCACAAGGTCACCGGCGTGGGCTGCGATACGCGCGGCGATCACCCCTTCTTTAACGTCATCCGCCGTAGGGTGCCTTAAATGTTCAGCTGGGGTAAGATAACAAAGAAAATCCACGCCTGAGGCGCTGGCGACCGCGCCACCGATGGCTGAACTGATATGATCATAACCCGCGGCTACGTCAGTAACCAAAGGCCCAAGCACATAGAATGGCGCGCCGTGGCAGTATTTCTTCTCCAGATCCACGTTCTTCTTAACCTGGTCAAGCGGCACATGGCCTGGCCCTTCGATGATCACCTGCACATTGCGTTCGTATGCTTTGCGCGCCAATGCGCCCAATATTTTTAACTCGGCGATCTGGGCTTTGTCAGTGGCGTCAAGGATAGTTCCCGGCCTTAAACCATCACCCAGGCTTAAAGTAATATCATATTTGTAAGCGATATCCAGTATAGCATCAAAATCAGTATAAAAGGGGTTCTCCTTTTTATGCAGCTTCATCCAGCTGGCGATGATCGCGCCCCCGCGGGAAACGATACCCATCAGCCTTTTATTATCTTCCAAAACCTTAAGGCTCTTGCGCGTTACGCCAGAGTGGATCGTAAAAAAATCCACGCCCTCTTTTGCCTGCTCTTCCAAAACAGCCAATAGATCGGCGGAAGTGAATTTCAGGAAATTCCCGTATTTTTCCTGCGCCCTTACGGCGATCTGATAAACCGGCACAGTGCCCACAGGCACCGTAGAATATTTTAATACCGCTTTACGCGTTTTATTAAGGTTCGCCCCGACGCTTAAGTCCATCACCGCGTCAGCGCCTGCCGCTATGGCGACTTTCAGCTTTTTGATCTCTTCAGGGATGCTTCCGGCATCAGTGGATGTGCCGATATTAGCGTTGACTTTCGTGCGCAACCCCTTGCCAACAGCGCAAGGTGAAGAGATTATATGGGTTTTATTTAAGGGAATGGTGGCCAGGCCCCTGGCCATAGAACGTACAAAATCCTTTTGGCTTACGCCTTCAGAACGGCAGATCCTTTTCATTAAAGGCGTGACAATATTCTTCTTTGCGTATTCTAATTGTGTCATTATTTATTCAATCTAAAATGAAAACTTTTTACTGCTTTCTTTACATTTCTTGCTTTTAGAACTGCCCGGCATAAAGCCACGCCGCGAGCTCCGGCCTTAAGTACCTTCTCCAGGCTAGAGAGATCAATGCCGCCGATAGCGTAATAAGGTATACGTATTTTACCCTTAAGGCGCTTGATCCGGTTTAATCCCAGCGCTTTTATTCCGGGTTTAAGCGGGCTTTGAAAAACCGGCCCAATACCAAGATAGTCAGCTCCCTGAGCTTGTGCGGTTATCGCCTGAGATAAAGAACCACAGGACTTACCGATGATCTTGTTCTTGCCTAGTATGCGCCTGGCTTCTTTTATGGAAGCGTCCGTCTGGCCCAGATGCACACCGTCAGCGCCAGAAAGCTTGGCAACACGTACATTATTATTAACTATAAAGAGCGTTTTGGTATTTTTAAGAGTTTTGGCCAACGCGCAAGCGCGGATGGTCAATAATTCATCACTCGCTTCTTTATCCCGCAACTGGATCAACCCAACACCTGCGCGAGAAAGTAAGCGCGCTAATCTATTTAACGGCCTTTTTGCGCAGACCTTTTTGTCCAGGATCAGATAAAGCCGCGATCTTGCTAAAAGAGCTCTTCTCGATTTCATATATCTTATAACGCAGGTCCTTAAAAATTAAAGCGGCTTTGATATTAGTAAGCTTGGCGAACTCTTCTAATACGCGGATCGATTCTTTTACCCTTTGCAGGTTCGCCCGGAAAATATCCGCGGCGTCTAGCCTAAGCAGCTCGCCGCGCGAATTCTTTCTACCTACGTCTTTTAAGCTATCACGGGATTTAAGCAGATTGCCGGCGTCCTGCAGCATTCTTGCGGCGCGGTCAACTTTATGCCTGGCCTGTTTAAACGACGCGGTAAGCAGACGATGATCAAGAATAAACCGGGTTATCTCTTCGCAAACTCGCAAACCTTCTTTAACCCGGTTTAAATTCGCATCAATTATGCGGCCGATCCCCTGATTATGAGAATACTTTAACAATTTTCTTGATCAACGCGGTCGTGGAGCGGCCGCTAACCAGCTTGACCGTCAACACTTTTCCCCCGCGCTCCTTGACAAAATCCGCTCCAATAATGTTTTTACTGCTCCAATCCGAACCCTTGACCAGATAATCCGGTTTTAAATTTTTGATCACCTCTAACGGGTCAGACTGATTAAAAAGCACGATAAAATCAACGCAAGCTAAAGCGGCGAGGGTGCGCATACGGTCAAGTTCACCGATAACCGGCCTGTCTTTACCTTTAATCTTTTTAACGGAAGCATCGCTGTTTACCGCTACGACCAGATAATCACCCTTAGCCCGGGCATCCTGCAGGTATTTCACATGGCCATAATGAAGGATATCAAAACAGCCGTTAGTAAAGACTATTTTCTTACCGGCCCGTTTAAGGCCCGCGATGATCGTCTTTAAGCGGTTAAGCGTGACTATTTTTGTTCCTGGCAAAGTTCTTGTTCGATTATTTCGCATATTATGTGAGCGATAGTGATGTGCGCTTCCTGGATCCTCGCCGTGACTACCGAAGGAACGAGCAGCGATACATCAGCGACTTTAGCGATCTCGCCGCCGTCTCCACCGCTTAAAGCGACGGTTTTGATCCCCATCTTCTTGGCTTGTTTTAAACCCATTACGACATTTTTAGCCTTGCCGCTTGTGGAGATACCCAGGGCTACGTCATTTTTCTGGCCCAGCGCCTCTATCTGACGGGAGAATATCACATCATAACCATAGTCATTAGCCAGGGAAGTAATAATGGAGGTATTCGTGGTCAGCGCTATGCCGGCTAACGCGGAACGGTCTTTCTTGAACCTGCCCACAAGTTCTGCGGCAATATGCTGGCTGTCGCTGGCTGAACCGCCATTACCAAACACGATCAGTTTGCCGTTCTTCTTAAGGCAATCAATGATCAGTTGGGTGATCGCGACGATCTGGCTTATCTGGTTACGCAGGATCTCTTCTTTAACCTGGATACTTTCCAGAAGCACATCTTTTATCCTTTCGCGCATTTTTATCTCCGTTCTATCCGTAAAATACTTTAGCGATCTCGTAAAGCTCCATATCCACTGTCTTCAAAGCTTTCACCGCTTCCTCTAAAGGCACGTCGATGATCTTGATCCCTGCTAAAGCGACCATTTTCCCGAACTTCTTCTTCATTACCAGCTCCACAGCTTTCACGCCAAGGCGAGTACCCAAAACACGGTCAAATGCCGTAGGCGAACCGCCTCTCTGAATATGGCCCAAAACGCTCACGCGTGTCTCATAACCGGTCATTTTCTCGATCAATTCCCCCAGCCTTTCACCGATACCGCCTAAACGAACATGGCCAAAAGCATCAAGTTTCTGTTCCTGAGTGACCAGCGTGCCATCTTTAAACTGCGCGCCTTCAGCGACTACGACAATACTGAAAGTCTTGCCATGGGAATGCCTTTTCTTGATCACCGCGCAAACCTCATCCAGATCAATAGGGATCTCCGGGATAAGGATTACGTCCGCGCCTCCGGCGATCCCGGCTTCAGTAGCGATCCAACCGGCGTGGCGTCCCATAACCTCGGCGACAATAATACGATGATGGCTTTCCGCTGTTGTGTGCAGGCGGTCGATACACTCCATAGCCACATTCAGCGCCGTGTCAAAACCGAATGTATAATCCGTAGCGGAAAGGTCATTATCGATTGTTTTAGGCACACCAACGATATTCGACAGCCCGTCTTTAACTAACTTGGCGGCTACCCCTAAAGTATCTTCTCCGCCTACCGCGACAAGCGCGTCTAGGCCTATTTTCTTAAAATTCTCTTTTACTTTTGCCAAGTCACCGTCTTTTTTATAGGGGTTAGTGCGGCTAGTACCTAATATCGTACCGCCTCTGAACAAAATACCTGATACCGCTGTTCTATTTAAAACCATGGTATCGTTCTCCACCAAGCCCTTCCATCCATTTTTGATCCCTACGACTTCAAATCCTTCATTCAAGGCTTTCCGCACTACCGCGCGGATGACCGGATTTAACCCCGGGCAATCGCCTCCACCAGTAAGAATACCGATCTTTGCCATTTTGAATCCTCCTTGTGTACGAACACAACACCGACGCAATACCGATCAGCGGCGGGTGTAAGTTCAGCAGAACACACCAACGCAATACAAATCAGCGGCGGGTGCAGATGATAATAATTATTTAGATCCTTCCGTAACCGCCAAACGGTATGGTGGGCGGCTGATCTTTCTCGAAATCTTTCCTTTTCTTATCCTTCTCATCCTGGGCGATCTTTGCCACGTGGATCCTGATAATGATCTGCTCCTCTAATCCCAGGACTTCCTGAATTTTAGAACGGGCAGTTTCCTGCAAACGGGTGGTTAATTCCGGTATATTCGCTTCCGAACGCAGTACCACGCGCATATCCACAATAATGCCTTTTTTGCTGGCGATAACATCGGGTTTAAGGTCTTTGATCTCAGGGATGATCACAGCTAACCTGCGGATCAGGTCTTCAACAGCGGAAAGCGATATAGTTACCTGGCCGCCGGCAGTAGCAAAAGCGATCGTCCGCTCTCTCTGGAATTTCCCCAGGATAGCTTGAGCAAAAGAAAAGCTGATCAAGATCAGGATCAGCCCGGAAAACCCGATGATCACACGCGACTGGTTGCTTTCTTTAGCCAAAACAAGCAGGTTATTGATATCCTGGGGTAAAAGTAAATTTAATGAGAAGACGATCAAAGCTACCCCGATAACCGTGATCACCGCCGCGTAAAATAAAACTCCCAGAACAGAAAAAAATCTCATCGCATTACCCCCTCTCTATACCCTGCACATTTATATTGATCTCTTTGATCGATAGGTTGCTCATTTTCTCAAGCGCCAGGCGCACATTCTCCTGGACCTTGACGGAAACATCCGGTATATTGTAGCCGTAGGCGATGACTAAAGGCACATCCACCTTGACCTCTTCGTTCTTATTGATCTCTACTTTGATCGACGAAAAACTCTTCTGCCCAAGCAAATCCATCAACCCGCTTTTCAGGTCTTTACCTACGCGCTTTACGCCTTCAATTTCGCTGGCCGCGACGCTGGATATGGAGGCGATAACGTTCTTATGGATCCTGACCACGCCTAATTCATTACGTGTTTCATCCCTATGCATGGCTACTCTCCTTTTTCTTCGCTTTGCAGAAGATCCTGGACAAAATGCGTGGAAATATCGCCTTTCTTAAAAGAGGGGTTCTCCATCAATTTTATATGAAAAGGTATGGTTGTTTTTATTGGCGCGATATAAAATTCGCTCAATGCCCTATGCATCGTCTTGATCGCTTCCTGACGGTTTGAGCCGCGCACGATAAGTTTGGCGATCAGCGAATCGTAATAAGGCGGGACTTCATAGCCGGCATAAATATGTGTATCTACGCGCACATTCGGCCCGCCGGGAAGGACTAAAGTCTCTATTTTACCGGGTGAGGGCATAAAATTATTATCCGCGTCTTCAGCGTTGATCCGGCATTCAATGGCGGCGCCGTTGATCTTGATATCTTCCTGATGGATCTTGATCTTTTCACCGCTGGCTACGCGGATCTGCTCTTTGATCAGGTCGATACCCGTGACCATCTCGGTGACCGGATGCTCCACCTGGATACGCGTGTTCATCTCCATAAAATAAAAATTCCCGCTTTTTTCATCAAGCAGGAATTCGATCGTACCGCAGGAAATATAATTGATCGATTTCATCGCCTTGACCACCAATTCACTAAGGCGCTTGCGCATTTTACTGTCCACGGCGCAAGAGGGGGCTTCTTCAAGCAGCTTCTGATGCCTTCTCTGTATACTACAATCCCTCTCGCCAAGCTGCAAAGTATGCCCGGATTTATCAGCGATCACCTGCACCTCAATGTGGCGCGGTTTCTCAATATACTTCTCGATATAGACGCTGGAATTACCGAAATTCGCTTCCGCTTCGCTTTGGGCGGTAAGTAAACTTGATACCAAAGTAAGGTCATTATGGCAGACCCGCATACCTTTGCCTCCGCCGCCGGCGGCAGCTTTGATGATCACAGGATAACCGATGGATTTGGCGGTTTTTAAAGCCTCTTCTTTATTTTTGATCACCGCTTTGCTGCCCGGGATGATCGGCAAGCCGGCTTTCTGCATGGTAATACGGGCGGCCATTTTGTCGCCCATTAATCGCATATTCTCCGGGGTTGGCCCGATAAAAGTTATCTTGCAGGATTCGCAGATCTCGGCAAAGTGGGCGTTCTCCGCTAAAAAACCATAACCAGGATGTATCGCTTCCACGTCACTGATCTCTGCGGCGCTGATAATCGCGGGAATATTCAGATAGCTGTTAGCGGAAGGCGCCTGGCCTATGCAGATAGCTTCATCGGCAAAACGCACATGCAAAGAGTTGCGGTCAGCTTGTGAGTATACGGCTACCGTGCGGACACCTAATTCATGACAGGCGCGGATTATTCTTAAGGCGATTTCGCCACGATTGGCAATAAGTATTTTTGAGAACATAATTAGATATTAAAGTGGTTCAATAAGAAAAATAGGCTGGCCGAATTCTACAGGCTCGGCATTATCAACCAAAATTTCAAGTATCTTGCCTCTGATCTCGGATTTGATCTCATTCATCAGCTTCATCGCTTCTACGATACAGATCACCTGGCCCGGCTCGATCGTCTGGCCGACCTCAACATAAGCAGGAGATTCAGGGCTGGGCGCACGGTAAAATGTGCCGACCATAGGGGATTTTATCTCCACGGTCTTCACAGACGGTTGTGCCGGCTGTTCCGGTTGAGCTTGATGCCGCTGGCCTTGAGCAGGCTGAACAGATTGCCTCTCCAGGAGTACAGGTGCATTAAAACCCTCAATGCCGGAAGCGGTTTTCTTGAGGCGTATGCGCATATCCTCTTTTTCCACTTCCAGCTCGACTAAGCCGTTTTCATTCATCAGATTTATCATTTCCTTGATCTCTTTGATATTCATCTTAGAAGACTCCTTTTAAGGATTAACCCGCTGGCCTTAATTTACCCTCTCCACGTAACTTCCTGTACGCGTATCCACCTTGATCCTGTCACCCTCGCCGATAAATAAAGGCACTTGCACATTCGCCCCAGTGTCGATCTCCGCGGGCTTTGTGCCGCTTTTAGCTGTATCACCCTTAATTCCGGGCTCGGTATGTATAATGGTAAACTCTATGAAATTAGGCAGGTTGATGGACAAGGTATCACCCTTAAAAAAATAACCCATTACTTCAAGGTTATCTTTAAGGAATTTCGCTTTGTCTCCGACACGCTCTTCAGTAATGGGCACTTCTTCAAAATTCTCCTGGTCCATAAAATGGAACATCCCCCCGGCTGAATACTGATATTGCAGCTTGCGTTCATCCACATAAGCCGGTTCAATGGTTTCTACGCCGCGGAAGGTCAGCTCCTGAATATTATTGTTCTTCATGTTGCGCAGCCGCGCCCGAACAAAAGCCGAGCCCTTGCCGGGTTTGACGTGCTGGGCCTCCACGACAACATAAACTTCATTATTCACTAAAATGGTTACCCCGGATTTGATTTCATTTATTGATAGCGCCACTTAACACCTCACATCCTTTCTTGGTTACTAATACCATATCTTCAACCCTGATGCCGAATTCACCCGGCAGGTAGATCCCCGGTTCAATGGTAAAGATCATCCCCGGTTTGGCTAAACTCGCCTCATTTCCTGAAATATGCGGGCCCTCATGCACCTCTAACCCGAAGCCATGACCGAGGTTATGCTCAAATTTATTGCCAAACCCTTTTTTCGCGATATAATCCCGGGCAGTTTTATCAATTACGGACATCTCCACGCCTGGCCGGATCGCTTTGATCGCTTTTTCCTGCGCTTTAAGAACAACGCCATAGACTTGGCGGACAAGAACTTTTATTTTACCCAAAAAGAAAACCCTTGTCAAGTCAGATTTATACCCCTGATACTCTACTCCCATATCAATAAGCACCGGCTCATTATTACGGATCAAGCGGCTACCTGAAAGATGGTGCGGCTTGCTGGAATTCGGCCCGGAAGCCACAATTACGTCAAATGCGCTGGCGCTGGCCCCGGAAAACCTGATAAAACGTTCGATCTCCCCAACTACCTCAACTTCTTTTAAACCTACGGCAAGGATCTTACGGATATGCTTGACCGTTTCTGCCGTGATCTCCACGGCTTTCCTTATTTTCGCGACCTCAGATGCATCTTTGACTTCCCTGAGATCCTCTATCAGGTTGTGCGTGGGAATCAAACTAAATTTACCTTCGCTAAACTGCTGAAGCCTGGAAAACTCCGCGAAAGCGAGATTTCTTTCCTCAAAACCCAAGACTTTCAGCCCCATCTTTATACATGCCTGCGCTATGCATTTAAATACAGAGCCATTACTCTGGACAAGCCGGGCGTTACTCTTAAGAAAACCCCTGGCTTCCTCGGTATAGCGGGAGTCAGTAAAATAAATATTTCCTTTTTGGGAAACCAACAAGTAAGAATCTCGGCTGATCGATTCAGTAAGGTATGAGATGTTCGCCGGCAGAGATACAAGCAAACCATCAAGGTTTTCCGTCTTTAATCTGGCGTAAGCTTTCTTAAGCCGTAAATTCATTTTACTTGAACTAGATCCAGAAGGGCTTCCAGGCCAAGGGTGTAACTTTTAGCCCCGAAACCCAGGATCGTGCCTTTAGCTACCGGGCTGATCAGGGATTTATGGCGGAATTCTTCGCGGGTGTATATATTAGACAGGTGCACCTCAACTACAAAGACGCCGCTTGCGGAAATGGCGTCGCGGATAGCTACGCTGGTGTGCGTATAAGCAGCCGGATTGATCAATATCCCGGCAAATTTCCTGCTTGCTGCGCTGGCGATAAGGTCAACGATCTTACCTTCATGGTTGGATTGGCTGATGGTAAGCGTGACTTTTCTTTTCTTAGCTAACGCTTTCAGGCTGTTATTGATCTGAGCCAGGGTGACTTTACCGTAAACCGCAGGCTCACGGATCCCGAGTTTATCCAGGTTAGGCCCGTGAATAACCAGTATCTTCATTATTCCGCCTCATCAATAAGCATTACCGGTATACCGTCTTTAATGGGATACTTCTTGCCGCATTTGGTACAAACGATCTTGTTATCTTCTAACTTCACATCAGCTTTGCATGCCGGGCAAGCCAAAATGTCTAACAGCTCTTTGTCGATCATTTTACTTCTCCCCCTTTTTGCTTGGCTAAATATGCGGTCCTTAATTCATAAAGCAGATTCTCCAGTAAACCTGATTCTTCTTCAGTGAGATTACCTCTGGTTTTTTCCTGGAGCATACCCAAAGTATCGATAAGGAATTTAGCCTGAACAATATCTTCATCCGTTTTATTGGTCACCGGGTTAGGGATATGCCCCAGCGCGATGGAAGCCTGCAGAGTAAGCGTGGTGATAAAAAACTTAAAATCCGGCTCAGGAGGCACGAATTTTCCCTGTTCTTTTTGCTCCACTTTTTCCTTTTCAACTTTTTCTTTCCAGCTTTCGTCAACCTTCTTATTTAATTCATCCATGGTTTTAATTGATTGTGATCCCAGCGTAACCGACTACGCTTGTCTTGTCATTATTTTCCGATGCGCTTGTGTCATACCTGACCAGATGCGCCTGCTTTGCCCCCAATAACTTTGCCAGTTGCAGTAAAACATAAACCGGGGCATAACCGCACATGGAGATATTCAGCTCTTTGATGCTTTCTAAGAATCTTTCTTCGTCCAGTTTCAGGATAGCGTCTATCGCTACTTTGTCTTTTCTTTCCGCGCTCTCCAGCGGTTCATAATGCGTCATATCCGAGCTGGCCACCAAAGTCACCAGGCCCAGCCGTTTACTCTGGATGATCACCTCAGCCATTTCAACAGCGATGCTTTTTAAATGCTGTTTATTGGCGGACATAAAAGCTATCGGCACGATCTTAAAATCAGGCCGGAAATACTGTAATATCGGCAGCTCAACTTCCAGGGAATGTTCATACAAATGCGCCAGCGAATCCTCTTCTAAGAGCGCACATTTTTTCAAGAACTGCCTGGCAAGTTCAGCGTCGATCTTAATATCGCCCAGGGGCGTCTGCCATGTCCCTTCAGCCATTACGCTGAATACCGCTCCGTGGCCAGTGTGGTTCGGACCTAATAAAATCACGGTATCTTTGATATTGATACCGGAAACGGTCTCCGCGGCGACTTTACCTGAATAAATGTAGCCGGCGTGCGGCAGGATACAAGCCAAGATATCCTTAGCCTCCCGCTGCTTAACAAACCCGCTGATCTGTTTAGTAAGCTCTTTGCGACCTGATTCATAAAACTGCCCTGCTACAACAGGTTTACGGATTTCCATTTGGCGTATCAAAAATCTCCGTTAAATATTGCCTGCTCTTGGTTATATCCAAACCCGACGCGGGCGCGTGCGCCTCAATGACTTTGATCGTATCTGTTTTAAGATACGGTTTTAAAATTGAGAAATCTAACTTTCCCTGCCCCGGAGCAAGGTGGTCACGGCATGACGCGATATCATGCAGGTGAACGCCCGATAACCTGTCAGAATAAGCTTCCAAAAAATCCTTATGCCTGGCAAACCCCAGGTTCTCCATTAACTGCGCGTGGCCCGTATCATGCCAATAAGAAACCTGGGAATATTTAAATTTATCCAGGATCACTTTTAATTCATCAAAAGACGGTATCTCGCGATGATAAAACCTGGTCTCCACGCCCAAAAGTATGTTTTGCTCTTTGGCGTGCTTATTCAGCTGATCGAGGCTCTTAAGCGTCCTGTTCAAAAAACCTTGCGCGAGGTCGTCTCTTTCCGCGCGCATCCGGGATTTTATATCAGTAAACTCCGCGGAATCTTTATCTCCCCTATCATACAAATTGATCAACTGGCGCGTGCGGTCAACCACTTCAACCCTGCCGCAATGCAGGACCACGGCTTTTGCCCCTAAAGCAGAAGCCATATCAATGGTCCTTTTAGTGTACTTAACGGCTTGCAGGCGCTGAAATTCATCTAAAGAAGCCATGGAATAACAATCCGGAAGCGCCTTATCGCGGCTGAACTCATCCGGTATAGGGCAATAATTGTGCAGGCTGACCGGCCGCATATCAAAACTGCCGGCCAGATCAGCGAACTGGCTGACCATAGCGGCAGTAAAATTAAAACCCAGCTCGACTTGTTTAAAACCAAGCTGGCTGATTTCAAAGAACAGCTCTTTAGTGTTTTCGCTTCGGGAGGCGTTCCAGGAAGTTGAAAGCGCGAAATCCATGCTACCTTCTTGTTGTTTTTGCCCGTTTTCTCTTGCGTTCGCTGGGTTTTTCGTAATGCTTGCGGTCCCGGACTTCCCGGAGTATCCCTTCCTGCTCGATCTTTTTCTTAAAACGGCGCAACGCGGATTCAAAAGACTCGTCTTTTTTGACTTCAACCTGTGACAATATGATCATCTCCTTTCGTGTTTATATTTAGATTTATTAATATAGCATCCTTTAAAAGAACTGTCAATTTATTCTACCTCAAAGGATATCACGATATTAAAAGAAAGCTGGGCGTAATCCAGATCCTTGGGAAAATCCGGCAGAGGCACGACATCCTTGACGCTTCTTAAGGCAACTGAGCGCAGATAAGCGTTATTCACGGATTTTTCTTCCACCAGGCGCACATCTTTAAGGTATCCGTCGCGTGAGATGACAAAAGACAGGTAAACTTCTCCGGTTTCACTGCGTGAATAATTCTGGTAGGCCGCCCGGCGGATCTTTTCGCGCACGATCTGATAATAACTGATGTATGAAGGATTATTGATCTTGCCCATATCTATGGGGGGCAGCGAGATCTTCCTCTTGAACGCCAGCGTATCAGGGGTTAAAAAAGCCGGTTTTGTGAAACTTGCCGACTTGGAAACCGGCATCCTTGGCCCACCGAATACTTTTTCGCGGTCTATATATGGCGGAGGGATATCCCTGCCGGAGATAATAACGGAATCGATCTTCATGAACGGTTCACCCCGGGATAACTTACCTCCGCTGGCCTTGCCGGGAATACTCCTTAAAGCGGAGTTTTTCTGCTGCTTCAGCTCAGGCTTAAGCTTAGCGTAGCTTACCTCCATCTTATGTTCTTTTCTCTCCGGAGCAATGAAACCGGTGATGGGGTTCTGCAGAATGATCAAAACGTGGATAAGAAACGAGATAAAAAATGTTTTTATTAAAAGCTTTTCCGTAAACATGTCCCTATAATA
>Ga0153915_10002704_pt1 | contig 16138 bp, 12 predicted proteins | sample Opewatmetagenome_2_FD_107003 | JGI IMG/M metagenome (GOLD analysis project Ga0153915, IMG submission 107003) | Freshwater wetland microbial communities from Ohio, USA - Open water 3 Core 3 Depth 3 metaG | ecosystem: Environmental > Aquatic > Freshwater > Wetlands | place: USA: Ohio, Lake Erie...
ACATCCAAGTGGATGTCAGAATCATCACCGCAACCAATAAGGACCTCCTCAAGCTGAAGGAAGAAGGTAAATTCAGAGAAGATCTTTTTTACAGAATAAATGTTGCTTCTATAAGAATTCCTCCCCTTCATGAGAGGTCGAGTGATATTCTCCCTCTGACGAAATACTTCATACATAAATATAACGAGGAATTCCATAAGAGTGTCAAAAAAATTTCAAAAGGAGTAGAGGACTTCCTTGGAAATTATAATTGGCCTGGTAATGTACGGGAGTTGAAAAATGTGATCGAGAGGGCAATGATTCTCGTTGAAGAAGATACTCTCCTCATGGAGCATCTCCCCATAGAGATTCTTGGACAGGCTTCGAAACAGGGAGGGGCCATTGAAGGAATTCGAATCCCACCCGAAGGAATCTCAATGGAAAAAGTAGAAGAAGCCCTGGTGAGGCAAGCCCTAAAAATGACCAATGGTAATCAAACCAAAGCGGCCAAACTTTTAGATATCAGTCGAGACGCCCTCCGATACCGAATGCAAAAATTCGGGATTGTTGAATCGTGACGCCAAGAACTGCCTAACGCATAGGGCAGAGAGCATAGAGTTCAAACTTCAAAATTTTCGAATCTAAAATCTCAAAAGCTAAATCTCGCAATCCCCTCATTCACTAATATTCATATCTCATTTTTTTCTCTAAAACTCCACATCTTTAATTGAATTCTAACTTCTTCCATGCTCTTAGCTTTAAGAATTTCGCTATGCCCTCTGCGCTATGCTCTTTGCGGTTTCAGCAATGTCATAGGGGGAGAATCCACAGGGGTGCGGGATATTACGCTAATAAGCATATGTCTTCACAAGGGGTGGATTTTAAATAATTCAATAAATTTTTTAATATTCAGATAATATATTGAAATTAAAGAATTTTTATACCAATCCTAAAATTGATTTTTCTTCTGAAAAATAAAGGATTTTGGAACAGGAATTGCTCAATGAATATAGCAAAGAGTTATGAATATGAGATACCTAACCAAACAATTATTGACCCTCATTGCAATTGCCTTTTTAGTTTTCTCTTCCGGAACTGCAAAGGCTCAAGCCGTAAAGGGGACGTTTCTCTACAACCTTTCAAGCTTTACTGGTCCAATCCCTTATAGCTGGGTAGAACTTACTATCGATAAAGAAAAGAACGAACTCTATGTGTGTAATGGGTCGGACCGGTCTGTGAGAATATTTAATGAAAATGGAATGGAAATCTATAATTTTGGTGAGGACAGCGATCTTGGTAATATCAATATCACCCATCTCGCTGTTGATAAAGATGGAAACATCCTTCTTCTTTCCTACAAGTACGATGTAAAAGGAACAAGCTATTCGATTATCCGCTGCAATTTCAGGGGAGAGTTCGTATCGAAATTCGAACCACAAAATCTTCCCTCCGATTTCTCCGGGTTCTCCCCAACTCGCATCATTTATAGAGAATATAAAGAAGGTCGCCTTTACCTGGTCGACAAGAACCTGATGAAGGTTGCGGTGACCGATATGAGCGGTGTCTATCTGGATGGTTACGACCTTGCTGCTCTTCTCCGTTTTGATGAAAAGAAAAGGAGGGATACAGGCATAGTAGGTTTCGATGTGGATAATGAAGGAAATATCTTTTTTACAATACCTACGATTTTTCAAGCTTTCAAACTCTCTCCCGATGGTAAAATCACCGCTTTTGGTCAAAGGGGAAGTGCTCCAGGAAAATTTAACGTCGTTGGAGGCATTGCAGCGGATGACAAAGGATATTTGTATCTCACTGATACATTGAGGTGTGTTGTCATGATCTTTGATAAGAATTTTAAGTTCTTAAGAGAATTCGGCTATCGCGGATATAGGCCCAGCAATCTGATTGCCCCCATGGAATTAACCGTAGATAACAGAGGTAGGATTTTTGTGAGCCAGAGTGCAAGGAGAGGAGTCAGCGTTTTCCAGGTGGTGTACGACTGATTCGTTTTTATGCAGCAATAGACGCTCTGCGCTATGCCGTATGCGCTTTGCGTTTCAGATATAACAGGGGGATGATGAGGGGAAAATAATAAATAGTGAAGGAGGTGGTAGAAGGCGATTAAGAGTGAAGAGTGAAGAAGTAAGAATTTAAAAGTTAAAATTTGAAAGGAAAAAATAAAACAAAATAATTTGGAGGATGAGATGAAAGGACTGAAATTAGGTTTGGTTATCATGGCAGCAGCCATTTTAACCGTTGGTTTAAGCGGGATGGCATATGCCTTCCATGAAGGCGGAGTTGGAACATGCGAAGGCTGTCATACTATGCATAATTCTATAGGAGACGCGACAGTGATAAAAGGGGGCACCCAATTTCAAGGTGTTGCCTATCTCTTGAAAGGCAGTGACCAGAGCTCAACCTGTCTGAACTGCCATTCCGGTACCACTCAGAGTAGTCGCAGAGTGTTTACCACAGGTAGCATAGCTGGCGTCGGTCCTGCGAACTTTACTCCTGGTGGAGACTACGCTTGGCTGACAAAAACGTTCACGGCCAGCAGTACTCTCCATACGTCAGCAATTCCCGGTGATAGACTCGGCCATAATATTATCGCCAAGGACTTTTCGCTAGTAGCCGATGCTACGTTACAAAAAGCCCCTGGCGGTACTTACTCGAGGGATAACCTTACCTGCATTAGTTGCCACGACCCACATCCAGCTGCCAGACAAGACGCCAGTGGCACCATCTCTTATCGTGGCACTGGTCCTATTATAGGGTCCGGTTCTTACGGGCCTATAACACTCACGGGGACGGAAAAGATGGGTGTATATCGACTGCTGGGTGGTAACGGCTATGTGCCCAAGTCATATAATGGCGGTCCTGCCTTTTCAAACGATCCCCCGATTGCTGTAGCTCCTTCAACTTACAACAGGAAGGAGACCAGCACTGACACCAGGGTTGCTTATGGTAAGGGCATGTCAGAATGGTGCAAGAATTGCCATACAGCAATTCATAACGATGGCTTAAGTGCAAAATTGATTCACCCGGCAAGTAATGCTGCTGTGTTGACCCCTACAGTAGTCGGTAACTACAACACGTACTTAAAGTCGGGCGACCTGGGCGGGGCACAAGCCACGGCGTACATGTCGTTGGTTCCATTTGAGGAAGGCAATACTGACCTCACTCAGTTGCAAAGCCACGCGGGCGCTGGCACCGGCTCGACCGCAGGTCCGTCGACTGGCAAAGAAAACGTAATGTGCGTCAGCTGCCACAGAACGCATGCAAGTGGCTTTAGATACATGACCAGGTGGGACAACGACTCTGAATTCATTACCGAAGCAAGTGCCTATCTCGTCGCAGCTGATGGAGGCAGGAATGCGACCGAGTATCTGGCGGCAATGTATGACAGGCCTGCAAGTAATTATGCGACCTACCAGAGGTCTTTGTGTAACAAGTGCCACGTAAAAGATTAATATAGTAAAATGTCGAGGTATTCGATCTCGGCATAAATGCCAAGAGGACTGGTAGAAATGCCAGCCCTCTTTTTTTTCCCCTTGAATTTTATAAAGCAGTAAGATTAAATAAATCTTTAAACACTTTTTCCCTTCCAAATTAGTGTTTCTATCTTTAAGAACTTATATCCAGATGGGGGTGGTAAAATGGTACTTAAAAAAGCGCTGTACCCTATGCTCCATGTGCTCTGCCTTATTTTCTTCCTCTTGGGCTGTCAAGCAACAATCTCCAGACTAAAGCCACCCCTTGAAGAAGAGGGAGAAATCTACCTCTATTTACAACCCCTTCCCCAGGAGGCCAACAGGTTAAGGTTTACTATAGAGAAGATATTTGCTGTGGGTAGCGATGGGCGGGAATTCTCTCTTGATGTTTACCTGCACGACCTGAAAGGCCCTGATGTGAAGAGACAACGACTCCTTGCCTCAGGCAGGGTGCCTCCGGGTCCATATAGCGGGCTTTCATTTCAGGTTAAAAATGCTATTCTAAAGGTGGAAGAGGGAGAAGCTACTCTTCGATCTCCTGAAGAACCGGTAAAAATTGACTTTCCATTTAACATGGCAAGAAAGAAGGCATACCTTATTTCAGCGAGGTTTAAGTATCCCGAATCCATAAGAGGTGGCTTCAGCTTTAGCCCTGTATTCTCCATGTCTATTCCTGGCAAGCCTCTTTCAAATCTTGTAGGATACGTCACTAATTCCAATTCCAGCAATATTACAGTCTTTGACAAGCAGGTGGGGGTCGCTGTGGCCATCATTGCAACCGGGAGAAAACCCATGGGAATGGCCCTCGATCAAAGATTGAGGAGAGCCTATGTCGCACTCTCAGGAGATGACAGAATTGATATAGTGGATGTGGTTGCAGAGGATGTTATCAACAGGATTCGGCTTAATACTGGAGATCATCCTCAGGAGTTGTCCCTTACCCCTGATAACAGACTTCTTCTTACCGTGAATTCGGGATCGAATACTGTGAGTTTCATCGATACCGGTTCTCTACTGGAGGTGAACAGAATAAAGGTTGGAAACGGGCCAAATTCGGCCTTGATAGACTCTACAGGCAGGAGAGCTTATGTCTTTAATACCATGGCCAGCACTGTCTCTGTTATCGATATTCCGAACAAAATGCTTTTGACTACCATCACAACAGATCCAAGTCCTTTGAGAGGTCAGTTTAACAGGAGGGGGGACAAGATCTATGTCATTCATGAATGGTCTTCTTACTTGAGTGTCATTGATCCTCTTTCTCTCTCAGTGGCAAGAAGGTTTCAAGTGAGGATGGGGATGGAATCTGTAAAGGTCGATACGAACTCGGATCTCATCTATCTTGGGAGAAAGAACGATACAGTGGTAGAGGCGTATGATCCTTTTTCATTCGTCCCTGTGGATTTTATCAATACAGGAGGAGGGATTAGTTATATGACCATCGATGGCCAAGAGAATAACCTTGTTATGATAAATCCTGGGATGAAAACTTTGATGAGTTCCAATCTTATCAGTAAAAAGATGGCGTTCATCATTGATGTGGGCGAGGGCCCGTATTGGGTCACCGTAATGGGAGAAAGATAAAGAGAAGAAACCGCTTAGCGCAGGAAGCATGGCGCATAGCGAGGAACAGAAGACATAAAGCAAAATAACACAAAAAATGATTAATTTCAGTTTCGGACAACTGAGAGCCCATCACCCTTCCCCTCTCCCCCGGGGGGAGAGGGGAAGGGTGATGGTAACGCGTTTTTTTGTTTTTGTGCGTTTTGCGCTATGCGCTTTGCTGATGTTGTTATTCTTTCCTTTTGGGGCGAGTGCACAGGGACTCCTTCAAGGAGTTACCGGAATTTTAGAGTTGAACTATAATTTTTTATCTACGAGGACAACAGATGCTTCAGGGGTAACTACCAAAACAGTAACAAATAATTTCAATCCTCGAGTAACCCTTACGGTAAACACAAACATCTTTCCTAATTTAAAATTGGATGCAGGCATCATCGTCGAAAAAAACATTACTTGGTTCAAAACGGATGGATCGAATACAAGATCGGATACGACCGACCTGCGTCCCTATATCAACCTTACATTCAATACTCCACTCTATACGGCTGGAATCGGTTATGACAGAAGGCAAGAAACAGTCAAAACTTCAGGTTCTCCCGGTGTTACCACTGTGAATGAGAACTATAATGTGATTTTAGGCTGGAGGCCTGAGGGACTTCCGATCTTCGATATGCGGTTTACCAGGACCAATCTCTTTGACATAAAGCATAACATTCAGGATACAACGACTGATTATGGTTTATTGAGCGCCAGATATACGTACAAAAACCTCGATGTCAGATATCAAGGCACATATACTGATACAAAAGACAAATTGAATGAAGTGGAGACGAAAGATTACCTGAACACCGGAAGGATTACTTACTCGGATATTTTTTTTAACAACCGGGTTTCTTTTAACGGGAGTTACAACATTTCTTATGAAGAAACTAATACGACTGCTGCAGGCAAAGGAGGAGAGGTAAGCTTTCAAATTTCTCCTTTTGCAGGGCTTTCTATTATTAATATTACAGCTAGTCCCATAACACTTGATTCCAATCCAGCTCTTATTGATGGAAATACCACTACAAGTGCCGGCATTAATATTGGACTTCCTCCTCTTGGTGGAGATACGACGAGCCTAAGACAGGTAGGCCTCGATTTTTTGGTTTCAACACAGGTAAACAGCCTCTTTCTATGGATTGATAAGGACCTTTCAGCAGCAACGAACATTTTTACTTTCTTTTTTTCAAGTATCCTGGTCTATCAAAGCTCAGATAACTTAAATTGGACTCAAGTTTTAGGCATTACTGTTTCTCTCGGACAATTTCAAAACCGTTTTGAAATCAACTTCATAAATCCAGTAACAACAAGATATATAAAGGTGGTGACTCTCCCTCTCAATAACGGTATCCCAACCGCATCAAGTTTCCCGAACATATTCATAACAGAGCTTCAGGCATTCATAAAAAAGCCTGCGGAACAAGCAAGGGGCAAAACCACGAAACTTACGCATATTCTTAATATCGATTCAAGAGCAAGAATTTTGAATATCCCCACACTTTTTTATGAATTCTCTTATTTTCTAAACAAAACAGACCCCGGTCAAACCACGTACATTGTTTCGAACGGGTTGTCAGTCAATCATAGGTTTAATCCCATCTTTTTAGGGAGTGCGAGGGTGGCTAGAGAAGATGGCACGGAAGAGGGGAAGAAAAGGTGGGCCTACATATACAATGCCTCAATCGTGGCCACTCCCTTGAGAACCCTTCGACACAATTTCATCTATAGTGGACGCATAGAAGAGATTGGTGGGAAATCAACGAATAATCATTCAATCTTTCTTCAAAACAATGCAACATTGTACAAAGGGATCGATATTAATCTTGGTGGGGGATACAATTTTTCAACATTAGAGACAGGTCAAAAGCAGGAAAACACCATCATCAATTTCGGCGCAAATATCGTTCCCCACAGAACTATGACAATAACTCTGATTTATTCTGATACAGTAACAAACCAATCTGGCGGTGGTCTGCCGTCCACTTCTACTTCTACAAGGAGGGGAGACCTGAGTGTGGCCTACCGTCCTTTTGAAACGTTGTATATCTTTAGCTCGTGGGGAATATTAGCGCAAAAAGGTCAGAAGATCCAGACTACCCAGAATTACGGGCTCAACTGGTCACCTTTTCCTGAAGGGACGCTTCAATTTAATTTTTCCTATAATGAGAGCATATTGTCCGAAAATAATCAGAAGAGCAGACTGATAACCCCAAGCCTGAGATGGAATATAACGAGCCGGTCCTTCTTAGACTTGTCTTATCAGTATATCCATAATTCGTCTAAATCGGAGAAATCGGTTTCGAACGGTTTCAGCGCTAATTTGAAGATATTTTTATGAGTGATATTGACAAGATAGGAAAAGTATACGATATAAAATTTTATGGACAATTTTCACATGATTTAAACTTTTTCCGGGGGGATATGCGATTATGAAGAAGCTGTTCGGTCCTTTAAAGATCTTGTTTTTTTTGGTTCCCTTACTTTTATCGGCTTGTGCCACAACTGATATATACCGTGATCCAAACATGGATTTCGGGGCGATACAGACCATTGCCGTCATGCCTTTTCTAAACCTTACGAGGGATAATATTGCTGGCGAAAGGGTAAGAGATGTCTTTATCAACAAGCTATTATCCACAGGAGCTGTATATGTACTTCCCATTGGCGAGGTTGCAAGAGGGATTGCCAGGGCAGAGATCCAGAATCCTGCTGCTCCTTCTCAAGAAGAGGTCGTAAAATTGTCGGGACTTATCAAAGCCCAGGCTGTTGTTACGGGTGTGGTTAAAGAGTACGGCGAGGTAAGGTCAGGTACGACTTCTGCAAATATCATATCCATCAGTCTTCAGATAATGGAGGGAACGACCGGAAAGGTGGTATGGACAGCCTCCACTACGAAAGGTGGAATCAGCATCTGGGATCGCCTCCTTGGTGGGGGTGGCAGACCCATGAATGATATTACTGACAAGGCTATCGATGATCTCATTAACAAGCTTTTTAAATAAAAAGACAATTATTTTCTTTGCGGGGCTTCTTTTACTTTTTGGATGCGCAACCGGGAAAGAGGCGACGAAAGAAAATCTTCCAGGAATGGGAGAACAGTTCCTCATTGCTGTCCTGCCTATGGAGAACCTTAGTGGAACTGCGGTGCCCCTTAGAGAGATAAGAGGAGCTCTTATCGAGGGTTTAAAGGCGAGGGGAATCCATGTGCTTCAGGATGATACTCTCGAGAAGTTCATGGCAAAGCACCGAATTCGTTACACCGGAGGTATCGACAAGATAACCGCAAGGGAGTTTAAAGATGAGATCAACTGTCAAGGTGTGCTCATCACGTCGCTCGAACTCTACAATGATACGAATCCGCCCAAAATTGCGTTGACGTCGAGGCTTGTTTCCACTGGGGATAATCCAGTCATTCTTTGGATAGATGGGATAGGATTAGCCGGCGATGAATCACCGGGCATTCTTGGTTTAGGTTTAATCGAGGACCCTAAGATGCTTCAAAGAAAAGCGTTGAACTATTTGCTGGACTCTCTCAGAGAAAGCCTTTCCGGCCAAAAGGAAAGCAAGGGGCTGGAGGTAAAAAGGAAATTTCGGCCAAAAATATCTTACCGTTCACCTTTAATGGAGGGAAAGAGAGAATATACTGTGGCCGTTGTCCCCTTTTTCAACAAGAGTGACAGGAAATATGGAGCGGAAATCATGTCTCTTCATTTTGTCAGGCATTTGAAAGAGTTCGAAGGGTTCGACGTGATTGAGCCGGGCCTTGTGAGACAGCAGTTCCTCACTTTGAGGATTATCATGGATCAAGGGGTTTCTCTGGCTGACGCCCAAGCCATTTTTTCAATGTTGAATGTTGATCTTGTCGTGACCGGACAGGTGCTCGACTACCAGGATTACCAAGGCAGCTTTGGAAAACCGAAAGTTGATTTTACCGCAGAGGTAATCGAAAGGAAAAGCAGAGAGGTTGTCTGGAGTTCTACAAGCTACAATCAAGGGGATGACGGAGTCTTCTTTTTTGATTGGGGAAAAGTAAATACAGCTTACGGAATGGCTCATCAGATGGTCCGGTCCATAGGGAAATTGATGGCCAAGTGATACAGGTATAGGGTATAGAGCAGGGAGCAGAGCACATGGGGCATAGAAAATGGAGTGAAATGAAATATTTTTCTTTGGTATTCAAAACTATTCTTGCTGTCTCTTTGCTTGCTGTGACAATTGGGTTCGCATCTGACCAAAAGCTGCCGATCATTGCAGGGAAAAGGGTAGTCGCGACAGTGAATGGCGATCCTATTACCTTGGATGAATTTAATCGGGAGCTTATGGCGTTATACCGAAGTGTAGGAGGGGAGGAGAAGGTCGGGAAGGAAAATAGTCTTGAACTCCTCAAGCGCCTCGTAAATACAAAACTTATTATACAGGAGGCGGGAAGGATAGGACTTGACCAACTCCCAGAAGTGAAAAATATGGTGGATGTATTTTCTCGCGCAACGGTCAGGGAGTTATTGGTGGAAAGGCAGTTGAAAGATGTCAAGGCAGACCCAAAAGAGATTGAAAAGATTTACCGGGAGTTAGCAAAAGAGTGGAAGCTCAAATCCGTAATGTTTGAAAAGGAAGACACCGCAAAGAAAATGGAGGAGGAGATCAAGGGAGGCAAGAGTTTCGATGAAGTGGCCCAAGAGGTCGTTTCGAATGGAGCTGCAAAGGGAGGCGAAGAAGGTAACTATATGAGCCGGAAAGGATTATTGCCGCAGGTTGCTGAAGCAGTTTCGAAAATGGAGGTGGGTTCTGTGAGCCCCATCATTCCGGTTGGGTCCGGTTTTGTAATCTTTAAAGTTGAAGCCATTCGATATCCTAAAAGCCAAGCGGCCATAGAAATGGCAAAACGGGAAACTCTGGTTTTGAAAAAGGAGGGAGTCTTAAGGAGTTATAATGATGGCCTGATCAAAAAATATGTGAAATTGAATAAGAAGGTCCTTGACGACATCGACTTTGAGGCAAAGGAACCCGGATTCAAGAAACTTCTTGAGGATAAGCGGGCCATCGCAGAGATACAAGGAGAAAAGCCAATCACGGTTGGAGAATTGACTGATAGTCTCAGGCAGAAACTTTATCACGGGGTCGAAAGGGCAATTGAAACTAAAACATTGAATGAAAGAAAAAGTCCTGTCTTAGACGAGCTGTTGTATAAAAGGGTGTTCAGAAAAGAAGCCCTTAGGCTTGGAATCAACAAAACAGAGGTCTATAAGAACAGGGTCAAGGAGTATGAGAATTCTGTGATCTTCGGAGCATTCATTCAGAAAGTGGTCGTCCCGGATATCAAACTTAAGGAGGAAGAGCTTAAAACTTATTACGATGATCACATTAAAGAATACACTTTTCCCGAGATGATGAAGATAAACAGCCTCGTTTTTGCGAAGAGAGAACTTGCGGAAAAGGCCGTGGAGAATCTGAAAAAAGGTACAGACTTTCAGTGGTTGGCGAAAAATGCAGAAGGCCAAATCGATAAGAGTAATAGTAAAGACATCTTGAACTTTGAGGGGAAATTTCTCACTACAAAAGATTTACCTGAGGGAATTCGCAAATCTATTTCAGGGGCAAGACCTGGTGATTTTAGGTTATATGAAAGTCCCGAAAGTTATTTCTATGTGTTGGCCATTCAGGATGTGATTCCTGCGAAGCCTCAGCCTTTTGAGGAGGCAAAAAAGAAAATTGTCAAAATTGTATTCGACGATAAACTAAAAAAAGCGGTGGAGGAGTGGGCAGAAAAACTGAGAGCTGTTTCGGATGTGAGGGTTTATTTGAAGGATAATTAAAAAGGCAGAGTGCATAGAGCAAAGAGCAAAGGATTTACTCATTCTAGAGAAAATGATGTTTGCATTTAAATTTTGGGGTTTGAAGTTACTCTATGCCCTATACACTCTGCCCTATGCTTTCAATAAAAGGGAGAAGACATGCCACGGTTCGACTTGAAACATAAAGCCATCCTCTTGGGAATACTCCTCTTTGTGGGCCTCCTCTTTTTATATGCTTATGTTGAAGCCCAACAAAAAAGGACGCTCGGAGGGGCCCCGACAGGAGGGAAGAGATTTGTAAGCAAGGAATGCCTCGACTGCCACAAGAAATTTGCTGAGAAGTATTTGGGAATGAAAGGCATACATGCTCCTGTCAAAGAAAAAAAATGCGAGGATTGTCATCTCCGACACGGTTTAGTTCCAAAGCTTCTTCTGAAGAAAGAAGGAAACGAAATCTGCTATCCCTGCCACAATAAAGATAAGATAGGGATGAATAAATCGAATGTCCACACCGCCCTGAAGAGAGGAAAATGCATCCAATGTCATAATCCCCATGCTTCTCAATCCAGTCGTTTGTTGAAAGCAGAGGGTAATGAGGCTTGCTATCAATGCCATAAGAAAGAGAATTTTGAAAAGAAAGTACCCCATAAAGTGGGGCAAAAGGGTTGTACAACTTGCCATCTTTCTCACAGTTCTGACCAAAAAAATCTTTTGGTAAAGGCGGAGACTCCGCTTTGCCTTAGTTGCCATGACAGCAGCAAGGCGCCATTTAAAAAGGCTCATGGTAATTATCCTGTGAGCCAAGCTCTCTGTACAGGTTGTCATAATCCCCATTCCTCTTTAAAGCTGAAGCTCCTCAAGGCGAGCGCCCATGACCCTGTTACCTCCGCTCAATGCGATGCCTGCCATAAGTCGTCTTCCGATCCAAAACCTTTTGGGACCACCGAAGCAGGAAGCAAGCTATGCTTTAACTGTCATGACGCCTCAAAGTTGAAGGCAGGTGGAGCGGTTGACCACCCACCTTTCAAGGAAGGAGCATGCGATTCCTGCCATCTCCCCCATACTTCGGAGTACCCGAAACTCGAACGAAAAAAGATGAATGATCTCTGTTTTGATTGCCATAAAGAGCAGAGCGAGAAGATTGCATTTAAGCATTCCCCGATGACCAGTGAGAAGGGATGTCTTTCCTGTCACCCGCCGCATGCAGCCAAAAACAAAAACCTTTTGAATATGAAGAGCAGTGAATTATGCTTTTCCTGTCATACAAAAACGAGAGAAGAAAAATCGAAAGTACCTCATGATCCTTTTGCAAAAGGAGAATGTAATTCCTGTCACAATCCCCATGGTACAAATGTTAAAAATATTATCAAGGACAGGATGGACCGACTTTGCTATACCTGTCATAGCGATGCCGAAGGGAAGTTTTTGAAAACTTATACCCATAAACCAGTTATGGATGGGAACTGTAAATCCTGCCATCGGTCCCATGGATCGGATGAGAAAAATCTCCTGAGTTTAAAAGGTTCTAAAATATGCGCACAGTGCCATAGTGATCTCATGAAAGCGGAGACAAGCGGCACGAACCATAACCCCTTTGCAGAAGGAGAATGTCTCACATGTCATGATGCCCACGGAAGCAATGTCAAAGGGATGATTGTGAATAAACAGGGTCCCCTCTGTTTTTCATGCCATCCGGACTTGGAGAAAGGAATCAAGGGAGGAAAAAGCAAGCATCAGCCGGTTTTAGTGGATGGATGTACAAAGTGCCACAGCCCGCACAAGACAAAATTAGACAAACTCCTTTTGGCAAAAAGCCCTGATCTCTGTATGACCTGTCATACAGACTTGAAGACAAAGATGAGCAAGGAAAAGACACATCAGCCAGCAACCAGGGATTGCCAGAGGTGCCATCAACCCCATTTCTCAGTTCAGTCCTCTCTGATGAATGTGGCTATTCAACCCCTCTGTGGGGAATGCCACGATTACAAAAAGGCAACTTTTGAAAAAGCTCACATCAATATCGAAGTAACAGTTATGAATTGCAGAAACTGCCATGACCCACATGCTTCCAAAGACCCGAAATTTTTCAAAGATGTCATGCATTCCCCATTTGCAGGGAGATCGTGTGAGGAATGCCATATTGTCACTAAATAAAAACGCAAAGGGCATTGAGCATAGTGCAAAGATTAAAGTGAAAGGATGATCTATGAAATTGAGGTTGAAGTGGCTCTTCTTAGCAATTCTAATCATGTCTCTGTTGATATTTTCACTTTCGTACGCTCAGAACAAATTCAAGTTAAAACCCGATGCAAAGGGGAAGCTGTGCTTGAGTTGTCATGATAATTTTAAAGAAAAGCTCAAAAACCAATTTCTGCATACGCCTGTGAAAACAGGGGAATGCTCGGAATGCCATAATCCACATACCTCTTCTCATGGAAAGTTGCTGGACGAAGATCCGAATAAAATCTGCAACAAGTGTCATGAAGGGATTGTACCCAAGAATTTCAAAAGCAGCCATAAAGTGGTGATGGAAGGCAATTGTGTAAAATGCCACGATCCCCATGCCTCAAAAAATAAGTTTGTTCTTCTGAAGGCAGGGAACGAACTCTGTTTTGATTGTCATAAAAATATTGGCAATGCTGTGGCCAAGGTCAAGTTCAAGCATAACCCTGTGGAGAAAGGATGTATCAACTGCCACGATCCCCATGCCTCTGCCAAAGGGAAGCATCTTCTGAAAAATGATCTCGTCGTTCTCTGTTTGAGCTGCCATAAGACAGATCGGCCTAACTTTTTAAAGCAACACATGAATTACCCTGTGGCGAAATCGGACTGTTCTTCCTGCCACGATGCCCATGGCTCTGATAAGCCAGGAATATTGTTCGATAATGTACACACCCCAGTTGCCAATAAAGTTTGTACCCAATGTCATGAAGCCTCTTCCTCTCCCACTCCATTTAAAACGAAAAGGGCAGGATACGAGTTATGTCGTGGATGCCACAGCAGTATGTTGAACGATACCTTTAACAAAAACAGGGTGCACTGGCCTCTGGTTGATAAAGTGGGTTGTTTGAATTGTCACCAACCCCATGCCTCCCCACAAAAGAAACTTTTGATGGACGATATGAAAAGTCTTTGTGGAAAATGTCATATCGACACTATGGAAATGCAAGTCAAGCTTGCTGAAAAAGAAAAGCAAGAAAAGGCTGCGTCCAAAGGGAATGTGATAAAGGGGGCACTCACACACAATCCGATCCAGGAAGGAAATTGCGAAGCCTGTCATGTCCCTCATGCATCGGATAGTACCTTTCTTTTAAAGCAGTCTAAGATTGTTGAACTTTGCGGAACCTGCCATGATTGGTTGAAACATACAAGCCATCCGATGGGGGAGAAGGTAGCAGACTCAAGAAATAAGAATCTAAGGATGGATTGTCTGAGTTGTCATAGGTCCCATGGAACAGGGAATAGACATTTGATACCCTTTCCAACCATTACGGATCTTTGCGTTCAGTGCCATAAACAATACAAAAGGTGATGAAACGATGAAAGCTTTAAGACAGCATAGCACAAAACGCATAGTGCATGGCCTAACGATTATTTTTATTCTTTTAGTCATTAACCTTTTTTCACCGTTGAATTCTTTTAGTGCTGAGACGGTGAAGTTGAAGTATCTTCAATCTGTTTATTTTGATGATAAAGGAGGAAACCTTAAACAACCCGAAGGGGTTGCCTGCAATGAAAAATCCCTTCTTATCGTGGGAGATACTGAAAACGACCGCCTTCTTCGATATCACTTCCAGGAAAAGAGCTTAAAGGGCGGAGGTGAGATTAAAATTCCCCAGCTTTCTAATCCGATCCGACTTCAGATTAATTCCAAAGGAGAGATTTTTGCCTTGGATGGTAAGAAACGGCGAATTATCCGATTGACCCCCGAAGGAGCATTCAAAGGTTTTGTGGATGCAGAGGGTGTACCCTCTCCTTCAACCTTTGTTCCGCGGGGCTTTAAAATAGACGGGAATAACAATATTTATCTTCTTGATATCTTTACAGCCCGCGTGCTGATACTCAACCCTGAAGGTAAATACCAGAAACAGATTCCATTTCCTAAAGACTACGGATTCTTTTCAGACCTATTGGTTGATTCGAAAGGGAGTATTTTGTTGATCGATTCTGTCAGGGCTATGGTTTTTTCAGCACCTAAAGACTCCAATAGCTTTTCTCCCACCACAAAGAGCCTTAGAGAATATTTAAATTTCCCCACAAGCATCACAAATGATATTAGGGGAACTATTTATATTGTGGATGAGAATGGAGGCGGCATTATCATTCTCGGACAGGACGGTTCTTTTCTGGGACGGCAATTAAGCATGGGCTGGAATGAAGGTTTCCTTTACTACCCTTCTCAGTTGTGCGTCAATGAAAAAGGAGAGGTTTTTATCGCAGATCGGGGCAATAGCAGAGTTCAGATATTTACCCTGGTGAAATAAAAACCATTATCCATTAGATTGAAGTTTTCAGATTCATCTTTCCTGAAATTTATTATCTCTTTTGATTTTTAGCCCTTTCCGTAATAAAATTAATTAGGTGTTTATATCCATCAAAGAGGGAGGAAGAAATATGAAGTGTTATGTATGTGCGAAACAGGGAGTGGATAAGGATGCCGTGGCGATTTGCATCGTCTGCGGGATGGGACTCTGCCTGGGGCATGCCTTTAAGGAAGAGTTATTGGTAAGGGATATTATTAATTGGGGATTTGGAGAAGAACGAATCGAATATCCTCATACGCTGCCTCGGTTCATCTGTGCCGAATGTAAATTAGCCATTGAGCAGAGAAAGAAGGTGGAAAGAAAATGAGAGTTTTGAGTTCTGAGTTAAGAGTTTAGAGTTAAAAAATAAATTTCATCTAAAAAGGGTTGTCTTTTCTCATGAGATTACAGATAATATTCCTATGAAGAAAAAAATATTGGTCGTTGAAGACGAAGAGAGCTTAAGGCTTCTTTATGAAGAGGAGCTAAAGTCGGAGGGGTATGAGGTTCTTTCTGCCGGGAATGGAAAGGAAGCCATTCAACAGTTGGAGACGGGGAAACCCGATCTGATTGTTCTCGACATTGTCATGCCTGTGATGGATGGGATGGAAACTTTGGGCCGGATCGTCAGCAAGGAGAGGAAAATTCCCATTATCCTCAATACCTCTTATTCAGGGTATCGACAGGATTTTATGAGTTGGGCAGCCGATGCCTATGTGACGAAGTCCGCTGATCTCACTGAATTAAA
>Ga0153915_10002705_pt1 | contig 16135 bp, 10 predicted proteins | sample Opewatmetagenome_2_FD_107003 | JGI IMG/M metagenome (GOLD analysis project Ga0153915, IMG submission 107003) | Freshwater wetland microbial communities from Ohio, USA - Open water 3 Core 3 Depth 3 metaG | ecosystem: Environmental > Aquatic > Freshwater > Wetlands | place: USA: Ohio, Lake Erie...
AGGGCTGCCAAGCGGATAATCCGGGTGATACCAGTCGAGGATCGAGTGATAGGTGCAGAAGACGATACCATGCTTGCGGCAGGCCGCAGACAGCTCCTTGAGGACGTCGCGGTGGAACGGCGTTTTCATGATGTTGTAGTCCGAAAGCTTCGTGTCCCAGATTGAAAAGCCGTCGTGGTGCTTGGAGGTGATGACGAGATATTTCATGCCGGCGCGTTTGGCGATTTTGACCCAGGCGTCGGCATCGAAGCGCGTTGGATTGAACTTTTTGTAGAGCTGGTCGTATTCTGCGACCGGGACCTCGGCGCCACGCGACCAGCCGATCTCCGTTCCCTTGAGGCTGACCGGCCCCCAATGGATGAACATCCCGAACCTGGCCTCGCGCCACCAGGCTAGGCGGGCGTCGCGCTGCTGGGGGGTTTCGGATACCTGCGAGTTGCTCAAGGCAGCAGGGGAGGGGGTCAAGGCGTGCGTGAGCAGCATCATGCTTACGCCCAGAACCAAGAAACCCGTGAGTCCCGGTGGGAATTTCCCTGACCGTACCCTTATAAAAGTGCGCCTTTTGAGATACTTCCTTTCAATCAATAAGTCCGTCAATAAGCTTCAAATTTAGAGGCGGGTCGCCTTGAATTCTCTTGTGCGCATTTCGGTAACTGGTTGTGTGTCACCGAAATCCCCTGCCAATCAGGCCTTGCTGGGTACAATGGGTCTGTAGATTGCAGCGACGATGATTCCCGCAACAAGAGTTTGGAGCAAGCCAAAAAGCGTCCAACGGAAAATCAGTGCATAGGGGATCGATACGAAGACCCAAAGGGTGTGATACAGCGGCACGATGGCGAACAGCCAGATGACAATTCCGAAGCGGACACCTTCAGGGATGCCTTTACCTTCACGACCCTTGACAAAGATGTAGGTGAACAGAAACGAAATCAACAACGCCATGACATAGGCCAGCCAAATCCTGGATACCGTGTCTTCTCGCCAGAAGGTCTGCAGAGATTCATAGTCCTTGTTCAGAACGATAGTGTCCATGATGTAGTCGATGGCCTGGATCACCACGAAGACCGCTAGGCTAGCCGTCAAAAAGCGTTTCCAGTTCATACCCTCCTCCCTAAAATTGAGATTGATCCATTCGGTTATTATCCATCCTAGATCAGAGAGGCCAATCAATTCAAGCCCCACTCTTTGAGGGGGCTTTTCAGATTCTCATAGATTTGGTGCTCCTTTGACTGAATGATTCTGGGGCTGGAGAGTAAGCTCTCGGGGCGATATCTTTGGAGGTGACCTATGATTCGTTGACTTTGCCTCCCGGATTTTATATAAGCGGATTCACGGTATTCTTGGACGAGGTCCCGCCATGATGAAACACGCCCATTCGGCTGGCAGGTGCTTGCTGGCTGTCATTGCGGCCCTGATCGTCAGTTTTATGGTCATCTATCCTGCCGACAAGCCGCGTTCCGAATCTATTTATGAGGAGACCTATGAGGCCTGGGACACGGGTGATTATATAAGTGCCCTCAAGCGCTTCGAGGCCCTTCTCAAAGGTCCTGATGGCGGCCGCTACTTTGAGCGCATCGCCCTACTTACGGGCGAGCTCTACGAGGTCACGGCCATCGCCGCCGACGGCCGGAACCTCCGCTTTTCACCCGACGGTAGGTTCGCTTCCTACGAAACGAGTCAAAGGGGCGCGCAGACCATTCACGTCCTTGACGCAGACAATGGATTCAAACTCATGGCCGAGTTCGACGGTGCAAACGCCGTTTTCTCGCCTTCCGGGAGCTCCTTGGTATTCCTGCGGCTCAAGGATACGCCCGAAATGGAAAAGTTCCGGAAGGACTTGGCGACAGCAGAAGCGTCGCTTGCCAGCGACTACGTGGCAACCATAAACGTCAGAAGCCGACGTAGCTTCCTCGAGGCCAAAGCAAACGAAATCGTCCTCAGGGATATCCCTTCGGGCGTGGAGACAGTGCTGCCAGACGGAGGGCTTCTCAAGGGGCAGCTAGCATTTAGGGCCGACGGAAAGGAAGTTTATTTCGTCGGCGCGAAGGAATCGGAGCTTGCCTCGAGTGATATCTACGCGATTCCGGTCGAAACCGAGCCGGCGGGGATTGTGCCGCGGCCTTTGACGTCGGGACCAGGATTCAAAGTGGGACCTATCGTTGCACCGGGCGGAAAATGCATAATATATAATATCGCAATCCGTCCACCTTTCCCGCGGCCAGCCACGGAGGGGCAGGCCGTGAGGAGATCCGATCAGCCGGGCCAATCCGGACAAACCTCTACGGCTGCGGCTCAGACAGGGCAGCCGGCCGCTCCATCGAGGCCCCTGCGAGCCGCGGCCGCGCAGTCCCAGCGCTTTGCCGTATTGCACTTGGCCGATGGCTTGACGAAGGTGTTCGATGGCACGTTCTGCGGATTTTCTCCTGGCGGTGAAGCCATCGTCTTTGTCGGCCGCGATGGTTCGGACAATACCCTCAGCGTCCTCAAGCTCGACGGGGTCTGGAGCCCGGCGATTATTAAGAGAACCCCCGAGTCCATCAATTCCGCCGCCTTCTCTCCCGATGGTTCGAAAATCGCCTTCGAAATGACTTGGACCAGAAACACCGAAATCTTCGTGATTGGCACCGACGGCAAGGGTGAGATTCGGCTGAGCCGGGAGGTCGAGAACGATCGAGCCCCTCGGTTCCTTTCTTCGAGCATCGTCCTGGCCATCAAGGGGGAATCGCGGCACAGCCGGTCCTACCTCTATGACACCGAGACCCTGACGGCGACTCGGCTTTTCCATAACAATACCGTCCGGACGCTCTCCATGGAATACGAATGGGCGCCCGACCCTTCGGGCCGGCGGATTCTGATCAGTGCCCAGAGGCATGGGGACACGATGGTCAACGAGCGAGGCGTCTATCTCGTCGACCTCGACAGGAAGGTCAGCTTGGAGACACTTCTTGCCCGGGTCAGAACGAGTCTGGCTGCGGAACAAACGCTCCGAGCCAAAGGCGAAGCCATGTTCAAACCCATAGCCGCCGAGGTCCGCGCCGTAACCTCTAAGGTCTCGACGACGAGGATCTATGGGTACGAGGAGGCGCTCTTCAACTTCGATTCGAAGCACGTCAGCCGACCCGGAAACCGAAAAGCTGCCGAGTACATCTTCAGGGTCTTTGAATCCTTCGGCTACAAGCCTGAGTATCAATGGGTTCCGAACAGGCCAATGAAGACGGCCAACGTTGTCGCGGTCCTCGAAGGGACTGAGAATCCCGACCTCTACTATGTCCTGAGCAGCCACTACGACTCCAATTCGCGGGGACCCGGGGCTGACGACAACTCATCGGCAACGGCCGCTCTCCTTGAGACGGCCCGCGTCCTGGCCGGGAAACCGCTTCCCGCAAGTGTCATTTTTGCCGCCTTTACGGGGGAGGAGTCAGGATTCTGGGGAAGCCGCGAATTCGTCCGGCTGGCGAAGGAGAAGAATCTCAAGGTCATGGCTGCGTTGAACAATGACATGATCGGATGGGCGAATGACAACCGGCTCGACGACACGGTCCGCTATACGAACGCGGGGATTCGGGATGTTCTCCATGCTGCGGCCCAGGGGTTTTCGAGGCTCATCACATATGACACTCACTATATCAAGGCCACGGATTCCGTACCGCTCTATGAGGCCTGGGGAGACGTGATCGGCGGGCTCGGGTCTTATCCGCTCCTCGGGAATCCCTATTACCATGAGCCGACCGACCTGCTGGAGACGATCAATCACCAGTTGGTTACTGAAGCTGCGAAATATAACGCCGCTGCAATCATGCTGCTTGGGGCGAGCCCGTCGCCGGTGAGGGGGCTAAAAGTGGCGAAGGCGGAGACGGGAGAGGCAGCCGTCGTGGAGGTGACTTGGACGCCGAACCCTGAGAAGGCGATCACTCACTATCTTGTGACGTGGGGGCCGGAAGGGAAGGCGCCTCTTGGAGTCAGGAGAGTGAAGGAGGCGCGGGCGCAACTAAAGGGGCTAAGAGCTACACCAGGGGAGAAGTGGCAGATCGGGGTCCGCGTCGTCAACTCGCGCGGCCTTTCGAGCTGGGAGTGGGGAAGTATCATCATCTGAAAAAGAGCCCTCGAAAATTGGCGGGCATCTTCATGTGTACCAGGACATGAGGATTATTCGAGGACGCATTCTCCAGTTGGCATAATGGCTCGGAGTGGTCGTGGATGGAGCTCAGCCGTCATATGCTTTCCCTTTCTCGTTTGGAGCTAGTTGGGATAGATCTGCGAACATATGGAATCTATGATTCTTGAGGTGATGATGATTTCTCTGTAGGAAATGGGCAGGGGCCCGCCCTTTTCTATCGAATCGTAAAACGCTTCGATCAGGAATTTCATGCCCGCCTTCATATGGAACCTTCTGTTGAGAAACAGCCTTGTGTTCAACACGATATTATGGCGATATTGCCTCGCGTAGTCATTTAAGGGAACGATTTTCTCCAAATAACTCACATATTTCCTGCCGCTCAATTTGATCAGTGATTGATGACTTTCGTTGACGAGCAATCCGTTCTTAGGACCGAAGATACGAAATTCACGCAGGAGGGGACGCATTTGTGACGAAAACGTAAAGTACGCAGTCGTATTGTGGTTATCGTCGATGATGACCCTTAATTCATCGATGATTTCATTTTCATTGAGGTTTCTCAGAAATGTGCTTGTGTGCCCGTGGGCAATGATATTCAGATTATCCCCGCTTAAGAATTCGGCAATCTTGGCGATCCCATGGCTGATGTTATTATGCAACAACTTCCCGGGCAATTTCCTTGTCCAATGTGTTTTGTCCCCGAGGACCACCCTGGCATAATGTTCCTCACCCAGATCGTAACAATAATATTCCTCCATGTGAATGACAGGCCCACCCAAATAGCCATTTCTCACGAGATTCCTCATGCGAATGGAAGCATGAGAATACTGTTCATCCGTGCCGACCGTGAGCTTCAGATTCTTCTGGTTCGCGAGCTGGATCAACGTTTCAGCTTCATTGGTATTTACGGTAAAGGGCTTTTCGATATAAACGTGACAGCCATATTCCAGGCATGTTCTGGCTATTTCAAAGTGACTCTGGGGAGGAGTGGTGATGTGGACCACGTCGGGCAGGACGGCGTCCAACATTTTGGGCAGTTCTTGAAAATACCGTTTTACGCTAAACCTCTCATAGAGTTGCTTCGCCATCAATTCCTCATGATCACACACTCCGACGATCTCGGCATGTGGGATCAGGGATACCGTTGCGACGTGGGCATCGGCGATCTTGCCACAGCCAACAATGGCCACCTTGATCATTTGCCTCTCCTTGCGTTTTTGAGATATTCAAAGTATCTTCTTAGGCCTTCGTCGAAACTGATTTGCGGCTTCCACCCCGTAAATGCCTTCAGCTTTTTGTTTGAATATCTGTTTCCTTTCCAGTCGGCAGACCAGCGATTGCGATTGAAAACGGGCGGCAACTGACCTTTTGACCAATCTGAGTATTTTTCCCATAAGGTGCAGAGAAAGTAGCTCATGAATCTTGGCAAATATAAAGACGAAAATCTTCCCATATGCTTCTTATAAAGTCTTAAGAACTTTCGACTTGTGGGAAGGTCGTCATCGACGATATTGAAGACTTCTCCATCGCAGCCTTTTGTTAGGCCTACCAGGGCAATGGCATCGGCACAGTTATCGACATAGGTGAAGGGAATGATATTCGAACCGCCGAGGTGAAGAAATAATCCAAAAGTGCCGATGCCGACCCTGCCGGTCATACTCATATTGCCGGGGCCATATACAAATCCTGGCCTGACAATGGAAAAGGGAAGATTATGCTTTGCGCAATATTCCATAATGATCTCATCCTGCTTCACCTTTGCATAGCAATAGGCTTCTCCCCTTTCAACGGGCTTTTCTTCCATAGGGCATTTTTCGTCAAGGATTTTGTTATGCTTAAGGCTCTGATTTGAGTAGACCACAAATGAGCTGACGTTCAAGAATCGTTTAAGGCTGGTGTTGGCAAGGCTTGACAAAAGAATGTTTCTTGTTGTGACCACAGAATTTAAGAACGCACTCGGATATGATTTGTCCCCTCTGCCTGCGGCCAAGTGGAAAATAACCGAAACGCCGTCCATTGCCCGATGACAATCACCGGGGTTGAGCAAGTTTCCTTCCATCATTTCAACTGTGGCGCAGTTCTCGCTGATCACACCCCTGAGAGCCGTTAAGTCGCTTGACGGCCTCATAAAGCAGCGCAGGTGACAAAAGCCATTCTGCAGAAGGTTATTGACAAGCCTCGTGCCAATGAATCCGGTTGACCCCGTGACCAAAATGAGATCACTCTTTTTGATGATCAGATTATTTTCTTGCATTTTGAATCGTCCTCTTCGTCGCAACGCTCATCAGGGAAATTTCATGCTACGATATATTTTTCGTTGATCAAGTTCACTTTCATCAACGACAAGATCCTTCCGATGTGATCGAAATCCTTAATCAAATACTGCATAAACCAATGATGTCCAAGCATGAATAGAACAGGCAACGCCATCGTGTATACGGGAATGGCCAATAGAGACTTGAAAGTCAAGATATAGGCCCTAGCGGGACGAGCCAAGGAAACTTTGCCTCTTAATAAAGCTCTCCGAAGCATGAATCGTCTTTTCCAGCGGGCAGGAGGGACATACTCAAAGACTCGGGCCTCGTTGCACCAGACAAAAACAAATCCTTTACGGATCATCCTTCTGATAAAATCTCTGTCTTCGGCGCCGCTGCCGAATCTCGGGTCAAACAGTTCTCCGGTCTTTGTGAACATCTCTTTTTTGATCAGGATATTCCCGGTGCGACCTTCATCCGCACCAATGATAAATCCCGTGTTGTGGATGGGCCTCTCATAGAATTTGCCCTCGATGACCCACTTGGGAGGGGTGCCCTCATAATAGGGAATCACAGGGCCCTCGACCGCATCCGCCTTATATTTGTGCAAAGCTTGGTGAAGTCTAAAGAGCCAGTATTCTTCTGGGATCTCGTCATCGTCAATAAATGCAATCAGATCGCCTCGGGCATTCATAACGGCCCTATTTCTAGCGAGAGCGATGCTCTGTATGGGTTCAACGTGGTATTCAACCTCAATTGATAGATCTCGCTTAACGGATAGAGCTGTCACCTCCGCGGACTTCAAAATATCATTGTCAACGATCACAACTGAGAAGCTGAAGGAACTCTCGGTCCATTGATTCTGGAGTCTAATCAATAGATCAGACAAGAGCCCCGGCCTCTTGTAAGTGCAAATGCATACGGATATATGGTCCATTTCTTTAAAAACACATCACGGATTTGAGGCGCCAAAGACAAAGTATCATACAACCACCCAAATTGGCACTCATGTTCACATCAGCGCCGCCTTCACCAGTTTGTGTGAAATCGTATATCATAAGCAAGCCAATATCAGGGTTATAACTCGGCATTCCCAGATGGTTCCAATTCAAAAACACTGATATTTTAGTTCTGTTAAGCGCCAAGTGGTAAGTGACGTTTCCTTCGGTCGCCGTCTGGTCCGATTCCCAGGCCGCGGATCTAATGCCATAGCCCTGGCAATCTTAATCGCGTAAAAATCAACCAACCTAGAGTTGAAGATTGCGACATAGCTATCTGCCTTCGCCGTAGACCCATCGACATGCTAATTCTTGGTTGACAATCCTTCCAAGAAGCGGAAGGAACCTGCATGAGCCCGTTTTTGCCTTTTCCAAAATTGGATTTAAGACCCTTGGGTCATACAAGAAACCTGTTTCCATAGTTGTCGCCGATGAAAGCCAATCAGAGTAGGGCCGGTTGTTGAGAAGCGCCGTGAAAACATACATATTTCTCGTTTGATCATAGTACCATTTATTTCCTTTTTTCCACTTGAAGAGCCTGCTCACGGCCCCTCTCGAAATTCCCTTCATCGTGGAGACGTATTCCGGCAAAAATAAGGGCTGCCGCAAAAGAGTTTTCCTGATCGTGGGAACGCCTTTCTGAGTTCTGACAACCGCCAATTCTGGATACAAAATCTCCGTGCACGCTTTTGTTAGCTTGCCGCCGCGCTTATAACGGGGTGGAATGGAATACAGCGAACGGGTCATGCGGTTGACAGCAAAAGGGAGATAAAGAGGATTTTTATATTTCAGCCCTTCGAAGCACGTTTGGAATACTCTGAGCAGGTGATCAATTTGTGTCCCAAGGGGAAAACTCTTAACGTCGTCCAGATCGGATCTTGCGATATCAAGGATTGTTTCGATCCCATCATGATCTGAACAGCGCAGGAGACCCGGATGGTAATCGAGAAGGTATTTCATCCGCGTGAAGAACCTATAATCAAGTCTCATCTTCTTAGAGGGAAAGATCGCCTTTCCCCTAAGATAATAAGAACCACGGAATGCCTCGCCTCCGGGGACTCCACAGTACTTGACGATGCTGTAATCATCAAGCGGGGACTCTTTCTCCGTTGCGATATCGATGCACGAGACGGTAAATTCCTTATAAGCATCTCCACGCAGGCTAACTCTTATCGCGTCGGTTAAAAGCTGTTCGGTCGTCATGTAGTGCATAGGCCTTACGATAAGATCAAATCCGACTTTATTTGCAGCCCGTTTTGCCACGACGACGTCCGTGCTGTCATCGGACCCTCTCACCTGGGCCGTGAATGGTATCCCAAGCGAGTGACATAGAGATAGAATAAGCCGTCCATCTTCGCCTGCTGTAAAATCCGAAATCACTGGTTTTTGTCCCGAACATTCGTAGTACTTCCAGATGGATTCTCTAAGAATCTCAAGCCAGTTTTTGATGAGCCGATCGAAAGAAAACAGCCAGGGATCTTCATCTTGAGGTTGCCAGTATTGTTCTGCATGCAAGTTCTTGTCATTGTCAACAACAATGATCTGACAGGGCAGGGTTTTGTAGATATTCCGAAACCTTGCATGAGAGCCCCATGTGACGCCGAGATTGATTGCCTGAAAGAAACCCGTCGTGTCAATTTCAGAATTCAAGAATTGGGCTAAGGCCAATTCGTGGCTTGAGAAAAAGACACCAGCAGGCGTCGCCGAATAAAAAACCGGAGTTGTATTATTAAAATCCGTCGCGACTATGAAACGATCTCTGGCCGCATCGAAACAGAGGGCAGAGAAGTTGCCGTCAATTTTATAACGTACGGACTCGGTCGGATCTTCCAAAAACTCGGCAAGAAGTTGCTGTTTCTGTTCTTCAGATTTCAGATTCAGGAGAGGTGTGCCGAGAAAAGCAAGCCACGAACCTAGGCTATGACTCCGTATCTCAATATTAGGAATAACCTTGTCCGCATCATAGTCGATCAGATACGAAGAACCCTTTGCCAGGAGCTTCGCGAGGTTATGGTTTTCCGGATCTGGCAGGACATCTTTGAATACGTGATCAAAGGAGTTCATAGTGGTGGAGTCAGTCTTGAAGCCGGAAATAAAATACGCCATTCTCCTTCCCCATCTCCCTGAATCCGAGGTCAGTGGCTTGACTGTCTATGGGTACCTAAAACGAAATGTCATTCTGATTTGGAATATTGATAATACTGTTTTGCGTAATAGCCGTCTTGCTCAACCAGGCTGATGCCGTTTAAGATGACGCCGAGGCATTTGATCTTGTGCGCTTCTAGCTTTTGCTTTGCCTGCTTCAGAGCAGGTGCCGGAGTCTGTCCCCCCCGAACGATAAGAATAACGCCGTCAGCCATAGGGCCCATCGACAGGGCATCTGAAACCGCGAGAAGGGGCGGTGTGTCGAGCAATATAAAGTCGAAACTGCTTTTCAAGAATGCGATGAGTTGGTCCATTTTTTCAGATGTGATCAGCTCTATCGGATTGGCGGGAATGGGACCGCTGCCAACAAGAAAGAGATTAGGGAACTGGGTGGGCCTCACGAGGTCCGAGACATCGATGAACGAACTCACAAAATGGGTTAAACCCCATCCGCTGTTGAGTCCGAAGATTCTGCTCTGCTTAGGTTTGCGGAGATCTGCATCCACGATGACAACCCTTTTGTTCGCCTGGGATAGGATGACGCCAAGATTGGCAAGGGTCGAAGATTTTCCTTCCCGGGCCAAAGGGCTGGTGATGAGGATGGACTTGATTTTGCCCGGCGGGGAGGAGACGAGAAGCGTAGTCCGGATGGATCGGTAGCATTCGGCTTGGATCGACTGGGGTTCGCGAGAGACGACTAGCTCGATGACGTTCTTATTGAGTTTCACCTCGGATTGGATCGTTTCGCTCACTTTTGACGATACGATACTGATGTCGGCTTTATGTCTGGAGGTTTTGTGCTTTTTGGGTTCTCCGTTCCCCCGAATTAAGTGGACAAGTCTCCTGAACTCGGCCACCGGACCTTTCGAATGGACTTCTGCATCAAAGGAAGGGATGGCCCCTAGTGTCGGGAGACCTGTAGAAATTGTTACATCCCTTGAAGTCTTTATCGTTAGATTCATACGTTCGATGAAAATCGCCAAGCCCACACCTCCAACTAAACCAATCAGGAATCCCATGAGAGCATTGCGCCGATTGTTCGGGGAGGTGGGGCTCAAAGGAAAATTTGCCCTGTCAACGATCCAAATATTTGCGGCTTCCAAACTCCTGAGCCGGGAGGAAAGATCCGTCTCACTCCGTCTCTTAGAGAGGGATTCGAGCAAGGCTTTCTTGTTCTCGAGCTCGATCTGCATGCTGCTATAGACGATGGAATTGCTGTCGGCTTTGAACGCCTCGGTCCTCAACTGCTCGAGCAGCGCCCTGAGGCGTTGTTCTTTGCTGAGCGCGGCCTGGTAATCGGCAAACGCGGTGTCGATCAACTTCTTCGATTCGACCTGGAGAGTTTCCTTGATCGAGTCGATCTCGGATTTCCGACGCTGCATTTCCGGGTACTCCGGCCTCAACGTACCCAATCTTCGGGCGTATTCCTGGCTGAGTGTTGCGTATTGGTCCCGCAACTTTTGGACGGGACTGCCCTCGGGCACAATGGGGACTTCGAGCATTCTCCCCGACTTAAGCTGATTGTAATAATCGTACTTGCTGACCCGGTCGATCGTCGCATTCGTCAGGGCCTTATTGACTTCGGATAGGCGCGTGATGGTCGGAGTTTCTGAGGCCGTCAAAGGCAAGATGTTCTTGGCCGATCCGTAGTCGCTCAGTTTCTTCTCGCTATCTTCGATCTCAGCCCGGACGGCGGTGATCTGGCTCTTCAGGAACTCGGTGGCCCGCTCCGATGCCTCGTACCTTTGATTGGCGATCATGCCGATGTATTCATCAAAGAGAGTGTTCAATGTTTCGGAGGCGAACTTAGGGTCACGGTCGCTGTACGTCACCTGCAACAGGCGCGTCCTCTCGATCGGGCGCACGGACAGGCTATCCTGGAATTTTCGGATCAGCCGCTCCATGAAGACCTTGTCTGTGGGACCGGGGAGCTTCTCGCCTTTCTTTGGATTTCCTGCGAACTGTGGATTTTCAAAGAGCTTGAGTTTTTCGATGACTCTTGTGGCTAGCGTCCGGCTCTGAAGCAACTGCGAGTAGCTCTGGGGCGAGGAATTCGTAGCGTCGAATCTCTGGACATCTTCGAAAGGTAGGATATTCGTCTGCTCTTCCACCCAGATGGTTCCAATAGACGCATAGGTCCGCGGGTTCAAAAAAGAGAAAATGGCTACGCTGCCGACTGCCACGAAGAAGAAAGTGAGAGCGGTCCACTTCCACTTGGACACCATATGCCAATAATGGCGGAAAGAAACAGCGGGCCTGTTCTCGATATTCGGGTGTGAGTTTGTCATGATCCTCTCGATTCAAAAACTCATGTTCAGATTAAGGAACGATGATCACGTCTCCTTCCTCAAGAATGATATCAGAAATCTTGCCCGCGATAACGTTCTTAAGATTCACGTGGATTTTAATCTCCCTGCCTGTCTTGCTATCTTTCCGTTTGATCGTCACACGCGATTTTGCAGCAAATTCCGTTGGGCCTCCTGCCTGGGCAATGGCCTGAAGCAAAGTGATTTTTTTCGATTGTTTGTACTGGATTGCACCGGGGCTCTTGACCTCCCCATAAACGTACACCGTGAGCGTCTGATCAACTGGAATGTTGACCACGTCATTGGGCAGGAGATCGATGTTGAGCGCCTGGTTGCCGTTCACGATCAAATCTCTCAGGTCGATCGTTATCCTCGTTTTCTGGCCCTCTTTCTCCCGCCTGAAGATATAGAGCTCGGTCATGGCGTCCGGAGTGAGTCCGCCGGCCTGTGAAATAACCTGGAGAAGTGTCGTGGGTCCAACCAATTCGTAGTTGCCGGGCCGGCCGATAGCCCCAAAAACCGCCACCTTCTGATATTCCTTAATGAAAACGGTGACATGAGAGGCCTTTGTGTATTTCTGGTCCAGGAGAGAGGCCAATTTTGTTTCCAGTCCCTGGGCCGTAAGGCCCGCAACCTGGACCTTGCCGATCAAAGAAAAGCTCACCGAACCGTCTTCGGCAACCCTGACAGTTTGATTGAGTTCGGGAAGCTCGAACACCTTGATCTCCAGAAGATCCTTGGCTCCGATCTTATAATCATTAACGGGAAGAGTTTGCTCGACTTGTTGGGCAAGGACGTTGATGGCCAGAATTCCGACGATCAAAATGCCCAGGGCGCCGCATCGAATTGAGTTCGCGAATGTATCTGAGGATCGCTTATTTTTGTCCTTCGTCATCGGTTTCCCTTTTTCATCTTTCTAGACGCCATTTCCTCATGATAACTCATTATAACTCGAGCAACATTCCAGTTCCAGATCCTTCGTTGGCCATTATCGAAATATGGGGCCGCCCGGCAAGGCAAGTCTGCTCGTCGCCCGGCCATATGTCAGGCTGAAGCCGACAAAAATATGGTTACTGACCGGTCGGGGGGCGAGCATCGAAGTCCTTTTCCCCAGGTCAGCAAGCAGTCTAAAAATGAGATTCCGCTTTAAACGGATGTCCAGGCTGGTAGAATGAATTTTGTACCGGTCGGACGATTTTGGCAAGACAATGCCGCCGACGGTTCCCCCTGCTGAATATTGATTTGTAAGATAGCTGAAGTCATAGGTGAACAAGACTAATCTCGTCAAAGAGCGACTTAAACCGGCCGCATAAGACGTTTCGAGATAATACGCCCGGCCTGAATAAACGGAGAATTGAGGTCCCCTGGAAAAAAAAAGACGAACAGCCGTCAATTTCATAATCCCCAAGGAAAACCTGATATCTCCAGCCAGGCCCGCGTAGTCCTTTTGCAGCGGGTCGAGGATGTCCAAGCGCTTGTATCCCAGGTTGACGCTTCCGCGCCTGCCGGATGTCTGTCCTTCGTATCCGGCCGCGGGGGGCAGAAATTCAATCCCCCCAAAGGCCCCGTAACTTCGGGAATCCTTGAATGACGAGGCACTTTCTGCAAAACGATATGATCCGTATTCTCCGGCCAAATAAAACCTGGCCCTCGGGTGCTGCTCAAGATAGGCCACTATATTGACGAAGGTTTCGGTCCTATTGAGGTTCTCGCTGATGCTGCTGGGTTCGGAGGTCAGATCCTTGAAATCGTACTTTGCCTTCCGGAATTGAACAGCGAAAGATGTCCCTTTCGTGGCCTGCCAGAGAACGAGGCCCGATAGATTTTCTTCCTCATATCGCACGTTGACGCTCAATTCGGTGCTCAGGCGCTGTTTGGCGTTGATCAATCCTCCGCCTGCCTGAAAGTACAACCTATCAAAGACAATGTGCATGTTCCCGGACAACGTATTGTTTAAGGCCCGCTCTTTTTCGGTCTTCACGTAAAATACATACCGGGGCGAATCTGAGATTTCGAAAATGACTCTTTTTTCCCAGGGAAGAAAAATCTGGATATCAGGACCGGCGGAAAAGGTGTAGTCCGGGACAGCTTTATCCAGCATGCCGAAGTAGATGTCCGAATCGTAGCCGGTATTGTCAATTTGAAGCGCGGCATTGTATCGGAATGCCCCGGCCCTTCCGCCGGCCGAATTCACAGCCTGCTCGAGGATCATGCCCATCCACGTATTCCCCCAGGCAAAAGCCCGGCCCTGGAAAAGTAACAACAACATAATGCCGAACAGGCCCGCGAATCTATCCGTCTTCTTCTTCATACAATCATGCATCTTGCATCGCCAGTTGTTTGAGCAGCCAGAAGTCTTAATAAGCCCCGATCCCAAAAAGGACAACTGGAACCGTTTTGATCATGATCTTAATGTCGAGCCACAGTGACCAGCTGTCCAGATACTGGAGGTCGAGCTTCATCCAGTCTTCGAAACCAATGTTGTTTCTCCCATTGACCTGCCATAGGCAAGTGATTCCGGGCTTCATCGAGAATCGACGTCTCTGCCAGGCCTTATATTTTTCGACTTCATCGGGCACTGTCGGGCGGGGGCCTATTAGGCTCATTTGGCCAATGAAGACGTTGAAAAACTGTGGCAATTCGTCGAGACTGAACTTACGCATAATCCTCCCGACCGGCGTTATCCACTTCTTCTTCTTCCTCTGAAATTCTGGAGAGGTCATGTATTCAAGGTCTTTGACGTCGGACAAAACATCGTGAGCTCCATCTCGCATTGTCCGGAACTTGTAGAGGGTGAACTTTCTCCCGTGAAAGCCGAGGCGCTGCTGCTTGAAGAGAAGAGGGCCCGGCGATGTCAGTTTGATAAGGATAGAGATGAAGGCCAGAAGGGGTCCCAGGAGCACGATGACTAGGCCGGAGATGACGATATCAATGAAGCGCTTGACGAATAGCTGCCACTCGTTGATTTTTGTCGTATGGAAGCGAAGGAGTGGAAGCCCGTCAATCTCCGAGACGGCGGACTTGGCAATCTGCATGTCAAAGAGATCGACGGTGATGGTCGTCACGACCCCCTCAGTTTCGCAGTCGTGAAGCGCCCCTTCGACATGGCTTAATCGGGACCTGGGGACCACGAACACGATCTCATCGACCGCATCATTGTGAAGAATCTTGGGAATATCGTCGAGTGTGCCAATGATATCGACGCCATCGACTTTTTTAACGCCCCTCCCAGGCTCGTCATCGATTGCGCCTAGAATCTGAAAGCCCCATTCGGGGTGGCTTTTAATCTTGCGTACGAACTCGGCAGCCCTGCGTCCCGTGCCCACGATGAGAAGCCTCCGGTAATTGCGGCCCCGCCTGCGGATATGATGGGCTGCCAAGTAGAGGGCTGTCTTCTCTGCGAGAATCAAGATAAAGCTTATTCCGGCGAATAGGAAGAAGAAGAGGCGGCTTACGGCGGTCGCCTTGACCAAGAATAAGAACGCCCCGAAACCGAGAGAGGTCATAAAGGCGGCTTTGCAGACGACCCAGAAGATCCTCAGATAGGTGATGGTCCGCATGGAACGGTACACCCCGTTCGTGTAGAGCATCCAACACCAAAGGGGTGCGGCTACGAAGAGAAATGCGATATATTGATGGAGGGTAAGACTACTATCGACCGCTAAACGAGAAATGGATGGCAACCCTGAGCCCGAAAATTCCAGCCCGATATGCCTCCTCAGGACAAATGCGACGAGGTAGGCCAGGGAAACAACCATTCCATCGATGAAAATGAGGGAAGTCCTAACGATAGCTTCCCTTTCCCTAAGCATTTGTTCCCCTTTTATGTCGCTTTAAGACGTAGGCGTATCCTAACATTATTTCTCTTTCAATGCAATAGGCCTCAAGATCCTGGCAGGATTCCCTGCGACTATGGTCCAGGGCGGGACGTCTTTGGTAACAACTGCTCCAGCCCCGACGATAGCACACTCGCCGACCGTTACTCCTGCCAATATTGTTGCGCTGGACCCGATGGACGCCCCTTTCCGGATGAAGGTCGGAATAACCTTCCAGTCGGCTTCCGTCTGCAACTCCCCGCTAGCCGTCGTTGCACGTGGGTACATATCGTTGATAAACGTTACGTTATGGCTGATAAAGACATCGTCCTCGATCGTCACCCCTTCGCAGATAAAGGTGTGAGAGGAGATTTTACAGTTCTTGCCAATGACAACGCCTTTCTGGATCTCGACGAAGGTCCCGACCTTGGTATTGTCTCCGATGGTGCAGCCGTAGAGGTTGACAAATGCGAAAATCTTGACGTCCTTGCCCAGCTTG
>Ga0153915_10002706_pt1 | contig 16129 bp, 19 predicted proteins | sample Opewatmetagenome_2_FD_107003 | JGI IMG/M metagenome (GOLD analysis project Ga0153915, IMG submission 107003) | Freshwater wetland microbial communities from Ohio, USA - Open water 3 Core 3 Depth 3 metaG | ecosystem: Environmental > Aquatic > Freshwater > Wetlands | place: USA: Ohio, Lake Erie...
CGCCAGGCGGGGCGGCATCTGGCGAATGTAGTAGACTCGGTCTGACACGGCATAACGGTCCTCCTTGCATGCCATGACTAGCCCAAGTTCTCAACAGTGAAGGTCGGTGACCCGACGCCCTTCGCGTCACCGAGGTCAAACCACAGTTGCTGAAAGACAATGACCCACTCTTGCTCTGTGGGCTTCTCCCCGCGCTGGAGGGCGGGCAGCTTCTTCAAATATCCTGCGATGCCGGTAATGACGTCAAGGCGGTGTGTGTCCTTGACGGCCAAGTTGATCGGCACGAACGTCTTCGCCCCGGCCTCCTGCAGGGCGTAGCGCTGCAGGAGGTACCGGTTAGTGCTACTTGTCTGCAGCAGCTTAAGCGTAACGGTGCCGGACTTGTCAGAGCTGATGAACATGGCCATAGACCCGTCCGCGCCCATGACATGCCCCGCGCCGTCGACGGACCGCTCCGCCTTTATGGCGTCGTCACCCGCCGCGTACCCAGTGACCTCGTGCGCGGCGTCAAAGATTGCAGTAACGTTTCCAAACCCATAGGCTCTCATGATGGACTCCTTAGCGCTGGAAGTTGAAGACGATGTCTAGACTGTGGAACGCCCCGGCACCGCAGAGCGCCCCTTGAATGGGCGGGGTCACGCGCGCCGCACGGTCCGCGTCACTCTGTGAGGCGACTGGCTCGGCGTAGAGATAATATCCCTGCTGCAAAAAGTCACCAGTCGCGAGCGCGCCGAAGCCGTCATGTGTCCATACCGCCGCCGCCGCCAGACGATTGCGCACCGCCTTTTCACACGTAATGGCCGCGGCCTGCAGCAAGACTTCCATCCCCTTGTCCGTCTGGGCGACCTTGGTCGGTGACGTGGCCAGCGCGGTAAACGCGTTGTTGCTCAGGTCTGCGGCAAACCAATCTAAGTTGACAATCTCGTCGAAGAACCGACCGCTCGGCGTCTTTGTGTTGAACAACATCACGAAGCCGTTTGACACCGTGGCGAGGTAGCAGTAGTTCTTGGCCTTGAGCGCTGCGTACTGCGTTGCTGTGAGATTCTCTGGCACAACTCCCGGTTCTTGTTTGAACTCCAGCGTGATAGTAGAGTTGATCTGGTCATAGTTAACCTGGAAGCCGCAGGCGGCGGCGGACGCCACGGCGTAGTCAGTGGTCGAGCTAAACTGAATCAGCGTGCGTGTGAGACCTGCCGCCTTCAGCCGTGACCCAAGGTCCGCCGAGCTCGTGCCGTCATACGCCGCGGGCGACGCGTAGGTGATGGCATGAAACTTCGCGTTTGCCTCTGCCCAGACCGAGGCCGCTAGAAGGTCGTCGTCCGCGACCTCCTTGGTGAACCCAAACCCATACCACGAGCCGTCAATGCGGCCAAGGGCCGTCAGGCTGTCGACCGGCGCCTCCGCCGCGCCGCCCGCCGCCCGGAGCGCGCCCTTCAGCGCCGTCAGCCCCATGATGACAGAGAGGTCAGTCGTGGCGGTGGTGGTCGGCGCCACGGCATACCCTACTATGCTGTTCACGCCAGTCGTGGGCGACGTGACGACGAAGTTGGCCCCGTCGTACGTGACGGTAGTGCTCGCAAGCTCGGCCTGGACCGCAGTCTGCACCGCGGCCGCCACCGCGGCCAAGTCTGCACAGCTGTGGAGGTCAATCCCATGCACCTGACGCACAGTGCCGTCAATGTTGATGTCAAATCCACCCGCCGTGACGGCAGTGTAGTCCGACAGGGTCGTCGAGCGGAGACCTGACTTGAGCGTCCCCGCAAACGCTGCGATGAGCCGACGCCCAATCATCAACTCCTTTGGCATAGGCGTCCTCGCAAAGAACGTAGTGGCGAAGGCGTACTCCGAATCAGTCGACTGGAAGTCTTCCGCGACCCCTGCTAGGCTGGTGTACAGCCGCAGGCGGTCGTAACTCGGCAGCCGCGTGGCGCTGCCCACGCACAGAACGCGGGAGAAGGTCGGCGCGGCGGGGGCGAGCGCGGCGACCTGTATCGTGACGTTGACGATGTCTCTGACGGGAATAGTACTCATGCGCTCACCTCGTTGATGTGGCCGTCTGGCTGTTGAACTTGAATGGCGATGGACAGAGTCCGGAACATACTCATGGCGACGACCTCTGCGTTGGCGACGTAGAACGTCAGGTCGACCTGCGCGCGCCGCTCGCTCGAGCCGTCTACTACGCTAGAGAGATTTCTGACTGCGCTGGCAGAGGAGTACGCCAGCCCGTACAAGTTGGCGCGCTCGACGGAAAACGTCATCTCAAGTCGCCGGACGAGAGACGCGGCCCGCGCGTGCGCCGCGTCGCCCCACACTGGGCGCCCCACGCCGTCGACCGCGCCGTCACGATAGAACTGCACCGAGGCCACGACCTGGTCCAGCCCCTCAAGCACCTCGAGCAGGTCTGGTGGCGTCTCGTGCTCGCCCACGGGCGGCGTCACAGCCGCGACCGCCGGGTCGTCCGGGCTCCAACGGCGCAGGTTGAACGAGGCAAGCTCATTAGAGATGACGTTAATCGTGGCAAATGGCGCACTCGCCGGGCCGGCTGGCGCGCGCTGTCCCGCGGGTCGGAAGAAGTTCTCCCCCACGCCAAGGGTGTGCTGGCACAGCCGTCGGAGGAGCTCGTGCAGCGCAGTGGCCGCGTCAGGCATGGACGTAGCCCTCCGCGAGCACTTTGTAATACCCGTCCGCCGCGCGGTCAAAGCGCTTGATGACAGTATATCGCACGCCACCAATCTCTAGCACGTCTGCGTCACGGTCATTCCCATTGGCCACATAGAGCGCCTCTGTAGACCACACCGCCTGAATATTGTTGAGACGCTGCCCCTCATCAAGCAGCTCAAGGTCGTCCCCGCCCGCGGGCTGGCAGACGCACGTGAGCGGCCGCGGCGCGTCGAAGGTCTCCGGCTGCACTCCCTGCACCATTGTACCAAGCGTCGGGCGGTAGAGCGTCACTACTGTCTGCTGAAAGCGACGGTCAGTCACAACGCGACTCATGCGAGAGTGGTTGATTGTGGGAAGTGTCATCGCACGATCTCCCACGTAACAGACTGACGCTCTTGTGCGGTGTCGATGAGCGGATGGCTTGAGCCCTTTCGCGCGATGGTGCTGGGCGCGTTGGGCGTAAACGACCCATCAAGAATCTCAGTCTTGACCGCGGCCACACCCATCTCCCCGAGCTCTCCCAGCGCCTGGTCACGAGGCTTCTTCCCCTCCGCGACGAGTCGAAGATTCACTGTGTTCAGACGGTTGAAGCGGGGCTGCCCGTGCAGCAAGCCCAGTCGCCAGGCCGCGCGCTCAGGAACGTGTCCATCCTGACTGCCAAACTCATTGACGAGGGCGACCTCACCTAGCGTCAACGCGCCTGCCGACCCGTCTTCCTCGAGCTTTGGCACGTCTGGCAGTCCCACCTTGACGAGATACTCCCCATCCCCCAAGCGCTCTTTCAACTTCGCCAGCGCTGGTGTGAGCGTATTTTCCCAGCGTACTTTGTTCACGCCACCACTCCGCCGATGCCTACGAGCGCGGCCAGCTGGAGATATCGCTGGCCGTACCGCGTACGCAGCTCTTGCGCGTCCGCCTGTCGCTCGACGAGGCCTGAGTGCAGCGAGTACGACGTGTCACCCACGCTCTTGCTGACCTCGAGACCGTCGTCGGCCGACAGTGGTATGCTATTGATGACTAGTGAGTGTGCCACCCAGTTCGCGACGCCCTCGAGGTAGTGCCCACCCCACCGCGCGACGTCAAACCACTCGTCGGCGAGGAGAAGTTGTGCCTCGACGTCGGCGTCTGACACAAGTCGGAGCACTGGCAGGACTGTCTTGAGCTGAGTAGCGGTGGTCACGGCCTACTTCCCGCCCTTCTTTCCATCTGTGTCAGGGGGAGGACCAGACCCGACGACCCGGAGGCGTCCAGTCGAGAAGTAGGCCGCGACGACCTTCGTCTTGCGCAGCCGAGCCAGCGTCTCTTCGTCAATCTCTGCCCGAGACGGTGTTGTGACCACTCGCCCCTCGCCCCCGGCGGCGTCTGCGACCTTGTTCTTGACGGCCCGCGGAATGATGAGCGTCTCGTTTTCAGTCAGGCTCAGGGGCAGATAGACGGCACAGTCGCCAGTGTTCTCAATCGTTACTTTTGCCATTTGGTGGTCCTCCTTACGTGCTAGTTACGTGGTGATGCCGTCAGCGTAAACGCTGCTGTTGACGTATCGAATGTGAGTGCCGCAGTAGCGATACTCTCCATAGACCCGCAGGTAGAGGCCCTCGGGCTGCGGTGCCAGAAAGCGCAGGGGCAGCGGGATGTGTTGAGTGACGTGGTCTTGGTCCTTGACGTAGGCCATGGCGCGCTGAGTGCCGCCGACGCCCGCCGTCTCCAGCCCGTAGCCAGGGTCTACTTGGAGGTCAAACCCGCGGTCCTTGGCCAGGTTATTCTCCAAAAAGAAATTGAGCACCGTCACCTGCGTGTTCGGCAGGCGGCGTTGCTGGGCCAGCGTGTAGGCCTTAGGCGGCAAGATCATCTGGTTGGCCACGGTGTTGTAGGCCGACCCCACCCAGCTCAGATAGAGCATGTAGTTCAAGTCTGCCAGCATCTGGTCCGTGTCCGTCGTGCCTGTCCACCCACCGTACGGCAGCGTGCCAAGGGGCACTAGTGGGTTGTTGTACAGCCCGTTGAGCCCGAACTCCGAGCGGCCGAAGAGCCCGACCTTGTTCATCCGGCGCTTGTATGTCTGGATCGCCGCCTGGAGCTTCGCCTCCGGGAGGGGCTTGCGAAGGAATGCAGTGACTCGCAAGTCGTGCTGTGAGTGCTCGTAGAACACCTGCCCGTCGCGCACGCCGTAGTCGACCTGCGCGTAGGCAACGTCTACCGTGCCCGGCGTGTTGGCCTTCGGGCTGAGGTCGTCCACGTCGCCCACGTAGTCGAAGACCTCGTACCGAATGGTGTCGACGTGCTCGCCCGCGTCGAAGCGCTGTGGGATGAACGTCTCTGCCTGCATCGGCGTGCGCAGGCGCTCTTGCACCTTCTGCTCCGTGAAGGCAAGTTGCGACGTGAGGAAGGACATCGCCTCGCCCGCGTCCATGACCCCGACCAGCCCTGGCGGAGGCGTGATCAACTGTTCTCGATGCCCCATCACGAAGGCATCCATCGCGCGAAGGCGGCCGTCGTCGACCTCCGCCTCGATGAGGCGGCTCGTCTCGTCCATGACTTGAACTTTCATCGTATTCTCCTTATGACTTCGTTGACTGAGACGGCCCTACTAGTAGGTCACGTAGTTGACAGAGTTGCCCGCCATGATGCTGACTTCTCCGGGCTCCGCGGCGTTGGCGGCCGTGCGGGTCTCCCACTTGTGATTCTTCATCAGCCGACGGGTGTCGGAGAGGCCGTTGGTCGTGCCGCCAAGGCCACTGAAGACGCCGTCCGTAAAGATGGCCACCACGCCGTCGTCTGGATAGACCTCCTCGACGGGCGTTGCGTTCGTGAATCCAAGGCGGTAGAACGGCACATCACGGTATTGTCCAAACCCGACGTTGCCAGCGCTGTCCGCGTGGTATGTCACCGGGTCGCGGTGCACGAGGCCCAGCAGCACGTCGCCCACCAGGGCAAGACGCCCACTGCGCGGCGCGCTGGGGTCACGGCCCACCACCTGCCCTGGCTGAATGGTCGTTGCGCCACGATTGACCACGCTGTCAATAATGGTCTCGCCACCGCGAGAAGTACCTCCGTCGTAGCCCCGCGCGGGCATCAGCCCGCCGGTCGTATTGATATCAGGCCTTGCCATTGCTGTGTTCTCCTTGTTGTGTGACCGTTACTTTTTGTCGCGCTTCCACGCGTTCGCACTGCTCTCTATCGCGGCCGCGCGGCCCACTGCCGCAGGTTGCTCCGCGCCCGCGGTCGTCCGACGTCCGGAGATGGCCGCACCCAGCGCGTCGTGTGCGCGCGCTGGCTTCTTCCCCGCCGCCGTCGCGAGGAGCGCCGCCACCGCAAGGCGCGCTGTCGTCGCGTCGAGCTTCGCCGGGTCCGGCACCATGGCGTCAAACACCGCCTTGCGACCAACGTCCTTCGTCGCCTCTGTGAGGAACTCTCGTCGCAGGCCAAGCGCGTCCTTGCCCTCGGCCTTGAGGGCAATGCCCAGGCTGGCGGCCCCCGCCAGGACGCTGGCGATGTCCGCGGCCTCTGTCTGGACCCGCGCGGGCAGCCCGTCCTCGAGCGCTTTCATGGCGGTGGCGTGGTCCTTGGCCTGCGCCTCGAGGCGCTCTGCCGCCTCCTTCATCACAGCGTCGCACTCTTTAATGGCGGCGTCACGCGCCGTCGCAAGACTGCGCACGATGGTGTCTACCGCCGTGGCGGCGCCGTCGTCCATCTCTGGCAGGGTCGTCGCGGTCGCCGTGCCCAGCAATAGTGCATCAAACACAAGTACTCTCATCGTCCGGTCTCCTTTGTCTGAGTCGGCGACGCGGCAGGGCTTTCCGTCGGGCGTCCGACTGCGACCCATGCGCACAATCGCAATATGGTTTGCCTCAATTTGTGAGGCCACGGCGTCGTACGCCTGGCCGTGGGGCGACGTCCCAGAGGACATCGTGAGCTCAAAGTCATACGCGGCGGAGAGCTCACGACGCTCATTCTTCTCAATCGTGTCGATGGCCTGTGCGTCACGAATGACGAGCTCTGCGTCAAGGCCCTCGGCGACCACGGTCGTGTTGTGCGCCTCCCCCCGCGTGACCGTGCGCCAGAGCTTGGCGTCTACCATGCGCGTCGGGTGGTCGAGCGTGACAGGCTTGCCGTCAAACGTCGGCGCGGCCGCGTCCATTGCCGCCTTAGGGCGGTAGACGCGGATAACCCTCTTCGGGTCTATGCCCTTGAGACCCAGCTCCGCGGCAAAGTACGCCTGCACGTTGTCCGACGCAGCGATGCGGCCCGGCACGTGGAGGTAGCCGTCCTTGTCCTTCCACCGCTTGGTGATGGGCGTAGCTTGATCAATCGCGAAGGCTCTCATTTCTTCTCCGTTAGAGAATACGCCGCACTACTTGCGTCATTGCTGTTGTTATGCGTAGATACGACTTGCGTGCCACGGCGTACTTCCCAACGAGACGGAGCTGTTGACCTCGGTGATTTCTTATCCGCAACTATCCCAACAACAGTGTGTTCTCCAACACGAGTCTTGAATCGCACACCTTCAGACATGTATTTCGTGCCAGACAACTCAGACAACTTTCCCTTGACTGTTGTATTCTGAAAGACTGACATTTGACCACGCGCCGCATTTTCTCGCAAACGGTTTTGCACACGGTTAACCGAAGTACGTATTGAACTAACTGACGGCAATACCGAACCTAGCATCTGCCTAGACATACTTCGTGCCATTACGGAGTGCGAACTAGCGTATGGGTCACCAGCGCGTATGGCGGCTGCTGCCCGTCCGTGCGCCGCTGCTGCATCGATATGGTCTTGTGTTTTGAATGAAGTGTTGTCTACATCACCACCACGTGATTTTACTGCGGCAGATATGTGCGCACTACGCGCCGACTCATGTTCTTCTGCCGTAGTGGCTGAAGCTCCTTCACCCCACCGCCCACGCTCGTCACGAGGTTGGTCTGGGTTGAACGCGTCCATCATACGAATGGCGTACGTATTACCACGACGAGCGAGTTGTCGAATTAACGCCAAGAGGCCTCCATCTCGTCAAGGTCAAAGACTGGAATTGCGTCGCACCGGCACTCAATGTCATCACCTGGATGACAGGGGTTACCAAAGGCACGACTGATCAGCGGGCCTGGCGCGTCCCATTCGTATACTCCGTCACCATTTTCTCCGCCCGTCTCCATCGCCGCGTGGTCGTCGCGCACGCGCTCGTCGTCACTCGTCCGCCATTGGTACTTGCGGATGCCGAGCTCCTCGTGCCGAACACGCGTGAAGGCCGCGTTCATCTTGCTCGTCTGGTCCCGAGCGATGCGCGCCGCGTTGGCCTCACACGACTCGCCCGCCGCAGTGACGGCGTCGTCGACCAGTGACTCGATCTCAGTCACGCGCAGGCCCGAGGCCCACGCCGTCGTCAGCGTGTCTTGCAAGTCCGCCTTAAAGCGGTCCGGCAGAGACGTGATCAGGTTGACGTTCCACGTCGTGAACTCCCGCAGCCGGTCTGCCGCAGGGCCGTGCGACTGGAGGGCCGCGCGCACGTCGACGCCCAGCGCGCGGTGCACTTCTTTAGTGAGCTTGTCGTCTACCCAGCGCCGAGACCGCTGGGCGGCGAGCCGCGCGAGCAGCCCGGCCTGGCCCTTGAGCGAGTTGAACTCCCGGTCTCTCGACAGGGCGTCTAGCGCGTTGGCCCACGGGTCTGCGTCGCGCGCCTGCCCCGGCGTGGCGAGGGGCGTGAGCGCCGCCCGCAGTACGGCGCGGGCCCGGCGGCGCATGTCCTCTACTCCGTCTAGCAGACGGTTGAGATACCACAGCTCTGCCTGGCGGCTCGCGCGAATCGGGCGCAGGCGCCGGCCCACGCGCTTAGTCATGCGCGCGACGCGCGGACGATATAGGGCGTGGGCGACGACGTTGAGCACCTAACAGAATCTTATCGAATGACGAATAATTTCACCTACTTACCCGTGGGCGGCGTCTCCTCTTCCTCCTCCTCGTCGTCCGCAGGCCCTTGTTTTTGTTCGGCTTTCTTCTCAGGTCTGTTCGTCGTCCCTGGATCAGAATTTAGTGAGGCATCTCCGGCCTCTCCCGCCGCCTGTCGTGCACTGGCAACGGTCTTGGCCGCGCGCACGTGCTGCTCTGTCATGCCCTTGAACATGCCGCGCGCGTGGACGTCCTCCGCCACGACGCCCTCGTCAATGGCCCCCATGTTCCACAGGACTTGCGCCGTGTCCGCCCGAGTCTTGTCTGCCGTCGCCCGCTCCGCCTCGCTCGCCTGGCGCGGCGGTAGCCACTCTGACTCGTAGCCCTCTGGCATGCGCCCAAAGAACGACCGCACGACGAACTCGTCGAGCTGGGCGAGCGGGTCGTCCAAGTGCTCTTCACGCCGCGCTGCCACGTGATCGTAGTAGTGGTTATCATCGCTCTCCCCCGTGGCATTCATGCCCGCGGGAGACTGCCCAAAGAGCCGCGTGAAGGGCACGTCGGCCGCGCCGCAGACGTCGTACATCACCTTGTCAAAGGCCTTGTCCACGCCGGAGAACGTATATGGATGCCGCTGAAACTCCTCCGTGTCCTTGTCCAGGAGGGCGATGCCGTTGAACGCCTTCGTAATGGCGAACTCGCGGAAGCGCTCAATCGCCTTCGCCGCGCCGCCCTTCGTCGCCAGCAGAGCGCGCAGCCCGCCCTGCATCACAACGTCGACATTGAGCTGAAACATCATCGTAGTAAGCGCAGCGACGGCCGTGTCGTACTGCTTCAAGTTGTTGATAAGGATGCGCAGCACCGAGTCGTCCCACATCGAGTTGGCGCGGAACGGGAAGTAGGGAAGCTGCCGCCCATTTAGGCGAATGGCCCGCGTATGGTGCAGCCGCACGGTCGACTCCGCGAGACGATAGTGCTCTGGCATCCCGGCCTGTGGGTCCAGTGGGTCTCGGACGATCGACCCGTCGTGGGCGGCGCGCCACCGGTCAAAGACGTGGATCGCCACGAGGTCATCCTTCTCAATCTGATTGTAGTCAAGAGGCTCCGCCAAGACCTCGTCCGGCTGAGAGCGCAGGACGGGGATGAGCAGCGCGCCACCGTAGAGCCGCGCCCACTTTGAGCCAGTGAGCAACTGCCGCTTGACGTGGAGCCGCTTTTCATGCTTTTGGAACTTTTTTACCGTCGTCGCGTCGTCCTCCGACAGGCCGTCCCACGAGACGCGGCGCCAGTTCTTGACCATGTCCTCAGGCAGCGTGCTGACAATGCGGTTGCCAAGCCACGAGGTCATATAGATGCTCTCGAGCTCAGCCCGGTTCATGAACGACGTGGGCGCGTAGTGTGTGAACATCCGCTGGTCGCGGGCCGTCCCAATGCCCGTCTTCTCATTCTTCAACGCCGTCTGCTGCATCCCCGACACGAAGTCGCTTAGGGCACCGTCCTGGGCCTCTGCCATGATGGGCCGGGTCGTCTGGCTTAGCGCCGCGCCCAGAGTCTTGACTAGTCGTCGCCCCATGTGTGTGTCTCCTTATACGAGGTCTGCCATGGACCCCAGCCGGCCCTTGATGAGGGACTCTAGTGCGTAGCGGCACTGGTCCCAAAAGTCATCATTCTTCTTCACAGGGTCTTTGAGAACTTCACCCGTGTGCTTCTCTACCTTGTACCGATAGAGGCGCGCGTCGTGCTCTGCCATCTTCGCGTCGGGATGGATAATGATGCGCGTAAAGGAGCGCAGGAAGCTGATGCCGTCCTCGACGCTGCCTGGCCCCTTCTCCGCGGGTGCGACGCAGTAGCCAGCGTTGTTCAAAAAGTTGATTGTCTCTGGCCGGGCCGCGTCTGCGCGAAAGAGCACGCTGCCCCGCGCGGCCTTGACCTCTGGCAGGCGATCTAGCTGCTCGGGCAGGTCAACCGTGTCGATGCGCAGCCCGCCGTACGCGCGCTCTACGTATAGACAGTCGTTGTGCACCCATTGCTTCCCGACGCACGTGGGCGTCGTGCTAAAGCCAAAGTCAACGCCATAGAATGGGCCCAGCCAGTCCGCGCCTGGCGTGAACGGCGCAACGCCCCACTTCTTTGCGAACACCTGCGCCTCAGACCGCGACCAAAACTCTCCCTCCCACACGTGATAGTACTCTTGTGGGTCTGTGCGCCGCAAGTGCTCCGCCTCCGCGCGGAGTTCAGCGGGCAGCCACGGGTTGTCACGCCAATTCACCTTGACCTGGATTGTGTTGGGCGGCGGCGTCTTCAGAAAGCGAAGGGCGGTCGGGTCGTCCTCCTCCACGGGGTTGAATGACACCCAGATCTCTGACTGAGGCCACTCCGCGGGCCAGCCCGCGATGGGGCACGTGCGAATAGTCGGGATGACGACCTTCCAACTGTGGTCGGAGACCCGCTGTGCCTCCTCAATCCACACTAGGTTAATGCCCTCGAACGACTGAATCTTCTCTACATTTTGCCAGAGGCCCGCGAAGAAGAAGATGGCGCCCGTGGGCTTGAACTCGATGTACGTCTTGCCAATGTCCCAGCCGCCGGGCCCCATGGGCAGGCGCAGAGAGCGAATTTGCTCCTCGAGTAGAGTGTGCACCGAGTCCGCAATAGAGAGCTGAAACTCGCGCGCGCACAGCACCTTGAACTTGAAGTTCATCGCAAGGAGGATGAGCACGCGCGCGATCTGCCAGGACTTCCCCGACCCGCGGCCGCCGTAGATGACCTTATAGCGACTGCGCTCGTGAATGAGCGTCGCGGCCCAGGGAGCGAGCTGGAAGTCAATGCACTGTCGCGTCAGCGCCCCCATAGCACTACTGCTCGTCCGCCTGTCCGTCGCGCAGCGGCGGCTCGACCTCAATGGGCTGCCCGTCCGGCCCGATGTGCGTGACCTGCGCCCGCCCAAGCGAGAGCGGCGTCGTGCAGAACGAGACAGAGATGGCGAGCGGCGCGCCAGGGCCAAGCGGCTCGCCATTTGGGCCTGAGAGCGCCATGGCCTGCCGCGGCGTCCCGACGGCCTGGTTAATGACGTACTCCGCCGCGTGCTCCTGTCGTGGATGAAACTTGTCTGCCATCACGTCGCGAATTGTGTCAAGTGCCTCGGGCAGCATCGCCTGGAACGCCTCTCGCGTGCCCTCAGGCAGGCGCGGGCGGCCCAGCGGGTTGGCGCTTGGCTGGCCCTTGACGAACGGCTTGCCCCGCGGCTTGCCCTTGGGCCGGCTGGGGTCGCGCGGGATGCGGGACCGAGGACGACGAGGCCTATTGATGATGGGCGTCTTCACTGACATGACTCATGGGCTGGTGTTATTTGCAGCTAGCGCTACCATACGTCGTGGTCGTGCGCAGCTCCTAGAGGAACGCGCGCGGGAACGGGATAGGAGAGTGGGAGGGACTCGGCTGACGCCCCAAGTGGCGTCGTCCCTCGTCCCATGTCTCATTCTTTACCGTGACGCGCTGGTCCGATCAGATACGGCAAAGCTGCGCCGACTTTAATATTCTCGAACTCAATGCATATCCAGGTAGTACTATACCCCTATTCTTTTAGTTTTCTTATCTACCCATATTCTAGAACTTGCCATATCAGCCGTCTCAGTGGGACGTCGTCCCGACGGAGAGCGGCTGAGACAGCACGCCCAGACAGTGCCATCTCAGATATGGCATCTGCCGTCTCAAATGACTGTGGAGGACCAATGGACCGTGAAAAGCGTGTTTGCTACTATCCCGTCTTCACTATGACCGAGGCCGTACAGGTCGAGGAGGCCGCCCAGCGATATGGCACAAACGTCGAGGACTACCTGCGTCATATATTAGGTATGGACAAGCTGCCCGCGCGAGCTCTCGCGCGCGTGGGTCGCCCGCCGCTCTCACTAGAGGTGCGCCAGAAGCGTGAGGCGGAGCAGGCCGAGCTTCGCCGCCTGCGCCTCTTCGTCTCAAGCACGCGTCGCGGGCAGCAGCGACTCCGCCAGGCGCTGACGCCTGCGCTCGAGGGCAAGCTCCGCGCGGCGCAGCAGCTTCTCGCGGAGTACGACGCGCGACGCGCCTCCGTCGTGGGCCGCTGGGAGGCGCTGGCGCGGGAGCACGTGGGCCGGGTCGTCAGTGAGCGCGGGAGGAGGCCCGAGGGCAGTGACTCACATGCGCCGCGCTGACGACGACGTCTACTAGTCAGGCCAGCTCACTATTTACACCCGCGCGCCCGCGCGCTACTGTTAGCGACGTTGGGCGGCGCGCCGCCCGCGGCCCCTCTCCTCGGTGTGGCTGCGGGCCCAGCGCGCCGCCCGACGTCTCTCACCGAGGACCTATGCCACCACGTCGCACCCCGTCGTCTGTCACACCGTCTCGCCGCCCTGGGCCGCCCGCTGAGGCCGCCCGCGCCCGCGCGCTGGGCCTTGCCGACCTGGCGCGGTCGGGCCTCGACGCCGCGGACGCCGCCGCGCTGCAGGTGGAGTTTCTGACCGCGGCGGAGACGGCGGCGCGAGTGCCAGCCCGCGCGGGCCGCCCGGCCTGGCGGCAGGCGGCGCTGCTCCTGCCGTACTTCACGCTGGCGGGCCGGCGGCGGAAGGACCTCTTCCGACTGCGGCTGCTCGAGCCGCCCCCGGCAGGGGCGTTTGGCGCGCGGCCCACTGAGTGGCGGCGGTACACGCAGCCGCCGGGCTCGCCCGTCGGCGCCTACCTGCCGCCGCTCGTGCCGTGGGCCGCGGTGGCGGCAGACCCCGCGCAGGCCGTGTGGCTCACCGAGGGCGAGAAGAAGGCAGCGGCGGCCTGCAAGGCCGGGCTCAAGTGCATCGGGCTGGGCGGCGTATGGTCGTTCGGCGCGTCAGGCCGCGGCGGCGCTGAGCTCCTGCCAGAGCTCGACGCCCTCGAGTGGCGGGGACGGCAGGCCTACGTGTGCTTCGACTCTGACGTCATGGTCAAGCCCGAGGTGGCGAAGGCCGTCGCCCGGCTGTCAGAGCTCCTGCTCCAGCGGGGCGCGCTGGTGGCGACCGTGCGCCTGCCCGAGCTCGTGCCGGGCGAGAAGTGTGGCCTCGACGACTTCCTCGTCGCGGGCGGCGTCGAGGCCGTCGCCCGGCTCGTCAGTGGCCAAGAGCTGGCGGAGGGCGACCTCGCCGTGCGGCTCTGGCGCCTGTCGGGCCGGTACGCGGTGCTCGAGCACCCGCCCTCCGTCTATGACGAGGCGGCGACGGACGAGGCGGGGCGGCCCCAGCCGAAGCCGCTCGCGGCCAGCGCCTTTGTGGGCGTGGTGGCGGCCCACCTCCGCGCCCTCAAGCTCGTGGGCGAGCGGCAGGTGCCGGTGTCCGTCGCGCAGGAGTGGCTCCACTGGCCCTGTCGCCGCGCCTTTGAGTCGCTGACGTACGCGCCGGGGCAGCCGCGGGAGCTGCCGCACCGCCGGCTGAACTCGTGGCTCGGCCTGGGCTGCAGCGCGCAGCGCGGCGACGTCCGCCCGTGGACGGCGCTGCTCGACCACCTGTTTCAGGGCGCGGACCCCGCGGCCCGGGCCTGGTTTGAGCGGTGGTGCGGCTACCCGCTCTACCGCCTAGGCACGAAGCTCCTCAGCGCGGTGGGCGTCTGGTCGGCGAAGACGGGGCAGGGGAAGACCCTCGTGGGCGAGACGCTGGGCCGCGTCTATGGCGCCAACTTCGTGTCAATCCCACAACACGCGCTCGAGGCGGACTTCAACAGTTGGGCGCTGGGCCGACAGTTCGTGCTCGTCGACGACGTGTCGAGTCATGACACGCGGCAGCGCGCCGACCTGTTGAAGAAGCTCATCACTCAGCGGGAGTTCAATGTCAACCTGAAGCACGTCCCGCAATTTACGATGCCGGACGTCATCAATTACTACTTCACGAGTAACCACGCCGACGCGTTCTACCTTGATGAGCACGACCGGCGGATGTTCATTCATGAGGTCGTCGTAGGGCGCCTGCCCGCGACGTTCTACGCCAACTACTACCAGTGGCTTGAGGGCGCGGGCCCGGCGGCCCTGCTTCATTACTTTCAGCAGGAGTTGAACTACGGGGACTTCTCGGCCGTCGCGCCGCCGCCCATGACCGCCGCCAAGCAAGAGATGATCGAGGGCGTGCGCAGCGAGCTCGACGCCTGGCTCGCGCGGCTGCCAGAGCTAGACCTCCTGGGCCGCGAGCTGTGGACGGCGGCAGAGCTCGCCGACCGGTACAACGCCGCCGCCGTGGGCCGCCGCGTGCCAGTAAACGTCTTTGGGCGGCGGCTGCGGCACGTCTGCCCATGCGTCGGCCTCGTGGACGAGGGCGACGGGCGGCGCGGGCGATACTACGCCGTCATCAACAGTGAGCGGTGGCTCAAGGCCACTGGACGGGAGCGCAGTCAGCATGTCAGAGACACTCGGAGATTCTAGTCACCCACACCACAGCGAGGCGCCGGCGGGCCGGCGGCGCTGGCCGCGCGGCCAGGCCGACTGTCCGGAGTGCCAGGGCGACGGGCGCGTGCGGCGGCGCGCGACGAACAAGGACGGGTCGCCCCGCCGCCGCGCTCGCTGGGAGCGCTGCCCCTGCGTGCGCGGGCGCTGTCACGGCGCGCACAACTCGCGGGCGCGGCCCGTCGTGCTCTACGGCGCGCCGCTCGAGGCGCCAGTGGCGTATCCCGCCGGCGCGCGGCGCCCGCAGACGCGCGGGGAGTGCGAGGGCGGGGCGCGACCATGCCCCTACGTGGGCTGTCGCGCCAACACCTACCTTGAGACTGCGCATTACCGGCGGGCACTGCGCATCAACTATGGTGACCGCGCGCCGGAGGACGTGCCACCGACGGACTCGTGTGTGCTAGACCTCGTCGACGCGCATCCAAACGGAATGACCCTCAAGGAGGTCGCGCTGGTGTTAGGGTGTACGCGAGAGCGAGTGCGGCAGATCGAGGTGACGGCGATGAAGAAGTTGGCACGGCGCCTGTCGCCCGCGCTCCACGAGGCGCTAGTAGACCGCCTGCGCGTGCAGGCGCAGCGCGAGTACACGGGCAACAACTGGGCGGAGGCGCCATGGTAGGCCGGCGGCGCGGTCCGCTGGTGAGCGGCCGACCCCGCGTCGCGGGCCGCGCGGTCGTGTGGTGGCAATATGAGTACCCACCGCTCGAGGACGCGGCGCCGAAGACCTTTCCGCACTACTCGCCAGGCCCTCCGCCGCGCGTGAGTCACAGTGAGCTCGCCCCAGACGCCGTCCTGTCGCCAGAGGAGGTTGCGCGCGAGCGACAGCCGTCGTCGGAGATGCCAGTGGTGGCGCCTCGTGATGCGCGGTATGAGGCGCTGCACCAGGCGCTATATCTCGCGCTGTGGCGAGAGTCTGTGACGGCGGCACGGGAGCGGTGGGCGTCGCCCGTTGACTCACCTGTGCGATATCGATACCAGGGCCTGGCCGTCTCCGCGCCGCCGCGCATGGTGACGACGTTTCACGATGTACTGGCGTCGACCGACGCCGTAAGATGTTGTCCTGACCTTGATGAGGAGCCTGACTCAGATGACGAATGACGAGTATGAGCGAGAGCACCATGCTCTGCGCAGCACTGGCGCGCTGGGGTTCGCCCC
>Ga0153915_10002708_pt1 | contig 16125 bp, 12 predicted proteins | sample Opewatmetagenome_2_FD_107003 | JGI IMG/M metagenome (GOLD analysis project Ga0153915, IMG submission 107003) | Freshwater wetland microbial communities from Ohio, USA - Open water 3 Core 3 Depth 3 metaG | ecosystem: Environmental > Aquatic > Freshwater > Wetlands | place: USA: Ohio, Lake Erie...
ATTGCGTTTTAATAACAAGCGGGTCCCAGCAGGGACTGGATCTTATCGGCAAAATATTTCTTAATGATGGTGATGGGCTGATAATTGAAGAACCGGGATACCTGGGTGCAATCCAGGCGTTTTCAATATACAAGCCAAGGTTTCTCACTATTCCAGTTTCTGAAAGAGGCATGGATACGCAGAAACTGAAGGAAATAATGTCTTCTGAACAACCCAAACTGATCTACACGGTGCCGAATTTCCAAAATCCATCCGGCATTACTTACTCGAATGAGAACAGGCTTGAGATATCACAAATCCTTCATGGGACCGATACAATTTTAATTGAGGATGACCCCTACGTCGAATTGCGATTTTCCGGCAAAGAAAAACAGTCCTTCAAGGAATTGTTGCCTGATAATACAATAATGTTAGGCTCTTTCTCCAAGACTATCGTCCCCGGATTCCGGTTAGGGTGGATTGTATCGTCAAAGTCCATCATGGAAAAACTTGTTGTAGCTAAACAGGCTTCGGATCTGCACACATGCCATTTTACGCAGTATATTGTTTATCAATACCTAAAAGACAATGATATTGATAAACACATAAGTATAATCAGAAAGGCATACGGGGGCCAATGTCAGGCTATGATGAAGAGCATACAGGCTTATTTCCCGGCAAGCGTAAAAAATACAAAACCTGAGGGTGGAATGTTTTTGTGGGCTGAGTTGCCGCAGAATATGTCATCGCTTGACTTATTCAATCTGGCATTAAAAGAGGATGTTATATTTGTTCCAGGAGACCCTTTCTATATAGGTAAAAAGAGAACGCCGACAATGCGGCTTAATTTTTCATGCTTGGATGAAGATACGATTCAGCTAGGCATTAAAAAACTTGGGGATTCAATTAATAATCTTTTGGAACAAAAGGGATAACATCTGGCCGGACAACATGCACGGAAAATCAATTCACGCAATAGTTATCCAATCTGTTAAACCTTAATAAAAGGAGTCACGAATGCAGATGTCGGACATTCCGTTCGGTACAACGGACTGGTCACAGATCGAGCGAACCGAACACCAAGGTGAATGTAACAAACAGGGACAATCCTATATCCTCCTGTCAAGCTAAAATAAAAGGTGACGTAAATACAATTAGTTGAAGATTGTCCCCATTTACATTACATTTATTTATGAGTTTCGTGATTGGATTGCTGTTTTTACCGGGACATTCAGCTTTCCCGATTATGAATTGCTTGATCCGCAGGTTCAACTGCATGGGGATGTTGGTATTCTTACTTTCAACTTTATTGGATTTATGCAGGATGGTAGCAAAGAAAATTGGAATACAACTGAAGTATACAAGCTGTTTGACGGGGATTGGAAGCTGATAAGTTCTCACTGGTCACAAACTAAAACTAAATGATGATAATTGAAATCAAGACTTACTTCCAGCAAAAAAGATTTTCCTTTGAAGAAAGGATCTATATATGAATGAAAATGCTGAAATATTAGAATTTAGAAATAGAAATGAATATAGAAATTGGCTTAAAAAGAATCATAAACAAGAAAATGGAATATGGATAGTATTTATAAAAGGAAATAATTTATTTTCAGCCAATGATGCATTAGAAGAGTCAATTTGTTTTGGCTGGATTGATGGATTAATGAAATCAATAGATGAAAAAACTTATAAAAAATATTTCTCAAAAAGAAAAGATAGAAAGAAATGGTCAGAAAAAAATATGGCAATATATGAAAAATAATAAAAAACGGATTAATGACAAATGCTGGAATTGATGTATTTAAAGCTGAAAAGAATGATAAAAATATTCTCATTGATATGAATGTAAAAATAGAAATATTAAAAAAGGAATTAAAACAACATAAAGACATATTAAGTTTATTTGAATCTAAAGCTCCTTCAAGACAAAAACAATTTGCTGGATTTTATTGTGATGCGAAAACAGATGAGACACGAAAAAAACGAATCGATAAAATAATTGAAGCATTAGTAAATAATTATAATGGAATGTTATATTAATTTTCGCATAATGTGAAAAAGGGATGCTCTTTAATAATTTAGGCTCTTCTGAATGGAGTCAAGTCTGCTGTTGACTCATGTTTAAGAGAAACGAGTGAGTAGCACACTACGTCTTTTCAATTTTAAAGGTGCAACTGTGATACCTACTCACGATATCATCCATACATCCTGTTGTGACATATTGAGAAGATACCATGAATCTTGGAATTGTTAAAACCTTTGATCTCTTGCCAATATCAAAGCATATTTATAAAAGACCTGATTCATGCAGGATACCCGCCTTTAAATTTCAGCTTAGAAAAATGGGTGGCCGGGTTGGATGGCTGTCACATAATCCGGATTAAATCGACGACCGAGCAAGCTAGGTATCAAAAGAATCCTGAAAGATAGCCGGCATCCTGCCAATCGGCAGGGTTTTAAAACAAAGGCAGTAGATTATCCAGACACCCATCACCTCTTCAGCTCATCAAAACAATCTTCTCCATTGAGCTGATTATGGCAATTATAAGGAGGTAATTCCAAAAATCTTCTGCTTGTCATTCCGAACGAAGTGAGGAATCTAAAAAGAATTGACATTAAAAGATTTCTCCCTTTGGTCGAAATGACAATGGATGCTTTTTTTAGTTTTGCAATTACCGCTAAGGATAAAAGTATTTTAAAATATTCCGGGATATTCTATAATCAGGACCACTCATCCGGGAGGTCTTCCTCTCCTGTCTTTAACAACAGGAAGAGGATTTTAAAGACACAAGGGGCATTTTATGGCTAATAATTATCAGATCGTAAGGACCATACGATTTAAAAACGCGAATGAACCGGGGATACTGGGCAAGCTAACTACCGCAATAGGTAAAACCGGGACAAGCATCGGCGAGATAAAGACCGTCCACATGGGCAACCGCTATGTCGTCAGGGACATAGACGTCTTCATCAGCGGCAAGCCCCACATGGCAAAGGTGCTGGGAGAGGTCTCAAAGATAAAGGAGATAAAGATCCTTGAGATAAGAGACGCAGTGCTGGAGATGCATCAAAACGGTATTATTAAGATGGTAAGCACCAGGCCCATCAATTCTCTTGACGACTTTCGCAAGATCTACTGGCCGGGGGTATCGGAGGTCTGCACCCTTATCGGGGAGAATGAAAACTGGAAGAACGCCTATACCATAATCCCCAACAGTGTCGGGCTGGTTACCAACGGCAGCGCAGTGCTGGAATTCGGCGACATAGGGCCTGTGGCCGCAATGCCTGTCCTTGAGGGCAAGGCTGCCCTCCTGCAGGAGGTTACAGGAATAAACGGGATACCCCTTTTGATGAAAAGCGGAGATCCTGATATCATTGTACAGACGATCAGGGAGGTTGAACACACCTTCAGCGGAATACAGCTGACCGGGATCTCCTCCCCCCAATGCTTCAACATCCTTGAGAAGCTCAAAGGCGACGGAAAGGTGCCTGTCATGCATGACGATCAGGAGGGGAATGCCGTGGTTGCCCTGGCTGCGTTGATAAACGCCTGTAAACTTGTCGACCGGGACCTGGACAAGGCCAATATCGGTGTCATAGGCCTGGGGACCACCGGGACAGCCATAGGAAAATTGTTGATTGAATATACGGGGAATCCTGTAATGGGGTACACCAGAACCAAGGCCTCCATGGAAAGGCACGTGTCTAATGGGGGTGCGATTGCAAGCATTGAACAGATCATGCGAATGGCAGACATAGTAATAGCCACCACATCCAAGGGCAATATCATAAGACCAGAGATGGTGAAAAAGGGACAGATCATCCTGGCCTTATCGCAACCGGTACCCGAGATAGACCCGGACAAGGCCATTGAGGCCGGCGCATCCCTGGCAATCAACAGCAGGGCGATAAATAATTCCCTGTAATGCCCCGGGATATGGCGCGGGACACTGGATGCCCATTCCCAGGTGATCAACCTGGAGATGTACAAGGCAGCCGCACTAGCCATCGCCGACACCACAACAGAGGGTGAGATATTGCCTACCTCACTTGATCCTCATGTACACCTTGCAGTAACCCGTGCAGTGGCGGCAGCAGCTGTAAGGTCTGGTGTGGCCAGGAGAAGACTGGATGGGGATTACTTCGAGGCAAAGGATATCAAAAAGCCCCCCAGGAGTCTGTGATAGGGGACTGTGCCCTTTGACAATTTTGATATATAATGCAGCCGGAAACATCAATGCTGAAATGCGAGGGATAATCCCTTTGGATTTAGGATATTTCACGGGTCGTAATATTTAATTGGGGATTAGCCTTGTCATTCTGCGGCAAGCATGTCCTGGACCTGACACAGGGTCACAGGGCAACAAGAAACCCATGAAGATGAAAAGGGGCAGACATGCTTGAAACCATGATTGAGATCATCAGAAAAAATGACCTCTGCGTCCTTGCTACTGTCTCTGAAGGGGCGCCCCATTGTTCTCTCATGTCCTATGTCTCCGATGAGACAGGGCATGAGATCTATCTGGTTTCCCACAGGGAGACAAAAAAGTATTTGAACCTGATGCAGAACCCATCGGTGAGCCTCCTTATTGACAACAGGGAGGAAAAGAGGGGGCAGGCACGGGCTGTTATCCAGGCCCTTACTGTAAAGGGAGAGTTCCATGCCATAACAAAACCAAGGGAAAAGGAGGCCATAAGGATACGTTTTCAGAAGCAGCACCCCCATTTGATGGGATTTCTTAATGACCCTGAGAGCGAGATTTTTTCCATAAAGATAAAATCATTACAACTCCTGGATGGCGTGACGGATATATCCTTTGAGACAATAGACTAACAGTGAAAATGGAGAATAAAAGCAGTTGCAAATGACCTCATTGGGAATGATTGTCTTTAAGCGGGGGGATTATGCAAGAGATCACTAGATCCGGACAGGTGATGGGCCTGGCAGGCTGGATTATAATTGCCTTTGTTGCCGGCGCTGCCGGTTCTCTCGCCTCTGCAGAGTCAGGGATCTTTTATGGACAGCTTAGCCGCCCCGACTGGGCGCCGCCTGCATGGTTGTTTGCACCGGCATGGACGGTACTATATATTCTCATGGGGATCTCTGCCTGGCTGGTCTGGCGGGTCAGAGGCCTCCGTCCCGCCCTTGCCGCACTGTCTCTGTTTATCATCCAGCTGGCCGTGAATGCCCTGTGGACGTGGATATTTTTTGTATGGAAACAGGGCGCAATGGCCTTTGTTGAGATACTCCTCCTCTGGGTCCTTATACTTTTTACAATAATCGCCTTTTGGCGCATAAGGCCCCTTGCAGCGGCCTTGATGATCCCTTACCTTGCATGGGTAACATATGCATCTGGCCTTACATTTATGGTATGGAGACTCAATCCGCTTCTATTGTCATGAGATAGTGGGGCATCAGAATGCATGGAGAGACGGGATATTGTTGACCTGGCGGGACAGCTGCCTGAAAGGGTGAAACGAATTTACGCCGGACATCCGGATGGAGGCGCCGGGTCCGGGCAGGGGCTCACACCATCTTGATAAAAGCAATCCGGCATCCTGCTACCATTCCTTTGCGCCTCCTCCATACCTTTTTGCCAGCCCTGCTGAAAGAAGCATGTCGCCGAGGGATGCCCCGTCCAGGTACACATCCGCCAGGATGCGAAAATATTTATCCCTCTGAATGTTCCGAAGCTCAATGACCTTTGCAGAGCGTATTCTGGTCACCGCGAATTGCTTTGCCTGCCTGGCAATCGCCTTTATATCCGGCCTTTTATCATCCATCTCCGGTGTGTCTATGCCGTATACCCGAACAGGGATCCTCTCGCCTATCACGGATGGCCATCCCTTGATAGTACAGGTAATCGTGTCTCCGTCATAGATCGAAGTAACCGCATCCACCCGTACATTTCCATAGTCGCCTGCAGCAAATGCCATGCTGCACTGAATCAGCATTATCAACAGAACCCGCATATTATGAACGCCCGCTCGAACCTCAACTAATAACCAGGATGAAAAATCAAAACCATCAAACTTTTAACAGGCCTTTCTAATTATCAGGCAGGCCCACTCCTCCATGTAATCGACCTTCTCTGTCTTCAGGCCGTATTCAATGACCTTCTTCTGCACCTCATCCGCCTGCTCTCTTAAGATCCCTGAGAGTATCATCATGCCATCCCTGGACACTACCCTTGCCATGTCATCAAAGAGCTCGATGATGGTCCCGAGGATCAGGTTCCCCATTACCATGTCATAGCTATTTTTGACCTCCTCTAAAGGAGTCATTGACAGATCAATGGGGACAGGGACCTCATTGATTTCGATGTTTCTCTGCGCCCAGCGGACCGCCTCTGGATCATTGTCTATGGCGACAACCTCGCAGGCCCCCAGCTTTGAGCCGTATATGGCAAGGATGCCGCTGCCGGTGCCCACGTCCAGCATTGTCCACGGCCTGTGCAACTTTGCCTCCTCCATGGCCATAAGACACATCCTTGTGGTGGGGTGATGTCCTGTGCCGAAGGCAGGGCCGGGGTCTATCCTTATGGTATGACCTTTCGTTGGTGGGGCATCCTCCCAGACCGGCAGTATCAGGAGGGCTTCGGATACCCGGTCCGGCTTGAAGAATATACGCCAGCCGGTATCCCAGTCCTGCTGTTCGAGCCTCTCAAGCTTGAGGGCGTAATCTTTTGCCTCAGGGAATATATCCTTAAGTTCATGGATAAATAATTCTATCCTGTTCCTTGTCTCTTCAATATCCTCATTGAATTGCAGGTATCCCCTCAATGTCCGGTCTTTGAAGGATTCCGACACCACCCCCTCGCAGCCCATTTCAAAAAAGAAGGCGCTCAGGGCCTCATGGGCTACAGGGTTGACATTTATGGATATCTCGATCCAGCCTGGATGGTTCTGGTCTGTCATGTTCATCCTGAAACGAATGATGCCTTTCACCTGGCCGGCAAAAGGCATCAACAAGAAAAATATTATAATTTAGAATTAAGGCTTATGCCTTCTGAAACACATAATTAAGCTGGCCGTTGGGCAGTTCATTGGCCACGACCGTCATCTCCATGCCGACCTTGACCTCGCTGTCAGGGATGTCGCTTGACAGCCTTCCAAAGACCTTGTAATCGCCGAAATCCAGTACGGCTATGCTGTAGGGGACGTCGTTTTCAAAGCCGACAGGGGCATATTCCAGCTTGCTGAAGGTAAGGAGCTTGCCCTTGCCCGTAACGTCAAACCAGTCCATCTCCTTGCCCATACATTTGCAGCAATCGGCCCTGGGAGGGAAATAAACCTTCCCGCAGGTCTTGCACTTGGTCCCGGATATCTTTCCCTTTTCAAGCCGGTCAATAAAGTCATTGACCTTTGTAGTGGAGGTAAAGCTCACGGTCCCGAACTTCCCGAATCTTACATCTAACTCTTTTTTTTCTTTAGCCATTATATTACCTCCCCAGAATAGTTACATTGCCGTAAAGGCCGACGCCGCCGATGTTATGAACCAGTCCGATCTCCGGGTCCTTCACCTGCATCGGTCCTGCCTCGCCCCTCAGTTGAAGGACAATGGTCCTGATCTGTGATCCGCCTGTAGCGCCGATAGGATGGCCCTTTGACAAAAGCCCTCCATCCACGTTAACAGGGATGCTTCCTTCCTTATAGGTCTCTTTGCTCCTTATCAGGTCCTTGCCTTCGCCCGGCTTTGCAAATCCAAGGTTCTCATAGGCCATCATCTCTGCGATCGTGAAGCAGTCATGGACCTCTGCCACGTCAATATCCTTTGGTGTAATGCCGGCCATCTTGTATGCCTGCTCCCCTGCCTGCATGCCTACGGTCAATCCGGAAAAGATCTCCCTCCCTGCCATGTTGACGGAGGTTGAAGCGGCGCCAAGGCCCAGTATCCATACCGGTTTCTTTGAAAATGCCTTGCACTTTTCCTCATTGGCTATGATGACGCAGGAACTGCCGTCTGCATTGGCGCAGCAGTCACCCACCCTCAGCGGGCTCGCAACAGGGCCGGACATGGAGTTCTCAGGGTCTGAGAACATATCGAATGTCACCGGTTTGCGGTAAACGGCCTTTTCATTGACCTGGCCGTAGGTGGCTGCCTTTACCCTGATAAGGGCAAGGTCATCAGGGGTTGTACCGTATTTGGCAAAATGTCCCCTTGCATGCATGGCGTAATAAGCCGGCATCATTGTACCGAAGGGGCTTTCCCATTGTATGTCCGCGCCGCGACCCATCCTTTCCTGGGATTCGGCAGAGGATATTTCGGACATCTTCTGAAATCCCACAACCGCCACCATGTCATGAAGCCCTGATGCAACAAGCGAATAGGCAAGCCTGACGCCCATGCTGCTCGATGAACAGAGGGTTTCGACATAGAAGGTCGGCTGGGGCGTGAGGCCCAGGTATTCGGCGAATACACCCGCAGGAGACCTCTGTTTATCATACTCGGGGGCAGAGCATATGACGGATGCATTGATATCCTTTGTTGTTATACCTGCATCCTGCATCGCCTCCCTGAAACCTTCAAAGACCAGTTCCCTTATAGAACCCGGATATCCGCGAACAAAGGCGCTCTGGCCTACACCGATAATTCCAACTTTTCCCATAAATCCTCCTCTAAAAATTATTAAGATCTATAACCATTTTCAAAAAGAGACATCATATCTTAAGGCACTCAGCAATCCTTGCTGTTTGATTCCATCAAACAGGATTATGAAACCTTGCAGATAAAACTTTGCTTGTCATCCTTCTCATGATCTTAAATATTGTTGTGGATGAAAAGGAATATGTGAAGGCATTAATCCGTAAAAAATTGGCACTTTTTTCGGATATGCGACATAAGACGTTAGGTGCCTAAGAGCGGTTATAATATAGGGAAGATTGCATGACCGGTCAAGTTAAAAGAATCACCCCTTTTCCATGTCCCGGTGCTGGACCGACAGGAAGATCTCCTTCACCGCAGGGTCATTGCGCAGCATATCCGCCAGGCGATTCACGATGACAACAGACCTGTGTCTCCCCCCGGTGCATCCCACTGCGATGGTGAGGTGTGTCTTCATCTCCTTTTGGTACAGGGGGATGAGAAACCGGATCATATCTTCAACATGACGCAAAAACTCTTTGGTTTCGTCCCATTGCAGGACATACTCGGATACCCTGGGATCATCGCCTTTATACCTTTTTAGTTCTTCAACAAAATACGGGTTCGGCAGGAATCGCACATCCATCAGGAGATCGGCCTCGAAGGGGATGCCGAAACTGTAGCCGAAGGAGAGGAGGTTGACCGTCATCTGGTTTGAGGTCTTCCCCTCGAGGGCATACTGCTGGACCTTTTCCTTCAGCTGGTGTACGCTTAAAATCGACGTGTCAATTACCTGGCGGGCCATGTCCCTTAGAAATTGAAGCCGCTGCCGTTCTATCCTGAGCCCGTCCCGTATGGATCCGCCCACTGCCAGGGGGTGCTCGCGGCGGGTCTCGCTGAATCTCCTCATCAGGACGGCATCCGAGGCCTCCAGAAAGAGAATTTCTACAGGGTATCCCTCCTTTTTTAAGGCCTGCAAGATCCTCTGCGGATCATTAACAGGACCCGCAGGCCCTGCCTCGACTTCCCTTTCGCCTCTCTCGATTGGGACGGCCGTCCGGGCCTGAAAAGCGCCGGGATAAAAGACCTCTTCCCTGACATCTTTAACCACTGCGACCTTGGAGATTTTGCCGTCTGGTTGCTCGCACAGCTCCAAAAATTTATGCAATAGCAGGGTCGGCAGGTTGTCCACGCAGTAAAAACCTATATCTTCCAGCGCCTTAATGGCAGTTGTCTTGCCGGACCCGGAAAGCCCGCTTATGAGAATAATCCTCATCCCTTTCATCATATCCCCCTCCTTTACTGACTGAGCCTTAACCTGTATCACAGTCCTGCCTCAGGATTGCAATTTTATCTGAACAGTGACTTATGACGCAGGTCTTAGATCTCCATGCCTGAATACTACATTACGGAAAAACCTTATAAGGTCCTGCTTGCGCATGTACTCCTCCATCTGGGAGGGAATGAGTTTGTTGGACGACCAGCGAAGCAGTGACATCTCATATTCCATGACCTCTCCGTATGCATTGTTCAGATACCATGCATACATAAGGCCGAAAAGCAGCCCGGGCGGAATAAAGCCCTCATGGTTGTTCAGCGTGATGCCGAATCCGCCTGGGTCATGAGGGTCCTGCACCATGCGTGCAAGCCTCAGATAGGTCCGCAAGGCCTCGTCATCCAGGGAACGCGACCGTTCCAGGGCGGGAAGTATCCGTATCTCATATCTGCGGGCGCCCCAGTCAAGCTCTTCCCAATGCCTGCTTTCCAGGTACCGCCCAAGGAGGGACTCCCCCATGGCCGTCAGGATATTGTCCCTTAAATGTCCCGGATCCAGGGAGGCCTGCTCATGGACCTTAAGCTCGCCGTCTTCAGGGTCATAATACCCCAGGACATTGTCCCATTCCTTGCTCCTTGACCACCTTGCCGCTGAAATGATTTTAATCCCCCTGAAGAATCTCAGGTGCTCTAAACGGATGTCGCGGTTCTCCCATATTATCTTGCGCATTGTCTTTTGAAGACGCTTTGGAGAAAAATGTTTTTCCGCCAGCAATGCCCCCGCCTCCCTGTAATAGGAACACAGGGGCAGTTCCGGTGCGCGCCTGTGGGTTTGAAAGGTAAATTCCCCCGCGGAGACTGGCCCTCGCTTCAGATTCCATCGTTGGTGGGCAACAAGGAGGGCGCGCATCGCCAGGCTAAACTTTTGCGGGTCATGATGGATAACCCCGGCAGTCTGGAGCCTCTCGGTCGAATAAACGGTGGCCTCCACAGGGATTACACCCAGACCTTCCACGCGGGGGCGATCCAGATAGATTGGGCTCTTCCCCTCCAGGGCATAATTCCGGAGCACATCGCCGGTGATGTGTTCAAGATTGGCGCTCAACACAACATCAAAGAGGCCTTCAAAACCGCCGGCGACATTGTGCCTGTAGGCCTCGACCAGCTCGGAGACATACAGGCCCCGGCTCACCCTGCGCCTCGATATGTCCGTCTCCCCGGCCTGGACCCAGAAATTGGCGCCCAGGATCTTCAAGGCCTTGGTGTTCTCCCTTATGGCCTTTACTATGGGCGTGATCTGCAGGATAGGCATGATGCTGGTGTAGAGACTGCCTGGCGCAAAAATGACAAGGTCCGCCTCCCTTATGGAGTTACATACTGCCTCGCTTACCTGCGGATCATCATAGGATTCCATGGACACATGGTCGATAGGCAGGAGCCGCCGGGTGGTCCCTGATTTGCTCTGCCCCCTGACCGCAACGCCGTTGCTGTACCTCAAGACAAGTTGCCCCGGGGTCGTTGTTGCAGGGTGAAGGCGTCCCGGAGTTACACCGATTGCCTTGGAGAGCAAATCGATTGCCCTTGCAATCTCATCCCCATCCGCCGGACGCCTGCCCCTGTCGCCGGCTGACCTGAATATCGCTGCGGTAAGCATCAGATTGCCCAGGCAATGTCCGCCTGGTTCTATGGTTGGTCCATCCCCTCCCGGTGAGATGTATCTGCCCAGGGATGCCAGCAGGCCTGCCAGGGATTCGGGACAATGCCTTCGCAGATCGCCCGGTGCAACAAGAATGGGGTTGATCAGGTATCGGGCCGCCTTGGAACCCATTGGAAATCGGTAGTTAAAGATGGAATGGATAATGGTAACAAGCTGTCGGGTCATGAAATCATCAAGACCGTATGCTGCCCTGAGATTTTTTTTTAAGACCATGGAGAGCATGACCTTGCGCAGGTCGCCGATCCCTATCATCGGCAGGTCCTGCAACAGCAGGCCTGTTGAGCCCCCGTCATCGGTCGTACAGACCACCACATCCAGGTTGGGGAATTCCTGTTTCAGCCCGATAAAAGGATACTGGGGCCAGTCCTCAAGCCTGGAGTTTCCTCCGATGACCGTCGAAAGACCTGTGCCTCCCCCGAAGATCACAACCTTTATGTCGTTGGATTCAAAATTGTGGACCTGCCGGGCAAGATTCGATATCAACCCTTGATAAGGTCCTTCGGGGATGGTGCGGTTGATTACCGTATCCAGGAGCTGATCAACAAATTGGCCGAGCTGTGACGCAATCATTCGTGAATAGAGGCCTCCTCATCAAAAGAACCCTTCAGAAAAGAGATTCCCTGCTTAACGATTGATAAGATGAGATGATAAGAACTAGAGTTTAACCAAGGACTATATGGGGATCACCCTTTTGTGTCAAGGCAAAATGACATCCTGCACATTCGATAGGCCGGGCGTTTTTAGGCAGTTTAATTAGGATTCAAGGCCATTTGTAATGCAACTGGATCTATCTAAACTGCTATGGCCCGAATCCGCTTAAAAATGATTTTGCAATATTCGATGTTTGATATATTATTAACCGGCTATTGGAGGAGATCATGGATATGAAGACACGATGTTACGACAGGGTGATGCAGCTGGTCCATAAAGGGGTTGATATCCCCAATCCCCTGACAATAGATCTGGGCGACGAGGTCAACATTGACCGCATATCCGCCAGCGACGTAAAGATCTACCCTGGATGCAGGATCTATGGCAAAGACACCGTCATATCCGCAAAATCCAGGATCGGCTATGAGGCCCCGGCTACAATAGATAATTGCCAGCTGGGACCAGGGGTCGAACTAAAGGGAGGATATTTCAACAGGTCCGTATTTCTGGCAAATGCGAATATGGGTTCAGGCGCCCAGGTGCGTGAAGGATGCATCCTTGAAGAAGAGGCCGGCGGGGCCCACTGCGTGGGATTGAAACAGACCATCCTTTTCCCATTCGTCACCCTCGGCAGCCTGATAAACTTCTGTGATTGCCTGATGGCCGGAGGCACAAGCCGCAAGGATCACAGCGAGGTAGGAAGCTCTTATATACATTTCAATTTTACCCCGGATGGGGATAAGGCCACGGCCTCCTTGATCGGCGATGTGCCAAGGGGCGTCATGCTCAATCAGCCTGCCATATTCCTTGGAGGCCAGGGCGGCATTGTCGGCCCCATACGCATGGGTTACGGCAATGTGGTCGCGGCCAATTCCGTCCTGAGAAACGATTTTACCGAAGACAACAGGCTGATCATCGGAAAGATATACCCTGGAAAGACGGTCAGGTTCAGGCCCAAGGCCTACCCGAACATCCGTCATATGGTTGAAAACAATATCTTGTACATTGCTAACCTTTTGGCCCTTGAGGAATGGTATATCCATGTGAGGGGGCCTTTTTTTGATTCCCAAGAATTCGGGCGGCTTATCTTTACAGGGGTTATCGACAAGCTGGACCTCGGTAAAACTGAGCGGATTAAACGTCTCCATGCCGTGGCTGAAAAGGTAACAATCCCTACTAAAGAAGGGGTCCCATCAGGATCAGATGCAACAGGAAGAAATGAATTATTCGAAAGGTTTGCAGAGATTGAAGGGCTCTTTACCACAGGCATAAAGGAAGCCGGCCTGGAGAAAGGGCGTGATGTCTTTCTATCGGCCTTTAACAAGGCAAGGCGCGACAATGTTACGGATTATATATCCGTTATTCAGGGACTCCCTTCTGAAGTTTCCAAAATGGGGACCGCATGGCTGCAGGGTCTAGTCAAGACGCTCTGTGAAGATGCAGGGCGGATTCTGCCCTCATTAAAATTATTCAGCAGATGAGTTTAGAAATCTTTTAAAAAGGCAGGAGTTTTATGGACAAACTGTTCGGCACTGATGGAGTGAGGGGAGAGGCAAATAGATACCCGATGGACGCTGAAACAGCCTTTTCAATCGGACGGGCGGTCACATTCATTTTAAAAAGAGACAACCCCCATCCTAAAATTACAATAGGCAAGGATACTCGCATCTCAGGTGATATGCTTGAGAGCGCCCTTGTAGCCGGGATTGCCTCTATGGGTGGCAACTCCTATCTTGCAGGTGTCCTCCCCACACCAGGGATAGCCTTCACGGCACAGGAGATGAAGGCCGATGCCGGCATCGTTATCTCTGCCTCCCACAACCCCTATCAGGACAACGGCATAAAGATCTTCTCGGGCAGCGGGTTCAAGCTCTCCGACGGGCAGGAAGATGCAATTGAAGGGCTTATATCTGGCAATTCGCTTCCAGGTTTTGCCCCCCCTGCCAGGGAGATAGGCCGGGCATCCCGCATTGAAGATGCATCAGGCCGCTATATTGCCTTTTTGAAAAAGACATTCCCCGTGGACCTGTCTATTGCCGGCATAAAGGTTGTACTCGATACCGCCAACGGCGCTACCTGCAGGGTAGCCCCTGAGACCTTCCTGCAACTGGGGGCCGATATAGACGTTATTCACAATACCCCTGACGGCATCAACATCAATGACAGATGCGGGTCGCAACATACTGACGACCTGAAGAAAAAGGTCGTTGAAGGAGGAGCTTTAATAGGGCTTGCCTTTGACGGCGACGGGGACCGATTGATAGCGGTTGATGAAAAAGGCCGAGAGATAACCGGCGATCAGATCCTCCTCATATGCGCGAAGATGCTAAAGGAACAGGGCAAATTGAAAAACGACCTCCTTATAACAACTGTAATGAGCAACCTGGGATTAAGGGTCGCTTGCAAAAAATACGGCCTCAAACATCATGCGTCAAAGGTAGGCGACCGATACGTCCTGGAGGACATGCGGAGATTGGGCGGTGTGATCGGGGGCGAAGACTCGGGGCACATTATACTTCTTGATCATCACACAACGGGCGACGGCATGATCGCTTCGCTGAAATTACTTGAGGCGATGGTCAGGGCAGGAAAACCCCTTTCGGAACTTGCAAGCCTGATGGACATATATCCCCAGAAACTGATCAACATCGACGTGAAGAGCAAGCCCGACATCAAAACCCTCCCCCAGGTTATGACGGCCATTGAGAAGGTTGAGAGGGCGCTGGGGGATGAGGGACGTGTGCTCGTCAGGTATTCCGGGACGCAGAACATGTGCAGGGTTATGGTTGAGGGGCCTTCCGAGGCAGTTACGGAAAAGTACTGCATGGAGATTGCAGAGGTCATAAAAAAGGTCCTGGGTTAAGACAGAGACGATAAGGATTTAAGGTTGATTTAAATGGGTTCATACAGATTTACAAAGGATTACGGGATAATCTACGGCAACACCGCTAAAGACCTGAAGGCAACGCCTGTTGCACTCTTGCAGTTCCTGGAGGATTCTGCCATTTCACATTCGGATGCGTCCAACCTGGGAATGGACGATCTTAATGCCCACCAGGTCTCGTGGGTCCTGTCAGGATGGAGCATTATGGTTATGCGTTATCCTGCCCTCAGTGAAAAGATCCGCGTTGAAACATGGGCCTCGGGTTTTGAGCGCTTCAGGGCAACGCGCGAATTTGAAATAATCGATGGACAAGGCGACACCATCGTGAAGGCCTCCTCACAATGGATCTTCATTAACACTGCAACCAAAAGGCCTGTAAGGATCCCTGCGGATTTTAAAGACAGGTATCGGGTCGATGTCTCCGCATCCTTCAGGGATATCCTGCCTGATATTGATAAAATTAAAAAACCCGACTCGTCAACAGATTACAGGGTAAGGAAAAGAGATATCGATTCAAACGGTCATGTCAATAACGTCACATACCTTGAGTGGATGCTTGAGGCGGTTGACCATGAAACATCCGGAGACCTCTCGCCCGAATGCATAGACATTGTATACAAGAACGGGATAACCTTCGGGACAATGATTGAATCGGCCTTTGAGGTAAAGACAAAGGATAATAAGGGACAGCTAGTGACCCTGCATGAGATAAAAAATAAGGACAAAAACACACCCAGCGCCATGGGCAAAATCTTTTGGAATAAATAGAGATAGGTCTTGAAATCTATTCTATTGTGGTGCACTTTGAAGTTGAATTCACCGGACGATACATCCGTAAAGAGGGTAATTTTGAGCATGAGGTTATAGAAGCGGTTATCGACACCAATTACCGGAGGCTTATAGATGGCCGGTCTATCGATATATCATTAGGAGGCATTCACAATATTGTTGTTGGGAGCGATATTGACAAAAAATGCAAAGAGCCTGTTTCGGTAAAAGGATTGTCGGCAATAATGGCTGACGGTACGGGAG
>Ga0153915_10002709_pt1 | contig 16125 bp, 11 predicted proteins | sample Opewatmetagenome_2_FD_107003 | JGI IMG/M metagenome (GOLD analysis project Ga0153915, IMG submission 107003) | Freshwater wetland microbial communities from Ohio, USA - Open water 3 Core 3 Depth 3 metaG | ecosystem: Environmental > Aquatic > Freshwater > Wetlands | place: USA: Ohio, Lake Erie...
CCGAGCGCTGACGAGCTGCAAAGACAGGAAGCTTTGCAATTCCTGGAGCAGATCGGCTTTTTTACGCCGGACAATCCTCCCGTAAAAAACAAACCGGGGCTTTCCAACGCGGTCCTGCTGCTTACCAATCGCTGCCAGATGCGCTGTTCTTACTGCTATGCGGCTGCGGGTGAATCCCTGCCGAAAAAATTATCGGTGAATACCGGCAAGCTGGTCATCGATCAGGTGCATGAGCAAGCCATCAAGAATAAACAATCAGAGTACCATATCGATTTTCACGGCGGAGGCGAGCCGACCATCGAATGGGAAACGTTGCAGGAGCTGGTGCAATATGCCAGGAGCAAGCCCGTTCGGGCAAAAATATCCGTGACCAGCAACGCTATCTGGTCAGAGACGCAAGCTCGCTGGCTGATCGACAATCTTGACTTTATCAGCGTCTCGATGGATGGGGCTCCTGATACACAAGATAGCCAGCGACCACTGCGAGATCGCCAGCCCTCCTCGCCGATTGTGATGCGCAGCCTGCAGCAGTTAGATGAGACCGGATTCAAATACGGAATCCGCATGACGACCTGTTCACCCTGGACGCAATTGAAAGAAGATGTTCGTTATATCCTTTCGAATACTCGCTGCCGGTCGATCCAGGTAGAGCCAGCTTTTAACACGAGGCGTGGCGAACACCGCCTTCCAGATCCAGCGCAGGGGAAAGCTTTTGTTCAAGCTTTCCTTTCAGCTTACGAGGTCGCCAAGACATATCAGGCAAGCCTGGCTTATTCAGGCGCCCGACCTAAAACGATCACTTCTACCTTTTGCTCAGCGCCTTTCTCTGCCCTGGTGGTCAATCCACAAGATCAGATCGTAGCCTGTTATGAGATCGCCGACCAGGAGCATCCCTTTGCTGAGATAGCGACGTTTGGAAGAATTGCCAACAACGAAGTCATGTTGGATCAACTTGCCAGAGACCGCTTCCATGGGTTATTAGGTGAACGATTTTCCACCTGCCGAGATTGTTTTTGCCACTGGACCTGTGCGGGTGACTGCTTCGCACGGGCTTTCGCAAACGAACCCAATGGGCACCTGTTCAAGAGCCAGCGCTGCAACATCAACCGGGAGATCACCCAGTACTTACTCCTGGATTTGATCCAGGGTAATCAAGGGGTTTGGAGAGGCAGCCTCGCAGAGAATGAGGTTTCGCTGTATGGATGAAAGCCGCCCCATCCATCCGTTGGAGAACTTTCCTCGTGAAGATCTGTATCAGGGCCTGACTCGCAGGCAGTTCTTCAAAACCGTGGCGGCAGAAATCGAGCTGTTCGCCTGGCGCTCGGAAGGCTCGAACGCAGTCAAGATTCCTTCGCTGGGGAGTATGCCCGACAGCGATCTATATGAGATCATCCCCCGCATCATTCCTGGATGCGAGATTGACTTGAAAGGAGAGGATATTTGGGTGAAACTTCCAGGCAAAGCACAGCTTGTTCGCTTGCTTCCCAGTGAAAGATTGTGCCTGTATGGCTTCAACCTGATCAATGGACAAAACAGCCTGAAGCAAATTGCTTGCGAGTTTTCAGACTTTTCCGGTCTGAGCTTCGAGCGCGCCTTCGCATTCACCCGGGGCTTGTTCTTGACCCTGGTCAAAGCAGGAGTTTGCCTGCCAACAAATAACCCATTCCTCGGATGATTACCAACTCTTTTTTCCGGCTTCCTGGATTCAACGCTTCGATCTTCCGTTACAATACTTCAGAATGGAGCCTGTTTTACGCACCTGGCACACTGGTGCGGGTGATTGCTGCACACGCCAATACATACGAAGACCACCTGCGTTCCCATTACGATGATGATCACTATCCTTTTCTCAAAGATTTGAGGCGCTCTGCCATCAGGATAGAAAGGCTTTACTTAAAAAAACAGAGCGCACACTTCGAGCCGTTGAGTCTAAACCTCTATCTTAGCCAAAAATGTAATTTACACTGCAGTTATTGTTTCTCTGCTCTGCCAGAGGCGAATGGCCGCGAACTATCCTTGCCAGCCATCCGAGCCGCGGCAGAGATTGTTGCCGCAAACTGCGCCAAACATGAACTGCCTCTGACAGTCGTCTTCCACGGCGGAGGCGAGCCTGTCTTATCCTGGCATCTAATCGACAAGGTGCAGCCTTTTCTGCGATCTTTAGCTGAGCAGCATGATATCCCCTTGTTCCGTTATATCGCCACGAATGGGGTGATGACCGAAGCGCGTGCCCGCTGGCTGGCAAAATCTTTCGATTTAGTTGGTCTATCCTGCGACGGTCCCCAACCCATACAGGCGGTGCAGCGACCGGCAAGGGATGGAGATAAAGACAGCAACCGGATCATCGAACGCACGGCCCGCATCTTACATGAAGCAGGCATACGCGTGCACGCACGCGTTACGCTTACCGCCTCGACTGCAGACAAGCAGGCAGAGATTTGCCGTTATGTGTGTGAATACCTGAAGCCACAAGAGGTGCATGCCGAGCCAGTTTACAGCAACGATACAGCGCATCGCAGCCTGTATCTGACCGATGAGACCATCGATACTTTTGTGGAAGCCTATTTTAAAGCCCGCTCTGTAGCGGCTGCATTCGGCAGCGAATGGAAAATGTCTGGCTCTCGACTAAGCGAAGCGCACGAGGCGCACTGCAATATTTTCCGGCAAGTCCTGAACCTTGTGCCTGGAGAAACTGCCACAGCATGTTTCAAAATTACCAATGCCGAACAGGCGAAAAAGGCTGACCTGTCGATTGGGCGTCTTGACCCTCATACGGGCATCTTTGTACTCGATAACCGTCACATCCGCCACCTGCGCGCTCACTACACCCGTCCCGCCAGCTGCGAGCACTGCCTGATCGCCTACCAATGCACACATAACTGCCCGAATGGGTGTCCCCTGCTCAACCTTCAGGCAGAAGCCGATCGGGGTGGCGATATCTTATGCAAGCTTCTCCGTAAAGTTGCCAGCCAGGAGATCATCCGCCTCAGCAGCACGCTGGAAGTCAGCCCTTCCCATCCGGTTGCCAGACTGAACATATCCCTGTCATAGTTGATGAAAAAGACTAGCTTCCCGCTGCCAGGTCTTCTACATTTCCTGAGAACTGCTTTACCCTTTCTTTTTCCAGTCCTGGCTTACGGATTGATCCTGGTGATCCCGATCCCCCAGGCGATTGGTGCAACCATCCGGCATGCTTTCAACCTCTGGCTGGTTGGTGCGGGTATATTCCTTTACCTGGGCTTCAGGTTGGACCACTCCCAAAGCGGATGGCTGTCATTCACCCCGGCAGCCTTGCTGTTCGGTCTGAGCCTGGGAGGTCTGTGGACTAATGCGTTCAGTGAGATGCAGGTAGTCAGCGGAATGCTCTATTTCAGCGACGCGTCCCAGTATTCCTTCGACACGCTGCGCCTTCTAAATGGCCTTCCCTTTTCCAGTTTCAGCGCCAGGCACCCGCTGCCTACCCTCTTCACCGCCCTCCTGCTATGGATCACCGGGAAAAACCTGCAGCTCACATTAGCGATTCTAGTTTTTATCTGCGCCTTGTGCGTTTACCTGGCCGGGCGGGAAATTTCTCGAACATTTGGTCCTCTTCCAGCGGCCATTTTCATTTTGAGTCTGTTTTTATTCTACAGACGCTTTACCGGAATACTTGACAGCGAAAATTTAGGGCTGGCACTGGGTTGCCTGTCCTTTACTTTTTTCCTGCATGCCACCCGCCACCGACAGCCTGCCTCGCTGGTGGGCATGCTGCTGCTCAGCCTGGCCCTGGCTGCCCGACCAGGAGCTTTTCTTATCCTGCCGGCAGTACTGGTGTGGTTTATTCTGGGTTCTCAGGGTGCGCCTTACAGCAGGCTCAAGCGTGCTGCCCTGGGGGGGCTGATTCTCTCCAGCGGTTTTACGCTCACCTATATCACGAATGCCTGGCTGGCTGAACCGGGCAGCCGCATGTATTCCAACCTGGCTTATACGGTTTACGGCATCGCTCAAGGTGGGAAAGGCTGGGAGCAGTTCCTGAAGGACTTCCCGGAATATGCCCAACAACCCACCGTGATTGCTGAGCAATTCGCCTACCAGCAAGCTGCCCGCCTCTTCTCCGAACATCCGCAGGCGACCCTACAGGGACTGCTCAGATCTTTTACCGGTTACTTCTCGCTTGAAGACCAATCCCTGTTTGGTTTTTTATGCGGCGGCGAGATCACTGCCTTCAACCAAACGGCTACTCCAGCGAAACAACTCCTTTACCGAGGCGTGCGCCTGGTTTTTCTCTTTCTATCTGCGGTGGGATTGTGGAAGGAGCGGAAAAAGGCAGCCAATTTCCTGGCGTTGGCTATCCTATCAGGATGGTTCCTTACGCTCCCTTTAGTCCCGGCGGAAGATGCTGGTATGATGCGCGTTTTTGCTGCAAGCATGCCCTACTTAATCCTGCTGCCAGCATCTGGATTGGCATCAGTCAGTCGTGGGTTATCCATCTTGCCAAAGAGGATCATCCGCCGGGCAAACTTTCGCAGTCCTGAACCGGGCTCTGCAGATGATAGAAACCAGAGTCCTCAATCCGAGGCCGGAACATCACTCTTAAATGACCTGTGTGCCTTTGCTTTGATCATGCTCTTGTTCTCAGGACCGCTCCTGTTCAGAATCCTACGAGCAAATCACCAACCGGTCATTTATCATCCAAGCTGCCAACCCGGGAAGATTTTTTATGCCATCGAAATTAATCAAGGCAGCTTTATAACCCTGGTAGAGGAAGGTATTGAAACCAAGAGCCATTTCCCGGAAATCCAATATACTGATTATCTAAAGAGCATCTCCCAATTCCACCGCCCAGAAAGTATTGAACCTTTGGCTGGACTGCCTTCAGGCATTTTGCTTGCGAATACCATTAATCTGACGGATGGGTTTCCTTTCTGGGTCGTGCTGCCGCGCTCCGCCCAAAACCTGGTCAATCACAGGCTCGAAATCTGCGGTCACTGGGATGCTGGATTTGATAAGATTGGGCTGGGTTTTCTGATTGTAGACCAGGTAAAGATGATGAAATGAAAGTCATGACAAAGATATGGTAAGATTTAGCTCAATGCCGGGTCACTAATCGAGGTGCTTATGGTCAAAAAGTTCCTGATATTTCTTTTTATGATTACTCTGCTCATTCCCTCCCCTGCTTTCAGCCAGAATACTACCCGGCTGAGCATTATGGAGGTGGATCTTTGGCCGGAATATGACCGACCCAGTGTACTGGTCATCTACCATATCACGCTGGCTCCAGATACTACATTACCGAGAGAAGTAACCTTCCGCCTGCCAGCTGTAGCCGGAGAGCCGAACGCCGTAGCTGTCCGGCAGCCCGATGGGCAGCTTTTCTCAATTGACCACCAGACTCAAGTGAGCGGTGCATGGGAGCTGATTACCTTCACTGCGACGTTGTTTGAAATTCAAATGGAATATTATGATCCTGGATTGCAGAAGGATGGCAATCAAAAAAGCTTCACCTACACCTGGCCTGGGGATTATGATATCGAGAAGATGATCGTGCAAACGCAGCTGCCAGTGAGCGCCTCCAATATGCAGATCACGCCCGGTCCAGTCACGCAGCAAACTGGCGGGGATGGGATGACTTACTTTACTAAAGATATTGGCTCGGTGACAAAGGATCAATCTTTTTCACTTAAGCTCAGCTATCTAAAATCTTCAAGCCAGCTCAGCGTCGAGTCCTTGCAGGTGCAATCCAGCGCACCGCTTTCTCCCACCAGCACCTGGCGCGATAAACTGCAGCAGATTGTGCCTGGACTGGTTACAGACAGTGGCTCTACTTACCAGGTTTTACCCTATCTCTTAGGACTTTTAGCTCTTGTGCTGATCTTTGGCGGTGGTTTCTGGTACTGGCGGTCAGGGCGGCAGGTTCAAGCACCCAAACGCCGCCGATCCAGGGCATCATCGGCATCTTCTACGAGTGAAACAGCCGAAGAAGAGGGCAACGTTTACTGCCACCAGTGCGGTAAGCGGGCAAGCCCGGGCGATGTCTTCTGCCGTTTTTGCGGTACCCGCTTGAAGGTGGAATAGCCCAGACAGGCTCACTCAATCAAAGCAACTTGAATTTCCTTCGCCAAACCGTGTTCGAGCGCCAGCTCTAAATGCTCAATGCGGATCACCGTGACGGGCGTATGCTGCACCACAATTACCGGGCAGCCCGGAGCCAGGCCGTAGGCGCGCAGTTGTGCATGCCGCTGAGCGGGCATCCCATGCAGGAAACCCTTCACGACCGCGTGGCAGCCATCAGGCAGATCCAATAATGTGATAGCGGTCCTATCGGTCGAGGCGGGCTTTTTCCAGCTCCTGGATCTCGTACGGAGGTGAAATGGGGCTTTAATCTCGATTCCAAAGAGAGTCATAGGTTTTTCTCTCCGCTCTGACGCGCTTTTGGTGCGCCTCTGCGATTGATTAAATTCATCACCGCCCGCGCAAGGACAGAATGCTGCGGATTGACTGTCTCGAAACCACAAACCGGGCAGCAAACCAACTGGCAGCCTTTTTTTAAAGGGCAAGCTGCGCAGGTTGAATGCAGATCTGGATCAAAGGTGTGCCCGCACATCGGGCAAGTGATGTCTGCCAAGTTACCCGCCCCATCCGATGAACATCAAGACCCGGTTTAGCGAACCACCGACTAACAACGCTAAAGGGATAATTAAGGTAAACATGCCCAGCGCAGTACGCCAGCCGCGCTCTTTGGCAATCATCAGGACGCTGGCAATGCATGGAATGAACAGGGTAATCGTCACCATCGCCACTACTACCTGCAGCGGGGTGAGCAGTCCCTGGCTTTGCATGACAAATAGACCAGTAGCCCCGAAATCCCTGCGCAGGAATCCCATCAGAAAAGCCCCGCTTGCCTGGGCAGGTAAGCCCAGCCAACCAGTAACCAGCGGCTCGCCAGCCTGCTCCAGACGCACGAGGAGGCCTGTTTTGCTCAGAACGAACATCAAAGCCGTTCCGAACAGGAACATCGGCACAACCTCCTTAATGTACCACTCCAAACGCGCCAGGGTTTTGACCAGGACATTCGAAGCCTGCGGCCAGCGCAGTGGAGGCAGCTCCACCAAAAGCGGTGTACGCTCGCCAGGCACAAGCCGTGCAGCCAACCAACCGACCGCCACCAGAATCAGCAGTACCACCCCACCCCAGATTAATGAGGCAGTCAGAGATATCCCAGCCAGCATCCCCATCACGACCCCTAGCTGCGCCGAGCACGGCACCGCCAGAGCCAGGAGCAACGTAACCAGGAAGCGCTCACGTTTACTCTCCAGCACCCGCGTCGTCAGCGTCGCCATGGTCACACAGCCCAGACCCAGAACGATGGGTAATACCGCTTTGCCGTTCAAACCTAATTTTTCAAACAAGCGGTTGCTTAAAGCCGCCAGGCGTGGCAGGTAACCAGAATCTTCCATCACTCCAAAAGCCAGGAAGAAAGTGGTGACAATTGGCAGGATCAGTGCTAATGCATAGGTCATGCCCATCGTCCACAACCCATAAGGGCCAAACAGGAAATCCGCCACGAATGGCACAGGAATATTGCGAGTCGCCCATTCTGTCAGGCGCGGATTTATCACCTGCCCAAACAGCTTCTTTTCAAAGAGGCCAACCAGGGTGCCAGCCCCGAACACTCCCACGAACCAATACAAGGCATAGAGCACCCCTGCCAGGATGAACAGCCCCCATAAAGGGTGCGTGGTCAACCGCCCAATACGGGTGGAAAAGCCTCGCCAGGCATCCCCTCGATCCTGGATGACCGCTACAGCAATTTGGTCCACGATCTCCTGGCGCTGTCTTTGAATGACTACGGCCAGCGGCTCTGCAAAGGATTGCTGCACTGCCATACGCAGAGCCGCTAACTCCTGAACCGTTGTCGTAGTTTGATGCTCGCTGATCCAGTTTTCAGTAACTGAATCTCCGCTTAAGAACAACAAAGCCATGGCGCGTGGTGCAAGCGCAGGGTTGGATAAACGAGCTGTGATCTTATCCAGGGCTGCTTCAATGACAGGCGGATATAAACATTGCAGCCGGGAGGGGCGCGCTTTGACCAGGGCGGCATTCAAATTCCCGATTCCTACGCCGCGTGTAGCGGTGGTGGGTACTACCGAAATACTCAAGAGTTCTGATAAGGCCCGCTGGTCAATCTGTACTCCGCGGGAAGCGGCTTCGTCCATCATGTTCAATGCCAAGACGAGGGGTAAGCCCATTTCAGCTAGCTGGACTGTCAGCAGCAGCGTGCGGCGCAAGTTCTTGGCATCTCCCACCTGGAGCACAGCTTTAACAGGCTCATTGAGCAAGAAGCGCGCTGTAACCTGCTCATCCTCGGAATAAGGTGGAAAAGTAATGATCCCAGGGGTATCGACCAGTTCGGTCTCTGGTATGGAGCGCGCCAGGCCTCTGGAAACTTCAACCGTCGTCCCGGGATAATTCGATATCGTTACATGGATACCCGTCAGGCATTGAAAGAGCGCTGACTTTCCCACATTGGGATGACCCACCAGGGCAATGCTGCCCTGGCTGGGACTGTCTGAACCGACGGATGGAGAGGAATGGCAGGTCATGTTTGCCTGCAATCGGCGCAAATCCCATTCAAAATTACAGTGGCTGTCTGAGTTACGACACCGAGCTTGCGAGTCATATTCGCTTTGAGAGTCTCGATGATCGGATCATCAAATTCGAAAACGCGCTGGCAGATCGTGCAATAAAAGTGATAATGCTCGCCTGTTTGGACCGGGTCAAAATGTTCATGGTGATGGTGATCATCAAAACGGCGTGCGTTCACCAGCCCCTCCTGTTCAAGCCAGCGCAGCGTGCGGTAAACCGTAGAGAGGTTGATCGTCGGATCACAGTGCCTGACTACCTGGAACAGGTCTTCTGCTGTTGGGTGATCTGGCTGAGAAGCCAGCGTTTCCAAGATACAGCGGCGTTGAGCAGTCATCCGCCCACCCTGGTTGAGTAATCTTTCATGCGCAGCTTGTACGAGAGAGTCCATACAGAATCACCTTATTGCAAATGTTTTGCAATAAGTATAGCAAAATTAAAACTTGAAGGGATGTGACATTAATCCCTAAATTGAGTGTGGGATGTAACCAACCTTTGGTTATAATAGGAACGATGGACTACACCAAGTTCGACGAGCTGACCTTACTTGGACTGATCACCCGCCGTGATGAAAATGCTCTGGCTGCCTTATATGACCGCTTCGGGCGGATGGTATATACGATGGCAATCAATGTCATGAATGATGATGCGGCAGCGGAGGAGATCACACAGGATGTGTTTCTCAACATATGGAAAAAGTCCAGCAGCTACGATGCCTCGCAGGCAAAGGTTGCCACCTGGATTGCCAGCATTACTCGGCACCGCACCATCGATTTTTTACGAGCGAGGAGTATTCGACCCACCAGTCACGAATTTTCGTGGGATGAAGAACCTCAATTGGAAATTGCCGATTCGTTGGATGTTGAAGTAGAGACTGAGTTGCACCAGCGCCAGCAAATTGTTCGCCAGGGGCTTGCCAGGCTACCTGAAGATCAACAAAAAGTCCTGGCTCTGGCTTACTTTGGCGGTTATTCGCAAAGCGAAATGGCTAAATTATTGAATGAGCCGCTGGGAACGGTTAAAACACGCCTGCGGCTGGCAATGCAGAAGCTCCGCCAATATTTAATATTAATAGATGAAGAAACTTCTCATGAACCTGGTCGGTCAGGATAAATCCGAATGGGTTACCGGTACGTATAAATGAACGAGAGCATTGGATATGTTGGAACACATTATTGATCTGATACCTGCATACGTTCTGGGAGCTTTGGATACGGCAGAGGTCCAGATAGCGGACCGGCACCTGGAACAATGTCCTGCATGCCAGGCGGAATTGAGTGCTTACCGGCAGGTCGTTGCTGACCTGGCGCTGGCGTCTCCGCAGCATAATCCCCCAGCGCGCCTTAAAGAGCACTTGATGAAGCAGGTTCACCAGTCTGTTGCCCAGACATCGCCAGGTTGGATGCAACAAATATGGCAACGGATGAGGACTCTCTCACCGGTTTGGGCTATGAGCAGCCTGGTTCTGATCCTGGTATTGGCAGCCAGCAACCTGTTCTGGTGGCAGCAGACACACCAATTACAGTCAAAGCTGCGCTCTGTGTCCCTTAACAATACGGCAGCCGCGCCCAATGCAGCCGGCTTATTGGTGCTAAGCGTGGATGGCGAGCGTGGAACCCTGGTTGTAGATGGCCTGCCTGCCCTGGGGGGAAAACAGCAGTACCAGCTCTGGTTGATTGACAAAGGCAAGCGCACCAGTGGTGGGGTGTTTTCAGTGAGCCAAGAGGGTTACGGTTCGCTTTGGATTGAATCTCCTAAACCTTTAATTACATACCAGAGCTTTGGAATCACAATCGAACCCTTTGGCGGCAGCCCAGGTCCAACCGGGGAAAAAGTCCTTGGCGGGCAATTCTAGAAAGCTTTAGCAAACTCATTTTTTTGTGCAATTATCTATTTTTCGCAGGCAATGATCACCAGGGTGATATCGTCCATTTGAGGGACGCCTTTTGAAAACTCTGCCACAGACCTTAGAATAGCCTGTTGTATGGCTTCAGCGCTGCGATCAGGGCTAAAAGCAGCCGTCTGAGCTGCCTGGATTAAGCGCTTGCTTCCGTATGCTTTTTCATGCTGGTTCTGAGCCTCTGTCACCCCATCGGTATATAAAACCAGGGCTGAGCCCGGGCTGCACTGCACGTCACCGACCTCCCATGAGGCCGATTCAAAGACTCCTAAGGGGATGCCCGTCCCAAGCAATTCCTCAAAAGAATCAACCCCGCGGAGCAGACAGGGAGGATTGTGCCCTGCATTACTATAACGCAGGCTCTTTTGGGTAGGATCGAGAATCCCATAGAATAACGTCACGTATAATCCCCCACGCGTATTCTGGGTGATCTGGCGATTGACGGCGTTTAAAACCAAGCCAGGTTGGTCTGGATATTCAGCCGCATAGGCGCGCAGTAAGGTGCGGCTGGAGGTCATAAACAGGGCTGCTCCCATGCCCTTATCGGTTACATCCGCGATGACAATGCCAAGTTTGCCTCCTGGCAGAGGAATAAAGTCATAAAAATCACCCGTGGTGGCGCGCGCCGGCTTGAGAACAGCAGACATTTGCCAGCCAGGCAGGCTGGGAGGTTGTTCAGGTAGAAAACTTTCCTGCAGAAGACCAGCCTGCGCCAGCTCTACAGACACTTTCTTTTGAGCGACTGCCAGAGCATAAGTTTGTAGGCGCGCTTTTTGGATCCGTTCTTTAACCAAATTAATATAAGATTGGGAACCCATCTTTTCAAAAATAGTATGAGCCTCTAAAAGGTGCCCCTGGGCTTGCTCAAGATCTCCCAGCTCACCTTTAGCCAACAAAGCGTCTGCCCAAATGACGAGCATCCAGCCCGAAAAGAAGTAGCTCAATTGGGACTTTTGAGCTTCCATGCGATTAAAACAATTCAAAGCCTCATCCCAGTGTTTTTCAGCCATCGCCAGCTCGGCTTCAGCCTGGGCGATTAAAAGATCCATGATCGTATTGGTTTTTCCGATGGCGCTTTGGCGGGCATCGTCCAGCCACTTATGGGCTTCCGAAAATTTGTTTTGATGTGTCTTTAGAGTGCAGTATTGAGTATAAATCCAGGCTTTATCCACAATCCCCCGCAAGCTGATCTCATGAGCGCTTTCCAAAGCAGCTTCCACATCCCCCCAATTCGAGATACCCTGAACCGTATCCAATAAAAAATGCGCTTCCAGAAAGATTTCAAAATAGCCCAACAACGTTTGCAGATCGCCCCGCTGGCGAGCTTCATCAATCCCCGAACGGAGGATCGGGATTGCTTGTTGAGTTTCTCCGCGGATAACCAGCAAGGAAGCCTGCAGAAGATTCCATTCCAATCTTGCCCCAGCGGGGTCGGAAAGGGATTTCTGCAGTTCAGCCAGGGTCGCAAGCACACCCTCCACTTCTAAGAGTTCCCCTAGATACAGGGAAACACTGGCGATTGCTATCCTGGCAATGAATTCTTCTTGAACGGAACCACGCCTCTTTGCCAGCTCGGCTGAATGGAAGAAATGGTCATGGGCAGCGTGCATATCCCCTTTGATATTCTTCATCATCGTGCCCAGGTTTAAACTGGCACGCGTAGCAATGGAAAGGAAGCCATGTGCTTCTGCCAGTTCGACCGCCTGCTGTAAGGCTGCCAGAGCTTCCTCATCTGGAATATCCTGTAGAATACCCAGGGTTGCCAGCGCATCAGCACGCACTTCAATGTCACCCAGCCTGCCAGCCATTTCCAAAGCCTGGCGGCATAACTGGCTGGCTTGGGCGGGAAAGCCATTGAAATAATAAGCCCGCGCCGCCTCGTGCACCAGCATTGCCAGACCGGGACTTTCGGGAGCTTCCCCAACCGTGGCCAATCCATCTTTACAAAGCTGCAATCCACGCGGTGTCTCGATGAACCAGGCTGCACGGGCTGAGCGGGCATACAGGCGGGCTATCCGGTCTTTGTTCTCCAGAACCCCATATTTTTGAATTGCACCTTGCCAGGCCTGGATGGCTTCTTCATACCGGCTTTGCTGAAAGAGAGCTTCACCCAACCCAGAAAGCATGTCTGCCAGGCGGGCAGGATCCTGGCTTATCTGGATGGCACAGCGGAAATGACTTTCAGCCTCCTGGTTGGCATAGGCAGCCAGAGATTTTCCAGCAGCCATGGCGTAATATCGAAAGGCGCGCTCAAGATCCCCAGCTTTTTCAAAATGATCTGCCAAAGTGGCAGCCCACTCTTCCAGATGGTCAGCATAAAGCTTCTCCAAGACCTCCCCGACTTCCAGGTGCAGCCGTGCCTGGTCCTCTTCCAACAAAGATGCGTAAGCTGCATCTTGAACCAAAGTGTGCCTGAAGAGATATTCCAGGTCGGGCGTAACTTGGGCGACCCGGATCAGCCCGGCTGTCTCTAAGGTATTGAGATGGCTGAGCACATTCATGCCTGTTCCTCCCGAGATATAACCATCTCCAACACCTTGAGCGGAAACTGGCGCCCGATGACAGCCGCGACCCTTAAGGTTTGCTTGACTTCATCCGGCAGCCGGTCAATACGCGCCAGTAGAAGACCCTGCAAATTATCAGGGATTTCCATGCTAGAAATATTCTTTTCGGTGTGCCACTTCCCTTGCCGCCGGACGATTGCCTTGCGGTCGATCAACATTCGAATCACCTCTTCCACAAAGAAAGGGTTTCCCTCGGCTTTTTTTAGGATTAAAGCGCGCGTCTGCTCTGGCAGCGCTTCAATCTGCAATAAATTGGCGACTAACTTGCGCGTTTCCGAGTTTGAAAGCGCAGACAGATTGATTTCCGTCAAACCCTCCCCCAGTAATCCACGGGCAGTAGTGACTAATCGCCAGCCAGGATTTTCACGCTCAGGACGCATCACCAGGCAGAATAAGATTTGTGATGTGGTTGCCAAAGGTAGCAGCTGGATCAAGAAGTCCACAGACGAAGGATCTGCCCAGTGCAAGTCTTCCAATACCAGTACCAATGGCTGCCGGGCAGCCATGGCTAAAAGTAAACTTTTGATGCCTGCCAAAACTTGCGCCTGGAAGGTCTGCGGTTCTATGTTGCGGATTTGTTCTTTTTCATCTTCTTCCAGTGATAAGGATAGAAAATAGGCCAGGTGAGGATACACCTCTAACAAACCCGGCACCTGACTGGAAGCAGACGGGCTCTTGGAAAAAGATTCCAGGAGTGTACATAATGCCGCACGCATTTCCGGCTCATCGGATGTGCCCGGCAAGCCAATCAAAGAATGCAGCATCGACAGGATCAGATGATAAGCTAAACGCTGTCCATAAGACAGGCAGCGTCCCTCTACCCAGCGGAAATCAAACGGCTTCGATCCCGACTGGCTGGCCGCTTTCCACTCCGCTATCAAGCGCGTCTTCCCCATCCCCGGCTCACCCAGGATCAAAACAGCTCGACCTAAGCCAGCCGTAAGATATTGGTTGAGTTTGAGCAGTGAGGATAATTCAGTCTCACGCCCGACCATAGGGCTATTCAAGCCTGCCAGGCCGCGCGACGCCTCAGGGGTGGCTTTGAGTCCATCGACTTGATAAAGGTGGATGGTCTGGGTGAGATTCTCAACCTCAATCTCCCCAAGATCCGTGCACTCGAAAAATGGATGGATGAAACGATAAGTATCGGCAGTCACCAGGACTTCCATGGGTAGCTTGGCTGCCTCAACCAGGATCACCTGGTTGATTGCTCCTCCAAGCGCGGAGTACTCATACTGCAAATAGTCGCCTACCGGTCCGATGGTCACCGGTCCCGTGCTCAAGCTCAAACGTACAGCAAAATGGCAGCCATGAGCCTGTGAGACCTCTTGATCGTACTGGTGAACGAGGTCCTTGATATCCAAAGCAGCGCGAATGGCGCGTACGGGATCGTCCTCATGCGCCACAGGGGCACCGAAGAAAGCCAGAAGCTCATCCTCCTGGACATGCGCCAGCGTGCCTTCGTAGTTGTAGATCACCGCGCTGCAGCGCTCAAAAGCCTGGTTGAGGACTTGGGCCCAAGTTTCTGCACCAAGCTGTGCGATCAGACCGGTGGAATTGACCACATCCAGGTACAAAGCAGTCACAATACGCCGCTCACCAGCCACTTTCCTGGCCGCGCGGGCCTTTTCGATCAGCGATTCAGGCGCGGCAGCAGCCAGGCGTTCTGAACGTTTCTGGTCCAGCTCTGTGCTGGCCCGGATGGGCTGACCGCAGTTCATGCAAAAGCGTGCCCCAGTGGGTAACTCAGTTTGGCAGTTCGGACAAATCATTCGACAAATATCTCTCGCAGGAAAATTCGGACAAATTAGCTATTAATTTAGCACAAAATAAGCCGGTTGTCTATCATTTTGGTATATAATACCCGCATGTTAGAAATTTTTCATCCTCCCCGTTAAGTCTCCGGTCTTGCCCGTGGCCCACCTCTTTCTCTCTTCATCGATTACCTAATCCAATCTGAGAGAAAGAGGAATCTATGCTTAAGCCAAACCCACAAGTAAAAACAAAATTACGCATTATCTCCTGGAAACAGATCGCTTCGTTGTCGTTTCTGTTTCTCTTGATAGAATTCTTTGATGAGCTCAATTATGGCATCGAAGGAGCGGCTTTACCTGCCATCCGCCATGACTTGGGATTAACCTACGCCGAGGTCGGATTGCTGCTGGGCTTACCGCACCTGCTGGGAGCTTTAATCGAGCTAGTGCTCATGCTGCTGGGGGATACACCCCTGCGTAAACGCATCATCGTTGGTGGCGGGCTGGCTGTGATGCTTTCCCTGCTGCTGATCGCTACGAGCCAAACCTTTCCAGCCCTTCTAGCCGCAGTCGTCCTGAGCTATCCAGCTAGCGGTGCATTTGTCACCCTTTCACAAGCGACCTTGATGGATTTGAACCCCGGGCGTGAACCCCACTTAATGGCACGTTGGACGCTGTTTGGCTCGCTCGGTAACCTGGTCGGCCCGTTGATCTTAGCCGCCAGTTTTAGCCTGGTTTGGGGTTGGCGATGGGCATTCTTTGCCCTGGCAGGCTTCGCTCTGCTATTGACTATCCAGGTATGGCTGCGACCTTTTCCTGGGCGTGTCGTGGGCAATGAAACCCAAGTAGAGGATTTCGAGAGTGGGCTGTTGAACACGGCTCGAGTACTTTTTCTGAACCTGAAGTCAGCCCTTTCGAACCGCAACCTGTTACGTTGGACTGGACTGCTTCTGATTTCAGACCTTCTGTTAGATGTCCTCACAAGCTATCTGCCGCTGTATTTCACCGATGTAGCCGAGGCGACGCCTGCCCAAGCCAGCTTGATGCTCAGCCTGTGCATGGTAGCCAGCTTAGCTTCAGATATCGTGCTGATCCCGTTGCTTGAGCGTGTACCCGGCAGGAAAGTCGTGCGCCTGTCCTCTGCTGCGGCGGCAGTTCTTTACCCACTCTGGCTGCTGACTCCCGGGCTATGGGCAAAGATTTTACTTATCCTGGTGATTAAGTTTACGACTCTGGGATGGTATTCGGTATTGCAAGGAGAAGTTTACGCCAGTGCCCCTGGACG
>Ga0153915_10002711_pt1 | contig 16123 bp, 13 predicted proteins | sample Opewatmetagenome_2_FD_107003 | JGI IMG/M metagenome (GOLD analysis project Ga0153915, IMG submission 107003) | Freshwater wetland microbial communities from Ohio, USA - Open water 3 Core 3 Depth 3 metaG | ecosystem: Environmental > Aquatic > Freshwater > Wetlands | place: USA: Ohio, Lake Erie...
CCAGGAGAAATAACCCAGGAGGGGGAAATAGAATGACGGCCCAAAAAATCAAAGAGGCTCAACCTGAGCCTTCGGAAGAATTGTTGTACGAGAAGCTTAAGAAAATCATCGCCGAATACAAGGGAAAACCGGGAGCTTTGATCCTGGTGCTGCACAAAGCCCAGAACCTTTTTGGCTACCTGCCTCGAAAGGTGCAGCGCCAGATTGCCGATGGCCTAGACACTTCCCTGAGCGAGGTAGCCGGAGTAGTGACTTTTTACTCTTTCTTTACCATGGTTCCGAAAGGGCGGCATAGCATCAAAGTGTGCCTGGGGACTTCTTGCTACGTTCGTGGAGGGCAAAAGCTTTTGGGCGAGCTGCAAAAGAAACTGGGTGTCCCCGTGGGGAAAACCACTGATGATCGCAGGTTTTCTTTGGAAATTGTCCGATGCATCGGAGCCTGTGGCCTTTCGCCGGCCATGACCGTGGGAGAAGATGTCTTTGGGCGGGTGAAGAACAACAAGGTCGGGGAGATTTTAGAAAAATATGCTTGAAGAAAGCCCCGATTTACGCAGGCGAATTTTTTAGAGTGAAAAGAAAAAAGCATGGCACCCTTTGGGGGCTTTTGAGCGGATTACGAGGAGGTTAATCGATGGAAATTTGGCGATCGCATGTTTTAGTCTGTGCCGGAGCCGGGTGCGTCTCTTCTGGATGTCGAGAGGTCCGGGATGCTTTGGTCCAGGGGATCATGGAATTTGGCCTGCAAGGGGAAGTGAAAGTTATCGAGACCGGATGTATCGGTTCCTGTGACCTCGGCCCGATTGCAGTGGTTTACCCGGAAGGAGTCTTCTACCAAAAACTCAAAGCAGAGGATGCCCGGGTTATTACTGAGGAACATCTGCTAAAAGGGCGAGTGGTCGAGCGCTTGCTCTATGCCGAGCCCGCAACCACCAAGTTGATTCCAACCTTCAAGGAAATCGACTTTTTCAAGCTTCAGGAAAAAATTGTCCTGCGGAACTGCGGGTTGATCGATCCCATGAATATCGAGGAATACATCTCCCGGGAGGGGTACGAAAGCCTGGCGCAAGCCCTAAACCGCATGACCCCACAGGAGGTTGTGGATGTGGTCCAGCGCTCCGGTCTTCGCGGCCGGGGAGGAGCAGGGTTCCCCACCGGGACGAAATGGCGATTCACCCAACAGGCTCAGGGAAGCCCGAAATACGTGGTCTGCAATGCCGATGAAGGGGACCCCGGAGCCTTCATGGACCGAAGCGTCCTGGAAGGTGATCCCCACAGCGTGATCGAAGCCATGGCCATTGCCGGCTATGCAATCGGGTCTAACCAGGGATACGTCTACGTGCGTGCAGAATATCCTCTAGCCATCGAGCGGTTAAGCCACGCCATCGAACAGGCCCGGCAGTATAAGTTTTTGGGCAGGAATATTTTCGAGGCAGCTCTTGATTTTGACCTGGAAATTCGCATTGGAGCTGGAGCGTTTGTCTGTGGCGAGGAGACCGCCCTGATGACTTCCATCGAGGGAAAGCGCGGCGAGCCAAGGCCACGCCCACCGTTCCCCGCAGTGGCCGGTCTTTGGAAGAAGCCGACCCTGCTGAACAATGTGGAAACTTACGCTAGCATTCCCCCAATCATCCTGAAAGGCCCAGAATGGTACAGCCAATTCGGGACCGGAGGGAGTCGCGGGACCAAAGTTTTCGCCCTGGCCGGGGACATCAATAATGCGGGGCTGGTGGAGATTCCCATGGGGACCTCCCTAGGGAAGTTAATTTATGACGTGGGCGGTGGGATCAAAGGCGGGAAGAAGTTTAAAGCCGCCCAGATCGGCGGCCCTTCCGGCGGCTGTATTCCCAAGGAGCATTTGAACATCTCTCTGGATTACGAATCGGTTAAAGACATGGGGGCCATCATGGGATCGGGCGGGCTCATCGTCATGGACGAGAACACCTGCATGGTGGACCTGGCCCGTTTCTTCATGGATTTTATCCAGGACGAATCCTGTGGCAAGTGCCCACCCTGCCGCATTGGTTCCAAGCGCATGCTGGAAATTCTGCAGCGGATCACTCAGGGGCAGGGTCAGCCCGGGGACATCGATCAACTCATCGAATTGGGCGAGCGTATCAGAGAATCGGCCCTCTGCGGCCTTGGCCAGACTGCTCCCAACCCGATCCTATCCACGCTACGCTTTTTCCGGGATGAGTATGAGGAGCACATCAAACAGAAGCATTGTAGGGCCGGAGTCTGTCAGGCCCTTTTTGATGCCCCCTGTCAGAATGCTTGTCCCGCCGATAACAATGCTTGGGGTTACGTCACGTTGATCAGCGAAGGAAAATTCAAAGAGGCCATCGCGGTGATCAAGGAGCGAAACCCTTTCCCGGCGACCATGGGGCGCATTTGCTTTCATCCCTGCGAGGTCAAATGTCGACGAGAACAGGTGGAATCACCGGTGGCAATCTGTGCCTTAAAGCGTTTTGCCGCAGATTATGACCTGGAGTCTAACGATCCCCACATACCGGAGGTAGGCCCCAAAAAATCAGGAAAAGTGGCTGTGGTTGGTGCAGGGCCGGCCGGCCTTTCGGCGGCTTACTTCCTTGCCTTAAAGGGCTATCCGATAACGATCTTCGAGGCTTTGCCTGTCGCGGGGGGCATGATGGCCGTGGGGATTCCAGAGTATCGCCTGCCGCGGAAAGTGCTTCAGGACGAGATCGATGACATACTCAAGCTGGGCGTGGAATTGAAATTGAATTCACCCGTGACTGACGTCGAGGCCCTTAAGACTCAAGGATATCGGGCTGTTTTTGTGGCCACGGGTGCCCATAAGGGCTTGAAGCTAGGTCTTGCCGGGGAACGATTAAAAGGCGTTTTGGATGGCGTTTCCTTCTTGAGGGACGTCAACTTAGGTAAGCCGGTGAAAGTCGGGGAACGCGTGGCCGTGATCGGGGGTGGAAATGTGGCTATTGACGCCGCCCGGACCGCTTTGCGCCTGGGAGCCAAAGAGGTGCAGATTTTCTACCGCAGGCTACGCGAGGATATGCCGGCTGCCGATTGGGAAATTGCCGAAGCTGAGAAAGAAGGTGTAAAGATTCATTACCTGGTGGCTCCGGCTCAAATGTGGGGCGGAAATGGTGGTGTGAAAAGGATGGAGTGCCGCCGGATGGTCATGAGCGATTTCGACAAAAGCGGGCGAAAACGCCCCGTTCCTATAACCGGGTCCGAGTTTGAGATGGACGTGGACACGGTGATTGCGGCCATCGGTCAGGTTCCAGATACGGGCTCATTTAGGGGCAATGGATTCAAATTTGACTCCAGCGGAGCGTTTATTGTGAACCCGGAAAGTCTGGCCACCATGACCTCCGGAGTATTCGCCGGTGGGGACAGCGTCCGTGGCCCAGCCTCAGCCGTGGAAGCCATTGCCGATGGACAGAAAGCTGCGATGGCGATCGACAAGCTTCTGGGAGGCGATGGTTTATTGCCCAATGCCTACCGCGACCGCCTGAAGGAAATGAAGGTTTCCTACGATGAGGAAGCTTACGCCGAAGAGCGCCCGCGGGTACCCATCCCCGAGGTTCCATTGACCGACCGCTACCACAATTTCAAGGAAGTGGAGATGGGATATACAACCCGTTTTGCTGTGGAAGAAGCCAAGCGGTGCTTGCATTGCTACCGGCAAGAATAGGAAAAGGAGATTGAAAATGTCCATGGTAAGTTTGACCATCGATGGAAAAAAAGTGAAAGTTCCGGCGGGAACAACGATCCTGGAAGCGGCCAAGTCCGCAAACATCCGCATCCCTACCCTCTGTTATCTTCCGGAAGTGCAGGCGATCGGAGCTTGCCGGGTTTGTCTGGTAGAGATTGACGGGAACAGAAGCCTCCAGGCCTCCTGCGTCTTTCCGGCTACGGAAGGATTGGTCGTGCATACAAACTCGGAGAAGGTTCAGCAGGCTCGCAAATTCACGGTCGAACTGCTCCTTTCGGCCCATCCGCAAGAGTGCCTGACCTGCGCTCGGAACCTGAAATGTGAGCTTCAACGGTTGGCCGAAGAAATGGGCATTCGGGAAGTTCGTTTTCCGGGGGCAAAACCAGAACCGCGGATCGACGAATCCACCCCCTCCATTCGGAGGGATTCGAGCAAATGTATCCTTTGCCGTAGGTGTGTGACGGTCTGCCAGGAAATTCAGCAGGTCGGTGCCCTGTCTGCCCAAGAGCGGGGTTTTGACACCTACATCGGGCCGGCTTTCGGGGACGATTTAGGGGAAACGGCCTGTGCGCTTTGCGGCCAATGCATCAATGTCTGCCCTGTGGGAGCTCTGACGGAGAAGGATTACACCCAGGAAGTCTGGAAGGCCATCCACGACCCGGATAAGATCGTAGTGGCCCAGGATGCTCCGGCTGTGCGGGCTGCTTTGGGGGAAGAATTTGGTCTTCCGCCCGGTACCCTGGTTACAGGAAAGATGTTGGAGGCTCTGCGACGGCTGGGGTTCGACATCGTTTTCGACACCAATTTTGCAGCCGACCTGACCATAATCGAAGAGGGCAATGAGCTCCTCAAACGGGTTAAAGAGGGTGGAACCCTGCCTATGATCACCAGCTGCAGCCCGGGGTGGATAAAATTTATTGAACACTTTTATCCGCAGTTTTTACCCCACCTCTCTACCTGTAAATCGCCGCATCAGATGCTCGGCGCCTTGACAAAAACTTATTATGCCCAAAAGGCCGGGGTTGACCCAGCGAAAATGGTCACCGTTTCGATCATGCCCTGTACGGCCAAAAAGTTCGAGTGCAACCGGCCGGAGATGCGCGACAGCGGGTTTCAAGACGTAGACTATGTCCTGACCACGCGAGAACTGGCCCGAATGATAAAGACTGCCGGGATCGATTTTGTCAATCTCCCGGACGGGAAATATGATGATCCTCTGGGAGAATATACAGGAGCGGCGACGATTTTCGGGGCTACCGGCGGGGTTATGGAGGCGGCGCTACGGACAGCTTATGAAGTAGCCACGGGAAAGAAATTGGAAAATGTAGACTTCGCAGCCGTACGCGGCTTGGAGGGGGTCAAGGAGGCGGCTGTGGCTGTAGACGGGTTGGGAGAGGTGCGGGTGGCCGTAGCCCATGGTTTGGGGAATGCCAAAAAACTGATGGACCGGCTGGCCTCCGGGAAAGCCAATTATCACTTCATCGAGGTCATGGCCTGCCCCGGGGGGTGCGTCGCCGGCGGCGGACAGCCCATGCCGGTGAACAATGAAGTACGCAGGCTTCGGGCCCAGGCTCTTTACCAAGAGGATAAAAAACTCAAATACCGCAAATCCCATGAAAACCCGTCGATTACCAAAATCTACCAAGAGTTCTTAAAAGAACCCTTGGGAGAGAAATCGCACCATTTGTTGCACACGAAATACACCAAACGGGGAAAGTACAAAGAGCATTGAAACTCCGCGATACTCCCTAGAGAGAGCTCGATAAGAAGCAAGAAATAAGGATCTGTTGGTTCAATGCCAGTTGTCTCCACCATAAAAGAAAGATGCAGACGCTGTTACACCTGCGTCCGCCAATGTCCGGCCAAGGCTATTAAAGTCGAGGAGGGGCAGGCCAAAGTCGTCAGAGAGCGGTGCATCGCTTGCGGTTCCTGTATCAAGGTATGCCGCCAGGAAGCAAAGGCCGTACGCGACTCAATCTCTGCGGTCAAGGAGCTTTTCTGGAAGGACGAAAAGGTCATCGCCTGCCTGGCTCCTTCTTTTCCCGCTGCCTTCCCTCAGGCGAAACCAGGACAGATCATCTCGGCGGTAAAAGCCCTCGGATTCAGCGAGGTCATGGAAGTTGCCTTCGGGGCGGAGCTGGTGGCGCGGGCTCACGCCCACTGGGCCCGGAAAAATGGCCAGAAGCTTTTTATCTCTTCTCCCTGTCCGGCGTTGATTCTTTACATCAAGAAATATTTTCCTTCCCTGATTTCTAATTTAGCCCCGATCGTTTCCCCTATGGTGGCCATGGGCAGGGTGATCAAGCGGTCCTACTGCCCGGGAGCCAAGGTTGTATTTATCGGGCCCTGCATTGCAAAAAAAGCAGAAATCGATGACCCGGAGGTTGCGGGGGATGTAGATGCGGTCCTCACCTTCGTGGAACTGGAGAAGATGCTCCAAGAGGCTGGGATCGCCCTGGAGAAACTTCTGGAAAGCGAGTCCGATGGGCCGATGCCCAGGCTGGGGCGTATCTTTCCAGTCCCGGGGGGATTGCTCCGCAGCGCGGGCATGAAGGGGGATATCTGCCAAAATCAAATCTTGGTCACCGAGGGGAAAGAAGCTTGCGCTCAGGTTCTGAACGAGATTTTGGATGGTGCAGTGGAGGCCAAATTTTTGGATTTGCTTTTCTGCGAGGGGTGTATCAATGGGCCGGCCTTTCCCAACGAACTCTCGGTTTTTAGTCGGAAGGAATTGGTGGCCAACTACGTCCAGGAGAAGTTGACCCATGAGCGCGAAACTCGGCATGCGGCTGACATAAGGAAATATCGGAGGGTTAAGCTGAACCGGGATTTTGTAGCCGAAGATCACCGCTTACTTACTCCGAGCCAAGAAATCATCCGGGAGATCCTGCGGAGAACGAATAAAATCCACCCCGAAGATGAGTTGAATTGCGGAGCCTGTGGTTATACATCCTGCCAGGAAAAGGCTAGCGCGGTCTATTGGGGGTTAGCGGAAAATGAGATGTGTCTCCCTTACCTAATCGACCAGCTGGAGGAGAATCTACACCAACTGGCTCAATCCCATAAAGAACTATCGGAAGCCCAGCAGCAGCTGATTCAGTCGGAAAAGATGGCTTCCGTCGGGCAGCTGGCCGCCGGGGTGGCGCATGAGGTCAACAACCCTTTAGGGACGATCCTCCTTTATTCCCATATGCTCCTGGAAAAGCGGGGAAATAAAGATTCAAGCCGTGAGGAATTGGAAATCATTGCCAAGGAAGCCACGCGCTGCCGGGACATTGTTCGGGGCCTTCTAGACTTCGCCCGGCAGAGAAAATTGCAGATCGAAAATATTGATCTCAATAAGATCTTAATCGAAATCCTCTCCTTGGCCTCCAAACAGCCCTCCTTTCAAAAAGTGGAGATTATCAAGGCGTTAGACTCTTCGTTACCCTTAATGAGCGGAGACCCGGTCCAATTGAAAGAAGTCTTCCTGAATATTGTGTCTAACGCGGGAGAGGCTATGCCCGACGGGGGGAAAGTGACGGTGTTCTCCAGATTTAACAACGGAGGTGGAAATATAGAGGTCACCATCCGGGATACGGGGTTTGGCATTCCTCCGGAGAACCTGAATAAAATATTCATGCCCTTTTTTACCACCAAAAAGATCGGCCAGGGAACCGGGTTGGGCCTGGCGATTGCTTATGGGATTGTCAAAATGCACCGGGGTTCGATTGATGTAGAGAGCAAACAAAAGGAAGGGACAACCTTTGTAGTGAAACTACCCGTGGTCAACCCGGTCAAGTCAGGGGGAGAAATCATTGGCGGATAGAGGGAGCCACGAGGTTTCTGGATTCAGAGGGGAGGGAGCGGGGGAATCATGAAAACCAAAGCGAAGATCCTAATCGTGGATGATGATTTGGATTTCATCGAGATTGGCAAGCTCTCTTTGGAAGGGAAGGGCTATCGGGTTTTTTCTGCTTACAGCGCTAAAGAGGGCTGGAAGATGGTGGAAAAGGAAAAGCCCGACCTAATTATCTTGGACTTAATGATGGAGCGTCTCGATTCCGGAATGGCCTTGAGTCAGCAGATCAAGAATCATCGGCAATATGCCTCCACTCCCATTCTCATGCTCACTTCTATTTCACGAGACACCGGCATGGATTTCACCCCCCAAACAGGAGAGGACCTCAAGCAACTGAACGTCGATGATTTCAGTACCAAGCCCATTAAGGCTAAAGCTTTACTGGAAAAAGTGGAGAAGCTATTGGCCCAGAGGATCGTTTCGAAGAGAAAATAAATAGATTTGTTCCCATGATCAAAGGTGCCAAAATCTTGATTGTCGACGATGAGCAGCCCATCCGGGTGGCTTGCGCTAAGATTCTATCTGAAGAAGGAGCCCTGACGGAAACAGCCGAGAATGGCCTAGCTGGTTTAGAGAAGGCCAAAGAGAATGACTTCGACCTGGCTCTCGTGGATTTGAAGATGCCCCAGATGGACGGGATGGAGCTCCTTTCACACCTCACCCGACTCTCCCCGGACATGATTAAAATTGTGATTACCGGATACGCCACGCTGGACACGGCCATTGAAGCAGTACAGAAGGGAGCCTACGATTACATCCCCAAGCCGTTTACCCCCGGCGAGTTACGGACACGGGTGAACAGAGGGCTGGAAAAACGATCCCTCCAGTTTGAAGCCCGGAAATTGAGAGAGGAAAGGGAGAGGAACCTGCTCGAACTGGCCAATGAAAAAAACCGAACGCAGACCATCATCCATTGCATGGGGGATGGACTTCTGGTCACCAACAGGGATAAACAGGTCGTATTCTGCAACCCCGCCGGTCGCCGGCTGTTGAAAGTCAAGAGACCTTTGCCGGTGGGAGAACCCTTGGGGAGCGTGGCCAATGATCCCGAATTCATCGAGCTGGTGGAAGGGGCGATGAACCTGAAAGAAGGGCATGAAATGGCTTCCAAAGAGCTGGCGGCGCGAACCCCGTCTGATCCCGTGCTCATGGCCAACTGCGCTCCGGTGAAGGATGAGAAGGGCCAAATCATCGGGGCCGTGACAGTTCTGCGAGACATCACCGAATTGAAAGAATTGGACAAGGCCAAATCCACATTTGTTTCTATGGTAGCCCATGAGTTGCGCGCTCCCCTGGCGGCCATCGAAGGATACCTGGACGTTATTCTGGAAGGAGTGGGGGGCAACGATCCTCAGAAGATCCACAAGATCTTGGAGCGATCCAGGGAACGGACTCGTGGCCTTCTCGCCTTGATCAACGACCTTCTGGCCATCTCCCGCATGCAGGCCGGGCGGTTGGCCAAAGAAAAAGAGAAGCTGCAATTGAGCATTCTGCTGAAAGACGTCGTAGAATTGATCAAAGGGGAGGCATTGGAGAGGAAGGTGACCGTGGAAACGCTGGTTCCGGATGATCTTCCTTTGGTCTACGTAAACCGCGAGGATATCACCCGGGTCGTCACCAACCTCTTAGACAATGCCATCAAATACAACCGCGATGGGGGAAAGGTATTCATCCGTGCTAGCGCGGATGATACCTTCGTCAGGGTAGAAGTTCAGGATACGGGGATCGGGATTCCTAAAAAGGACACCGGGCATCTCTTCGACGAGTTCTACCGGGTCAAGAGCAAAGAGACTCGGGCAATCACCGGGACAGGCCTGGGACTTTCTATCGCCAAAAGAATTGTCGAAGCCCATGATGGGCACGTCGAGGTAGAGAGCAAACTGCATGAGGGAAGCACTTTCCGGGTGCTTCTCCCAATTTAAAAAATAAATCAGGGATTCAGGCGGAAGCAATTATTCCTTAATCCCTAAACTCATTAATTGTTTGTTACCCTGCGGAGAAGGCGTTGGCTGACTCTTAGGGGAAGGGTGAGAAACCCAGCGTGAACGAAATTTCCGCTCGACACGGCTGGGAATGATTAAGACCCGGGCCCCCTACAGGGCCTGGGTTTTTTTATGGAGGATATTTTATGGAGAGAAGACTGGGGGTTATAGGAATTGTCATTGAGGAGCGCAGAGCAATGGCTCCCCGGGTAAATCAGGTTCTAAGTGATCACGGGGAAATCATCGCCGGCCGAATGGGCTTACCATACAAAGATCGGAATGTCTCAGTCATCTCCCTGATTGTGGATGGAACGACGGATGAGCTGGGCTCTTTAACGGGTAAGCTGGGCATGCTCAAGGGGGTTCACGTTTGTTCTTCCTTGATTTAAGGGTGAGGTTTAACTGATAAAGAAGTAAAGAAAAATCTAAAGAAAGGTGAAATATGTTTTCGAAATTAAAAGTCATCGATGAAGAGATGATTCATAAACAGCTGGAGGATGGACGAGGAAAGTCCAAAGAGGAAGTCTTGGCCATCGTGGCCAAGGCCAGGGAGGCCAAAGGAATCGAGCCGGGGGAAGCAGCGGCCCTCTTGCAGGTTGAAGACCCGGGGTTGATCGAAGGGATTTTCCAGGCCGCCAGAGAGATCAAGCTGAAAATCTACGGGAAGCGTCTGGTTCTATTTGCTCCGCTTTACCTGAGCAATTACTGCATAAATAATTGCCTATATTGCGGATTTCGTAGAGACAACGGGTTCATTTCCCGGAAGCGCCTAACCGTCGAGGAGATCCGTGAACAGGTAGGGGAACTGGAGAATCTGGGGCACAAACGGCTCTTGATTGAATGCGGGGAGTCGCCCCTTTCCGGTATGGATTTCGTCGAAGAGGCCATTGCGGCCATCTATGCTTGCAAGAATGGAAAAGGAGAGATCCGGCGGGTGAATGTAAACATCGCCGCCACCACCGTGGATCAGTACCGTCGCCTAAAGGCAGCCAAGATCGGGACGTACCAGCTCTTTCAGGAGACGTACCATCGTCCTACCTATGAGGCTCTCCACGAGGGACCCAAAAGGGACTATGAACGGCAGATCTTCGCCCACGACCGCGCCCAGGAGGCAGGCATCGATGACGTAGGCCTGGGAGTACTCTTCGGTCTTTACGACTACAGGTTTGAAGTCCTGGGGCTCCTGTACCATGCCCGTCACCTGGAAGAGAAGTTTGGTGTAGGGCCCCATACCATCTCCGTCCCCCGATGGAGGCCGGCTGCGGGAGTAGCCTATAAACCTCTCCATCCCGTATCCGATGATGCCTTCAAAAAGTTGGTGGCCATCTTCCGCCTGGCTGTCCCTTATACGGGAATGATTATCTCCACCCGAGAAAGCGTGGAGATGCGGACGGAAGCTTTCAGTCTGGGCATTTCCCAGACCAGTGCCGGTTCCCGGACCTCCCCGGGAGCCTACGGGAAGAACGGCAAAGATCAAGAGGAGGGCCAGAGCGAGCAGTTTCGGGTAGCGGATCATCGCCGGCCCGACGAAGTCATCCGCTCGATCTGCGAGTTAGGCTATCTGCCGAGCTTCTGTACGGCTTGTTACCGCCGCGGAAGAACGGGGAAGGAATTCATGGATATGGCCAAACCAGGGGACATCCACGAACTCTGTGGCCCCAACGCAATTCTGACCTTCAAGGAATATCTTCTGGATTATGCCCCGGAGGAGACCCGCAAAACTGGAGAGGAGAGCCTGCGCCACCACCTCGCCGAGGTTTCCGCTGGTCCTTTACGGGAAGAGACGGAGCGACGTTTGGAAAAGATCAAGGCAGGAACAAGGGATCTTTACTTTTGAGCAAAGAGCGAAGAGTAAGGGGCGAGGAGTCCATAGTGTTTTTCTCTCCGCCCTTTTCTCCAGGCTGTTGGGGATTTACTTGTTATGCTTCGGGAAGAATTTCTAAAAATCCTCCAGGCCGGCGAAGAAGGTGGGGCCCTACCCGAGCAGGATCTATTGTTTCTGCTCTCCTGCAGGGAAGAAGGGGAAAGCGAGGCCCTCTATAAGGCTGCAAATCGGGTTCGGCAAAGGCACGTCGGAGATGAAGTGCACCTCCGGGGGATTATAGAGTTCTCCAACTTCTGCATTCAGAATTGTCTGTATTGCGGCCTGCGTAGGGACAACCGGGCGATTTCCCGTTACCGGATGGCTCTTGCGGAGATTCTCGAGGCGGCAAAGAAGGTGAGATCTGAGGGTTTTCGGACGATCGTGTTGCAATCCGGTGAAGACCCCTGGTTTACCCAAGAACGAATCTCTTTTCTGATTCAAAGTATCAAGGAACACACCGATCTGACCATCACCCTTTCGCTGGGGGAGCGACCCTATGCCGATTACTCGGCCTGGAGAAAAGCGGGGGCGGACCGGTACCTCCTGAAATATGAGACTTCGTCCCCCTTGCTCTTTAGAAGGCTCCGGCCGGGGACCGAATTGACGGATCGATTGAGAGCCTTGAGCGGGTTGCGGGAGCTGGGATACGAAGTGGGTTCGGGAAATATGGTCGGGCTTCCTGGCCAAAGCGATGAAGACCTTGTTCGAGACATCCAGGTTTTCAGGCAATTTGACTTTGATATGATCGGGATTGGACCATTTATTGTTCACCCCCAAACACCATTGGGGTCGGCGGCAAACGGGCGGTTAGAGAGAACCTTGAAGGTTTTGGCCATTACCCGTATCGTTACCCGCGATACGAACTTGCCGGCCACCACGGCCTCGGGAGTTCTGGATCCAAATGGGCGCCGCCAAGCGATGTTGGCCGGGGCCAATGTGATTATGCCGGATATAACCCCTCCAAGATACAGGCAACACTACCAGATTTACCCCGGAAAAGCCGTGATGGCTGTGGACCGCCAAACCATTACCGAAATGATTTCCTCTCTCGGCCGGAGGATCAGCCAAGGGTCGGGCCGTAGAATTCGATCCCGGAAAATTTAACCCATCCGAGACCCTTCTGTCTCCCCCCAGGCCGAATCCTTTTGGCCTCCCAAAGCTCCTGACCAAAATTTCTCCCCAACAGGAAAAAGAAATGCAAATTAAAGGCTGACATTTTCCGTTGCATTTTCTAGTGGATGCGAGCGGGTTGAGGAAATACCTTGACTTTTTAGGCAAAAAAAATATGATAATGATAATTGATGATTTCGTAAAAAGTCGGGAAAGCCGTCACTCCTGCGAAAGCAGGAGTCTAGAACTACCTGAATTAACTGAATTCCCGCTTTCGCGGGAATGACGAAAATGGGACAAAAAGGACTTTTTGCGAATCCATCATAATTAGAGCAGAAGGTGTAAGGGCGTAAAGAAAAGTTGGAAATGACAAAAGAAATAGATAAGTTTGAAGTTTTGGAGGAGAAGATTACCCAGTTGGTGGAAGCTTACGCCTCTCTCACAAATGAGAAAACCGCCCTGGGAGAAAAACTCGCCGAGAAAGAAGTGGAGATTCAAGGGCTAATGGAGAAAGTCGCCCGGTTATCCCGGGAACGGGAAACGGCCAGGGAAAGGGTTGAAGGTCTTCTGAATCGGCTGGAGAGGCTCATTTCCCACGACAGACATGGCTAAGGAAGGGATGAAAAGTCTTATTCGAGTAGAAATTTTGGGCCAGGAATACACCGTGAAGAGCGACGAGGGAGAAGAACGGGTCAAAAATATTGCCGAATACGTCAACCGAAAAATAAAAGAAGTTTCGGAAAGAACCAAGACCGTTTCAACTTTGAATCTGGCGATTTTGGCCGCCATGAACATTGCGAATGACTATCTCGAAGCTGTGGAAGATAAGAAAGCGTTTACCCGAACCATCGAGGCCAAATCCGGCCGATTGATTGAGATGATTGATTCCCAGATTGATTGAGAGGCTTGGATAACCTATCCCCTGCGATGTTGGTGATGATGCGGGATTTTTTGAGCCAACAGCAAACAAACGGGAGCTGTCCCTTATTGCGGCTGGCCTGTCCCAATCCCGAAAGGGTTCGGGAACGCCAAAAGCAATAATATGGCACCCACCTAGAAAACTAGGTTCAAAAAGAAAGCATCACACGGCATTCGCGGGGGGCCATAAAACATGAACCAAGAGGCTTTGGGTTACCCCGAGATTCTTGGATGCGATCCAAAACTTGCCAGTCCGGAAGGAGTGTATGGGGGGGAATTAGAGGAGCAAAAAGGGCTTAAGTCGTCATCATAAATTCGGAGAAGGTGGCCAAAGACAACGCTCCCCTAAAAACGGGGGGGGGAAACTTTGCTGGATTTCGGTATAAGGGACATTTGTTAAGAAGCAATGTGGAAATTGCTTAAGCCTGAGTTTCCTCCTTTCCTTTTCTCCTCAAAATTTAATAAAACTCAAAGAAAAAAGAACTTTTTCCGGGATTGTCCGGTGGAGGCTTCCCCGGACCTTCCCGTCAGGAAAGAGAGTATTTAAGTGGATATTTATCTGATGACTGGGGTTGCGCTGGTTGTTCTTCTTTTCGGCGTCGCCGTGGGTTATTTCCTCCAGAAAAAGATGGCGGCAGCTCGGTTTCGTTTGGCCGAGCAAAAGGCCCGAGAAGCGGTTGAAGAAGCCAAGAGAGAGGCTGAGGCTGTAAGGAAGGAAGCCGAGATCCAGGCGAAGGATCATTTCTTCCAGGTCAAGGCAGAATTTGAAGCTGAAACCAAGGAACGTCGACAGGAGCTTCTGAACCTGGAGAAACGACTTCTCCAGAAAGAGGAGAATTTGGAGAAGAGAGTCGACCTTCTGGATCAAAAGGAATCCAGTTTTTCCAAGCGGGAAAAGGTACTGCTCCAGCAAGAGAAGACCATCGGGGAGAAAGAGAAGAAATATAGCACCATGATCGAAGAGCAACGTCAAATGCTGGAACGCATTGCCGGGATTTCCGCCGAGGAAGCCAAGGACGGCTTGATGAAGCTTGTGGAAAGCGAAATGCGTCATGAATCGGCTAAGCTCATAAAGAAGATCGAAGAGGAGACCCAGGGTCAAGCGGATAAGCGGGCCAAAGAGATTATCGTCTCGGCCATTCAACGCTATGCGGCAGATTATGTGGCGGAAGAAACCGTTTCCGTGGTCAACTTACCGAATGAAGAAATGAAGGGTAGAATTATTGGGAGAGAAGGGAGGAATATTCGCGCCCTGGAGGCAGCTACGGGGGTCGATTTGATCATTGACGATACGCCGGAAGCCGTAATCATCTCCGGCTTCAATCCTGTCCGCCGGGAGATTGCCCGGATTACCCTTGAAAGATTGATTACCGACGGGCGCATTCATCCCGGGCGGATTGAAGAGATCGTGGCCCGAGCTGAGCAAGAAATGGAGCAGACCATCCGGGAGAGCGGAGAAAGGGCGACCTTCGATGTAGGTGTTCATGGGATTCACCCCGAGCTGATTAAAATGATAGGGAAACTAAAATTCCGCACCAGTTTTGCCCAAAACGTTTTCCAGCATTCTTTGGAGGTGGCTTTCCTCACCGGGGCGATGGCTGCGGAGCTCAATTTGAACATCAAACAAGCTAAACGGGCTGGCCTTCTACATGACATTGGCAAGGCAGTGGATCATGAAGTGGAAGGATCACACGCCTTGATCGGGGCCGATCTGGCCCGAAAATACGGCGAAACCCAAAAAATCGTTCACGCGATCGCCGCCCATCATGATGATGAAAAACCCCAAACTACCTTGGCCATATTGATCCAAGCGTCCGACGCTTTATCGGCTGCCCGGCCGGGAGCTCGCCGGGAGATGCTGGAGACTTATGTCAAGCGCCTAGAAGAACTGGAAAGAATATCTTATTCATTTCCAGGGGTTAACAAGGCCTATGCGATCCAAGCCGGACGGGAAATTCGGGTGATCGTGGAAAACGAGGAGATTACAGACGCCGATGCAGCTATGCTGAGCCGGGATATTGCGCGCAAGATCGAAAACGAATTGAGTTATCCAGGGCAGATTAAAGTCACCGTAATCCGGGAGATGCGAGCCGTGGAATACGCAAAATGAGGGCTCAGTGGAACGGAGAGGGAAGGGCATAAAATATAAATAATTTTCTAAAATTTTTGGGTTGACAAGAATAAAGAATTGATTTAACTTGATTATAATAAGGAAAGAAGAGAAATAAAAAAATCATTTGCTCTCTATTTTTTTGTTGACAACCTGGTAAATTAGTTCTACACTTAAAATCTTCGGTTATATTCTTGTTCTTTGAAAACTAAATAGCAAAGTCCTTGTCGTTGGGTCTTCTCTTCGTAAAAATGGCCGAAGTTCAAATGAATTTGGGCCAACAATTTAATTGGAGAGTTTGATCCTGGCTCAGAACGAACGCTAGCGGCGTGCCTAACACATGCAAGTCGTACGAGAAATCCTGAGCAATCGGGAGAGTAAAGTGGCGCACGGGTGAGTAACGCGTGGGTAATCTGCCCTGGAGTTGGGAATAACACCTCGAAAGGGGTGCTAATACCCGATAAACTCCTCAGGACTGCGGTCTTGGGGATAAAAGATGGCTGAGGCTTGCAAGCTATTGCTCCAGGATGAGCCCGCGTACCATTAGCTAGTTGGTGGGGTAATGGCCCACCAAGGCAATGATGGTTAGCTGGTCTGAGAGGATGGC
>Ga0153915_10002712_pt1 | contig 16117 bp, 15 predicted proteins | sample Opewatmetagenome_2_FD_107003 | JGI IMG/M metagenome (GOLD analysis project Ga0153915, IMG submission 107003) | Freshwater wetland microbial communities from Ohio, USA - Open water 3 Core 3 Depth 3 metaG | ecosystem: Environmental > Aquatic > Freshwater > Wetlands | place: USA: Ohio, Lake Erie...
ATGAGTGACATAACGACTTACCACATTGCCTTGCTGGCGAAGACTGGTCTTAGTGGTCTCCATCAGAGCGATGTGACTTTCGCATTTGGGGGAGAAGTGCACAGCAATAATACTTACGAAAGAAACCTCTTTCTGAGAATAACCGAGAACGCACAACCACTAGGCGTTCTGCCAGCACTCACGGGATGGGATGTCTGGCGCGAGGGCTCCACGAAGGGCAGGCTGTTCGGTGGAAATATGAACAGCATTCAGTGCCTGCTCGGGACCCACTATACTCCGAAACTGACCGAGGATGTCATCTTCTTCTGGGAATCGATGACTCAGCCTCTTAGCCACATCGATCAGAAGCTAGCTCACTTCAGAGAAGCCGGCCTCTTCGACAGGACTGTTGGAATGCTCATAGGCAAGATCAGAGGAGATGAGGGAGGTTCTCAGAGGGACATGACAGCTGAAGTGAAGCCGGTCGCCGTTGATATAGCTGAAGAGTTCGACTTCCCCGTGATAGCGGGCATGGACTTCGGCCACTACACACCCAACCTTCCATTGCCCATGTGGCTCAAGGCTAGTATGGACACTCAGAACCTTGCGATAAGCATTGAGGAACCATATGTTGTATGAGAGACCGTCCCTGAAGTCTACAAGATTCAGCAAGCCCCGTGTATATCAACTAGGGCCATGTTTAGTTCTTCGAAATTCCTCGAGGTTCTCTGGAGGCCAGCCTCGCGGGGTTTCATAGTTCTTCACAAATCGAAAGTCACACATGGAATGACCTAGCGACAGAATCTGAGTACGCTTGAATCCAACACCTATTCCGCGCATCTTTGCGTAGTCCGCCAGACAGGCATAGGGGGCAAACTCCTCTGCTCCGAACTTGCGGAGAAGCTTGAGCCACCCACACTCAGTGAAGTTCAGTCCATATTCGAAGGTCTTGCCATCGCCCTCAACGTAGTCTCCTAACCAGTTATCAGGATAATCACCATTGTGAGTTTCTGCCATCCATTTCGTCCAGCGTCGCTTCGAGAACCGGGAAAACAGCATCATACTGGCAAGCCTCTTCTTTATCGACGGTATCGAGCCGACGTATCCCTCCATGATCTCGTACATCCACTGTCCAATCTCTCTGTTTTCCATTCGATGCTCTTTGCAGGCCTTATACATCGCCAAGGTTACTCCAGAGTCAACCATGAAACTGGTAAAGGGGCTCTTTGCTCCTCCCACATCAGGAAGCTGAGGAAGGAGATTCTCGAACTCCTCGCGAGCCTTCTCTGTCAGGACCTCAATCGTCTTCTCATCGAAACGTGATTTCGCGACGATTCGAGCGACCCGGACCAAATCGTCGAATCGCTTCATTATGGTCCTCTTCTGAGATACGTAGTAGTTCTCTTGTTGCATCTTGTTCGTCTTCAATCATCGAGTTGCCATACCGATAAGGGTATGCAACAGCTGCGCAGAAGTTAGACAACCTTGGACATTCTCGAGTAGGGGCTTGAATAGCTCGAATCACACATCTCATTGAGGCGGACTCGACACAATCCAGCCTCAAGGAGTACGACCCCAGTGCCGTTTCTGGGAGGATAAGGACTCCTGTGTCCAACTTTGTCCAACTTACAATGAACAGTTGGGGCAGGCCTTGCTCTGAATGGACTGACAGCACGATGCCGCTCGATGGAGCGGTTACTCTACCTCTCCCTGGAGATCATCCTTCTCCCACGCTTCTCAAGTCATAGGAATCCCTATGCAAGCCGCAAAGCAACTTCCTCACCTCACGGCGGAAATGGTTGAAGGTCTTGCATGACCATCTGAAGCAACTGATCATAGGTCATTCCTATCAACCAAGGTGTCAGAAACAGCAGGGCGACACAGATTACGCCGAAGAAGATGGAGGCATAGCCACTCCGCGTCCACTTCACTTCCAGATCTTGGCTCGAACCGGTCGTTTCTGGCAAGACTGGCTGTTCCACTGATTCCGGTGTCACAGACGTGCTAGCCTGTTTCTCTACAACGCCGCTGTCCTCCGGAGCAGTGCCGCTCTCTTCGTTCTTCATGTCTCCCCTGAAACCAATTGCCGCGCTTGTGGTTCGCGCTATATCGTCGGCAGAGAGCACGACTCCTCGTATCGCTTTATCATATCCTCCGAATCTTGCTCCAGTACGTATCCCGACTTGACCCACTCGTCCTATACCAGAAACACCTTCAAGTCCGGCAATGCCGAGCAAGACACCCGTGTATGCGTCCACAACGAAAGAGAATGCAATAAACGACAAATCGAGTTTCAGGTGCCAAAACGACCTGCCCATAATCTTCCGCACACATCCTGAGCAATGGTGATGCTGGCGCACCAGTTCGAACACAAGATGAACAGTGACGATGACCACGAGCCAGAAGAGACTCACGAATATGCTGAGGACTACAGCAAGAACGATGTAGAGCACCTTGAAGGTTCTGCTCTCATCGTGGTTTACTATCCATATGTAAGTAGAGCGCAGGCGTTCATTGTCCAGCTTGAGCACCAGTCCTGAACATGGCTGCTCGTGCATTTAGACTATGCGGGCGCGAAGTGGAACAGGAACCCACGATACTCCCTGACGGCTACACTCCGAGTTTCCTCCTCTTGGCCACAGTGAGTTCTTCCACAAATCAGAAGAACCGCTTTGACCAAGACATTGCGGGTTCGTGATTGTTTGAGCAGTGAAATCTTGCATGTGCGGTTTGACCCTAGAGTAGTCCGTGATGGCCTTCTTCAAAGGCGGGATGATGAGGGCGCAAGATGTCTGACGTGCAACCACCGTTGCCTTATCCCAGACGGCGCAAGGGGCTTTTGCGGCACAAGAACGAGTGTCAATGGTAGAGTGACCACATTATGTTTTGGCAACATATCCTCGATCAGCAATAACCCCATCGAGAAGAAGCCATTCTTCCACTTTGCCCCGGGAACGATGGCATTCACCGTTGGAAGCTGGGGCTGTAATGCCACATGCGGATTCTGTCAGAACTACGAGATATCAAAAAGACACCCGAGTCCTCGGATCTCAAGGTACATGAGTCCAGAGGAGTTCGTTGAGAGGGCAACGGCAGAGGGAAGTGAGGGTATATCGATTTCCCTGAATGAGGCCGCTACACTCATGCTTGAGTGGAACTTGGAAGTCTTCAGGTTGGCCCACAGCAAGGGTCTGTACAACACGATCGTCACAAACGGATACATGACGATAGAAGCTCTCAATCTCATGATTGACGCGGGTCTTGATGCTGCTAACGTTGACCTGAAGGGTTGTGCGGAAGGTGTCAAGAGAGTCTGCGGCCTGACAGTAGGCCATGTCTGGGATACCATCGCCCATATGAGTAAAAGAGGAGTGCACGTTGAGCTAACAACGCTAGTCGTACCAGGACTCAGTGATGACACAGAGTGTCTTCAAGAGATCGCATCTTGCATAGTCAGCGACGTAGGTGCGGACACACCTTGGCACGTGAACAGGTACTTCCCTCATTATCGCTTCCGAGAACCACAGACGCCCGTTGAAACGCTCCTTCGTGCGAGAGAGATAGGTAAGCATCAGGGTCTAAGATACGTGTACGTAGGCAACTTGTGGGAGCAAGGATTGGAGGACACCACGTGCCCAGTCTGCGGCCAAGTCTGCTACACGAGGATGGGATTCCAGTCAAGAAACACAGGCACCGATTCTCAAGGAAAGTGCAGTCAGTGCGGGCACAACCTGGGCATACGATACTGGCCTAGTAACTGACTCGTGAAGGTCGTCCATGGAAACTGCGTCAGTGGCAGCCCTCGAAGGTCTGGACACGACAGACGGCACGAGCGAGGTTAGCATCAGCACGGAGGGTTTCACGAGCAGGCGGCCCATGCGCCTTCGCTTCATTTCATATCTGCGGATAGCCGGGCAGGAAGAAGACGCTTCACCAAGAGTGTCAATGTTATGGTCAAAGTGAATACTAGGAATGACAGGACGAAGAAGAAGTACATCAGCGACCTGTCAGCATTGCTCAAGAACCAGAGCAGTCCAGGTCCACTGTCGACAATGAAGTATGCAGTGATAGAAAGATAGATTCCTGTTATGATGAGGACGAATAGTGCTAACCACACCATTACATCCGTCGGAGCCGCCGATTTCTTATCGGATATCCTGAGAAGCAAGAAGAGAACAACCAGAGTAGGCAACAGTGCAAACAACGTGGGGCCGAACAATCGGATTAGGAAGTCTTCGACAGAAGTGAAGAAGTAGCTGGCCGAAAACCTCCAGCCGAATAGAATCAATCCGACATACAGCAGCACAAAGTACATGACTATGACGACCATAGTAGTCGCCACCCGTTGTCTGTCTGCAAGCGCAGTCTTTACACCGTCAAAAGATCTTCTGAGCAAGACACCTGCGACCAAGATTCCTGCGAATATGCAGACCATTACGACCAGCAGCCTCGCGGTCCGTTCTTCAGTGACCTTTGCGTCCCATGACGTTCGGAGGATACTCTCAGAAGCCTCGATAGATGTGATTGCAGCGCCGATGGCAGAGCTGTTGTTTCCGCTTGTGAAGTTCCCATGGGCATACGTGATGAGCTGTTCAGCAACTGATACTTGGGACTGATATTGGGCCAGATAGCCCATTTTGCTGATTCTGCGCGTTGCCTGTGCTACGCGTATCTCTGATAGATTGATTCTGTAAATGGCCTCCTGTTGGAGAGTGAGATTCAGACATTGGAACAGGACCGTTCCTGAACAATCGGAGGGCACAGCCCAACCCATCACTGCTGCAATAGTGGGAGCAATCGAGTTCTGATGCACAGGATCGTCATATGTCCCCGGTGTCACACCCGGGCCTCTAATCAGCAGGGGAATGTGAAGCACCTCTTCCTCAATCCCGCCGTGTTCACCCTTGCCAGAAAGGACATCGACTTGTCCATGATCTGAAACCACAACTACAAGTGTGGTATTGAGCAGACCCATTGCTTCGAAAGCGTCTAGCACCTCTCCTATGTATGTGTCCTCATTCTTCAGCGCCGTCACATATGACTCGCTTGCGGTACCGTTCTGATGACCTGCCTCATCTGTTTCCCCGAAGTGAACTACCATGAACGTCGGGGAGTAGCGTTCCAGAAGGAGTCGGGCATACTGCGATACAAGACTATCACGATAGTCAGGTAGGGTGACCTCCGTGACCGGCACGCCGCTTGTGGCGTTTATCAGAACAGACGCTTCATTGGGCATTTGGCTTCTGAACGTGAGAGAGTAGTTCAGCCAAGGACTGAACAGGTCGTACCAAGAATCACTTCCAATCATGGCGGTAGTACCCGAGTTCGTGACGGTTGTGTTCCAAAGCGAGTCCGCCGGAAACACGCCTTTGTACTCATTGCCTATTACCTGACTCTCAGACGAGTTGACACCGGATGAGATCACGCAGTAGCCGGTCTTGCTCACACTGAGAAGAGTAGAACACTGTGCTGCAGTGAAATTGGCCCAGTCATCATAGCTCTCAATCTCTGGCCTTGATGTTTCATAGAAAGTGTCGGCGCGCACACCGTCCAATACGAACACGACAGCTCGATTGGCCAATGGAGTCATCCCCATGCCTTCGATTGACGAAACAGGTCCGGTCGGCACGTAACTGTAAGGGTTCACAAAGGCCACGTAGGTGGAGAGGCCGGATACTAAGAGTTGCAGAAAGCCAAGTGAAACAAGCAACATCAGTGCCACTGCATACCTGAGACTGCGATTGCGTGACGCCATCTAGTGTTCGCCCCGACTAGTATTAGATGAGTAGTGGCTGAACCGGCAATGTGGGCTATATCAGTTGCTCCTCATGACCCTCAGCCCTGATCTTGCTGCAACGTGTCCCCTAGTCGGATTCACGTCGGCTTGATCTCGCCCGCGCGCCTCAGCTCATACACGACAACATTACCTGGGTCCGGACATGCAACAGAAACGCGATCTGGGTCCTTTCCCCACGGAAAAGCACCACCGAACTCGAGGACAGTGATGAATGGGAGCATGGAGTTGTAAGCCCAGCGGCAAACCTTTGCCCTCTCACTGTCTTTCGACAGGTCAAACTCGTCGCCCACCTTGTAGAGCTTGCACGGGCTCTCTCCAGGCTGGGAACGAAGCTCTGCGACACGCGCAATTATCCGGTATCTCTTTGTCATTCTTGTACCACCATCCGAAACATCATTTTGCATCGCGAAGCTCACGCCGCAGTATCTTTCCCACTGCACTCTTCGGCAGTGAGGAAACAAAAGAGATGATGCGAGGATACTTGTAGGCGGCCATGTGCTCCTTGGCCCACTCTTTGATCTCGTCCTCAGTAATCTTTCCTTCGTACTCAGGCTTCAGTCTGATGAATGCCTTGATGGTTTCACCTGCCGCCGGGTCCGGAATTCCGATGACTCCAACTTCAGCGACTGCGGGATGTCTGTAGAGGAGATCCTCCACCTCTGCAGGGAATACCGAGTACGCCTTGTACTTGATGAGGTCCTTCTTCCGGTCGCCGATATACACGTAGCCGTCTGTGTCGAAACGGCCAATGTCACCGGTGTGCATCCAACCTCCTTTCAGCGTTTCGTCGGACTCCTTCTGCTTCCGCCAATAGCCAGCCATGACCTGGGGGCCTCGAATCAGGATTTCTCCCCATTCACCAATCGCCATTTCCTTGGAATCGTCCGTTGTGTCGACTATCTTGATGTGAGTGTTGAAGATTGGAAGACCTACACTGCCTGGTTTCAGAACTCCCTCGGGAATCAGAGTCTGAATTGGCGAGGTTTCTGTCATTCCGTATCCTTCGACTATGTATATTCCAGTGAGCCGCTGAAATTGCTCCAGAATCTCGACAGGGAGCGGCGCGGCGCCGGAGAAGGCATGCTTCAGGGACTGCAGCGCTTCCTTCTTGAGGTCAGGGCGCCCGAGCATTGAAACATACAATGTTGGCACTCCAACCAGTACCGTTGCCCCATACTTCGGAATTACATGAAGAACCTCCTTTAGGTCCGGCCTTGGAATCATTATGATGCTGGCCGCTATGTACGAGGCCAGTACGAGTACACAAGACAGGCCAAACGCATGAAAGAATGGAAGGACGCCGACGAAACACTCCTTGCCCTCATTGACCTTGAACCACCTACGACCCGCTTCTGCGTTGAACATCAGGTTGCGGTGTGTCAGCATAGCGCCCTTGGGCATACCAGTGGTCCCTCCCGTGTACAACAGAGTGGCAACATCGTCTGCACCAAGACTGTTCTCAGGGGGTGTCATCGGCTGGTCAGACATCAAATCCCGAAAAAGACGAATCCCAGGCCCTACTGGTAGTGTTGGGTGTGCAATCTTGCCTGCAAGCTTGCCCAGGACAGCCTTGGCTTTAGGCAAGTATTCACCTGTCCTCGTATAGACTACTGCTTGAACCTCTGTGTCCTTTCTCCCTTTCTCAGCAACCTCATGGAACATGTCCAAGGCGACAAGGATCTTGGCGCCAGTATTCTCAAGTTGGTGGTGAAGCTCAAGTTCCTTGAGTAGTGGATTGACGGGTGAAACCATTGCCCCTGCTTTGAAAGCGCCGTAGAATGCAATAGGAAACTGCGGCAAGTTGGGAACCATGATCGCTACTCTATCACCCTTCTCGATGCCCAAGCCCAACAGAGCATGGGCAAACTGGTTACTCATCTCATCGATCTGCCTGTAGTTTATCGTCTTGCCCATGATGTAGAAAGCGGGATGACTGGGAAACCGCTTGGCAGTACTCATGAGAGTTTCATGAATCGTTATCTTCGGAACCTCGATATCATATGGCAAGCCCTTTGGCCAGCTGTTCTGCCAGAACCTCTCCATTTTGCACACGTCCGGAATTAGCTAGATGAAACTATACTAATCTACAGACCGGGCATATAACAGCATTGCCCATTCAAGTGGAACAAAGGCAAGTTGGCCACCAGACAAAAACGATTTGTGCCAGCAATACCATGCACCTGATTGCTGAAACGCGCTTGGAGAGGACTACATGAAGACAATCACCGTGATTGGCGCAGGCACGATGGGGCACGGAATAGCCCAGCTGGCAGCCAAGGCAGGTTATCAGATATACCTGAATGATGTGAAGAAGGAGTTCATTGACAAGGGTCTTGAACGAATAAAGTGGAGCCTCGGGAAGTTCGCGAAGAAGAAGGATATCACTGAGGAGCAGGCCAAAGAGATCTTCGGAAGGATAACACCGGAGCTGGATCTTGCCAAGGCTGTGAGAGCAGCTGATATCATAATTGAGGCAATCATCGAGGACATGAGTGTGAAACAGGAACTTGGCCGCAGACTGGACAAGATCATGAAGAAGGGGGCCATATTCGCCACGAACACAAGCACACTGCCCATCACAGAGATAGCCTCTGCTTTCTCGCATCCTGAGAATGTAATCGGAATGCACTTCTTCAACCCACCACAGCTAATGCCACTGGTGGAGATAATCCGCGGCGAAAAGACTTCAGAGAGCACGCTGACGGTGATAGTCGAACTGTCACGCGAGATGGGAAAAGACATTGTCACTTGTAAGAAGGATGTCCCTGGCTTCATTGTGAACCGCATGCTCGGGCCTCTGCTCAACGAAGCCGCATGGATGGTCGAACGAGGTGAAGCAAGCATCACGGCCGTAGACTCGGCAGCGAAGTACAGGCTTTCTCTGCCCATGGGTCTGTTCGAACTCGCGGACTACAGTGGTGTCGACGTGATCCACAATGCACAGAAGTACTTCGTCAGGAGAGGATTGGTTTCAAACCAGCCGCCCATTTGGGAGGAGAAGGTCAAGGCCCAAGAGTTCGGGATGAAGGTTGGAAAGGGCTTTTACACGTACAAGCAGGGTGCCCTCGGATGGGAGAGACCGGATATCCCGAGAGATGCAGGAAACAACGTAGACCTCGTCCGACTCTTCGCCCCGGCAATCAACTCAGGAGCAGAAGTGGTGCGACTGGAGATTGCCACCAGAGAGGATGTCGACAAGTCGGTGAAGATGGGACTAGGATTTCCGAAGGGCATTCTCGAGATGGCAGATGAGTTTGGCATAGACAAAGTGATGGATGCTCTGAAAGACCTTCGTAGCAAGCATGGTGAGTTCTACAAGCCAGACCCTCTGTTAGAACAGATGATGAGCGAGGGACGCACAGGGAAGGAGGCCGGGAAGGGATTCTATGACTATGAGCAGAAGGCAACTGAGCTTGAAACACTCATCTTGAAGAAAGAACCCGAGAACAAGATTGCGTGGTTGGTCTTGAACAGGCCACACAGACTGAACACATTCACTCTTGAGTCCATAGCGGACTTCCGACGCGCATTTCTTGATGTTGCTGCTGACAAGAACATCAGAGTACTCATAATCACCGGTGCAGGAGACAAGGCATTCTGCACAGGGGCAGACCTGACAGCGTTCTCAGGTGATATCAACCCCTCGGCAGCACGGGACCTTTCCGCGCAAGGTCATGATCTCTTCGCAATGATTGAGAAGCTGCCACAACCCGTCATCGCGGCCATAAACGGGTACGCCTATGGAGGTGGATGCGAACTGGCGTTGGCTTGTGATTTTCGGATTGCGGCCGAGCGTGCCAAGATCGGTCTCACAGAAATGCGATTGTCGTTGATTCCGGGTTGGGGCGGTACACAGAGACTGCCCAGAATCATAGGGCTTGCAAGGGCCAAGGAGGCCATCATGCTTGCACGGAGGTACACTGCCGAAGAGGCACTGACGATAGGTCTTGTTAACAAGGTCGTTTCGAACGATAACTTCGAGAGCGAAGTGAGGGCATTTGCACACGAGCTCGCCAAGCAGTCACCCATCGCAATCAAACTCGCCAAGCAATGCTTGAACCATGGCACTCAAGTGCCATTGGACGTGGGATTGGAGCTCGAGGCACAGGCATTCGGGGTCCTCTTCTCGACAGAGGATCTCTTCGAGGGGATTGCGGCATTCATGGAAAAGAGAGAGCCCGACTTCAAGGGCAAATAGAGGGAAGTATCAATATGCCAACGAAAAAAACCAGAGAAGCAGTCATAGTGGAAGCAGTCCGAACACCGATAGGCAAGAAGAATGGGAGCTTCGCCAATGTCAGGCCTGACGAACTTGCTTCCCATGTTCTTAGAGAAGTTGTCAAGCGCACCAAGATTGATCCGGCAATTGTGGATGATGTCATCATGGGCTGCAACACGCAGACAGCACAACAAGCCGCCAACATAGGACGATTGTCTGTCCTAGGTGCCGGTTTCCCATACACTGTGCCGGCATGTACGCTCAACCGAGCATGTGGATCTTCACAACAGGCAGTCAATTTCGGTGCCCAATCGATAATCACTCAGAATGCTGATGTCGTGATTGGAGCAGGTGTTGAACACATGACACTCCTGCCCATCGGCGCTGACTTCGGTGAGGGGTATGCTTCTTTCAATCCGAAACTGGTCGAGAAGTATCCACTAGTACCAATGACTATGAGCTCAGACATGATGGCTGAGAAGTACAGAATACCGAGGGAGGAACTTGACAAGTTCGCTCTCTGGAGCCACAAGAAGGCTGTTGCAGCGTGGGACGCGGGGAAGTTCGAGAAGGAAGTGGCACCGATGGAGGCGCCTCAGGCAGATGGCAGCACTGTGGTTGTAAAGAAGGACGACAGTCCCCGTCGTGAAACATCTCTTGAGAAGTTGGCCTCGCTACCAACACTTCACGGTGGGACCACGACAGCTGGTAATGCGTGTCCCATAAACGACGGAGCCGCAGCAGTCATGATGATGTCCAGAGAGAAAGCAGACGAACTTGGTCTCAGAGCCCGTGCTGTAATCCAGACCCAGGCTGTCCTTGGGGTTGAACCAGTAATATGCCTTGAAGGGCCAATCTTTGTCATACCCAAATGCCTCAAACGCGCAGGACTGACGCTGAGTGATATTGACCTCATGGAGATCAACGAGGCATTTGCGTCGGTAGTCATAGCTACAGGCAAAACGCTTGGTTTTGATCCCCTGACTGACAGGCGCCTTGCTGTTCACGGAGGCTCGATTGCCTTGGGACATCCTCTCGGTGCTACCGGCGCCAGGCTGGTGACAACCTTGCTCCACGCCTTAGAAGACCGAAAGCTAAGATATGGATTGGTTTCCATGTGCATTGGACTCGGACTAGGAACTGCGACAATCATCGAACGTGTGAAATAGCAGAGTGTTCATGTGCGTATGTCCTCTATACGACATGCAAGTCGTAGTCGATAGGCGGCAATGGCATGAACATCGAGAAAGCTGTTGCTTTCGTGACGGCCAGAGGCAATCCAATCGAGATTGCTCGAATGTCATCCATACTATGGAATCAGAAGAGCAGCCGTTCAGCGATGACTAGACTTTCCAGGATGCAGAATGAAGATGGAGGATACTCTCTGGAGCAAGGCGGCCCCAGCACAGTCTATGACACGATAAGTGTGATTCCGTGGCTGGACGACCTGCAACTACGCAGTGGCCCTCTTGTCGATATGGCATTCAGGTTTCTGCTGAAGTATAGACAGACGGACGGAGGTTGGGATGAGGTGGATGATCTCATGGGGACAAACGCTCCGCCGTTTCTGATTCTTGGAGAAACAGAAACTAGACCATGGCTGACCGCATGCTGTGCCCACTGGTTTGTGCGCTTTGGTCGTGCCCAGCCGCTTGATGCCAATGGACGCCCAGTGGACTTCCTGCTCAAATCTTGGGAAACACCGGGAAGACTGAAAGGGCATCTTCGGGCAACTTGGCATGCTCTAGTCCTATTCGGATACCACCCGGGGCAGGATTCTGGCGAGTACAAGGAAACCTTGACCGCGATCGAAAGAGAGCTTGCCCCCGACATTTGGGAAGGGTCTAGCCTAGCATGCTTACTGTGTTGCTTCAGAGATGCGGGACTACTAGGGGACCACCCACTCGTGAAGAGAGCACTGGACGAACTAGCCAGAAAGCAGCGTCCCGACGGGAGCTGGTCTTCTGAAGGCGGCGAGAAGTTCGCTGTGAGCGCCACGATTGAAGCGCTACGCGTGCTCAAGCACTATGGCAGAGTCTAGAATGCCGGCATTCGGCTTGACCGAGCCACAACTGACAAGTGCTAGTCATGTGCGGCAGAAACAGGGTGCTGACACGAGAGAACTCCGCAGAAAGGAGAAAGCAATTACAGATCGGAATGAAATGCTGTGGATTTTGGAGCACACACAGTACATCACGCTTGCAATGTGTGCTGACAACGAACCATACCTTGCGACCCTGAGCCACGGCTATGACAGAGAGAGGAACTGCATCTACTTTCATTGTGCGAGGGAGGGCAAGAAGATCGACGTCCTGTCAGTCAACAATGTCGTCTGGGGTCAAGCTCTAATCGACAAGGGCTATGTTCAAGGCGCGTGTGACCATCTATACGCCACCGTGCATTTCAGAGGCAGGGTCACGTTTGTGGAGGATACGGAGGAGAAAGAACATGCACTCAGAATCATGATACGTGCATTGGATGACGACCCATCAACAGTCATCAAGAAACAGCTCACTCCCCACTCAGTTACCCGCGTCAACATAGGCCGAATCGATATCGATTATATGACCGGAAAGAAGGCAGAGAAGGTAGTGATCTCACTATAGAGGACTGCTGTGAGTCTGTATCCACGGTCAGTCTTGTTCTGACATCGAGGTTCATGAACAGACCAAACAGGAGGGTCATGTTCATCTAGGTAAAGCAACTGACTTTGCTTGACTATGTTGTTTCTTGTTTCTGTCCTAGGGATGATGGCCGCGGTCCCAATTCACTTCTTGTCGGTCGAACACTCGAAACTGGAGGAAAGGTACGGGCAAGAGAAGGGAAGAACGGCTGGGAACATACTGGGCATGATATCGGGATGGAGTTTCTTCAGTTTCTGGGTGGGAATATGGATATCCTCACAGCCGAGGTTTAGCATCCCGGTTCTTCCTGAATTCGTTGTGATTATCTCGATTAGTGGCCTGGCAATCCCCGTGGTCCACATCGTCATTGGGCTTCCTCTCCTCTTCGTTGGAGCTTGGTTCGGGATTGCAGGCGTCAAGGAGATCACGCTCAGAGCCTCCGAGACTCATAGATCCGAGATAATCATAAAGACAGGGGTCTACTCGAATGTCAGACACCCGCAATATCTAGGCGGCATTGTTTCTCACTTGGGAGTCACGCTCCTCCTGTGTGCTTGGTATGCTCTTCTTGTGACGCCACTGATTGTTTCACTGAACTATGCAGTTTCTTGGAAAGAAGAGAGGGAGCTTGCGAGGGAGTACGGCAACGAATACAGAGAGTACCAGAGGAGCGTGCCGATGATGGTGCCCCGAATCCGTGGTCACAAAGCAGGTCGCTGACACATCAAAGCCACGGGTGAGTGCAGTCGGAATCGTTGGTTTCCCGAACCGCACCAACCTGTCTGATGCAGTGCTAGATTACATCATCCTAAAACCTTCTGGATGCCAAGACCGACCAAAGCGATTCTTGGGGGACTCCTGTCATCCCGATTCCAGTAGGATGTGCAGTGTCTACTGGATTCCAAACTTCGTTGTAAGCTTGACGATAAGGAATATGACAAATGCAATGATTATGAACGTGACAAGTTGGCCGAAGAAGTGACCTACGAGGAAAGGTCCAAAGGCTATATCCTCCCATTTCAAGCCCGGGGTGGCTATCGTGATTATCGGCATAACAAGGTCAGCAACCAGTGCCTGTACAAGAGCACCCAGATAGATGGCGAGTATGAATGCTGTGGCCAATCCCATGACCTTGTACGTCTTCAGGAAGTCTCTGAACTCTTCGAGAAGGTTCTTCTTCACTGGTGAGGGAGCAGGGGCTGCAGGTATGAACTGTCGCTCAAGCAACGCGTGTATGCTCTTTAGCTCACCAAGAACGGTCTTATCGTCCGTCATTTCATCGCCGGAAGCACTCTTGTGACTCATCTTAAACCACAAAAGGGGACCTGAATGAGCTTCAATATCAATCTAGCCGTATGTATCAATGGCTAGTTGAGGATAGAGAACCCGTCATGACATTGCCTGTAGACCCTTGGTATCAGTCGATCTTTGTACGTCATTCAGAACGACTCTACTCGAGCAGACCTGTTGCGGAGAAGGATCTGTCCGAGCTGGACAAGCTGTGCGAAGAGTTCCGACCATTCGCGGGTTCGCGAGCGAAGCTCGTCAGAAACCCGCTAGATGATGTCTTCAAAGGGATTGTTGGCTCCTATGGCAAGGTCAGGAATGCCCCACACTATGTCGCGTTCATTGGTGACACCAACTCGCCAACCGTGGAGGAGGCTCTCGGCTACATGGGTGAAGGCATTATCCTTGAGGCAACGGCCCTAGGTCTCAACACATGTTGGGTGGCTGGCTTCTTCCGTCCTGAAAGAGTGATGGAGGAGATCGACGTTTCTAAGGATGAAGTAGTAATGGCAGTCACTCCAATCGGCTACGCAGAGGAGGAACATGACCGCATTGAGTCGCTAAGATCTGGCCGTGAGAAGCCTCATAGACGTCATGAACTCGAAAGTCTGATCATGGAGAGTGGTCTTGCTCCGAAAGATTGGATGAGAACGGGGCTCGAGGCCGCGAGATTGGCGCCATCTGCAGCGAACAGGCAGCCGTGGCGGTTCCGCCTCGGAGAAGATTCCGTGCTGATTGAGCATCTGAGGACCAAGAACTACTTTCGTGTACCTTACCGCCTAGACTGTGGCATCGCAATGCTTCATTTCGAACTAGGGGCACTTGTCGCTGGTGCATCAGGCAACTGGACAGTGCTACAATCGCCAAGTGTTGCAGAGTACAGAATCGCTTAGTCAACGGGGTTCATATCAATTTTCTTATAAGCAATCGCAAGACGGCGATGGTTGTGGGGTGACTCAAGTCATGTCACATGAGGTCGAGATGGAAACTAGTGCGAGAATCCTGTCCATTGCTTCTCGATATATCATAGTCAGTGTGCTGGTGATTGCTATCGGCGCTATCTGCATAGTCTACGCAGCGCTCATCTTCCTAGTTTCGGGCTCGGCGGGCTTGATATTCGAGGTAGCCGCAGGCATCTTCATGGGTGTAGCGTTCATCGCAATTGGACTATTCATAGGGGCATGGGGACTCTTCTGGATGCGGACTGAAGGAAGGAGACTCCGCAAGATGCTTGAAGCTAAGTAACGGGAGGTTGCGATAATGGCGAAAGATGATCGAGTGACACCGAGTGACGACAAGAAGACAGGACATGTGCCGAAACGCGATATTCCCACTTGGGAGCAGATAACCCAGAACGTATATGACCGAATCGAATGGTATGCCACCCGGTTCATAGTGATCTCGACTGTGGGTGTAGTGATTGGGTTCATTGCTCTCGTCTATGGAGCATTGGCGGTCGTATACTTTGAGCAGAACTTACAGGTGGCCAGCGTCTTTCTGGCAGCATTCGTGGGAATCGGAGCGCTCGTCGCGTCGGCCGTCCTGCTTGTTTGGGGCGTGTTCTGGCGCAAGAAGGTCGAAACGAGAAGCATCTTCTAGTCTAACTCCATTTCAGTCAGGCATTGCTGAAGTGCCTGATTCCGACAAATGGGTGGTGGGGGCTACATAGCTCCCCGGTTTCTCTGTTTCGAATTCGTCTATGTCTTGGCTGCCCTGCGCCTACGAAGAAGAATCAGGGCGAAGAGAGAAACGACTACGGCTAGCGCGGCCGTAACAGCAGTCGTCAGTATCACCAGACTGGCCATCTGTTTGACCGCTACGCCGACCACGGCCCAGACAAACACGAGGCCGAATGCGATGTCACTTCTCTTCATTATCATGAGGAGACTGATCACCAGAGCTACAACTATCACGACGGCGGTCCAGACCTCTTGAGTGGGCAATGGTATTCCAGGCACGAGTACGTTCAGCGCTGATGCAATATTGGCTATGATAGCCACCGAGATCCAGCCCAGATAGACGCTCACAGGCAGATGCACTGCGAGCCTTTGCTTCAAGGGAACCTCCCTGATTCCTACCCCAAGTCGTACGTACATCATGAGCAATGACAATAAGAGTACCGTCATTGGCAGAATAGAAAGGAGGAAGAGTGATGGTACACCGTAGGAGTAGTGGAACAGGACCAGCCAAGTGATGTTGGCGATTGCAGCC
>Ga0153915_10002714_pt1 | contig 16115 bp, 17 predicted proteins | sample Opewatmetagenome_2_FD_107003 | JGI IMG/M metagenome (GOLD analysis project Ga0153915, IMG submission 107003) | Freshwater wetland microbial communities from Ohio, USA - Open water 3 Core 3 Depth 3 metaG | ecosystem: Environmental > Aquatic > Freshwater > Wetlands | place: USA: Ohio, Lake Erie...
CCGACATCAACTCGGCCGGCGCCCCCACCCCCTGCACCGAAGCCGGGGCGACGATGACCGGGATGTGCGGCACGCGTCGCTGCAGGGCCGTCACCACGTCGTGCAGCGCCGCCGCCCCCAGCGAGGTCACCACGCCGATGGCGCGCGGCATGAGGGGCAGCTCGCGCTTGCGCGCGGCGTCAAAGAGTCCCTCGGCCTCGAGCTTGGCCTTGAGGCGCAGGAACTGCTCGAACAGAGCCCCCTGCCCGGCGCGCGACATGGATTCGACTATCAGCTGCAGGTCGCCGCGCGGCTCGTAGACGCCCAGGCGGCCGCGCACCTCGACCAGCTCGCCGTCGCGCGGCGCGAAGTCCAGCAGGCTGGCGGCGCGCCGGAACATGGCGCAACGGATCTGCCCGGACTCGTCCTTCAGCGCAAAATAGCAATGGCCACTGGCGGCGCGCGAGAAGCCCGAAATCTCGCCGCGCACCGCGACCGGATTGAAGCGCGCGTCGAGCGCATCAGCAATGGCGCGGCACAGCGCGCCGACCTGCCAGATACGCGGCGTGGCGGCGGGGTCCTCGAACTCAGACATGAGCAAACACGCGGCTTGCGCGGCCATGGACGCGACCGACTACTCCACAGTGACCAGACCGGGCGCCGAAACTGTCAGGACCCCGCGCCGGGGCCGATTTTTCCGTACAAGCCCTTGATTTCATTGGGTTTTTATCTGCCTTTTTTGTCATCGTTCTGTCGTAAACACGCATGAATACGCGCTTCGCCATGGCTACGCAACACTTCTGCACAAAGTTATCCACATGATCTGTGGGCTACGGCGGCGCAACGGCCGGTTGCATCAGGAAGCGATTTCGTCACCCCCGCCCAGCCGACCCTGCGGATGCGTCGGTCATAATCGCAACGCATTTTCGCGTGGAGGATCCCTTTGTTTTCCATCATACAAGCCGCTGGCTGGCCGATCTGGCCCCTGATCATCTGCTCCATTCTGGGCCTGGCCTTGGTCATCGAACGTTTTCTCAGTCTCAAGACCGCCAGGATCGCCCCGCCGCGCTTGCTGGACGAAGTGCTGACGGCCTCGCGCACGGGGCTGCCGGCGCCCGAGGTGATCGAGCAGTTGGAAAAGAACTCCGCCCTGGGCGAGGTATTGGCCAGCGGCCTGCGCGTCATGCAGGCCAAGCCCGCCATCAGCAACGATGAGTTGCACGCGGCGCTGGAAAGCAGCGGCCGTGTCGTGACCCACCGTCTGGAGCGTTACCTCAGCGCGCTGGCCACGATTGCCTCGGTGGCGCCGCTGCTGGGCCTGTTCGGCACCGTGGTCGGCATGATCGAGATCTTCGGCTCGCAGTCGCCGGCCGGCGGCGCGGGGAATCCGACCCAACTGGCGCACGGCATCTCGATCGCCCTGTACAACACCGCCTTCGGCCTGGTCATCGCCATCCCGGCCCTGATCTTCTGGCGCTACTTCCGGGCCCGCGTCGACGAGTACCTGCTGACGCTGGAACTGGCCGGCGAGCGGCTGCTGCAACACCTGGCCACGCTGCGCAGGCCGTCATGAAGCTGCACTTCCGCCGCCCGAGCCGCGAGGAGCCGGAGATCAACCTGATCCCCTTCATCGACGTGCTGCTGGTCATCCTGATCTTCCTCATGCTGTCGACCACCTACAGCAAGTTCACCGAGATGCAGCTGCGCCTGCCGGTGGCCGACACCGACGCCCAGCGCGACTATCCGAAGGAAGTCATCGTCGCTGTCAGCAGCGACGGCACCTACGCCGTCAACCACAACGTCATCGAGGGCCGCAGCGTGGAGGCGGTGGCCGCCGCGCTGCTGCAGGGCGCCAAGGCCGGCAAGGATACGGTGGTGATCATCAGCGCCGACGCCAGCGCGCGTCACCAGTCTGTCGTCACGGTGATGGAAGCGGCGCGCCGCGCCGGCCTGACGCAGATCACCTTCGCCACCCAGTCCTCGGCCCAGGCCAACGGCCGCTGACATGCCGTACCCGTCGCAGCCCGCCTGGCAGCGCGTGCTGACCGACAACTGGCAGCGCCGGGGCCCCCTGGCCTGGGGGCTGTGGCCGTTCTCCCTGCTCATGCACGTGCTGGTGCGCCTGCGCCAGGGCCTGTACCTGAGCGGCTTCTTGCGCCGGTACGCCGCGCCGGTGCCGGTCATCGTGGTCGGCAACGTGGTGGCCGGCGGCGCCGGCAAGACGCCGGTGGTCATGGCCCTGGCGCAGCATCTGCAGGCGCGCGGCCTGCAGCCGGGCGTGATCTCGCGCGGCTATGGTCGCGCCAGCCGCGACTGCCGCGAGGTCCGCGTCGACAGCCCGGTGGCCGAGGTCGGCGACGAGCCGGCCCTGATCCGCCGGCGCACCGGCGCGCCGGTCTTCGTCGCGCGCCGGCGCAGCGAGGCGGCGCGCGCCCTGTTGCAGGCCCACCCCCAAACCGATGTGCTGCTCAGCGACGACGGCCTGCAGCACTACGCCCTGGCCCGTGATATCGAGATCTGCGTCTTCGACGACCGCGGCACCGGCAACGGTTTCCTGCTGCCGGCCGGTCCGCTGCGCGAGCCCTGGCCGCGCTACGTGGACCTGGTGCTGCATAGCGGCAGCCACCCGGCCTTCACCGGCTACACGGCGCAGCGGGCGCTGGCCAGGCAAGCCGTTGGCGCCGACGGCAGCCGGGTCGAACTCGCCAGCCTGGGCCACGCCGGCCGGCCCCTGCTGGCCGTGGCCGGCACGGCACGACCGCAGGCCTTCTTCGATATGCTGCAGGCGCTCGGCTTGCCGCTTTCATTGACGATGGCGCTGCCCGACCATGCGGACTACGGCCACTGGCAGCGGCCACGGGACCGCGACTACACCCTGCTCTGCACCGAGAAGGACGCGCTGAAGCTGTGGCAACGTCACCCCGATGCTCTGGCCGTGCCGCTGGAATTCGCGCCGGAACCGGGCTTTTTCGCGGCACTGGACCGGCTGCTCGATGAGGCCATGCGCACACGGCTATCATCGCGCCATGGACACCCGACTCCTTGAACTGCTGGTCTGCCCCGTGACCAAGGGACCACTCGAATACAACCGCGAGAAGCAGGAGCTGGTCTCGCGCAGCGCACGGCTGGCCTACCCCATCCGCGACGGCATCCCGGTGCTGCTGGAAAACGAGGCGCGCACGCTCAGCGACGAAGAGCTCGAGCGTTGAGCCTCATGAGCTACACGGTCCTGATCCCGGCACGGCTGGCCTCGACCCGCCTGCCCAACAAGCCCCTGGCCGATATTGCCGGCCTGCCCATGGTGGTGCGCGTGGCGCAGCGCGTCAGCGGCGGCCTGCCCGTCGGTACCCGCGTGGTGGTGGCCGGCGACAGCCCCGAGATCCTGCAGGCCTGCCAGCGCCATGGCGTGCAGGCGGTGCTCACACGGCTCGACCATCCCAGCGGCAGCGACCGCCTGGCCGAGGCCTGCGAGCTGCTGGGCCTGTCTGACGATGCCATGGTGGTCAATGTGCAGGGCGACGAGCCGCTGATCGACCCCGCGCTGGTCTCGGCCGTGGCCGAACTGCTGCGCCAGCGACCCGAGGCCAGCATGAGCACGGCGGCGCACCCCCTCCATGAGGTGGCCGACTTCCTGAACCCCAATGTGGTGAAGGTGGTGCTGGACGCACGCGCGCTGGCGCTCTACTTCAGCCGCGCTCCCATCGCCTGGTGGCGCGACGGCTTTGCCCAGGGGGTGAAGGCCCTGCCCGAGCCGGCACCCCTGCGCCACATCGGCATCTACGGCTACCGCGTGGGCTTCCTGCGCCAGTTTCCGAAGCTGGCCCAGGCCCCGATCGAGGTCACCGAGGCGCTGGAGCAGTTGCGCGCCATGTGGCACGGCCACCGTATCGCCGTCCATGTGACGCCGCAGGCGCCGGGCGCGGGCGTGGACACGCCCGAGGACCTGGAACGCGTGCGCCGCCTGTTCGCCCGCTGAGTCGGCGGGCACCCGCCTTGCGGGCGGGCTGTAAGTTACATGCTGGTTACGGCATGCTATCCTTGCCCAAGTAAGGTCGAGCACCATCATGGTGCTGTCGCCGACCCAGAATTCCACCTGATCCGAGGGTATCCATGAGACTGATCCTGTTGGGCGCACCGGGCGCCGGCAAGGGCACGCAAGCCGCTTTCATTTGCCAGAAGTACGGCATCCCGCAGATTTCCACCGGCGACATGCTGCGCGCCGCCGTCAAGGCGGGCACGCCGCTGGGCCTGCAGGCCAAGGCCGTGATGGAATCGGGCGGCCTGGTCAACGACGACCTGATCATCAACCTCGTGAAGGAACGCATTGCCCAGCCTGACTGTGCCCAGGGCTTCCTGTTCGACGGTTTCCCGCGCACCATCCCGCAGGCGGATGCCATGAAGGCCGCCAGCGTGAAGCTGGACTACGTGCTGGAAATCGACGTCCCCTTCGACGCCATCATCGAGCGCATGAGCGGCCGCCGCTCGCACCCGGCCTCGGGCCGCACCTACCACGTCAAGTTCAACCCGCCCAAGGTGCAAGGCAAGGACGACGTCACCGGTGAAGCGCTGATGCAGCGCGAAGACGACAAGGAAGAAACCGTGAAGAAGCGCCTGGACGTCTACAGCGCCCAGACCCGTCCGCTGGTGGAGTACTACCGCAGCTGGGCCCGGCAGGACCCGGCCGCCGCCCCCAGGTACCGCGCCATCAGCGGCATGGGCAGCGTGGAGGAGATCGCCGCGCGCGCGCTGGCCGCGCTGGCCAGCTAAGCCTCCCCGGCCCGACGCACGCCCTGCCTCGGCAGGGCGTTTTCATTCGCGCCGAGGCCGGCGCCGACTCAGCTCGCCAGCAACTCCAGCCCCAGCGCCAGCCGCGCCTTCACCGGCGTCAGCGCCACGGCCGCGAACTCCTCATCGCCCCCCGGCTGCAGCAGGCCATCGACACAGCGTGTGCTGCGCCAGACGCGCACGCCGGCGGCCTGCGCGCGCCGCAGCGCGGCCTCCAGTTCCCGGTGCACCGTGCCGCCACCGGTACCCGCCAGCACCAGGCCGCGCACCGGCCCCGCACCCAGCCGGCGCGCCAGCTCAGGCTCCAGCAAGGCGTCCACCGTCGCGCCACAGGCCGCCGCGTGGCTGAGCACGATCTCGACCCGCGGCAGCCGGGGCGCCGCCAACAGCAGCTCGAGAACGGTCTCGCGCGGCAGCACGGCCTGCGGCCAGTCGCGCCAGCGCTCGACGCGCCCCTGGCGCACCTGGCCGATATCGCCGGCATCGCCGGCGCTGAAGGCATCGAGCCGCCAGCTATGCACCTTCTGCACCTCCAGCGCGCCGAGGATGCGGCCGGCACATACCGCGACCACGCCTTGCGCGCCCTGGCCGCTGGCGGCCACCGCCAGCGCGTCGCGCAGGTTCTGCGGGCCGTCGGCGTCCAGTGCCGTGGCCGGGCGCATGGCACAGGTCAGCACCACGGGCTTGCGCGGCGCCAGCACCGTCTGCAGCAGGTAGGCGGTCTCCTCCAGCGTGTCGGTGCCGTGGGTGATGACCAAGCCACGCACCTCGGCCTGGGCCAGCCAGTGCAGGCAGCGCCGCAGCAGTTGCTGCCAGACCGCCAGGTCCATGTCCTTGCTGTCGACCTGGGCCACCTGCTCGCTGAGCACCGCACAGCCGCCAGGCAAGGGCAGGCCAGCCAGCAACTCGCCGACCGGCAGCTGTGCCGCCCGGTAGTCGCGGCTGTCGCCGGCGCCGGTGGCCGTGCCGGCAATGGTGCCGCCAGTGCCCAGAACCACGATTTTTTCAAGCCCCACTTGCATTTCCCCGAAAACTGGTTAAAAATACAGTTACTGGATATCGAGACAGTAGCGTTTTGCCATCCCGCACATCAGGAGTCACCATGATGGACCTGCCGCAGTACCCGATCAAGCTGACCGCACGCCAGCAACAGATTCTGGACCTGATCCAGAGCGCCATCGCGCGCACGGGCGCGCCGCCCACGCGGGCCGAGATCGCCGCCGAACTGGGCTTCAAGTCGGCCAACGCCGCCGAGGAGCACCTGCAGGCCCTGGCACGCAATGGCGTGATCGAACTGGTGAGCGGCACCTCGCGCGGCATCCGCCTGCAGGGCGAGGCGCTGCGCTCCATCAATGAGTCGCGCATCAGGCAATTCTCCCTGCCCATGCCGGATCTGGCCCAGCTGGCGCTGCCCCTGGTCGGTCGCGTGGCGGCCGGTTCGCCCATTCTCGCGCAGGAACACGTGGACCAGACCTACTACGTGGAGAGTTCGCTGTTCCAGCGCAAGCCCGACTACCTGCTCAAGGTGCGTGGCATGTCCATGCGCGACGCCGGCATCATGGACGGCGACCTGCTCGCCGTGCAGGCCACCAAGGACGCCAAGAACGGCCAGATCGTGGTGGCACGCCTGGGTGACGAGGTCACGGTCAAGCGTTTTCGCCGCAACAAGCATCTGATCGAGCTGCTGCCGGAAAACCCGGACTACCAGACCATCGTGGTCGAACCGGGGGACGCCTTCGAGATCGAGGGCCTGGCCGTCGGCCTGATCCGCAACACCATGTTGATGTAAGCGCCGCACGCGCACCGACAGAAAGCCTAGCCATGAACACCGCCTGGTCCGCTACCCTGGCTCTCTGGTCTCCGCTGCAAAGCCTGCTGCGCCGGCTGGCCCCCGCCGCCCAGGCACCTGTGGTCGTCACGCAGCCGCAGCGGGCCTGTGTCCGCATGCAGCCGGCACCGCCCAGTGCCTGCGCCCAGCCGGTGCGCCGCCCCTTGCGCGTCGTGCGCGTCATGGAAGCCGGCCTGCCGCGCTCACAGGTGGGCCGCATGGTGATCTCCGGCCGGATGGCCGACGTTTGCGCTGAACTCGACCGTCTCGCCGCCTGCGAAGCCGCCTGCAGCTGAAGCGCGCTCCGCGGCCCGCCCCGCCGTCTAGGGGTTAATCCGCACCGGAGGGCGAGGCACAATAGCGTCCATGAATATCGTGATTCTGGACGACTACCAGGACGTCGTACGCAAGCTCGACTGCGCTGCCAAACTGGCCGACTATCCCTTCAAGGTCTACAACAACACCGTCAAGGGCCTGGGCCAACTCTCCGTCCGCCTGCGCGACGCCGATGTGGTGGTGCTGATCCGGGAGCGCACCCCCATCACGCGCCAACTGGTCGAGAAGCTGCCGCGCCTCAAGCTCATCGCCCAGACCGGCCGCATCGGCAGTCACATCGACATCCAAGCCTGCACCGAGCGCGGCATCGCCGTGGCCGAGGGTACCGGCTCGCCGGTGGCACCGGCCGAACTGACCTGGGCCCTGATCATGGCCGCCATGCGGCGCCTGCCGCAGTACATCGGCAACCTCAAGCACGGCGTCTGGCAGCAATCGGGCCTCAAGTCCGCCGCCATGCCACCCAACTTCGGCCTGGGCACGGTGCTGCGTGGCAAGACGCTGGGCATCTGGGGCTACGGCAAGATCGGCCAGCTGGTCGCCGGCTACGGCCGCGCCTTTGGCATGCGCGTGTTGGTCTGGGCGCGCGACGCCTCGCGCGAAAAGGCCGTGCAGGACGGCCACGAGGCCGCCGCCAGCCGGGAGGAATTCTTTCGGCAGAGTGACGTGCTCAGCCTGCATCTGCGCCTGAACGACGCCACGCGTGGCATCGTCACCGCCGCCGACCTGGCGCTGATGAAGCCGACCTCGCTGCTGGTCAACACCTCGCGCGCCGAGCTGGTGGAACCCGATGCGCTGATCAATGGGCTCAGCCGCGGCCGCCCCGGCATGGCCGCGGTCGACGTCTTCGAGACCGAGCCCATCCTGCAAGGCCACGCCCTCCTGCGGCTGGAAAACTGCATCTGCACGCCGCACATCGGCTACGTGGAGCAGGAGAGCTACGAGCTGTACTTCGGCTCCGCCTTCGACAATGTGCTGAACTTCATCCGTGGCACGCCGAGCAACCTCGCCAACCCCGACGCCCTGAAAGTCGCGCGCCCGGCTCCGGGCTGAAGTCGTCGTCTTCGCGACGCGCGCACGGTTCAGCGCCGGCGATAATCCGGGCCATGAAACCCGTCTACGCACACATCGCCGTCGTCGGCACCGGCGCCATGGGCCGCGGCATCGCCCAGATCGCGGCCCAGGCCGGCAGTACCGTCACCCTCTACGACAGCCAATCGGCGGCCATGGCCGCCGCGCAGCAGGCGCTAGGCGAGCAATGGGACAAGCTGCTCGAAAAAGGCCGCATGGATGCTGCCGCCGTGGCCGCGTGCAAAGGCCGCCTGAAAACCGCCGCCCGCCTGCAGGACCTGGCCGGCTGCGACCTGGTGGTGGAAGCCATCGTCGAGCGCCTGGACGTGAAGGCCGCGCTGTTCGCCGAGCTCGAAGACATCGTGGGCGGCGCTGCCGTGCTGGCCAGCAACACCTCCTCGCTCTCCATCACGGCCATCGCCGCCAAGCTCAAGCGGCCGCAGCGTGTGGCGGGCTACCACTTCTTCAATCCGGTGCCGCTGATGAAGGTGGTGGAAGTCATCGCCGGCCTCAAGACCGAGCCGACCGTGTGCGCCGCCCTGTCCGAGTATGCGCGCCAAATGGGCCACACGCCGGTGACGGCACAGGACACGCCGGGTTTCATCGTCAATCACGCCGGTCGCGGCTACGGCACCGAGGCGCTGCGCATTGCCAGCGAGGGCGTGGCCGACTACGCCACCATCGACCGCATCCTCAGGGACCAGGTCGGCTTCAAGCTTGGCCCTTTCGAGCTCATGGACCTGACCGGCCTGGACGTGACGCACCCGGTGATGGAGTCCATCTACCACCAGTACTACGAGGAGCCGCGCTACCGCCCCAGTGTCATCACGGCCCAGCGCCAGGCCGGCGGCGTGCTGGGCCGCAAGAGCGGCGAAGGCTTCTACCGCTACGAGAAGAACGTGGCCCAGGTCAGCCCCGAGCCGCCCGTGCCGCAAGTCACCGACATGCCCCCGGTCTGGGTCTCGCCGCGCGCGGCGCGCCGCGCTGAGCTGCTGCAGCTGCTGAAAGACCTGGGCGCCAAGATCGAGACCGGCCAATCGCCCTCGGCCACCGCCCTCACCCTCGTCGCCCCGCTCGGTTTCGACGTCACCACCGTGGCCGTGGTCGAGCGGCTGGACCCGGCGCGCACCGTGGGCATCGACCTGCTGATCGAGGACGCCGCCACCAAGCGCCGCGTGCTGGCCACCAATCCGGCCACGCGCGCCGACATGCGCGACGCCGCCCACGCCCTGTTCGCCCGTGACGGCAAGGCGGTGAGCGTGATCCGCGACAGCGGCGGTTTCGTCACGCAGCGCGTGGTCGCGACCATCGTCAACATCGCCACCGATATCTGCCAGCAGCGCATCTGTTCGCCCGCCGACCTGGAGACCGCGGTCACGCTGGGCCTGGGTTACCCCTTGGGCCCGCTGGCCATGGGTAACCGCTATGGCCCCACCAACGTGCTGGAAGTGCTGTTCAACCTGCAGACGGTCTACGGCGATCCGCGCTACCGCCCCAGCCCCTGGCTGCGCCGCCGCGGCGCCATCGGCCTGTCGCTGCTGCATGAAGAGGAATGAACGATCACCGCGCATGAGACACTTGGCAGCATGAGCGCACAACTGCAAAGCACCAGCCAGGGCCGCACCATGGTGCTGACCCTCTCCAACCCGGGGCACCGCAACGCCCTCGGTCCCGCGATCTATGCCGCCGGCGTGGAAGCGCTGAACGCGGCGGAGACCAATCCCGAGGTGCGCAGCGTCGTCATCACCGGGGAAGGCGCGCTGTTTTGCGCCGGCGGTGATTTGCAGCGTCTGCAGGCCAACCGCCAGCTGGATCCGTCCGTGCAGGCGCAGAGCATCGAGAGCCTGCACAACTGGATCGAGTCCATCCGCACCTTCCCCAAGCCGGTGATTGCCGCCGTCGAAGGCGCGGCCGCGGGCGCCGGCTTCTCGCTGGCCCTGGCCTGCGACTTCATCGTCGCTGCCAGCGATGCCGTCTTCGTCATGGCCTACAGCAACGTGGCGCTCTCCCCCGACGGCGGCGCCACCTGGAGCCTGGCGCGCGCCCTGCCGCGCCAGCTGGCCAGCGAACTGCTGATGGCCGGCGAACGCATGACCGCGCAACGCCTGCACGCCCTGGGCCTCGTGAACCGCGTCAGCGACCCGGGGCAGGCGCTGGATGACGCCCTGGCCCTGGCCGAGCAACTCAATGCGCGCGCGCCCAACGCGCTGGCCAGCATCAAGGAACTGCTCAACGAAGCACCCCAGGCCACGCTGACGCAGCAGCTGGCGCAGGAACGCAGCCATTTCGTGCGCAACCTGCATCATGCGAATGCCGGCATCGGCATCGCCGCCTTCCTGGCCAAACAGACGCCGGACTACGAGTGACCGGCCCTGCCCCCGGGGCGGCTTGGCATGGCTCCCCGAGCGGGCAGACGCCCAGGTGACAGCCCGCTGGCGCCTGGCCGGTCCCTGGGGTGACAATCAGTCCGGACTCAGTCACCCACAAGACAGACCATGGACGACCCGATTCTTACCATCGAGGAACGCTCGGCGATCAATGCCGGGCGCTGGTTTTCATCCCTGTCCCCTTCCCTGCGCCACGACATCCTGCGATGTGCCTATGTCAGACGTTACAAGGACGGCGAACTGATCGCCGCCCGCGGCGAGCCGCCCGAGGAGTGGGTGGCCTGCGCCAGGGGCGCGGTGCGCGTGAGTTCGACCTCGATCTCGGGCAAGCAGGTGACGCTGACCTATGTGGAGCCCGGTGTCTGGTTCGGCGACGTGGCCATCTTCGACGGCGACCGGCGCACGCACGACGCCTATGCGCACGGCGACACCACCACGCTATGCGTGGCCAAGGCCGACTTCAAGAAGATCCTGGCCACCCACGTCGAACTCTACGAAGCCATGCTGCGCCTGCATGCGCGGCGCATCCGCCAGCTCTACGGCCTGGTGGAAGACCTCAACACCCTGCCCTTGCGCGCACGCCTGGCCAAGCAGCTGCTGCACCTGCTGCGCAGCTACGGCATTCCCTCGCTGAGCGACTGCCGCGAAATGCGCATCGGCCTGCAACTGGCGCAGGAGGAACTGGCGCAGCTGCTGGGCGCCTCGCGCCAGCGCGTCAACCAGGAGCTCAAGGCCATGGAGCGCGAGGAAGCCATCCGCATCGAACCCGGTGGCCTGGTGGTACGCAACCGCGATGCGCTGATGCGCATCGTCGAATCCGACCACTGAGCACCAGCACACCACTTTGCCCATGAGCGAACTCGAACAACAATACGTCGGCACCCGCCCCGTCCCGGCCGCCCACGCCTTCGACGTGGCGGCACTCGAAGCCTGGCTGGGCAGGAGCCTGCCCGGCTTTGTCGGCCCGCTGAGCGTGGAGGCCTTCAAGGGCGGCCAGTCCAACCCGACCTACAAGCTCATCACGCCCGCGCGCAGCTACGTCATGCGCGCCAAGCCGGGGCCGGTGGCCAAGCTGCTGCCCTCGGCGCACGCCATCGAACGCGAATACGCCGTCATGCACGGCCTGCACGGCACCGCGGTACCCGTGCCGCGCATGTACTGCCTGTGCGAAGACGAGTCCGTGATCGGCCGCGCCTTCTACGTCATGGAGTTCATGCCCGGCCGCGTATTCTGGGAGCAGTCCCTGCCCGACCTCGACCCGGCCGGCCGGCGCGCCATCTACCTGGAGATGAACCGCGTCATCGCCGCCCTGCACAAGGTGAACTACGCCGAACGCGGCCTGGCCGACTACGGCAAGCCCGGCAACTATGTCGAACGCCAGATCAGCCGCTGGGGCAAGCAGTACCGCGCCTCGGCCGACGGCGCCGGCGCGCTGTCGCAACCCATCCCGGAGATGGAGCAGCTGATCGCCTGGCTGCCGGCGCACCTGCCGGCCAGCGCGCGCGACGCGAGCCTGGTCAGCATCGTGCATGGCGACTACCGGCTCGACAACCTGATGTTCCACCCCAGCGAGCCGCGCGTCATTGCGGTGCTGGACTGGGAGCTGTCCACGCTGGGGCATCCGCTGGCCGACTTCGCCTACCACTGCATGGCCTGGCACATTCCGCCCGGCATGTTCCGCGGCATCGGCGGGCTGGACCTGGCGACGCTGGGCATCCCGTCCGAAGACGAATACATCCGCCTCTACTGCGAACGCACCGGCCTGGCCACGCCCGAGAGGCTGCGGGCCGACTGGAACTTCTACCTCGCCTACAACATGTTCCGCATCGCCGCCATCCTGCAGGGCATCGCCAAGCGGGTGGAAAACGGCACCGCTTCCAGCGCGCAGGCGCAGAAATCCGCGGCCGGCGCGCGCCCCATGGCGGCCATGGCCTGGCAGTTTGCCCAGCAGGCCTGACACGAACACAAGCATCAACCCAAGGAGCTGAACCATGGACTTCGACTACTCCCCCAGGACCAAGGAACTGCAGGCGCGCCTGCTCAAGTTCATGGACGAGCACATCTATCCCAATGAGCACGTCTTCCACACGGAGATCGAGGCCAACACCGCCGCCGGCAAGCGCTGGACGCCGCTGCAACTGATCGAAAAGCTGAAGGTGCAGGCGCAGGAACAGGGCCTGTGGAACCTGTTCCTGCCCGAAGACAGCGCCGCGATCGCCGGCGTCAAGGGCGCCGGCCTGAGCAACCAGGAATACGCCCCGCTGGCCGAGATCATGGGCCGCGTGCACTGGGCCAGCGAGGTGTTCAACTGTTCGGCCCCCGACACCGGCAATATGGAAACCATCGCCCGCTACGGCAGCGCCGAGCATCGCCAGCTGTGGCTGCAGCCGCTGCTGGCCGGCAAGATCCGCTCGGCCTTCGCCATGACCGAGCCGGACGTGGCGTCGAGGGACGCCACCAACATTGCCACCCGCATCGAGCGCCAGGGCGACGAGTACGTCATCAACGGCCGCAAGTGGTGGACCTCGGGTGCCGGCGACCCGCGCTGCGCCATCTACATCGTCATGGGCAAGACCGACCCCGAGGCGCCGCGCCACTCGCAGCAGAGCATGATCCTGGTGCCCGCCAGCACGCCCGGCGTCAAGGTGCTGCGCCCGCTCTCGGTCATGGGCTACGACGATGCGCCGCACGGCCACATGGAAGTGGAATTCAAGAACGTGCGCGTGCCGGCTTCCAACATCCTGCTCGGCGAAGGCCGTGGCTTCGAGATCGCCCAGGGCCGCCTGGGCCCGGGCCGCATTCACCACTGCATGCGCCTGATCGGGCAGGCCGAACGCGCGCTGGAGTACATGTGCAAGCGCGCCTCCGCGCGCGTCGCGTTCGGCAAGCCGGTGGCGGCACAGACGGTAACGCAGGAACGCATCGCCGAGGCGCGCTGCAAGATCGACATGGCGCGCCTGCTGACGCTCAAGGCCGCGTGGATGATGGACACGGCGGGCAACAAGGTGGCCCGGACCGAGATCGCCATGATCAAGGTGGTAGCCCCCAGCATGGCCTGCCAGGTGATCGACTGGGCCATGCAGGTGCACGGCGGCGGCGGCATGTGCCAGGACTTTCCGCTCGCCTACTCCTATGCCCACGCCCGCACGCTGCGCTTTGCCGACGGCCCGGACGAGGTGCACCGCAACGCCATTGCCAAGCTGGAGCTGGGCAAGTACGCAGCCAGCCCGAGACCGGTGGAGATGCCCGTCACGCGCGGCTGCTGAAAACCGAGCAAAATGAGCGGGGCCGGGGATTCCCGGCCCCCTTGTTCACTGGAATGGAGTCTTCATGATCGACGCCTACTCCTGGGCCACGCCCAACGGCCACAAAGTCCACATCATGCTCGAGGAATGCGGTCTGCCCTATCGCGTCCATCCGATCAACATCGGTGCCGGCGACCAGTTCAGTCCCGAGTTCCTGAAGATCAGCCCGAACAACAAGATGCCGGCCATCGTCGACTCGCAAGGCCCCGACGGCCAGCCGATCTCCTTGTTCGAGTCGGGCGCCATCCTGATCTACCTGGCGGCGAAGACGGGCAAACTGCTGCCCAGGTCCGATCGCCAGAAGTACGAGGTACTGCAGTGGCTGATGTTCCAGATGGGCGGCGTCGGTCCCATGCTGGGCCAGGCGCACCACTTCCGCATCTACGCGCCGGAGAAGATCGAGTACGCCATCAAGCGCTACACCAACGAAGCCAAGCGGCTCTATGGGGTGATGGACAAGCAGCTGTCGACGCACCGCTACATCGCCGGCGAGGACTACTCGATTGCCGACGTCGCCATCTTCCCCTGGCTACGCAGCTGGCAGGACCAGGGTATCGATTGGGCCGACTACCCGCACCTGCGCAAATGGTTCGACGAAATCGCCGCGCGTCCGGCCGTGATCCGCGGCGTGCAAGTGCTGGCCGACCAGCGCAAGCCGCTGGTGGACGACAAGGCGCGTGAGTACATGTTCGGCGCCACCCAGTACCAGAAGCGCTGAATACGCCCGCGCCGGCCCCGCGACAGCAGCGCATCACCGGTTCCGGGCTTCCCGGCCCCGGACGGCGGATGCGCGCGAGCCGAGGCGGCTGCGGCAACGAACCGGGCCGGCTACCGGTCAGTGCAAGTGTCGCGGCTTGCGGCCGCCGCCGTGGCCACCGCCACCGTGGCCGCCGCCGGAGCCACGCGGTGGCTTGCCGATTTCCAGTGAGTTGACCAGCGAGTCGAAGCGCTGGCTGAAGAGGCGGTCAATCTCGCCCACCACGCCCCCGAGTTCGGCGGCGTCGAAGTGGCGCTCCATCAGGTTGATCACGTCCTGCACCAGCAGGTCGCGCTGCACCTGCATGATGGCCGCGGGGGTGGGGCCGACGAACAGCATCACGAAGTCATCGCGCGATTGCGCGCCCGGCTCGGCCTCTTCCTCGTCGAACTCGGTGTCGTAGAAGGTCACCTCGAGGGCGGCCCCGGCCTGGGACAGCTCATTGAGGTTCATGCACATCTCGTCGAGCGACTGACGAAAATCCTCGTCGCCGAGTACCGTCCAGCACAGCTGCAGCATGTGCTCCGGCGCATCGAAGCGGATGCCCGGCTCGTCCTCGTAGTGGCTGTGCGCGCCGTCGGCCAGGGAACGCGCACCGGCGTATTTCCACAAGGGCTTGAGCGCTTCCTGCAACTGGTTGAAACCCACGTCGGCGCGCAGGAGCACCTGACCATGCACATGGATTTCAAAGGGGGCGTCGTAGCTTGCCATGTCGTTCTCTCTGTGCTGCCGTGCAGCGAGTGCCTTGAGCCGGGGTCGAACCCACACGCGCAGCGCGTTTCGTCAATACCGCCCTCGGGCGTGCCGGTTCGCGATCGCGGATCAGCTGGAATTCGAAAATGTGGTGCCTCGAGCCGGGGTCGAACCCGCGCGCTAGGCGCGCTTTGTCTACACCGCCTCAGGGCGTGCCGGTTCGCGATCACCAACTGACACTGAAAATGAATTATGGTGCCTCGAGCCGGAATCGAACCGGCACGCCCCATTTCTGGAAGCGGCGGATTTTAAGTCCGCTGTGTCTACCAATTTCACCATCGAGGCCATGCCGTCCATGCATTGTCCTGCAAAAGACGCCAGCAACCCAGCCCGTCCGCAGCGCTTGCGAACACGGCCAGGCCACAAGGCACGTGAAATGGAGCGGGAGAAGAGTCTCGAACTCTCGACCTCAACCTTGGCAAGGTTGCGCTCTACCAACTGAGCTACTCCCGCATGGAGTCTGGAGGCGCGGGCCGGAGTCGAACCGACCTACACGGATTTGCAATCCGGTGCATAACCGCTTTGCTACCGCGCCCGAATTATCTACTCAACCAGCCCAGGGGGCCGGTCATTCCCTCAATAAAAAAGGGAAGCTCGTGCTTCCCTTTTTCGGAATTTGGAGCGGGAAAAGAGTCTCGAACTCTCGACCTCAACCTTGGCAAGGTTGCGCTCTACCAACTGAGCTATTCCCGCGTTTCAAGCCTCAAATTATAGCGGCATTTTCTTGCTTTTTGCAAAGCACCGCAAAAAATTTTGACTCAATGCTTGATCGAATTCTGCACCGGCGTCACCGCCGGCGTCACTGCTGCCGCCACGGCCGGCTCTTCATCCGGCAAGGGGGTCGGCTTGCGCTCCAGTGCGATTTCCAGCACCTTGTCGATCCACTTGACCGGCACGATGTCCAGGCCGCTCTTCAC
>Ga0153915_10002715_pt1 | contig 16111 bp, 15 predicted proteins | sample Opewatmetagenome_2_FD_107003 | JGI IMG/M metagenome (GOLD analysis project Ga0153915, IMG submission 107003) | Freshwater wetland microbial communities from Ohio, USA - Open water 3 Core 3 Depth 3 metaG | ecosystem: Environmental > Aquatic > Freshwater > Wetlands | place: USA: Ohio, Lake Erie...
AGTTAAAAGAGGAAATTCCCCAGGCCAGCAAATCTTTCTGGGAAAGATTTAAAGAGTTAACAAAATAGTGTCAGACTGACTTGAGGGGAGGACTTGACAGGGCTTTTTGCCCTGTTATTATAGAGGTAGACAATGTCGGACAATGTAGATAAAGAGACACTTAATATGGTGGTTAAGGCGCCACTCCCCCGATAAGATGTTTTTAGAAAACGGGGAAATTCACAAAAAAAATTAAAAAATAAAATTTTAAAAATATTTTTTAAAAAAATTATTAATGAAAGAATCTAACTTACCTATTATAAAGCATATCCCCGACTTTCTGGACTACTGCGAGGTTGAAAAAGGCCTCTCTCAAAAAACCCAGGAAAACTACTCCCGCTACCTCCAAAAGTTTGTCTTTTGGCTAGGGGGGACTAAAAAAGAGGGTCTTTTGCCCCATGCGTTAACTGCCGACCACGTTTGGGATTACAGGCTTTATTTGTCTCGTTATCAGAACGAAAAGGGCAAGGGCCTCAAAAAAGTGACCCAGAATTACTATTTAATCGCGTTAAGGGCCCTTTTGGGCTATTTTACGGCCAAAGATATAGTTTCCCTCCCGGCCGATAAAATAAAGCTTCCCAAAGACACCAAGGCCGAAAAAACGGTAAAGTTTCTAGCTTTAGAACAGGTTGAGAAGCTTTTGCTGGCTCCGGACACCGAAAAACTAATCGGCTTGAGGGATAGGGCGATTTTGGAGGCTTTTTTCTCAACCGGACTACGAATAGCGGAATTGGTAGCACTGAACCGCGAGCAATTTGCCAACATAAAAGATAAAAAAGATTTCGAACTCGGTATCATCGGTAAAGGAAGTCATCCCCGAACGGTTTATTTTTCAGAAAGAGCTTTGCAATGGTTAAAAAAATACCTGGAAACAAGAAAAGACAAAGATAAGGCCCTTTTTATTCACTATCGCTCGCGAGAGGACGCGGATGCCCGTCTAACTCCCCGTTCTATTGAAAGAATTGTCAAAAAATACTCAATTTTATCGGGCGTGCCCATTTCTACCACTCCTCATACCCTGCGTCATTCCTATGCCACCGATTTATTAACGCAGGGGGTGGACTTAAGAACCATTCAGGAATTTCTGGGGCACAAAAACATAGTTACCACTCAAATATATACTCACGTTACAAACAAGAGATTAAGAGATATCCATCGGCAGTTCCACAGCGGGAAAAAATTAAAGCCCTAAAATATAGCTCCACTCCCCTACTTCGCAACAGGAGATATAAATAAAGAACGGGTAAAAATAAAAAAATTTACCCGATTTTTTAAAATATATAAAAATGTTAAGGTGCTAAGATGCCCGCCTCCGCCGAGAAACAGCCGATAACAGCTTCTATTGTCTTGTCATCAAAGACTGAAGGAAGAAAAGGAACATCCGGGTCTAAGCTAGAATCTTCTAGCTCCTTGGAAAGCCTCGAAAGCTCTTCTCTCAGCAACTCATTCCTTCTTTTGGGATCTGGACACCCATTTACAATTTCCTGGAACGTCTCCTGACGTCCAGTAGTAACAATGGTTGCCAGTAGCAAGATGAGTGGTTCTTCTTCCATCGTTCCTTGCCTCCGGAAAGTGCTAACGGTCTGTTGTTCTGCAGACCTTATTTTATTATAGCATTTTTAATTTCAAAAATAAAAAAACGGAGAGAAAATTTAAAAAAATTATTTCCTCTCCTTGAAAGATCTTGGAGCTAATGAGTCGCGAACTCAACGATGGTCTCAAGTGGACGTACTGTTCTGCTGCGGTACCTCGCGATAGCCGCTACTACGTAAGGAGAGACCAGTTTCCCCTGTCCGTAAAGGGTCTGAATCTCTTCCCAGGAGACCCATCCGGCAGAAAGGATATCGGCTGGCAGTTCTTCCTGGGTGTGCAGCTCTCCGCCAACGATTTTGGCTTCGAGAACGAAAATGATTATATCATTTCCGCCGACACCGGGATGGTGATAGACGCCTATCAAATGGGTGGGCTCTACCCCATACCCCGTCTCCTCTTTCCCCGCTCTTCTGCCACAGGAAATTATCATTTCCCTAGGCTCCTTCTGTTCGGCCGACAGATTATACTGCCCGCCGATGCCGGGAATTTCTTTCCTCGGCTTTTCCTGGACCAGTAGGAATTCATCCTTCTTTTCCGGATTTTCAGCCACAATGGCTGTTGCAACGATTGTTGACATTTCCTCTCAACTCCATTCCATCATTTTTGCAATAAGACAATGAAATTTTTAAAGAGATTGGATAATTATATTATATCTCAAATATAAAATTTGTCAATAGCAGGATAAATGTCGCACAATTTAAAAACCGCCCGACCCGGCACCGAAGGTGCATAGGGTATAGGGCGGTTTTTCTCGGGCTTAGTTAGCCCCAATCCCTCCCCTATCTTTTTCTTCTGACAAATCCATATAAAAATAAAACGCCCTCTCCTTATTACTATAATGCAAATAATTAAAAAAGGTTGCGTCTAAAAGAGAAAGAGCACACAGAGGTGTGCCCATAAAAAGGAAACGTGTAAAGGTACTGTGAAAGGTACTATGATGATTGGGATAAAAGAGTTCTGTTAAAGGCGATAACGCCAAATATTTTTCCCTGACCGGGACGGGTTGGTTATTCTTTAAAAAGAAATCTCCTTTCCCACTATTATTTTATCATTAAGCGTGAACATCGGTCAAGTGGAAAAACAAAAACGCCCCTTGGGGAGCGAAGAAAGTTTAATGCTTTTTAAAAATCATTTGCCGAACCTTCTTTGGCGGCGGTCGTATTCTTTTAGGGCTTTGTCCAGCTCTTTTTCACTAAAATCGGGCCAGTATTTGGGGAGAAAATAGAACTCGGAATAGGCGGCCTGCCAAATTAGAAAGTTGGATATTCTCTGCTCTTTGCCGGCTCTAATAATCAAATCAACGTCGGAAGTCCAGAGGTTTTCTTTAATTGTTTCTTCAGTTATTTTATCCGGCGGAATTTTCTTCCTGATAATGTTTTTAATTGCCTCAATAATTTCGGCCCGACCGCCGTAGCTAATGGCAATGTTTAAGGTCATGGCTTTGTTGTTTTTGGTTTCACTTTCAGCTTTCCTGATTGCACTTTGGAGCGGTTTGGACAATTTTTTTATTTGACCGATGGCCCGTAACCTAACTCCTTCTTCTTGAACTTTCGTTAAAAAGTCGCCGCTAATTGCTTCTTTGGCTAAATTCATCAAAAAACCTACCTCTTTTTTGCTCCTTTTCCAGTTCTCGGTCGAAAAAACAAACAAAGTTAAAACTTTAATCCCCCTTTCTCTACACCATTTTACCGCCTTTTTAACCGTTTCCAAGCCTTTCCGGTGACCCTCAAAGGGCGGCAGGCCTCTCTTTTCTGCCCATCTTCGATTTCCGTCCAAAATAATGCCTAAATGATAAGGAGTTTTGGTCATAAGAGAAAATCCCCCTCAATTTTAAAATTAGCAGGAAGTAACCAGGGTAAATTAAAACCAAAAAAATAAACCAATTTCTTTACCATTTTTGAAAAACTAATCTGCCTTAAAAAGTGTTTTTCTACTTCTATCTTATATTTTAGAAAATCTGGAAAATTTCTCAAGAGGATGTTGGCTGCAACCAAACCCCAGACAACTCCTCCCCCGCTCCAGGGTTTGGTCAGGCCGGCCGCATCACCACAAAGAGTGACCTTTTTATTGTCGGGAATAATCAAACCTTGGGGAAGGGCCGCCGACCGCTGTCTTTCCAAAATAATTTTTTTCTCTTTTAAGAAATTCTCAAAAATGTTTTTTGCCAGCTCGGGCTTCTCAATAATTCCGTATTCGGTTTCCCGGCTGCGCGGAATCTTCCATAAAAACCCGTTTTTTGTTGGCCAGGTTTCAACGAAATTAGATCTTTCTTTACCGGCCAAAAATCCTTGAATCCCCAGATAAAATTCGGGGTCCGGGAGACCTAAATTTTTTCTCGTTTGAGAAAAGGAACCGTCGCAGCCAATAACCAGCGGGAAATCAGGGGGGGTAAAAATGTTGTTGTTTAAAAAAATCTTTGCCCCGGCCGTTTCGGCCAAGGAAGCTACAAGATTATCAAGCCGGTAATGACTCATTAGGAAGAACTTCTTTGAAAATTTAATTTTTAATGTTTTGGAGGGAAAATTAATTTTTACGTATTCTATCTCGTTTTCAATCAGTTTTTTGCTCTGGGGAATGAACTCCAAAATCCTCTGGGAAAAAAGACCGGAACAGGTTTCTTTTCCAATTTCGTTTTTTTTCTCAAAAATGGTTACTTCAAATCCCTTTTCCGATAATTTCCAACCAAGATAGAGACCGCAGATGCCGGCTCCGACTATAGCGATTTTCCTCATAGTGGTAATATTTACTCAGGTCGCCCTTCGACTTCGCTCAGGGCTCCTTAGAAACCCTCGGTTTCTAACTCTCGCTTCGCTCGCTGTTTTCCTACACTGGGGAACCGACGGGTTCCCCCGTCCCCCCTCCTCGATACTTACTCTTACACAGCTGTCTTATATTTACTCAGATTGTTCGCTCTAACGCTGGGCTACAACGTTGGATGTTTTTAACTCAATCCTTATGGGCTCTTTTGCTTCGTTTTTAGCAACAATATAACCTGCGGAAAAAGAAAGCAAGGAGATTAAAATGACGCCAACCAACAAAACTATGTCATCCTGATGCTCCTTTAAAAATTGAGTTAGTTTCTGAAACATTTAGGCCCCTTTTTATTTAATTGCTGCTTTAATAAATTCTCTGAACAAAGGATGAGGTTTCATGGGTCGCGATTTGAATTCGGGATGAAATTGAGTTGCCACAAAAAAGGGATGATTTTTTAACTCGATAATTTCAACCAAATCTCTTTCCGGATTAAGACCAGCCATCACCAATCCTTTTTTCTCCAAAATTTCCCGGTAGTCATTGTTTAGTTCGTAGCGGTGGCGATGACGCTCCCAGATAAATTTTTGCCCGCCGTAGGCCCGCCAGCTTCTCGTGCCTTCTCTTAATCGGCACTTGTAAGCACCCAATCTCATGGTTGCGCCGTAACTTTTTTCTTTCAAAAGCACTTTTTGGTCGGGCATAATGTCTATCACCTTCTGGCCCCTGTCTGAAAACTCGGCCGAAACGGCATTTTTTAAACCGCAGACGTTTCTGGCGTATTCAATGGTAGCCAGTTGCATCCCAAAGCAAAGTCCTAAATAAGGAATTTTATTTTTTCGGCAGAATTCGATTGTCTTTATTTTTCCTTCCACCCCTCGGCTGCCAAAACCGCCGGGAACGATAATTCCGTCAAAATCCTTTAGCTTCAAAACCTCCTTTTTGTTTTTCTCATAGCCCTCAGCTGAAAGCCAAACCATCTCCGGCTTTCGGCCAAAAGACCAGCAGGCATGTTTTACCGCTTCGATGACCGAGATGTAGGAATCAGCCAGGGTGAATTTGCCGGTTTCAAAATATTTTCCAACTATACCGATTTTGACCTGTTTTTGGGCATTTTTTATAACCCTTGCAAGCTTTCGCCAGTCTTTTAAGTTTTTCGTTCTTGCCCGAAGGCCGAACTTTTTTAAAATTCGGTTTCCCAGATTTTCTTTCTCAAAGTTAACCGGAACTTCATAAATGGATTTAACGTCAGGGGCAGAAATGACGTCTTGGGGAGAGATATTGCAGAAAACTGATATTTTTCTTTTTCTAGGCTCATCAAGAGGAATGGGCGCTCGACCCAAGATTATGTCGGGCTGAATGCCGGCTTCGTTCAGCAGTCTTACTGCATTTTGGGTTGGTTTTGTTTTCATTTCCCCTATCATCTCGGGTACCGGCAAATAGCTGACCAAAACAAAAAGAACATCTCTGGGATGCTGCAATTTCATCATTCTGGCTGCTTCCAAAAAAAGTAAATTTTGATATTCACCTACTGTTCCGCCAATCTCAATCAAGACGAAATCGGCTTTTGCCCGTCCGCCGGATTTTTGGTATGGAACTTTTGTTTTCCGGGCTGCTTTTTTGATTCGGTCAATGGCCTCATTTGGAATATCGGGAACAACTTCAACGCAGCGTCCGCCGTATTCCAAGTTTCTTTCCCGGTTAATTACTGCCTGATAGACCCGGCCGGTGGTAATATAATTTAAGGTTGTCAAACTTACGTCTAAAAATCTTTCGTAGTTTCCAACATCCTGGTCGCATTCGGTTCCGTCATCGGTCACGAAAACCTCTCCGTGTTCAACCGGATTCATTGTTCCGGCATCAACGTTAATATAAGGGTCTATCTTGACGGCGGTAACCTCAAAACCCTTGGACTGCAAAATTTTACCGATGGAAGCAGTGGCAACTCCTTTTCCGATGCCGGACATTACTCCTCCAGCGACAAAGATATAGCGAGCCATAAATTACTCGTCGTCTTTATTTGGTACCTGCTCTTCGGTTATTATTAATCTTATTTCCGACTCCAGATTATGTCCGAATTTAATTTTTATCGGGAACTCGCCCAGCTCTTTTATTGAATCTTGCAGTTCGATTTGGTTCTTTTTAAGGTCAAAACCCAGTTCCTTTACTCGTTCATAAACCTTCTGCAGGGTAACCGACTCAAAAAGCTGGCCGTCCTCTCCGACTTTCACCGCAATAATGACTTCCAGGCCGTCGATTGAGGAAGCCAATTGCTGGATTCTTTTCAATTCCTCTTCGGCTTGTTGGGCGATTTTTTCTTTTTGACTCTCTACCCATTCCATAGTTTTTCGGGTTGCCGGTTTTGCCAAACCTTTGGGAATTAAAAAGTTTCTGGCGTAACCGGATTTTACCTCCTTAATTTCAAATTTTTTACCAAGATTCTCCAAATCTTTTAAAAGCAAAACTTTCATCTTAGATTAAATTACTACAAATTTTTGATTATTTCAATAGCTTTATCAAGCTGGGGATCTCGGCCGGCCTCAATGTCCTGGTCGGTTATTTCCACTTTTACATCGGGTTCCAAACCAATGTCAGTAATAAGGCTGCCTTCCGGGGTCAGCCACTTGGCTACCGTTATTTTTAACGAAGAACCGTCTTTCAGTCTCTCTAATTCCTGAACCGAGCCCTTGCCAAAAGATTTTTCGCCGATTAACAAAATACTTTGATTATCTCTCAGGGCGCCCGCCAAAATCTCGGCACCAGAAGCAGAACCCTGGTTAATCAAAACGACAACTTTATAATCGGCGAAAGCTCCATTACCCTCCGTTTTGTATTCTTCTTTCTTTCCATTGCCGAAATCTTCAATAACGGCAATTTTTCCCCGCTCGACAAACCAACCGGTTATATCCTGGGCCACCTCCAGATAGCCGCCGGGGTTATTTCTCAAATCTATGATTATTTTTTGGGTCGGAGTTGAAAGGATTTTAAAGGCCGCTTCTCTGAAATCATAAGGAAGATTTTCGGAAAATTGGTATATTTTAATATAAGCTATCGGGCCCTGGGAAGAATCTTTCATTTCCAGTTTTAGCGAAGGAACTTCAATTATCCCCCGAATAACTTTAATTTCCCTGGGAACTTCCCATCCCTCTCTCAAAATGGTCAAAACAACTTCACTCCCTTGGGGTCCCCTGATTAGGTTAATGGCCTGATCGATGGTCAAATTAGCGGTTGAAGTACCATTAATTTTTAAAATCTTATCGCCGGCTCTTAACCCGGCTCTCTGAGCGGGGGTACCCTCCAGGGGAGTAATTATTATTAACTGGTTGTTTTTGATGTCGATTTCCATTCCGACACCTTCAAAGGTTCCCTTAACATCTTCAATAAATCTTTTGGACTCCTGGGGAGGAAAAAATACGGTGTAAGGATCTCCTAAGGCCTGAACCATTCCGGAAATGGCTCCGTAAATTAATTTTTGAGTATCGAGCTTTCCTTTATCAACGAATTTTTCCTGGATTTTATGATAAGCGTCCCAAAAAAGAGAAAAGTCGAGCGCTTCGGGAGGACAAACGTTGCACTGTAAATCACCTAAATAAAAACCCAGAGAAAAGCCGCCCGAAAGCAGGGCTAACAAAAAAAGGATTATTAAAAATTTCTTTAATTTTGACCCCATTTTTAAATCTTAATCAATTTCACATTATATTATAGCAAAAAAACAATGTAAATACCTCATTTCACCTCTTCGATATCGCTCAACTCTTCCCTTAAGACCTTTTCCACGTCGGCCAGGTCTCTTAAAAGCTGATGCTCCATCATCTTTTCTTCATCGGTTAATCCCCTTTCTGCTTTCGCCGTCCTGAAAAATTCCAATTGGGTTTTGATGTCAGCCACCAACTCGTTGTATTCCTTGTAAAATTTCTTTTTTAAATCGAGGGTTTCTTCCTTGATTTTATTTTTGGTTTTTTTAATTTTAGAAAATATCAGAAACAATATTATTAAAAGTATTACGAGAATCAAAAAGATTATCAAGGTCATTTGTTTATAAGTTAAGACTAAGGACCCCAAGGCAATACCGCCCAAAATTATTCGCAGCGAACAGGGCTCTGAACTATAACTTTCTGCTCCCCGGAAGTCCTGAGTTTTTGCCAGAATTTTATAATTTCCCGAAGGGAATAAATCCTCTTTGGCTAAAGAGAAATCTCCATTGTCGTCGCTCGAAGCTTCCCAGGTCTTAATTATATTTCCGTCTTTTTCCAGCGATAAAATTACCTTGGATTTTGCCAGAGTATTACCGCTGATATACAAAACCTCCTCTCCGGCCTTGAAGTTTTCGGGGCAATTGACGATTTTGGGGACGGTGATGGATTCTATTTTAAATCTAATATTACCTTCGGTAAAATTCCCGGCTTTATCAAAAGCCCTTATAAAAACCTGATAATCTCCCGGTTCCTCTTTTGGAAGACGCCAGGGCAGGTTTTCGCCAACCTTGACCAGAAAAGTTTCATCTTCTATTTCAACTTCGTAATAGCTTATTCCGGAGGTTTTGTCGGTCGTTTCAAAATACAAGAGGGGTGAAGGATTGGTCGGATCTCCTTCGTTATTAACGTTTAACGTCTCAAAGGGTTCGGGTGCTTCCTCATCCTCGATTCCGACCTCGGGCAAAAGAGGTTTTCCGCCCGGCTGAATTGGCTCTCCGGGTAAGATGGTAAAATCTTCCTCTCGACCGGCCGAAAAAATATCGGTTCCCACCGGGTCGTTGGCTAAAATCTTGCCGTCGGTAAAAAACACCCTTGCTTCGCCTTCCTTTTTCGCCTGGAAAGAAATGCTGATTATTTTACCGTTTTGCCCGTAATAACCCGGGCTGGGCAGTCCTCCCAAAAAGGTAATCGTTCCTTTTTGGTTAGAAAAAGAAGGTTCCTGAACCCAAAGGGTGAAAATCGAATTTTTCTTTGAAACTCCTAAAACCTTCAGTTTATCGGTCGGGAAATACAGGGTCGCTTGAGCGGCGTTAATTGAGATGCCCTCAACTTCAACCAGAACGTCTACGGCAAAACTTTCTCCTACCCTGTAACTCCCTTTTGAGGACGAGAGATAAAAAGAAGCGGTCTGGGCGAAAGCCTGGCAGGCAAAAAATAAAAAAAATATAATTAGCGAAGATAAAAGCTTTTTACCCGGCATATTTTTCTTCATGATGAATTTTGTCCAGTTCTACATCAACTGCCTTGATTAAAGATTCTGTTTTGGTTTTTTCCTTTTCTAAAAGCCGTCTTTTTCTTTCCGCCACCCTTCTCTTCTCCTCCAAATTCCATCTTATCTTTTCTGTTTCCTGCTTTTCCGGAGAGAAGATTGTTTCGGCTCCTTCAATTTCCGATTCAATTTGTTTTTGCTCTATAATGGATTGATTAAGCTTCCTTTCCAGTTCGGAAACAGCTGCCGAAAGGCGTTTTTTTTCTGCTTCCAAAGCCTTTTTCCTTTCCGAAAACTTATCCGCTTTCTCTTCATCAGAAGGTGAGGGCGGGGAAAAAGAAACTTCTTTAAAAGCGGTTTCCCTTTGCAGCTCTCTTTCCATTTGCCGCTCTTTCTCTTTTTTTATTATCATCTCGGCGGCCTCCCGCTCTTCGGCCTCTTCTTTTAGTCTTGCCATCATCCTTCTTTCCATCTCCAGCTTCCTTTCTATTCCATCAAGTTCTTGGTTTTTTCTTTTGGCAAGTTTTTGATATCTTTGCCAGGCACGAAAAATAATCAAAATGACAATGATTAGTAAAATCAATAATAAAATCCACCAGGGAAAGAGGAATTGTCTGAATTGGAAGCCGTCTCTTGAAAAGATGATGTTCTCGGGATAAATGGTAAGCTTTACCGTCCCTTCCCGGAAATTACCGGCTGCATCATAAGCCACAACTATCACCAAATATTTACCTGTTTTCAGCGCCGGAAGCCGATAGGGACTGCTGACTTCGGTAAAAAGACTGGTAAGCCCTTCCTGTTCTGCTGGAGTTATGTCTACATATCTAAGACGATAGTAGCTTAGACCAGAAAGAGCGTCGGTGGTAATAAAGGAAATCAGGGGCTGTTTTTCGCTGGTGTTGACCGAAGGCTCTACGGTTGGAGTAAAAGCAGCCGGCGGAGTATTATCGATGGATACCGAGTAGTGGCTGGTTCCACCCCAGACCTCGTCCTTTTTGGCTTTTACGTGAAAATACCAAACACCGTCTTTCACGTCGCTGTAACCGACCGAACTGTGGCCGCCTTCGGAATTATTGTCAGGTGTGCTGAGCGGATCCTGATCAAAAGAATAACTAAAATCGGTTACTCCTTCGTCTTTCTGCCAGTAAAAATTAGGATTATTGTCTTTGTACCATTTATTCTGGTCGGAATGGGTGGTTGAATAAATAATCGGTCCCTCAGGAGGAGGAACCAAAAAAGTATATACTCCCCTATTCTTTGAAGTTAAAATGTTCGTTCCCTTGGAATCATTTTTTAAAACCTTGCAATTATCCAAGAAAGAAACAACCGTTTGGCCGGGTGCCATCACCCGAAAAGTAATGGTAGAAATTAAACCGGCCGAAGCGTTGACGCCGGGCGTCGGCAAACCTCCAATAAAAGTGATGGTACCGTCTCTGTTGGAAAAACTGGGCTGGGAAATCCAAACCTGAATAAAAGACTGACCGACCGCCGGGCTGACAATCTGAATTTTTGCCGGGTCAAACTTTAAGTTTACTTCGACCGCGTTGACATCTTCACCTCCGGTATTTACAAAAACTGAAACGTCAAAAGTGCTGCCGACAAAGAAGGTCCCGGAGCCGGGAACAAGATAAAGGGTGGCGCCGGTCGCCCTCGCCCCAATCGGCATCACACAGAAAAACGCAAAAAAGAACGCCGATATACACAGAGTTTTCAATTTTTTTATCTTATCTTTGGCATTTTGCATTTCGTTAGAAATTAGTAATTTCTCCAGTTGCTTGCAACCCCCTTTGGGGTTTTTACGGTTTCGTCTGACTATCTAAATTCTGTTTTAAACGCTGCCATTGTTCTTTGGCTTCTTCTTCCACCAGTCTCATCTTTCTCAGTTTTTCCTCGATTCTTTTTACGTCTTCAATCTCTTTTTCCGCTTCTTTTATTTCCTTGGGCAGGTCTACGCCCGAATCTTCTTTCTTTTTCTTGGAAGACCAAAGAGTCAGCAAGGAAATCACCAACAAAATCATAAAAATCAGGGAAAATAACTGCCACCAGAGAAGGAAAACTCCAACCATCGCTATTCCCCCTCCTGTTAAAACCAGGAAACTGTTTAAGGTCTTTATTTTAACTTTGCCCTCCCGGAAGTTTCCGGCCTTATCGAAAGCCCTGATTAAAATCTCGAAAGTTCCCGGCCGCTCGCTGGTCAAACGAAAAGGGCTCTCCTGACGAATCCAGGCCGAGCTAACCACGTTCTGGGGGTCGCTGAAATCGTCAACTCTTGCTTCATAATGGTCTATCTCCGACAATGAGTCCAATGTCTGATAATAAATCAAAAGAAATTTTCCGGCATCAAAGTTGAAAGATTCCAAGCGGGGCAAAAAGACGGCCGGCGGTTCATTATCTATCATTATTTTAAAATTGCTGGTTCCTCCCCAAACTCCTTCCTTTTTTACCTTTAAATGGAAGAAGGAAACGCCGTTTTTTACACCTTCAAAAGAAACGGCGGTTGAAGTGGTGTCGGTAATGTTATCGGGTTCGCCATTGGGGTCGTCATCCATTCGAAAACTAAAGCCTTCGGCTCCTTCCGCTTTTTCCCAGGAAAAAGAGGGGGTGTTATTTTTGTACCATTTATTCTGGTCGGGATGGGTTTCGGAAAAAATTCGAGGTCCTTTTGACGGCACGGGAATTATCTCGTAAATGGCACGGTTGGTTGAACTGAGAATATCGGTTCCTTTCTCGTCGGCAAGAAGAGCCTTTGAAGATTCAAGAAAAGAAACCTCAATGCTTCCCGGAGAAATCGCCTCAAAAACTATCACTGAAACGAGGCCTTCGCTGGTATTAATTCCCTGAGGAGAAAAACCTCCTTGGAGGCTTATGGTTCCGGCCGTATTGGAAAAACTAGGCGGAAAAGTCCAACCGGTAACGGCAGACAGCCCCTTGGCAGGAGTAATTACCTGTAGTTTTGAAGGGTCAAACTTTAAATCTACTTTTACCGCATTAACATTCTCTCCGCCGGTATTCAAAAAAACAGATGCGTCAAAAGTGCTTCCGACGGTAAAAGAACCTGATTGCGGATAAATCGACAAGGAAGCTCCCTCTGCCCCCACCGTTGCCGGGACAATACTAAGAACCGCTAATAATAAGCTAAGCATCACCAATATTCTGATTTTTTTGTATTGGTGAAAATTGGTATTCATATTCGTGACAATTAGCGCTACCTAAGCTTTTCCTCTAACTTAGCTTTTTCTTCCTGGAATTTTTGTTTTAATTCTACTTGCTTCTTTTCTTTTTCTTCTATTTTTTCAATTTCCCGAAGGGCTTCCTCAATCTCTTTTATTCCTTTTCTCAGGCCCTGCCATCTTAAAGAATAAAATATCAGAAAGAGAATTGTTACGGCCAGAATGGCTAAAACTATAAAGAGCGACCAATTGGGAATGAAAATTCCTCGGAATTGGATTCCGCCTTTTTCCAAAGAAAGAATGGACGACAAAATCTGAAACTGAATTTGAGCTGTTTGGAAATTACCAACCCGATCAAAAGCCCTTACAATCAGACTGTATTTACCGGCCGGCTTGGGAGCCTTGTAAGGAGAGGTGGCTTCGACAAAAAAGGGTGCCAGACCCGGACTTTGGTCTGCGTTTATCAAAGAAACCTCGTAATGGTCGATGCCGGAAAAAATATCTTTGGTTTCAAAATAGATAAAGCGGGTAAATAAGTCTGCTCTCGGCTCAAATTTTTCCGGCGGACTATTGTCAATCTTAACTGAAAAATGGCTGGTTTTACCCCAAACGCCTTTTTTCTTTGCTCGTAAATGAAAATACCAGTTGCCGTCGGGAATATCCTGATAGGATTTGAAAACTTCTTCTCCTTCGGAAAGGGTGTCGGGGTTCTCGCCGGAACTTTGAGAAATTAAATAGCTAAAATCGGTAACCCCATCTTCTTTCTCCCAGGAAAAAGAAGGGTCAGGGTCACCATACCATTTTTCTTGGTCGGGATGGGTGGAAGAGAAAATCTTTGGCCCCTCCGGTGGCGGAATTAAAATTTGATACTGACCGCCAATATTGGTGGTAAGAATCAGCGTACCTTCTCCGTCGGCCAAAAGAACTTTTGAAGAATCTAAAAATTCTATTCTGGCGATACCGGGGGCTTTTGCCCTAAAAGTAATGGTGGCAATTAGGCCGGCCGAAGTAACAATGCCTTCGGGAATCCCGCCTTTAAATGATACGACACCTCCTGAATTGGAATAACTGGGAGGAGTTAGCCATTGGGAAATAAAAGATTGGCCGGCCGTAGGTGCGGTAACCTGCAGGATGTCGGGAGGGAATCGTAAATCAGTTTCGACGGCGTTGATTTTATTTCCTTTGGTATCAACAAAAAGGGAAATTGAAAAAGTGCTTCCGACCAAAAAAGTTCCGCCCGAAGGCGCAAGATACAGAGATGAAGAAGCAGCCTCTGCTTTAAAAACCATCGGAAAAGAGAATATTAAAATGGTTATAAAAATCAATGGCCCTTTCATTTAATTTCTAAATCCTAATTACTAATTTGGATTTGGGACGCAAGAACCTTATTATCAGCCAGCCAACTATTAATAGTCCCAAGATAACCAGAACTATCCAGTAGCTGGACAATTTTCGGGCGGGCATTATTTCTTCAATTCTTTCATTCCCTGCTTTATCAATCGCTTTTACTAAAATTTTTCCGCTGAGGCTTTGGTCTTCCAATAAATAGGGGCTCTTTCCCGCCTTCCAATCCCCCGCTCCTTCTTTGATTTCGTACCGCTCTATTCCCGAGCCAAAATCTTCGGCGGAAAAAGCGATGAAATATTTGCCTTCAAAGACAGAGGCATCTTTACCAATTTTTATCTCAAAGCTAAGCGGCGGCAGCGGGTCTCCCTTTAAAATTTCTTGCCATTCGTTCTTGGGGACTTCCCTGCTCTGGGCTAAAATAGTGAAATTTGCCGTTTCTTTCCCTAAATTGGCAAGAGTTCCCTGGCCGTCGTTTAATAAAACTTTTGAATTGTCCTGGAAAAAAAGCTGAGCTTGTCCTTCAGTTTTTGCCCGCAGGGCCAAGGTCAAAAGTTTTCCGTTTCCTTTAAATCCGCCGGGAATCCCTCCAATAAAATAAAGGGAATTCTGGCTCTGATTATAAAAAGGTTCGCTTGCCCAAAAGGTTAATATGGAATCTCCCTTACCTAATTCAACAAACTCCAAAAAATCGGTCGGAATTTTTAAATCAAGCTCAACAGCATTGATTTCATCGTCTTGGGTATCCAAACCCAGCTCAACCACAAAGATATCGTTTTTATAGAAGGTTTCTTCGGCCGGAGAAAAATACAAAACCGCAGCCTCGCCCCGGGCAGGCATCACACCGAGTACTACTAATACAAGAATAATAAATAATATTTTTTTCATACGGTATTTATTTTTGATATTTGATTTTTTACGTTTGATATTACATTATCCTGTCCACCAGTACATCATGATACTAAAGTCAATGATGTTGACTATACCGTCAAAGTTGATATCGGCGCAGCGGTTGCTGGGATTCTTCTGCCCCCAGAAATAAAGCATAATGGAAAAATCAATAATATTTACTTTTTTATCAAAGTTCAAATCGGCTCCCTTGCAAACCATGACTCCTTTTTTTAAAACCAAAAAGGAAAGGGTTTGGGAAAAACCGCTCTGGTCTCCATCAATAAAATATGATTTCGCTCTTGCCTGATGTTGCCTTTCTTCCAAGGTAGCGGTTTCTAATTTATAATTCCATTTTCCTTCAGGAGTGCTGGTGGTGGATTTAACGATTTCTTCCGGTGAACCAATAAAAATATTTACCTGACTCTGGGGAAAGGCCTGTCCTAAAATATCTACCTCATTGCCCTTTTCCACCTGAGTCGGCGTTAAAGAAATAGTCGGAGAAAGAAAGATGCCCGAAATGGTAGTGGTCATTTCAGGGACAATGCTGACGGTAAAACTTAAAGTAACCGATTTTCTGCCCTCAGTGTCCTCGGCAAAAATCATGAAGGTGTAATTTCCGCCGGGCAGACCGCTCAATTCTCTTTCAAAAAGCCCGGAAGCTCCAGCCCTAAAGATGGCTGCAACCACCTCGTTTTTCAAAAGAGTTATGAATGCCAAAGGATAGGCCCTGCCTTTTAAAATAACTTTGGTCCCGCCAGGCATATAGATACCGCCCCCGCCTCCCGGTGGTGATGGCGGCGGTGGCGGCGGTGGCGGCGGCGCGACACCGCTGTCGACGGTTGCTTCAACCGAAATATCAACTTGCTCGGTCGCCTGAGCAAAAATTAAAATGGGTAGAAAAACTAAAACCAAGGATAATAATAAAATCCTAAAAGCTTTCATTTATTTATTATACAAAAAAATCACCCGGCGCGAAATGCACAGAGTGATTTTTTATTGAATTTTAAGTTTTTTATTTTCTTTTTAACGCCTTTTCTCCTCTAACCAGTACGCTGAATGCAACCAGCCATCTTCTTCTGGTCAAAATAAGCAGAATCAAAACTAGTAAAATGACTATGGCCGCTTTCCAGGGGAAGGCC
>Ga0153915_10002716_pt1 | contig 16111 bp, 12 predicted proteins | sample Opewatmetagenome_2_FD_107003 | JGI IMG/M metagenome (GOLD analysis project Ga0153915, IMG submission 107003) | Freshwater wetland microbial communities from Ohio, USA - Open water 3 Core 3 Depth 3 metaG | ecosystem: Environmental > Aquatic > Freshwater > Wetlands | place: USA: Ohio, Lake Erie...
CGGCGATGGCTCCTGCTTTGGCTATCAACTCGGCCGCTGCCGCGGAGCATGCATCGGGCTCGAGTCCGCCGAGCACCACAACCTGCGATTGCAGCTCGCGCTCGCCGCGCTGCGAATTGCGGATTGGCCATTCGAGGGCGCGATTGCCGTCACCGAGCGCGACGCCAGGGGCAACGCGACGGCGCATCTCTTCGATCACTGGAGCTATCTCGGCAGCGCGGACGACGACGAGGCGGCTCGCTGGCTCGTTCTCGGCAAGGAGCGCCGCTTCGATCCGGACATCTATCGAGTGCTGCGCAATTACCTCGCGCGCGCTCCGCGCCATGCGGTGAGGCAGCTGCAGGCGTCGACGTTCGACGCACAATGACCGGACCGCAGGAATTCTTCGTTACCGTGCCGCCCGGCTTTGCGGATCTTGCGCAGGCGGAAGCGCTTGCCGTCGGCATGGTCGAAGCGCGCGAGGCGGCCGGCGGCGTGCGCTGTCTCGGTACCCTGGAGGCGGCCTACCGGTTGTGTCTTTGGTCGCGCGTCGCGAGCCGCGTGCTCATGAAGCTCGCGGACTTCCCGGCGGCGAGTCCCGAAGCGCTATACGCCGGCGTGCACGCAATCGACTGGTTGCAGCACGTCGATCCTTCCGGTTCGATTGCCTGTGATTTTGCGAGTGCTACGTCGCAGCTCACGCACAGCCAGTACGGTGCGCTCAAGACGAAGGATGCCATCGTCGACCTCATCCGCGAGCGCACGGGCAGCCGGCCCGACGTCGACACGAAGCAGCCGGATGTCCGTGTGAACGTCTATGTCTTTCGCGACATCGCGACGGTGAGCATCGACCTGTCGGGCGATGCCCTGCATCGCCGCGGCTATCGAGGCGCGACGGGCGCCGCTCCGCTCAAGGAAAATGTCGCGGCCGGCATCCTGCTGCGGGCCGGCTGGGTGCCCATCGCGCGCGCGGGCGGTGCGTTCATCGACCCGTTGTGCGGCTCGGGCACGCTGCCAATCGAGGCGGCATTGATCGCTCACGATCGCGCGCCGGGCCTCACCCGGGACTATTTCGGCTTCCTGCGCTGGAAGGGGCACGATGCGACGACGTGGACGCGTGTGCTCGCAGAGGCGCGCGCACGCGCCGAGCAATCGGCGGCGCGCAACCGGATCCTCGGATTCGACCACGATCGCGATGCCGTCACGGCATCCCTCGCCGCCATCGAACGTGCCGGCCTCACGTCGCTCGTGCACGTCGAGCGCCGCGAGCTCGCCGCGCTGGAAAACCCGGGCGAACCGGGCGGTCTGATCGCTGTGAATCCGCCGTACGGGGAGCGCATGGGCGCCGATACGGGACTCGAAGCGCTGTACGAGCTGCTCGGCAAGAAGTTGCGCGGAGAGTTCAAGGGATGGCAAGCGGCCGTGCTTGCAGGCAATCCCGCGCTCGGCCAGCGCCTCGGCATCGCGGCGCGTCGCACGCATACGGTATGGAACGGCAGGATCGAGTGTCGGCTGCTGCGCTTCGAGGTGAGCGAAAAATGGTTCCGCGACACGAGCGAGGCGGCGCGTGAGGAGCGTCTCGCCGCGCACGCGGCAAGCCCCGGCGCCCGCATGTTCGCCAATCGGCTGGCGAAGAATCTCAAGGCGCTCGCGCCCTGGCTGCGCGAGTCCGGCGTCACGTGCTACCGCCTGTATGACGCGGACATGCCGGAGTACGCATTTGCGATCGACATATATAAGAGTGGTCCCGACAGCTGGGTTTGCGTTCAGGAATATGAAGCGCCCGAAAGCGTCGCGAAGGAAGGCGCGCGCCAGCGCCGGGCCGAAGCGCTGTCGGTGCTGCCGTCCAAGCTCGAAGTCGATGCGGCGCACGTCGTCTATCGTCGCAGGCGTAAGCAGAAGGAGGGCGAGCAGTACGTGCGGCTCGATGAACGAGCGCAGCTACACGAAGTCGAGGAAGGCGGGCTCAAGTTCCTGGTGAACTTCCACGACTACCTCGACACGGGTCTGTTCCTCGATCATCGGCCGACGCGCGCGTTGATCCGGGAAATGGCGGCCGGCAAGCGCTTTCTGAATCTGTTCGCGTATACCGGCAGCGCCACGGTGTATGCAGCCGCGGGCGGCGCGAGCGCCACGACCACCGTGGACATGTCGAACCGCTACCTCGACTGGGCCGAGGACAACATGAAGCTGAACGGCTTCACCGGCGAGCGCCACGAATTCGTGCGGGCCGACTGTCTTGAATGGCTGGTGCATCCCTGGCCGCGTCGCGCCGACCGCGCATACGATCTCGCCTTCATCGATCCGCCGACCTTCTCGCGCTCGAAGAAAATGCAGGGGCACTTCGGCGTGCAACGCGATCACGTCGACCTCATCCGCAAGACCGCGGCGCTGCTCGCCCCCGGCGGCACGATCTTTTTTGCCAACAATTTTACGAAGTTTCGCCTGGACCGCGCTGCGCTGGCGGACTTCGAGGTAGAGGACCTGACGGCGAGGACCATTCCGCGCGATTACGCGCGCAGTCCAAGAGTTCACCACTGCTTTCTACTGCAGCGAAAATAGGGGTCAGATTTATTTTCGATCAGAGTTCTCCCGAATATAAATCTGACCCCTTTTTTCGCTACAGCCAGTCGCGCAGCCGGTAGTAGAGCATCGCGAGCACCAGCGCGGGCCGCCGGAACAGCGCGCCGCCCGGGAACCGCGAATGCGGGATGCGTGCGAACACGTCGAATCGCTCCGCGGTGCCCGCCACGGCTTCGGCGACAAGTTTCCCGGCGATCCCGGTGAGCACGATGCCGTGGCCTGAGAATCCCTGCAGGTAGTAGACGTTCGGCGCCAGCCGCCCGAAGTTCGGCGCCCGGCTGAGCGTGATGTCGACGAAACCACCCCAGGAATACTCGATGCGCGTACGCCCAAGCTGCGGAAACACACGAAGCATGCGGGCGCGTGTTGCGTTCTCGGTGTTGACCGGATCGTAGCCCGAATAACTCACGCGGCCGCCGAAGAGCAGCCGGTCGTCCGCCGAGCGGCGAAAGTAATCCAAAACCCAGTTGATGTCGGTGACCGCCGTGTTGGTCGGCAGAAGTGCGCTTGCACGCTCGGGCCCCAGCCGCTCAGTCGCGACGATGTAAGTGAGAACCGGCATGATGCGCGAGTCGAGCCGCGGCGAGAGGCCGTTGACGTACGCGTTGGCGCAGATCACGAGGTGGTGCGCCCGCACGAGCCCCCGCGCCGTGCGCACTGTCACCCTGGCGCCGTCCTGGTAGCTAAGCGCGCGCGACCCTTCAAAGATGCGCACGCCTTGCGAGACGGCGGCCGAAGCGAGTCCCAGCGTGTAATTGAGCGGATGCAGATGTCCGCTGTTCGGGTCGTAGAGGCCGCCGAGATAGCGGTCGCTCGCGATCATGCTTGCGATCTCATTTCGATCGACAAAGCGCGGCGCCCGGTAACCGATGGCCGCGAGCTCGTCGACCCAGCGCGCGAGCTCATCGTACTGACGCGGCTTGATGGCCGCATGCATCTGGCCCTGTCGCCAGTCGCACGCGATCGAATACTTCGCGATCAGCGAGCGGATGAGGTCGAGTCCCTCGATCGTGACGTGGAAGACCTTGCGGGCATCGTCCGCCCCCAGGTACCGCTCGATCTTCTCGTGTCCGCAGGCGAGGCCGAAGATCGCCTGCGCGCCGCTGCGTCCCGAGGCTCCCCAACCGATGCGCTGGTCCTCGAGCAGCACGACACGGTAGCCGCGCTCAGCGAGATGCAGCGCCGTCGAGCAGCCCGCGATGCCGCCGCCGACCACGCAGACGTCGCAATCGGTCTCGCCGGCGAGCGCCGGATAGTCGGGTGCAGGCATTGCTGTCGCTGCGTAGTACGACGCCACATGGGCGGCACGCGTGCCGGGCGGTCCAGCCTGACTTCGGGCGACGTCGCTCATGGCTACAGGCCGCGCAGATACCACTCGATCTCGAGCGGGCTCACGTAACTCGAAAAGTCCTCGAGCTCGCCGCGCCGGGTCGCGGCGTACAGATCGACGAAGCGCTCGCCCAGATATTCGCGTGCAAAGTCGCTGCGCTCGAATCGATCGAAGGCTATCGCCCAATGCATCGGCAGCGGCTCGCCCTTGTCCTTGTACGCATTGCCCGAGAGCGGCGCCGGCGCTTCCAGGCGCCGCTCCATGCCGTAATGGACGCCGGCGAGCACCCAGGCCATCAGCAGATACGGGTTGGCATCGGCGCCCGCGACGCGGTGCTCAAGCCGTCGATTGGCCGTGTCGCTCACCGGCACTCGCACGGCGACCCCGCGATTGTTGAGCCCCCATGTCGGTGTCATCGGCACGTACGCCTGCGGGCGCAGGCGCCGATAGGAGTTGGCGTTCGGCGCGAAGATGCCCATGCCATCGGCCATGGTTGCGAGCATTCCCGCCGCCGCATGCCGCAGAGTCGCGCTGCCGAGCGGATCGTCGCTCGCAAAGACGTTGCGACCGTTTGCATCGAGCAGGCTCACGTGAATATGCGTGCCGCTGCCCGCCATGTCGCGATAGGGCTTCGCCATGAAGGTCGCTTCCATGCCGTGCCTGTGAGCGATTCCTTTCACGAGCCGCTTCAGCCGGATCGCGTGGTCACAAGCGCGCTGCGCATCGGCCACATGCTGCAGATTCACCTCGAATTGCCCCGGGCCGTATTCGGCGAGCGCCGTTCCTGTCGGAATGTCCTGAATCGCGCATGCCGAGGCGATGTCGGCGAGCACCGCCGAGTAGTCGTCCAGATCCTCCATCGAATTGATCTGCGTCCGATACTCGCGGCGTCCGGTACGCGGCGAGACGGGGGGCTGTGGCAAGCCCGAAGCGCGCTCCCGATCGACCAGATAGAACTCGAGCTCGATCGCGACGACGGGTGTCAGGCGGGCGCCGCGCAAGCGCTCCAGCACACTGCCCAGCACGTGGTAGGGGTCGCCAAAGAAGGGTTGGCCGTCGATCTCGTGCATCGCGACCTGGACCTGGGCCACTTCGGGCTCAAGCCAGGGCACGGGAAACAGGGTGTGTGCCAGGGGCCGGCACGCGCGGTCGGCGTCGCCATCGTCGAATCCGAGTCCCGTGGACTCGATCGTGCCGCCGAGGACATCGAGAGCGAACATCGACCCTGGCAGGTAGAGCCCCTTCGAGTAGATGCCGTCGAGCTCGGCCATCGTGACCCGCTTGCCGCGCAGGACCCCGCCGGAATCCGCGAGCAGAACATCGACAAAGCGGGTCGCCGGCCGGTGCTTGAGGAACTCTCGGGCTTCTGTGAGTTGCGCGACCGCCTGCATGACGGCCCCCGCCGTTTAAGATTTAGTGTCGTCGGCTTCTGAGCCGGGCGCGCAGAATACCGGGCCCGGCGGGCGTCAGGCAAGCCCGCTGCATTGCACCAATTGTCGATAAGCCTAGGAAAAAAGGCCCGGGCGAACCCCTGTTTTGTCAAGATGCGACAGGACAGGGTGGCCTGTGCTTCAATGCCTCCCACCAAACGGGTCTGCCAACCGGCGAGCCGTTTAAAATTCTAAACAGTTATGACCTCACGCAAGCCAATCATCGCGGTGCCGTGCGATCGGCGGGTCGTTGGCGACTATTACTGGCACCTCGTGCGCGAGGAGTACCTGCGCGCCGCGGTCGATGCAGCCGAATGTGCCCCCGTGCTGATCCCTGCATTCGCGGGGCTGTACGACATCGACGATCTGCTCGAGCGTTTCGACGGGGTGATGCTGACGGGCAGCCTCAGCAATGTCGAGCCGCACCACTACGAGGGTCAGCCGAGCGAGCCCGGCACGATGCACGATCCTGCGCGCGACTCGATCACCTTGCCGCTGATCCCGGCGGCCATCGAGCAAGGCGTGCCGGTCTTTGGCATTTGTCGCGGTTTTCAGGAGATGAACGTGGCGCTCGGCGGCACGCTTCATCAGAAGATCCACGAGATTCCCGGGTACAACGACCACCGGGCGGACGAGTCGCGCGGCCCCCAGGGGAGATTCGATGAGGTGCACGACGTCGACATCGAGCGCGGCAGCTACCTGCATTCGCTCCTCGGGAAAGATCGCATCCGCGTGAACTCCCTGCATGGGCAGGGTGTGGACCGGCTCGCGCCTGGCGCCATCGTCGAGGCACGTGCGCCCGATGGCGTGATCGAGGCGTTCCGCATGCCCAAGGCACGTGATTTCGCGCTCGCCGTGCAGTGGCATCCCGAGTGGAAAGTCATGATGAATCCGACGTCGCAGGCCATGTTCAGGGCCTTTGGCGACGCCGCACGCAAGCGGGCCCGTGAACGGGCCGAGAGAAGGGTCCGATGACGAGCAAGATCCAGCAATTCTTCAAGGAGCGCGGCATCCAGGAGGTCGAGGCGACGATACCGGACATGGCCGGCATCGCGCGCGGCAAGGTCATGCCCGCGGAGAAGTTCGCCGAAGAGGAAGGCATGCGCCTTCCCGAGGCGATCTTCCTGCAGACGGTTACCGGCGATTATCCGGACGACGACAGCGCCATCAGCCCCTCGGAAATCGACATCGTTCTGAAGGCGGACCCGAACGCGATCAGCGTCGTTCCCTGGGCCGCGGAGCCGACGGCTCAGGTGATCCACGACTGTTTCTACGCCGACGGCCGCCCCGTCACGATGGCGCCGCGCTATGTGCTGCGCCACGTGCTGGAGCTGTACGCACAGCAGGGCTGGGAGCCGGTGGTGGCCCCCGAGCTCGAGTTCTTTCTGATCGAGCCGAACACCGATTCCGATTACCCGTTGAAGCCGCCGATCGGTCGATCGGGGCGCCCCGAGATCGGTCGGCAGTCCTACAGCATTGCCGCCGTCAACGAGTTCGATCCGGTGTTTGACGACATGTACGCCTTCTGCGAAGCGCAGGAGCTCGCGATCGACACGCTCATCCACGAGGCCGGTGCCGCGCAGATGGAGATCAACCTGCTGCACGGCAATCCGCTCACGCTCGCGGACCAGGCCTTTCTCTTCAAGCGCACGGCCCGCGAGGTCGCACTGCGCCACAAGATGTACGCGACCTTCATGGCGAAGCCGCACGCGCGCGAGCCGGGCAGCGCCATGCACCTGCACCAGAGCATTATCGACCTGAAGAGCGGCCAGAACGTCTTCTCGAACCCCGATGGCTCGCCGACGCAGCTCTTCTTCTCGCACATTGCGGGATTGCAGAAGTACCTGCCGGCCGCGATGTCGCTGTTCGCGCCGAACGTCAACTCCTACCGCCGCATCACGCCACGCAATTCGGCGCCGATCAACGTGCAGTGGGGCTACGACAACCGCACGGCCGGACTGCGGGTGCCGATGTCATCGCCTGCTGGACGTCGCGTCGAGAACCGGGTGCCGGGTGCGGATGCTAATCCTTATCTTGCAATCGCGGCGTCGCTCGCCTGCGGCTATCTCGGCATGATGGAGGGCTTGAAGCCCACCGACCCGGTTTCCGGCAGCGCGTACAACCTGCCATTCTCGCTGCCGCGCACGCTCGCAGAAGCTCTGCGGCTCATACGCGAGTGCAAGCCGCTCGTTGAGGTGTTCGGCGAACGCTTCGTGCGCGCGTACAGTGCGGTCAAGGACAACGAATACGAAACCTTCCTGCAGGTGATCAGCTCCTGGGAGCGCGAGCACCTGCTGCTGAACGTATAACGAGCCCTCACCCGCCCTGCGGGCACCCTCTCCCGCGGGGCGGGAGAGGGGACAAAGCAGGCGGGCACCCTCTCCCGCTTGCGGGAGAGGGACGGGGTGAGGGTCTTGGGGATGGTGATGAGCACAACAACAACCGCAGCCCGTTCGACCGCCGACTGGCAGCGCCTCGATACGGCGCACTACCTGCATCCGTTCACGGATTTTCGCGAACTCGGCGCCAAGGGCGCGCGCATCGTCACGCGGGCGGAGGGCGTCTACCTCTGGGACTCGGACGGCAACAAGACGCTCGATGCGATGTCGGGCCTCTGGTGCGTCAACGTCGGCTACGGCCGCAAGGAGCTTGCCGAAGCGGCTTACCGGCAGATGCTCGAGCTGCCCTTCTACAACAGCTTCTTCCAGTGCGCTCATCCGCCGGCCATCGAGCTGGCGCGCGTCCTCGCCGAGGTCACGCCACCCGGGTTTGGTCACGTGTTCTTCACGGGATCGGGCTCGGAGTCGAACGACACCATCGTGCGCATGGTGCGCCATTACTGGGCGGCGCTTGGTCAGCCGGATCGCAAGATCATCATCAGCCGGGAGAACGCCTACCACGGCAGCACGGTCGCGGGCGCGAGCCTTGGCGGCATGAAGCCGATGCACGCACAGGGCGGATTGCCGATTCCGGACATCGTGCACATCGAGCAGCCTTACTGGTACCAGAACGGCGGGAGCTTGAGTCCCGACGAGTTCGGCCTCAAGGCCGCGGCGGCTCTCGAGCGCAAGATTCTCGAGCTGGGCGCGAACCGGGTCGCCGCTTTCATCGGCGAGCCGATCCAGGGCGCCGGCGGCGTGATCATTCCACCGCGAACCTACTGGCCGGAGGTCGATCGCATCTGCCGCCGGCACGGAATCCTTCTGATCTCCGACGAGGTGATCTGCGGTTTCGGCCGGACAGGCGAATGGTTCGGCTCGACGACTTTCGGTTTTAGGCCCGATTTGATGACGATTGCCAAGGGCTTGTCCTCGGGCTACCTGCCGATCGGCGGCGTGCTCGTGAGCGACGCCTTCGCCCAGGTTCTCATCGAAAAGGGCGGCGAGTTCCATCACGGCTTTACCTATTCCGGCCATCCGGCGGCTTGCGCAGTCGCTCTGGCCAACATCGAGATTCTGCGGCGCGAGAAGCTCGTCGAGCGAGCGCGCTCCGACATCGGACCCTACCTCGCGAAACGCTGGGTCGAGCTCGCGGATCACCCGCTGGTGGGTGAGGCGCGTATCAAGGGCATGATCGGCGCGCTGGAGCTCGTCAGGGACAAGGGAAAGCGCGAATTCTTTGCAGATCGCGGCAAGGTTGGCCTCATCTGCCGCGACATTTGTGTCGCGAATGGCCTCATCATGCGGGCGACACGCGACTCGATGTTGATCGCGCCGCCGCTCATCATCAGCACATCGGAAGTCGACGAATTGATTGACAAAGCCCGACGGAGCCTCGACATGACGCTGAGTGAGGTACGTCGGCAGGGGTGGATGTAAAGAGGTGCACGCCGGCCTCATTCCGGTAGGCCCCCGCGCCGTGGTACCTTTCGCATCGGCCGCCGGACGACAACGAGAATTGACGCCCAAACCCAACAAGAAGGCGGGGCTGACGTGACCGGTCAACTCCCAGGAGATTCATCATGATGCGCTTCATTCGCTTGAGCTTGCCATTGGCTGTCGTCCTGCTGGCCCTCGGGGCCTGCGGGAAGAAGGAGGAAGCGGCAACGACCGCAGCGGCGCCTCCGCCCAAGGAGGAAGAGAAGGTCCTGCACATCTACAACTGGTCCGACTACATCGCGCCGGACACGATCTCGAACTTCGAAAAGGAGACCGGCATCAAGGTCACCTACGACACGTTCGACAGCAACGAAGTGCTCGAGACGAAGCTCCTCGCAGGTCACACCGGCTATGACGTCGTGGTGCCCTCGGCCAACTTCCTCGAGCGGCAGATCAAGGCCGGCGTGTTCCTGAAGCTCGACAAGTCGAAGCTCCCGAACTTCAAGAACATGGATCCGGACATCATGGGACGGATCGCCAAGCACGATCCGGGCAACCAGTACGCAACCGACTGGCAGTGGGGCACGACGGGCGTCGGCTACAACGTGCAGAAGGTGAAGGCCGTGCTCGGCGATGTGAAGCCCGACAGCTGGTCGCTCATCCTCGACCCCGCGAACGCCAAGAAGCTGCAGAAGTGCGGCATCACGATGCTCGACGCGCCGTCCGAAGTGGTCGACTCCGTTCTCATCTACCTCGGCAAGGATCCGAACTCGGAGAGCACCGAGGACCTGAAGGCGGCTGAAGCGGTGCTGATGAAGGTTCGTCCCTACATCAAGTATTTCCATTCTTCTTCCTACATCGACGATCTCGCGAATGGCGAGATCTGCGTGTCACTCGGCTGGAGCGGCGACATCTTCATCGCCCAGGGCCGCGCCGAAGAGGCGAAGAAGGATTTCAAGCTCACGTACTACATCCCGAAGGAAGGCGCGATCATGTGGTTCGACACGCTCGCGATTCCGGCGGATGCGCCGCATCCGAACAACGCGCACAGGTTCCTCGACTACACGATGCGTCCGGAAGTGATCGCGGCCGTGACCAATACCGTGAGCTATGCGAACGGCAACGCCGCCGCGCTCGCGCTGGTGCACGACGACATCAAGAACAACCCGAACATCTATCCGACGCCGGATCTGATGAAGAAGCTGTATCCGCACCTGGCGGAATCGCAGGAATACAGCCGCCTCCTGAACCGCGCCTGGACGACGATCAAGACGGGTCAGTAACGGCAGGGACAGCACCACTCGCCGGGCCGCGCAATGCGTGGTCCGGCGAGCGGGCCGGACCTTAAGGCTGAGGCATATCCATGGCAGCGAATGCCAAGCAGGCGCAGGCGAAGCTCGCGCCGTGGCTGGACCCCAAGGCCGAACCCTATGTGTTCATCGACCGCGTCACCAAGAAATTCGGTGATTTCGTCGCGGTCAGCAACGTCACCCTGAAGGTCTTCAAGGGCGAGATCTTCTGCCTGCTGGGCGGCTCGGGCTGCGGCAAGACGACACTCCTCAGGATGCTCGCGGGATTCGAGACGCCAACCTCGGGCACGCTGTCGATCGACGGGCAGAATCTCGCCGACATTCCGCCGTACAACCGCCCCATCAACATGATGTTCCAGTCGTACGCGCTCTTTCCGCACATGACGGTGGAGGACAACGTCGCATTTGGCCTCAAGCAGGAAGGTATTTCGAAGGCCGAGATCCGCAAGCGCGTCGACGACATGCTCGCGATCGTGAAGATGACGCAGTTCGCGCGGCGCAAGCCGCACCAGCTTTCGGGCGGTCAGCGCCAGCGCGTCGCGCTCGCGCGCTCGCTCGTGAAGCGGCCGAAGCTGCTGCTCCTCGATGAGCCGCTCGGCGCGCTCGACCGCAAGCTGCGCGAGCAGACGCAGTTCGAGCTCGTGAACATCCAGGAACAGCTCGGCGTGACGTTCATCATCGTGACGCACGACCAGGAGGAGGCGATGACGCTCGCCTCGCGCATTGGCGTGATGAATCATGGCGAGATCGTGCAGGTCGGTACGCCCTTGGAAATCTACGAGTTTCCGACTTCGCGCTTCGTCGCGGACTTCATCGGCAGCGTCAACATGTTCGAGGGCCGGCTCATCGAGGATCGACCGGATCACGTGCGCATTCAGTCCGACGACCTCGGCGGCACGATCTACGTCGATCACGGCATCAGCGCGGCGCCGGGGGTGACGGTGTGGGCCGCGATCCGGCCGGAGAAGATCCGCATCGCGCGCGAGCGCCCGCAGGGGCAGGATAACTGCGTCGAGGGCACGATCAAGGAAGTCGCCTACATGGGCGACATGTCGATCTACCTCGTGCAGCTCGGCAGCGGACGCATCGTGCGCGTGACGCTGCCGAACATCGAGCGCGAATCGGAGAGCAAGTTCACCTGGGAAGAGCGCGTCTTCCTCCACTGGCATCCCGAAAGTCCGGTGGTGGTGACGCAATGACGGCGGCAGCGGCGGGGCCGCAGAATGGCTAGAAATTCCTCTCCCGCCGGCCCGCTCTTCGGCCGAATCGTCCTCTGGTGGCGCGTCCTGCGCCAGACACCGGCGTTTCGCATCACGTCCGTTTTTGCGCGGCGCCTCACCGGCAAGCCGCTCGTCATTTCGATCCCGTACCTGTGGCTGCTCCTCTTCTTCGTCATCCCGTTCATCATCGTCCTCAAGATCTCCTTTGCCGAAACCCGCATCGCGATGCCGCCGTACTCGCCGCTCTGGGAGTGGACGAGCAACACGATGCTTGAGGTCAGGCTCACGATCGGCAACTACGCGTTCCTTTTCCAGGACGCACTCTATTCGAACGCGTACCTGAGCTCGATGCGCATCGCGGGGATCTCGACCCTGCTCTGCCTCATCATCGGCTATCCGATGGCCTACGGCATGGCGCGGTCCAAGTCCTCGACCCGCAACATCCTGCTGCTCCTCGTGGTGCTGCCGTTCTGGACATCCTTCCTGCTGCGCGTGTATGCGTGGATCGGGCTCCTCAAGAACAACGGCGTGATCAACAACCTCCTCATGGCGATGGGGATCATCAAAGAGCCCATCGTGATGATGCAGACCGACTTCGCCGTGTATCTCGGTATCGTGTACTCGTATCTGCCGTTCATGATCCTGCCGCTCTACTCGACGCTCGAGAAGATGGATCTCACGCTCCTCGAGGCGGCGGCCGATCTCGGCTGCCGGCCGACGAAGGCGTTCCTCAAGATCACCCTGCCGCTGTCGACGCCGGGCATCGTGGCGGGCTGCATGCTGGTCTTCATTCCGGCTGTCGGTGAGTACGTCATCCCGGCGCTGCTCGGCGGACCCGACACGCTGATGATCGGCCGCGTGCTGTGGGACGAGTTCTTCGCCAATCGTGACTGGCCGGTCGCGAGCGCGGTTGCGATCGCCATGCTGCTGCTGCTCGTCGTGCCGATCATGATCTTCCAGTACACGCAGGGCAGGGAAATGAGGGCGCACAAATGATCGGCAAGCGCTCGCTCTTCATCCTGTGCGCGCTGGTGCTCGGTTTCGCATTCCTCTACATACCGATCATCTCGATGGTCGTTTTTTCCTTCAACGCGTCGAAGCTCGTCACCGTGTGGGACGCCTACAACTCGCCCACCCTCAAGTGGTACGTGTCGATGTTCGCGAACGAACAGCTGCTCGACGCCGCGAAGCTCTCGATCACGATCGCGGCGATGAATGCGACGGGCGCGGTGATACTCGGCACCGTGGCCGGGCTCGTGCTCGCGCGCTTCGGCCGTTTCGGCGGCCGCACGCTTCTTTCCGGGATTACGTCCGCGCCGCTCGTGATGCCCGAAGTGATCACGGGACTGTCGCTGCTGCTGCTCTTCGTCACGATGGAGTCGATTTTCGGCTGGCCCGCCGGCCGCGGCATCACGACCATCACGATCGCGCACATGACGTTCTCGATGGCCTACGTCACCGTCATCGTGCAGTCGCGCCTGTCGACCTTCGATGAGTCGCTCGAAGAGGCCGCCATGGATCTCGGCGCCCATCCGCGCAAGGTCTTCTTCGTGATCACGCTGCCGATCATCATGCCGGCGATCCTTTCCGGCTGGCTCCTGTCCTTCACGCTTTCCTGGGACGATCTTGTGATCTCGAGCTTCGTGTCGGGGCCGGGCTCGACTACGCTGCCGATGCTGATCTTCTCCAAGGTGAAACTCGGCGTGAACCCGGAAGTCAATGCACTCGCGACGGTCCTGGTCGCCATCGTTTCGGTCGGCGTCGTGTTCGCCGCCTGGTGGATGCGTCGGCAGGAGCGAATTCGCGAGCGCGATGTGCAGATGGCGATCGCCGCCAACCAGTAGCTCGCCGGCGGTGCCGCGTCGGCATTGACCCCGGCCGGGACACTTGAGATGTTCACGTCATGATTCTTCTCGGCATCGACACCGGCGGATCCTCGATCAAGGGCGCCCCGGTCGATATCGTGGCCGGGCGCCTGGCGGAGCCGATCGTCACCCTCGCGACGCCGCGGCCGGCGACGCCGGCGTCGGTCGTGAAGGTGGCGCAGGAGATCGTTGCGCATTTCTCCACGACCGGTCCCATCGGCTTCGGCCTGCCGAGCGTCATCCGCCAGGGCCGCGTCTGCACCGCAGCCAACATCGATCCTTCCTGGATCGGCGTCGATGGCGAGCAGCTCATCAGCAAGGCCGTCGGCCGGCCGTGCGTGCTCCTCAACGATGCCGATGCAGCCGGACTTGCGGAGATGCGGGTCGGAGCCGGGCGCGGCGTGGGCGGTACGGTGGTCGTCCTGACCTTCGGTACCGGTATCGGAAGCGCGATCTTCGTCGACGGCAAGCTCGTGCCGAACACGGAGTTCGGACATCTGGAAATGAGAGGTCAGGAAGCCGAGACGCTCGCTTCGGGTCGCGCCCGTGTGGTTCGCGGTCTCAGCTGGGCGCAGTGGGCCGAAGCCGTGAACGAGTACCTGCACCACATGCATCGCCTGCTCTGGCCGGGCACGTTCATCCTGTGCGGCGGCATCACGGAGAATTACCGTGAGTTCGGGCACTTGCTGTCGAGCCCGGCGCATATCGTGCCGGGCGACTTGAGGCTCGAGGCCGGCATCGTGGGTGCGGCGCTCGCAGCGGCGGAATCCGGAATGTGACCGAAGGATTCGCATCGAAGCTGCCGAACGTCGGCACCACGATCTTCACGGTGATGTCGAAGCTCGCCGCGGACACGGGCGCCATCAACCTGTCCCAGGGTTTTCCGGACTTCGATGGCCCGGTTCGCCTGCGCCAGCTCGTTACCGAACACCTCAATGCCGGCCACAACCAGTACGCTCCCATGCCGGGCGCCGCCGTACTGCGCGAGGAGGTCGCCCGCAAGAACGAGCGCCTGTACGGACGGCGCCTCGATCCCGAGAGCGAGATCACGATCACCGCGGGCGGCACCGAGGCCATCTTCTGCGCCGTGCAGACGGTCGTGCGCTCGGGCGACGAGGTGATCCTGCTCGACCCCGCCTATGATTCCTACGAACCTTCGGTCGTGCTCGCGGGTGGTCGCGCCGTTCGCGTGCCGCTCGCACGCCCCGACTTTCATGTCGACTGGCAGCGCGTCGCCGACGCGATCACTGCGCGGACGCGCCTCCTCATCGTCAATACGCCGCACAATCCGAGCGGTGCCGCGTGGTCGGTCGACGATCTCGTGCAATGCGCGGCGTTGGCGGAGCGGCACGGGCTCTATGTGCTCGCCGACGAGGTGTACGAGCACATTCTGTTCGACGGTCGCGGTCACATGAGCATGTTGCGCAACGAGGCGCTCGCGAGCCGCAGCTTCGTCGTCTCGTCATTCGGCAAGACCTATCACACGACCGGCTGGAAAGTCGGTTATTGCGCGGCGCCCGCCGCGCTGACGCGCGAATTTCGCAAGGTGCATCAGTTCGTGCAGTTCTCGGTGGTGACGCCGATACAGCACGCAATTGCGGATTACCTGCGCGAGTGCCCTGAGCACTATCTCGAGCTGCCGGCCTTCTATCAGCAGCGGCGAGATCGATTCGGCTCGCTCCTCGCGAATACGCGGCTGAAGTTCCGGCCGAGCGCGGGCACCTACTTCCAGCTTGCGGACTACTCGCACCTGAGCGAGCTCGCGGATGTAGAGTACACGCAGTGGATGACCCGCACGATCGGCGTCGCCGCGATTCCGGTTTCCGTCTTCTCGGCCGTCAACCCGCCAGGCGAGCGCCTGGTGCGGTTCTGCTTCGCCAAGGACGACGCGACGCTCGTCGCCGCCGCGGCGCGTCTTGCGCGGCTCTAGGAACCTACTGCGCGGCGCGGACCGGCGGCGGCTCCACGAATCGCTTGATACCGACCGCCTCGTAGACTTCGGCGGGGAAGTAGACCGTGCCCCCCTTCATGACGAGGCTGATCCGGCGGATGTCCGATATGTTGGCCGTCGGATCGCCGTCGATGAGAACGAGATCGGCGAGCTTGCCGCGCTCGACCGTGCCGCGATCCGCGAGCGTGCCGGTGTATTTCGCACCGTTCACCGTCGCAATCTTGAGCACCTCGGCGGGCGGGATGCCGGCCTTTACGTAGAGCTCGAGCTCCCGATGCAGGGTGAAGCCCGCGATCTCGTCGGTGCCCGCGACGAGTGGAATGCCCGCCTGATACAGGCGGTGGGAGAACTCGAGCATTTTGGCGTATGAAGCGCGCCACTTCGCGATGTTCTTCTTCGTGGCGTCCATCGAGTTGGTCCGCCACGCGCGCTGCAGCGACACGGGGACATGGTCGGAGACCATGCCAAATGCGGGATTCGGCTCGCCCTGCAGCTGCGTGAAGCTCGGCTCGAAGGTCGCGAGCGTCAGATCGAGCGACGTGCCGTGCTCCTTCAGAAGCCCGATCAGGTTTCTGACCGGCTCGGAATCGAGATCGAGCGCGTGCACGTTATCCGCGATGAGATA
>Ga0153915_10002717_pt1 | contig 16105 bp, 12 predicted proteins | sample Opewatmetagenome_2_FD_107003 | JGI IMG/M metagenome (GOLD analysis project Ga0153915, IMG submission 107003) | Freshwater wetland microbial communities from Ohio, USA - Open water 3 Core 3 Depth 3 metaG | ecosystem: Environmental > Aquatic > Freshwater > Wetlands | place: USA: Ohio, Lake Erie...
AAGCTGGACAGGATAAGAAGGAGATTGGCGTGGCATAAAGTGCCTCGCAATGACGAAGGAAAAAGTTGCCAGGAGGGGATTGCCGCGGTCAAGAGACCTCGCAATGACATGGACTACAGTGTCATCGCGAGGAGCGCAGCGACGTGGCGATCCCTTCCTCTCTATATATGATACTGGAGAGGCTCGAGCGAAGCAAACCAGAACTAAATTGGATAAGGAGGGGATTGCCGCGGTCAAGAGACCTCGCAATGACGAAGGAAATTGACACTCTCAAAAGCCTTCCTTTAGAATAAGGCTGAAACTCTAGAGCGCTCGGGAGGATACATCATGACCTTGAAAGATATCCGGCAAGCCCGGCAAAAAGCTAGTCAACTACTCCAAAAAGCCAAAATTGTCATTTCCCGGGAAGAAAAAGAAAACATGGAAATGACGGACTTCGGGCTGAATGACTTTGAGCGCCTCGGCTTATCGATCGTTGTCTATGAAAACAATGACCGCTATTGCGCCAAGGAACTGATGCTCGTTCCACGCCAGACCTGTCCTGAGCACAGGCATCCGAGAATGAGCGAAAAAAATATCGGAAAACAGGAGACATTCCGTTGCCGCTGGGGCGAAGTCTATCTTTATGTCATAGGCGATTCAACGGCCGCTCCGAAAGCCGTCATTCCCGAAGAGTACAAGAAATATTTCACCGCTTGGCACGAGATCATTTTAAGACCCGGCGACCAGTACACGCTGCCCCCCGACAACCTGCACTGGTTTCAAGCCGGCGACGAAGGCGCTGTGGTCAGCGAATTTTCCTCGACCAGCACGGACGAAAATGATATCTTTACAAACCCGAATATCCGGCGCGTCCCGAGCTGAGATTAACTCTCATAGCGAGGCACGCAGCGCCCTTCTCATCCTACTCCGCAATAGACATGAGATCGCCACGCTCCCTTCGGTCGCTCGCGATGACAATCTTTGCTTAAAAAGGCCGAACAATGTACTTTGTAATAACAAGTGGGCGTCAGGCTTGCTATATCGGCCGGTACCTCCTATCGCTGACGGAATAACGAAAAATCAATGATCAATCGAGACGTCGCTCGAAAAATTGCCGAAAGCCGCCGTTTCCTGACTCGGCTTTGGCATCTGGAGAACGAAGAACGCCCGGCTTTCCTCATCGGCTATACCGGACCTCGACTCAAAGGGGGTACCCCAGTCCGCTCCGCCCTCTTTTCGACCGAGGGCAAAGACACCGTCCGGGACAGGCTGCAGAATCCGGAAAAATTTCTCTCCGCACAGCTTGAAGAAATTCAAGGCCAGACGGCCTTCCGTGGCGATTTCGTCCCCGCCCTCTGCCCCACCCTCGGTGTTATCGCCATTCCTTCGGCGTTTGGCTGCGAAACCGTCTGGTGGGAAAATGATTTTCCTTCTGTGCGGCCTCTGATCGGCGATAGCCCGATGCGCGTGTACGATTTGTCCAAGCCCGAGTTGACCGCTGGAGTCCTGGGCAGGATTCTCGAATACACCCGTTTTTTTATCGAGCGGACGGGCGCGGAATACCCGGTCCGCTTGGGCGACGTCCAAGGTCCGCTGGACAATGCCGCCCTGATCTTCGGCCATACGAATTTCCTGGAAGCCGTCATCAGCAATCCCCGGGAAGTCCATCATCTTCTCCAATTGATCACGGATTTTATGATCGAATTCATCCGGGCGCAGCGGGACATCGTAAGAAGCGGCGCCGTGGAATTCGTGCCGAGCGGATTCCAGCCCTGGATCCCGGACGAATTCGGGATTTCCATCGCCAACGATGCCGGCGTTATGCTTTCGCCCGCGCTTCATGATGAATTCAGCGTTCCTTACATCAACCAGCTATCCCGCGCGTTCGGCGGAGTATATATCCATTCCTGCGGGAATTGGACCCATCTTATCCCGAGCTTGAAAAAAGTCCGCAACTTGAGAGGACTCGAATTCGGCGCCAGCGAAACACCCTTTGGACCCGTCTTCGAACACTTCGGCGGCAGGGCGGTCCTGGCCTGCCGGGTCGGGCTTCACCGCGATATCAAGTTCAACGGCATGGCCGATTTTGTCTCAAGAATTAAAAGGACATCCACGACCTATCGCGGTGTTTTCATCCATGTGGATATTACAAACGGGCTGGTCGACGAAAGCTGGCCCGAAACCGACTTAGAAGAAATATACGGACACTTCGTTTGAGGATGAATCCTCTACGGCCGCTTCGGGGCCTCGCTATGACACAACTTAAAACCTTGGGGACAGGTACCTAATTGATTACGTACCCGTCGCCAAATCTTTCCCCAAATCCTTTAAAATGCCCCGAATTAATCCTGTCCGCCGTTTTCTCCCCGCACCTACTCCAGGTGGAAGGTGAGGATTTTCCACGGCTCAGCGACGATCGCCAACCGGCCGTTCCGCAACTCGGCGTCGGCCTGCCGGTTGCCCAGCAGGTCGGTTCTGACGGCACGCCTTACGGGGAGACGAATCGTAACGCTCCCGTCCGTGCGTCGGCCTTCGGTCTCCACGACGCGCAGCTCGTAACCGCCCTCCTGCTTCCTCCGGAATGCCGAGAGCTCAATTGCAGGGGGCGAAACGCTCAAAAAGCTTTCGGACTGCGGGAGATCACCTCGCCTTGGTTCTTGCAGCACACAAGCCAGAGGCCGGGCAAAGGCCGCCGCCGCGCGCAGGCGGTCGGCGTTGTCGAACTTCCCTCCATGCGGCAGCAGGCCGTGACGATATTCGGCATAGATGGGCCAGCCGAATTCCTTCGTGAAATACGACTCCCATTCGCGCATCACTAGGTTCAAGACTCTGCCCGAAGCCTCTCGCTGGAAGTATTGCGTACCCGCGTGCAATATGAGGACCCCCCGGTCTTGTCCGAGCAGGTCAACGAACGTCAATGCGTGGAAGGCCGGATTTTTCGTCTCCTCCACGCCGAAGGGGAAATCGCGCAGCACGCGCGTGACAGGAAAGCCCGGAACAAAGGAAAACCAATAACCCTCTTTGATGTCCGGCGGTGAGACGTCGGAACGAGGCGGCACAAGCGCCAGAACGCGGCTCGTCACCTCGACATAGGGCATTCCGGCGGCTAGAGTCACCCGGGTCTCGAACTTGAGATAGCGCCATGCATGCTGGGCGCGGAGTGTGCACCAGAGTGGGCCCTGAGCGATCCAGTCGATATGAGCTTTGGATTGTCCGCTGTCGTAGGCGGCCGGGGGTTCGGGCCGTGTCGACACGTTCGGGCTAGGCCGACCCGTGAAGTGGGGGAAGGCCCCGTGCGCAGAGTTGAGCATTTCTTCGCCCGATGGCTTGGTGATGAGGCTTGAAACGCCACCGGTCGTCGGGTCCAGGCGAACACGCACAAACTCGTTTTCCATGGTCAGTTGCGACTCACTCACCTGGAGATCGGTCCCCATCGGAGGAGCGGCCTCGGACGAGAACTGCAGGTAATACGTGTCATATCCGACCGGGGGCACCTCCCGAGCGAGGAAGGCCACCTCGGCCACGACGAGGTTGCCCTCGCCATCCTTGGTGCTCTTGACCACCTGAGATGGAACGGGACGACCGGTCCGATCCCTGACCACCACATTACGGCTCTGCGGGGGCGCCGGGTGGATTCGCCGAACCGCCACGAGATCCGTTTGCGGCCAAGCATGCGGATTGAATACCAAGGCCGCGTGCTCGCCGCGCCGGTTAGCGCCGGTGTTTGCGCGGCCGGCCAGGTAGCCCAAGGCCGCATCCAGGACTGCCTCGCCCTGCTTCTGGGCGGCATCCAGGTGGTTGTATCCGATCGCGCCCCAAGTGAAATTGTGGCGGTCTTCGATCCGGTCGAATGGGGCCATCCGGTCGCCCTGCCAACGGGAATATTCGCACAGTCCCACATCATGGCTCTGGGAAGCCAGCAAGTCTCGCCAGGCCTTTCCCAGAATTCCTTGTCGCGAGGAGTATCCTAGCGCAGCCGCCACGCCGTCGAACACCTCGGCCGCCAAAAGCAAGCCATCAACCTTACGGTCAAGGATGCGAACCTGATCTCCTCCCAATCCCCAGGTGAGCGACTTGTTCCACCCGTCCATCGGCAAGTAAACGGTTTCTTTCATCTGCGAACCGTGCTTGTCGAGGTACTCCTTGATCGTGACGAATTCCACCTGTTCCAGCGCCCGGTACTTGGACGGCGCGGTGAGATAAGCGGGCTCTTCGGCCGATTCCCAGCCGAACTCTTCCCAGGCGAAGATCAATGGCTTTCCGAGCCCGGCGAGCTTCCGGAAGTCCGAGGATTCCGCAAGTTTCTTTAAATCGGGCGAATAGCCGAACAGCGCATTCTTAGGGACGCAGGGTATGACCGTCCCGTCGATCCCTTTCCACCGCATGGCATTGACATCCAGTCGCGGGCAACCGGCCCGGCCCCAGGTATCCAATTGGGCAAGGCTGGCGTACTGGAAGCCGGCCAACTTGGCGATCTGGGGAATCTGGGGATGGGTGAACTCTTCCTCTTCGAGAAACGTGGCCATCGAAAAGCCGAGCGCTTGCCGGATCACCTCCCGGCCTAAAACGATCTGTCGGATGTTCGACTCGCCGCTGACGGTGGTGCCCATCGGCTGGCCGTAGGTGCCGCCGATCAACTCAACCCGGCCCGACGCCAAGTATTTCTTTAGCCGGTTAGTCACGTCGGGGAACTTTTCCGCCATGAACTCATAGGCCCGCGCATCGAGGTTCAAGCAGGTCTTGACGTACGGCGGCCGGTCGGCCATTTCCATGGCGTCGGTCACGGAGAGAACGCAGGATTCGATTCCCAACTGCCAGCCTATCCCGATGTAGCTCCAGTGATTGCAGATGGTCAGACAAAGGCCGGCATTCGTCTCTCTCTGGGCTGGGTTTCGCGAAAACGCCGGCACCGCCAGAATGGCCCCGGCGCCGCCCGTAACACTTGCCTGTAAAAATTCTCTGCGGGTAATGGTCTTCTTCATTTCACCACCTCCCCATTGTCCTGGGTCCTATAAGAATGAAAAAAGAGGGACCTTTTTTTATCGCAATAAATCATAAAATCGGGAAGAAAATTCTTATGGTTTTTGACCACGGGTTGAGCCTATCTTTTGCCCGCGGCCAATGTCAAGAAAAAGATTTCGCCGTTCACAGCCACGTCCTGGTTCTTGACGTCGACCCGCAACCGGAATTATCATCTTTCCGTGATGGGCAGAATAGATGCCGAGATCCATAGAAGGCAAGGTCGTCCTGCTCAAAACCTAGAATAGGAATCCCTCAAAAATAAGGGGAGAGAGCCCGGAGGTGAGACTATGAAACGAGAAGATTTCCTCAAAAGTTCATGCGTTTGGGCCGCGGCGTTAATGGCCGGAGGGAAGAGCGCATTCGCCAGCACCCAGGATACGACAGCCGAGGCCAAGAAAGCAGAGGCGTTCCGGAAGTTCGTCCAGGGTTGGATCCCCGATATGATGAAGACTTTAGACAAGAACTTGTCCGAAGCAGACCGCCTTAAGTTTATGGAGGATAATGGCCGGTCCTGTGCGGCCCGAGGGGGGTCGGTCAATTGGGCTAAGGGATTCGGCGGCGACGTCGACAAGTTCCTGGCCGAGATGAAAAAGCATATCGGCGATAACAATGCCGTCCGTAACGGGAAAATGGTCCGCCTGACCTACGAAAAGTGCCTCTGCCCGCTCGTCGCCGGACTCCAGGGCCCGCTTTCGTCCACCTATTGCCTGTGCACCCAAGGCTGGACCAAGGCGGTTTACGAAGCCCTGACCGGGAAACCCGTCCAGGTCGCCCTTCTCGGCTCCATCAAGCGCGGCGATCCCAAGTGCCTCATAGAGGTCCGGCTCGCCTGAGCTGGTGGCCCCTTTCCGGTGATGAATTGAAATCACACATTGGTTTCTCGCGCCGCTCACTCTATCTCATAACTATCCTCCTCATTTTTTCAGGCTGCGGTCAAAGACAGCAAAAAGTAGAGAAGATCATAGAAGATGGAGTGGAAGTCATTGTCAATCATCTAGAGCCCTATCAGATTCAAGGACAGCCGCGCACACTCCATCTTGAAGAAGAATTCACGATTGACACGGAGAGAGATGATATTGTGCAGAAGGGACTGACCGACATCAGCGCCTTTGACATCGATTCCGAGGGGAATATTTACTTTTTCCAAATCCGAGAGAGCGACAAAACCTTGGCTTATAAGTTTGATAAAAACGGGAATTTCGTAGCTCCTTTCGGGAAGAAAGGCCAGGGTCCGGATGAGATTCAGTCCCCGATATACCTTAATATTACCGGACATGACGAAATTCCAATTCAGGATTACGGCAGGTTTAAGTTATTTGTGTTCGACACGGCCGGGTCGATCATTAAAGAAACTCACCTGATTTCAAAGAGTGCCGGGCAATCTGTTTTTTATCCTCTTGAAAACGGAAGCTACGCTAAATTCAGGGACTATACCGACCCGGTGACAAAGCACCGGTATGATGTCCTGGAGCTGCACAATTCAAGATTCGAAGAAATCAAGGAGCTCGATCGATGCGATTATGGTCCCGTCGTCCAGTTCACACAGCAGAAGAAAAAAGGGTCGCCTCGAGTTTTTATATTTGAAATCTCGGGTGGCAGGATCTATTTAGGGAATGAAAATAGAGGATACGAAATTCTTGTTTACGGTTTGGACGGAAAATTACTGAAAAAAATCAGGAAAGAATATCATCCCGCGGACGCTCCCGACGAATTCAAGGAAAATTTAATGATCAATATGGGACGCTTCAAGGACCAAGTCATCGTCCCTGAGAAAATGCCGCCTTTCCATTATTTCTTCTTGGATGATGAAGGACGTCTTTATGTCAAGACCTATGAAAAAGGCAATAATGAGAATGAATATATTCATGATATTTTTAATTCCGAGGGCGTTTTTATCAAAAGAATGAGTCTGCCCGGCTTTGGCAGTTGGATGTATCCGGGGAGGGAATTGGATCGAGCTAAAGCCAAAAACCAGCGCCTCTATTGCATCCGGGAGAAAGAGAGCGGATATAAAGAGCTGGCCGTTTACAAGATGAATTGGGAATAGAAAAACATGTATTCAAAGAGATGGGAGAATCCGTCTGAGGTGTTGACGTGTCCTCAGGAATTCGACAAAACGACCTTAAACCGGCAGTCTTTTCCTCCTCTTTTCACGGACTCTAGAATCTCGACGGATTTCACTTTTCTTCCGGTGGCCCGCTCGATGCTCTCCGCCACGTAGCCGGCGGAGCAGTTGCAATAGGTCGGGGACAGCCCGGGCATATCGTTTTCGACGAGGGGACACATGCAATAGCCTTCCTTAAGACTGAGGCCCTGGGGATTCTGCTTGCCGGCCCAACCGTAGTAGATGGTCGTCGATTCGCTTCCCCTCTCCACCCGGAACCCGCCTTTTTCTAAAGCTTGAAGCGTCCCCTCGTAGGTTTCCGGCGACGGCTTCTTTTCACTGGCGACGCCAAAGGCATTGAGGTAACAGGAACGGCCGCAGGCGTTCATCAGCTTGATCTTGGTTTCCTCATCCAGAAGAGCATCCATGTTGTCCATGAGGTACTTTATCCACGATTCCGCCTTCTCGATCCTGGCCCAATCAGGACTCCTCGATCCCTCCCTCATCCTTCTGTGCAGGTCATAGCTCAATCCTGGGACGGCTCCGGTTTGGCCTTGAGAAAGAGGGGCCTTCCCCTCGGCTTTTAGTCCGAGCCCGATTCCCCACGCGGCCGCACAGCCGCAGACACCGGTCTTGAACGCTTCTTTTAAGAATTGTTTTCTGTCCATTTCTCGACGATCCTTTTCTTGCTGAGTCATTTAATTCTCTTCGCCCGGATTGATCGCTCGGGACCGAGCTCTAGGGCCGTGACTCTGCCCGAAGAATCCCGGACGAAGTGGAACTCGTAGTTCAAGAATCGGATGGAGTAATCCAATTCGGACTCCGGCATGATCTCCACAGCCTGCCCCCATCCAGTTCTTTCCATCATCAGGTGATTCTGCTGCCTCGTCACGGTATACGAAATGCCGGGATTCGTCGGGTGCTGGTAGACGCCTACGCAGGCCTCGATAGCCTCGTTGCCGACCTTGATGTAGCGGCGGGGCTTCAAAAGCGGAGAAACCTTCATTGGGAGGGCGCATGAGGGCCGGCCGAATACCGAATCCTCCGCGGGAGTATCCTGGACAATCTCTGCGAATTCCATTTTCAATCGCAGGGAAAAGCCTCCGGGGTCGTCTCCGATATAAACTCGATGCGGCCGCTTCACTTTTCCGATGGGCCGATAATCCTCGAAAGCGAGGTCGCCGGCCTTTGCCAGCAGCCCCGATTCATTGTCGAAGGCCAATTCCGCGCTCCTTCCATCGCGGGATTTGGCCTGGATCAAGACCATTTCCCGGCCGTCTCTTTTTTCTGTTCCTTTGAGCTGCATCTCCGGGAAAAACTCTCGAAGCCGGAGCGGCGCTTGAACGTCCAGCAGCATTTCTAATTCCAGCCGTGTGGCCCCGGTCAATGAATCGACGCCCTTCGTATCTTGGATCCAGGCCGCCGTTCCGTCGCAGCCGTAGCTCACCTGGTCTCCGTATGCGAAAACCTGGCTGTAAAACCATTTCCCGGGCGCCTTGGATATCGCAATAAACGGCACCCGGCCGCTCTGGCCGCGGACCAGGGTTCCTGTGCGCTTTTCGACTTTAACCTCCGCCAGGGCCTGGCCGCCGCAGGCCGTGATGTAGCGCTCGATCACCCCCGCGACGGAGATGGTTTCGCGGTTGGCAATCGAGCCATCTCCGCCGCTGACAACTGAGCGCGGACCGCCCGCCACCAGACCGACCGTCACAGCCAAAAGGACGCCAAGACTGCCGCCGAATTGTTTCATAGCACTTATCATTGGACTCCTCACGATCGCCTCCTCGACTCTGCCAGTCCTGCGACACTCAGCGCTACTCCAATTCCAGCAATCACGCCGACCGTGAAACCCAACAGGAAAGTCCAAGGACGCCCCAGTTCGCTCAGGCCCAGCGTAGGTCCCAATACAAAGCCCAAGGCGCCGAAAATCGACAAGCACGCTCCAACGCTCAGTTTCCGATTCTTCACGGCGATTTTTCTCCTTTCTGCTCAGAGTCCATCATAAAAATTGTCAGATACTCCTCTGCCGCGATTAGCGTACGGTGTCGTCATAATAGAGTAAATCCGCTTTCGACGAGCGGTCGAAGGAATCGCCGAAGAGGAAAAGGAGTTTGTTTGTTGGACGGCGGACGCGCTTCTCCGCTTTCTCTTGGCGCCGGGCTACGATCGCCTCCTCAATGAGCCAGCCACTGGCCCGTCGCCCAGCGATACTCTTCGATAACGGGATAGAGGATTTCCAATGAGAGGACGTCCCCTAGAGCGCCGTTGGACATGATGACGACGCCCTTGCCCGATGCCGGCACTCCTTCTAGCCAACACGTTGCGCCGGGATCATTCCCTCCGGGATGGAGAATGGAGAAATCTTTTCCTTCTCCCCGCAGGATAACCCCCACGCCTTCTCCAAGAGCGAAGCCCATGATATTGATGTCCAACTCCCGATGGAACATTTGTTTCGCCATAGCTTGCGAAATGATCCGGCCGGACCGGCCCTGGTAAGCTCGCATCAATTCAATCGTTAAAAGCGCCAGGTCAGAGGGGGTCGTCATCAATCCACCGTGAGCGACGGCCGCCGGGGTCATGCCGGGTTTATGCGCTTTCCCTTCTGCGTCATGCGGGACGGCTTCCTTTTTTTGATCTTCCGCATTCAAGGGATAAACCAAGGTGCTGGATTTCATGCCGAGGGGGTCGAATACGGTTTCGCGGGCGACCTCTGTAAATGGCTTGCCCAGGACATCTTCCACGATCTGCTGGATTACGACATAACCCATATTCGAATACTGCCATTTGGACCCGGGGACGTACTCCACAATGGCGGGCCGATTCTGGGCCGGAAATTCTCCCTTCAGTATCTGAAGAAGGGTGGGCTCGCAGCCTTCCGCCTCGGAAAAACCGCCGTCGGGCCGATTGATTCCGGATTGATGCGTCAGGAGCCGACGCAGAGTGATTTTTTGTTCACGCGTGAACTCACTGTCAGGTATTTTCCAGGATTTCAGGTACGAGTTGACGTCCTTATCCAGGTCGAGTTGTCCTTGCTCCGCAAAGTGGAGAACGATCGCGCCCGTGAGCAGCTTTGTCGTTGAAGCGGCTTCGAACAGGCTGGCGGTGGTCACGGGCGTTCCACTTTCGATGTTCAATATTCCGCAAGCTTTCGTCCATTCGATTTTGTCATTATCGATGACGGCGATGCTCACACCGGGCACTTTATAACGCGCCATCCTCTCGGAAAGCGTCATTCTCTTCGCTGGGTCAACATATTTCATGGTGTCGAGATCCAGCTCCACCAGCCCGTTTTCGACTTTGTCAATTCTCCGGACAATTTCTTGCTTAAATGGTTTATCCCCCCGGCAGGCCACAGATAGGATGGATAAGAAAACGCAGAACAGCGCCATTGTCAGGAAAAGGGTTTTTCTCTTCTTGCCGTTAAACAGCATGTTAAAACCTCTCCGATTATTTATTGGTTCATACGCATAGCGAGATACGAAATGAAACATCGTCATGTTTTAATGAATTCCTATGCCAGCATCGCTGATTATGCTTCACTTTAAAAGCAACTTCAGGATATTTAGGTGATGGACCGTTTAAAATTTGATCATCAATACCTTTAACCGTCCTGCCTTGTCTCGTTGATAGATCAATTGGTTTCCGTGCATATCTTAAGTTTCTGGCGGTTATAAGAAAAAGTATAACGGTGTAAAAATATACAGGCAGCATTTGCCAGCGATAATCCTCAAACACAAAATGCATAACCAACAAAAATACCGATAAGCCCGGGAGAAGGTGAAACCAAGAGCTCCTTTTTTTTATGGATATAAACAACGAACATCCATAGCAGGCTAAAACGGTTATTATGAGTATTTCAAGGGTCTTCATTTAATTTTTTTTTCATAAAAATTTGAAATAGGTTCCCTCAATTTTTTGTTCCTGCTCATGCTTAAAGACGGAATAAAACATGAAAAAGTTCCGTCTTATAAATGACATCATTTCGTCTTATCTGGCGCCGTGGCCGCGACCCGGAAAAAATCGACAAAAGGCCAGAGGCATCTTTAAACGGACCGGGAGTCCTTTTTCTGTTCTCTGACTGATCGGTTCGTGTTTCTCAAAGCTCTGAGGATTTCCAAAGCCCGGACGTGACCGGGCGAAAGCCTGATGACTTCTTCATAATTCTTTATAGCGTTGGCCGGGTCGCCGAGTTGACGGTAGGCGTCGCCGAGCCCCTCATAGGGATTGACATGCTTGGGGAAAAATTGTTTGTAGACCTCATAGACATTTCGCGCCAACTCGAACCTTTGCCGCCGGAGAAGCAGTTGCCCCGTGTTCTGCATCATGTGTCCGGCCGGGAGGACTGCCTCGGCCGGTCCCCCTTTGATGGTCTTGAGGATCTCCATCAATTTGCCATACTCCTCCGCAACGGCCGCTTTCCGCATCTGCTGGCAGATCGTCAGCTGCTCGGGAAGACGATATTCGCTGATCTTCAGAGGATCATCGACCTGTGAGTTATAAACGGAAATGTAGCTTCTTGGACCCGTCTCCATGCTCGAGGCGAGGGCCCGCCTGCCCAGCCTCTCGTCGATTGTCCGGGCCATGAAGGCGCCGGCCACATAGAGAGCACGCTGCTGGACACCGACCTGGAATAGATTTTTGCGGAACTCATCCGCCGGCAGCCTGGCCGCGTCGGCCATAAGGAAATTTATCCGACGGATGGCCTCCGTCACGTCCGGGATGCTGCCCAGGTTGGCGTAATCATGGAAATGGTCGGCCGGATACTTTTTCGCGGCCAGAAATCCGGCATAGGTGGCCAGGCCTTCATTTTGCAGGCTGTATGCCAGGTCATATTCTTCGGCGCTGTTCAAGGGGATTTCCCTCATCAGGCATTCGCATCTGTAGTAGCCGACATGGAAGAGCTCGTGCACGATTGTATTGAAAATGTCGTTTTCCCGGTTTGATGGACTGGCGGAGGCGACGTTGAGCACGATGTTGAAATTCTTTTGAAAGGCCTGGGGCACGATGGCGGTGGTGAAGAACACGGTCGTAGACAGATCGCATCCGTCCTGCGGCAGAAGCGAAGCGAGCACGGGAAGCGCGAAGTCGAGGAATTGATCCTTGCTTTTTTCCAGAGCTTGGATTTGCTGCAGGATGGGGAGAGCTTCGCGTTCTCTGGCCGGGCGCCCGGCTAGGGTTTTGATCGCATCCACCCAACCCGGCGGCGGGACAGGATAGCCGACATCCTTATGCCAGCAGGCGGTCAACCAGTAAGCCTTGTCGTCACGCCAGAAGCCATCGACATCCGCCAGCACGGATTCCGGCTCCACGCAGAGCTTTTTCAGCGAAGAAAAATCGAATTCGATTTGAGGCCGGCGGCCCACGTCGTCCGTTTCAGCCCACACCGGCAGGCAGCACGCCGAAAAAAGAAGAATCATGACTCTCTTGAGCTTGCGATGGACTCTACGAAGCTTTTTGTTAGAAATCACATCAATCGCCAAGGCTAGACGAGAACCCGTCCGCCCGCGTCCACACTGAGTCTCACTCCAAGCCGGAAGCTTCTCATGCGCCTCCGACCTTGACACTCTTCGCGGAGAAAGTCGGACAGCCGGTGGCCTGGATCCAGGTCAGGTCGTCTCCCATTTTATCTACGGACCTAAGAAATTCAAATAGGTTTCCGGCGATGTTCACGCCGCGGATCGGAAAAGTGAGCTGGCCGTTCTCGATCTTAAATCCGGCTATCGGGATGGAGAAATCCCCCGTGACACTGTTGATTCCGGCGTGCAGCCCAAAGGCGACGGTGAGGTACAGACCCTCCTTGATCCCCTTCAGGACATCGGCGGCCGTCATGGTTCCGGCCTTCAGGTAGAGGTTCGTGCTCCCGATGCCGCCAGTTCCCTGGTAGCTTCCCCGCACCCGGTTGCCGGTGGATTTCGTCTTGCCTTTTTTTGCGTTATAACAATCGTACAGGTACGTCTTTAAAACTCCCTCCACGATCAAAGGCGTGGTTTGCCTGGGAACTCCCTCGGCATCCACAGGCTGCGTGGCCAATCCGCCCTCGAGTCGGCCGTCGTCGATCACGGTCATGACCTTTGAGGCCACGGCCTCGCCGATTTTTCCGGCGAACAAGGATTTCCCTTTCTGAACATCGTCCGCGCTCAACATGCCGACGATATATCCCAGCAGATCAACGCCGACATCGGGAGAGACGGCCACCGGCAGTTCGCAGGACCCTATCGATCGGGCGCCCAGCATCCTGACCGCGTCCTCGGCCGCCATTCGCCCCACCTTGACGGGATCAAAATCATCATACCGCGCGCTGGCCCGGACTTTGGAGCCGGATTGATGATCCTCCCCTTCGGCCGCGGAAAATTGGATTTCACCCGCGCACCCGGACGTCGGATACCAGCCTGAAAGGCCGTTCGAGTTGGCCAGATAGATAATGGCTGCTTGATCTGAATAAGCCGCCCACATTGAGCCTGTCACCTTGGGGCTGAAGCTCAGTCCCGCGGTCTCCAGGGTAATGGCTCTCTTGATTTTCTCCTGGACGGGAACCTCTGTGATTCTCGGATCGTAAGAAATGAGGTCCGCGTATTTTGACCAATCCCCTTCCAGAAAACCATTTTCTTTATCGTGTATCGTGTTGAAATCGTCGGGCGTATGGAAGGGAACCTTCCTCATCAAGTCTGAGACCAGGTCTTTGACCGAATCCTTCAAGAGCTCATTGTTGGACCCGAAGATCATCTTTTGATCTTTCAGAATCCGGATGCCTATCCCGGCCTCGCTCGAAGCGTTCAGGCTTTCCACGGCCCGGTTGCTAACGAAGACCTCTACATTTTCACTATCACTGATAAAAACTTCGGCCGCGTCGGCGCCGGCCTTTTTCGCTTGATCCACGGCATATTTAGCGAGATCTATGTATTCCTTTTTTTCTTTCATCGGATGCCTCCATCGATATCCCCCCAGGCTTCGCCGGGGCCGCCGACGAGAATCCCCCGGACCCGGATCGTCGGCATTCCCATTCCCGTGGCCACGGTTTGTCCCTTGCCGCACTGTCCGGCTCCCGGGAAAATAAACAAGTCATTCCCTACCATATCGATGGTCTGGAGAGCTTTGATGCCCATGCCGGACAAAATGGCGCCTTTGATGGGAGCTGTAATCTTTCCCTTCTCGATCAAGTAGGCTTCGTCCACCCCCATCATGAAATTGCCGGTGATGACGTCCACCTCGCCGCCTCCTCCGACCTGGGCGACGTAGATCCCTCGCTTGGTGTTGGCGATGATATCCTGAGGAGACACGTTGCCGGCATCGATGAAGGTGTTTCTCATCCTGGGAATCGGCGGATAGCGGAAGGATTGTCTTCGCCCGCTGCCCGTGGGCTTGAGCCCGAGCTTTTTGGCCCAGACCAGGTCGGACAAGTAGTTCTCCTGAATCCCGTCCCTGATCAGCACGGTCCTCTGGGCGGGCGTTCCTTCATCGTCAAATGTATACGAGCCCAGCATCTCGGGAATGGTCCCATCGTCGATCAAAGTGACTCCCTTGGCCGCGGTCTGTTTGCCGAGCTGGTTTTTGTAATTGGATCCCTTGTAGACGGCATCGGCTTCCATGCCGTGGCCGCAGGACTCATGGAAGAGGACACCGTTCGAACCGGGGCCTAAGACCACGGGAAATGTGCCCCTAGGAGAGTCGATGGCATCCAGCAGCGTTTTCGCCCTTTCCACCGATTTATCCACGACGACTTCGAGGGCATTTTTGCCCCTGAAAAAGTTCATCCCGGCATAGCCTCCCCGGGTATCCATTCCGAGTTGCAGGTTTCCGCTTTTATCCTTCATGAAGGTCAGGGCATAAAACAACGTGCCGCCGAGCGTCTTTTCGACGATCTGGCCGGAGGACGTGGCGATATTGATCGGACGGATTAACTCAACGAGGTATTGGGAAACCTGATTCACCCGGCCGTCGGCCGACCAGGCCCGGTCTGTCAGCCCTTTGATCATTTCGATCTTTTTCTCCGAGGCTACTTCATCCGGAGGCGGGACGATAGGGAAAGAACGATCAGCGGCCTGCTTGGTCAGGTTGACAACCATGGCCCCTCCGCGAGCCTGTCCTTGAGAGGCCGCGTCGGCGACATACCGGGCCGTTTTATAAATTTCCTTGGCTTCGAAACTGGCCGTGTAGGCATAGAACACCTTGCCGTCTTTGACTCCGCGAATGCCGACGCCCTTCCCTAGAGTCGTCTGCGTGTTGATCTTCCGGTCGTCACTCGACAGGACATTAGAGACGACCCGCTCGACGAAGACGTCGCCGAAGTCAGCGCCCTTGGCCATCAGCAACTCTACCGCCTTCCTGAGGACGTCCTCGGGAAGGAGAAACTCCTCCGCCCCGGCTTTGGACCGACAGCCGGTCTGCAGCCACAGAGTGTTGAGGAGCGCGGATGAAAATCCCAGCGCGGACAGGCCAGCCGCGCTCCGCCCGAGAAATTCCCGGCGAGTGATCTCCCGGTGTTTCTTTTCGTTCTTCATGTTCCCTCCATGGCTATCTTCATGCGGCACCATTTTTCCTCAGATTTCGAGGACGATAAAGGCAAAATCCATGAACGGTCCTTGGCATCGGCAAGAGGTTCTCCTCTGAGGCAAAAATCGGAATGAACCGAATGGATTCTCGGCCAAAATCCCTACCGATCGTTTTCGAATGCCCTATATCAACCGCCTCAGCCTGATCGTTCTTTCAAAACGCTCATCTAAACGGGACGTTTTTCAAGTCCTCTCTCCTCCTCTATTGTTTAAAGTTGCAAAGTGAACTGTGTTTATCACCCCTGCCGCTTGGGGTTTCATGATGTCCGCCCTGAGCATTTCTCGTCCGCTCATAGACGCCTCTGGCCCTTCGTCGATTTTTCCTTGTCCGCCGGCTTAAAACCTTTTGAAATGAAGGTGGCCAGGCCGTATAGAGAACGGGAAAGGAATAACCATGAAAGATCTCCCCGGCTTGATTCAGCCGGATGGAGAGGCGTGCGATTCAAGC
>Ga0153915_10002719_pt1 | contig 16104 bp, 11 predicted proteins | sample Opewatmetagenome_2_FD_107003 | JGI IMG/M metagenome (GOLD analysis project Ga0153915, IMG submission 107003) | Freshwater wetland microbial communities from Ohio, USA - Open water 3 Core 3 Depth 3 metaG | ecosystem: Environmental > Aquatic > Freshwater > Wetlands | place: USA: Ohio, Lake Erie...
CTGGTCTGGTTCGGTCTCGCATTAGCACAAGGCGGAAACCTCGCTGAGGCGCGCGCCCTGCTTCAGCGCCTCCACGCCATGGCGTCCCAAGCCTATGTCCCGCCGACCTGCTTCGCCTGGATTCATTTCGGGCTCGGCGAAATTGACGACGCCTTTGTGTGGATGGATCGCGCGGTGGAAGCGCGCGATCACATGATCATACCGATCAAAAGCTATCCGTTCCTGGATCCGCTTCGTGGCGACCCACGTTTTACTGCGCTCCTCCACAAGATGAACCTGGAAGCCTAGGCGGCCTAGTGGCGCGTTGGTTGGGGTGCCGCGCTGTACCGGAGGTGGATATGTGGAGAAAGACCCGCATTCTCCCGTTGTTGCTGGCCTTGATCGTGCTTACTGCCGGCCAGTTACCTGCCCAAGTTGATTATTCGGCCGCCACCCTGAAAGGAACAATTTTCGATCCACAAGAACTCGTGGTGGCGGGTGCGCACGTCACCATAACGAATCCCAGCACGGGTTGGAGCAAGGACGTGCGAACCGGCGGCGACGGCGTGTACCACGTCCTCTTGCTTCCGCCGGGCACCTACAAACTACGAGTGGAGGCAATGGGATTTGCCACTGCCATTGCCACCGTGACCCTATCGGTCGGCGAGATTGCGAACTATGACCTCCACCTGATACTCGGCATGACGAGCGAGACCGTCGAAGTTTCAGAAGATGTCCCGCAGGTCCAAGTGGAGCGGACACAGCAGGCCAACACGATTGGCCGGCGGCAGGTCGCTGAATTACGCAACCTCAGCCATCTCTTCACCGACTCCGTTTTCACCCTGCCGGGGGTCTCCAGCTCCGAAGCGCCGCGCTCACAGACGCCCGGTTTTACCGCCTTCCAGAGTACGGGCTTTTCCATCGGCGGCAGCAACGGCCGCCGTAACCTCGTTACCATTGACGGGGGAGAAAACGATTTCGGCTCGGGGCAGTTGCGGACCCCGCATGTGCCCGTGGACTCCGTGCAAGAGTTTCAGGTGAACCGGAGCTCGTTTGCGGCCGAGTTTGGATTTACTGCCGGTACCGCCGTGAATGTCGTTACCCGGGGCGGCAGTAACGATTGGCACGGCACCGCCCATGCCTGGTTCCGCGACGAACACACCGACGCCACCAACTACTTCGCGCCAAAGAGCGGCACCACAGCCTTCGAGCAGGACTTCGTGACCGGATTCACCTTCGGCGGCCCGGTAGTCAAAAACAAACTTTTCTTCTTTAGCGCTTACGAGTTTACGAAGAGCGACACGCCGCAGTTCCGTAGTTATGCCAACAGCGATGCCGCCAAGGGAATCCGCTCCAAAGCCGCGCAACAGAACTACGTAAACCAGCTCGCCGCTTCCGGCGATCCCCTGCTGCAAGCCACGGCCGCGCAATTGCAATTCCTGCTGGATCCCGCCAATTTCCCGAACACGGCGAAACTGCTGCTCCCCAACACGGGCGCCTTCAATGACTGGAAGAAGTATCACAACTGGGTCACGCGAGTTGACTACCAGCCGGCCACCGCCGACACCATTACGGCCCGCTTCTCTTTCAGGCGGGACGACTCCAGTTGCATGTACATGCTGGATCCGTCCAACGCACCTGACGACGCCATCCTGCAATACTGGCGGGATTACACCATTCTGGGCGCATGGAGCCATGTCTTCAGTCCGCAGGCGATCAATCAACTGCGCGTGCAGGTGGCGCCTTACGCCAAGGTTGATGCCCCGGTGGTTTCTCCCCACACCGCTTATGTGAGAATCCCCGGTCTGGGACAATTCGGAGGCGAGCATTACGAGCCGTTTACGGCGCGCGAGCGCCGCTTCCAGTTTGAAGACAGCCTCACTATGGTCAGGAGCAAGCACACCATCAAGTTCGGCGCTTCGTACCGGCCCTTCAGTTACGTGATACGAAACGAGCTGTTCTTCGGCGGCGACTTTCAGTTCGGGGACGGCACCATCCCCATCGTGGGCGGCCTGATCCCGCCGACCTCGCCTGCGTTTGCCCCCTTGGTGAATTTCAATCTCGCCCACGGATTGCCCGCCACCGGAACTCCGGCAACCAATTTGACCGCGCTCCAGGCCTTCGACGTGGGCATGCCGGTGGCCTACCGGCAGGGATTCGGCAACCCGCAAGTGTCGGGCTGGGAGCATTACTTGGGAGCCTACGCCCAAGATTCCTGGAAGGTCTCGCGCAGCCTGAGCATAGATTTCGGCGGCCGCTTAGATGTCAATGCCCCGGCTTCGCCGGCTCCGCTCAACCTCCACTTCTCGCCTCGCCTCGGGTTTGCCTGGAGCCCCGGCGATCAGAAGACGGTGATCCGTGGAGGCGGCGGCATCTTCGTTGCGCCCATGCCGTTCTTCTCCGGTTACGTTGTCAACGTGGCCGGCGATTCCGGCAAGTACATCAACCAGGTCGCTGCCGCGCTGAGTCCCACCGACCGGCGCGTACTGACACTGTGGGCGATGCTGACCGGCTGCAATCCCCAGCAGCCGTGGGTTTGTGCCAATGAACCTCCGTTCCCCCAGCTCCAGGCAGCGGATGTGATGGCGGCCGGTTTCCAGATCGGACCAGGCCAACCGGGCAGAGCTATCTCCACTCTGGCGCAGCCCTACAAGAACAACTACGCGGTTCAGGGGAGCCTGAGCATTGAGCGGCAACTCGGAAGCAACACGGGTTTCGAACTGGGCTACCAGATGTATCACGGCGTTCACTTGCAGATCCCGCTCGATACCAACGTGAAAGAGACGGGAGTCATTGATCCCTTCGCCGGTCCGTTCTACACCCGAATTGATCCGAACTTGGCGCGACGAGGAACTGCCGCACCTATAGGTACCTCGATTTACCATGGCATGCTGGCCTCCCTTAGCCGGCGCTTTGCCAGTGGGTTGCAGTTCCAGGTCAACTACACGTTCAGCAAGACAATGGATGACACTACCGACTTCAACAGCGAATTCGTGCCCTTCCGCTCCACGCGGATAGAACTGGAGCGGTCACTTTCGACCTTCAATATCAAGCACAATTTCGTGGCCCACGCCGTTTACGCGATTCCCTTCAAGTCCGGAGGCAGCCTGCTGTCGCGCCTCCTGGCGGACATGACAGTGTCGCCGGTGTTGTTCCTCAGGAGCGGCATTCCCTTCACGGTCAGGGTTCCCGGCCTGCAAAACGGCACCGTGGGTGCATCCCTATGGGCGCGGCCTTGGCACGCCGGACGCAACACCGGCATCGGCCCCAATTTTTACTCTCTCGACATGCGGGCCACCAAGTCGCTCTATATCAACCGGGAGGCGGGACGGAAACTTGACTTCATGGTGCAAGGCACCAACCTCCTCAATCACGCCAATTTCAGCGCGGTGAACGACTCTTTCCCTGCCAACCCCACCCCGTTTCAGGTGGGTGGCCAAACGGTGAACCTTCTGGACGGGCCCTATGATCTCCACGGCATCCCGGGCTTGGATGCTTCTCAGCCGTTGGCATTCAAGGCGGCGTTAGATCCGCGTCAGGTGCAGTTTGGGTTGAAGCTGGTCTTCTAGCAGTACTTCGCGGGTAGCGTCGAAACTCAGGAGTCGAGGTGCAATATGGTAACTGCTGCCCGGGTCCGCGTCGTTCGCCCCAGCCGCTTTCTCGCCATCTGTTATTACGGGGCGGTCGTAGGGCTGCTAATCGCGGCGTTGTTTCTCTGGCGTCCGCTTACGTTTCAAAGACTGTATGCCCGAGCACGGCTGGCAATAGCAGGCGCCCACCAGGGTATGGCCCAAGCGGGCTCATATCGGATTCACTATTACGTGGCAGGCTCGGGTAGGCCGATTGTGCTGTTGCACGGACTCGGAGGGGACGCGTTGTTCTGGGCCGACTATGTCCCCCATCTGGCGCAGCAGGGTCGCGTGTACGCCATTGACCTGCTTGGGTTCGGCAGCTCCGACCGGCCAGATGTCGATTACCGTGCCACTACACAAGCTCAAGTCGTGCACGACTTCCTCGACAGCCAAAACATTCAACAGGCTGACCTTCTCGGGATCTCCATGGGAGGTTTTGTCGCCCTCCATGTCGCTCGCCAGTGGCCCCATCGTGTACGCCGGCTGGTGGTAGCGGACTCGGCGGGAATCATCTTCGATCCAAACGCCCCGCAGCCTCCTTTCCCGCAGGATGAACAACGATTTCGGAGGTTTATGACTCCGAAACGGTCGTCTATGCCGCCCTTTGTCGTTCGCGATATGTTGCGACGGATGCGCGCTCAGCAGCGGATCATTGACCGCGTCCTGCAAAACAGGAGCAGCGGCAAGGACTACCTCGACGGCCAGCTTCAGGCAGTGAACATGCCAGTGCTGCTAGTGTGGGGTGAACACGATATGCTAACGCCGCTATCGTGGGGAACGGCACTGCACCAGCAGATTCCGCAGAGCGTACTGGTGGTTTTGCAGGGCTGTGGTCACATTGCCCTCTACGATTGCAGGCAGCAGGCTTTCCCCGAGATTCAAGGATTTCTGTCGAGCCCGAAACCCGAAACCGGCGGGGTCCGTACCGTTCCTCCTAGATAACGGGCAATCCCGAAGTTATATCAGTCTCGGTTCTGACAGACATCGGGGCGACGCAAGTGCACGCCCCAGTCTTCAGGATTCCAAGGAGACCCTCGACAGCCTCGAAAGACCGCTCGACGCATAGATGACGGGCCAACTGGTTACTCCGGGCGTTCAGCTCGCAGTAGGTCACGGTTCGGTAGGCGCAGCTCAGCTCCAGGAGTTGGAAGATCCGCAGCGATCGTCTCTGGAGTTCGTCGCCTGAGATGGTCATTGCTGGTCGGATCCGACAGCCTCGCTCCTCGCACCCCAAAAGGCTTGCCACGATTCCCGCCACTGTTCTTCCGTCATGTCGTCCTTCGCGGCCGGATTTAGGGCCAAGGCCATGCCAAGAATAAAGTCTTTGTAGGCTTGCAACGACCTGTCGGCCGGGCGAGCGGTGACAGCTGCTGCACAGGACGATGAGGTTCTCTTCGCAATCCGCCCCCAACTGGCTTCTCAGAATCATGTGATGAATCTGGAGTCGATCGCGCCGGCCGCAGTGCTGGCATTTCCAGCCATCCCGCTCCAGGATTTTCAGCCTCAACTGGCGGTAACGCTCGGGGTCGAGCCGAAGCCGCCTTCGTTTTCGCAAGTCGCCACTCATGCCGATCGCCGGATGTCGCGCAAGAATTGCTGCTGGTGCGAGGCTGGGAGGAACGCAAAGAACCGCCGCAGCGACGTCAACAGTACGTCGTGGTTGCCGTTCTCCAGATTCGATCCCGCCAGAAAATTGGCACAGATCATTAGTGCTTGCCAACGATTCTGGGCGGATGACGGGCGATGCACAGGTGATTCCAGGAGATCCTAGCGCGTCATTACTTCCTGTTTGCCGACGATTCAGTAAATGACTGCCTTTTGCTGGCTCAGAGTGAAAGCTGATGCTCTCCCGAGGCCGAGGTTACGGACAGATTCAATAGTACCGGGTATGCCAACTTAAACATTCGGCAGGAAGATGTTTTGCCGTCTACCCCACGTGATGCATGATAAGCAGCAGCCCGACTTACTCTTTCGAGTCTTCGTGCGAAACCACTGCAAAATGCCGACTTTTGCGGAAGGGCACATATACTATCCGGGCCGCCTGATCACGCCTTCAGGGCTATCATGTGGTCGCTAACTGCCAACAACTTCGTGATGGAAGAGGCTGCTCACCGAAAAAGAGGTCAGGAGGTACACATGGGTATAGTCGCGGATTCTTTCTTGGGTGATGAAGACAGCCCAGCTCTTCGAGGGCTTCTGTGGCACCGCTTCGCATCGTGGGCCGCTGTAGTGCTGATTGCGGTGACGGCGGCAGGGCCCGCGGCAGCCCAAGAGCTCAAGTGGAGTGACTGGAATTCGCTGAATGACGCCGCCGTGAGGTACGGCTCACGGGCGGACTATGAGCTCGCCATCACATTCGCGAAGATGGCGCTTAAGGCTGCGGAGTCTGGTCCGTCCTCACCCGTCGCCGGCCACCCCTCCAGAGATGAGCGCACCGTGATGTGCTTGCAGACTCTCGCTGGCCTGTATGAGCTCACGGGCCGCTATCCGGAGGCGGAGCCAGTTCTGAAGCGTGCTGTTGCCTTCGGAGAGAAAGCGAACGGAGCCGCAGCAGAGACGCTGCTTGGACAGACGCTGACCAGCCTGGCAGTCGTTTATGAACAGACCGGCCGCTACGCCGAGGCCGAGGTCGCCGCGAAGCGGGCCCAACAGCTCATGAAGAAAAGCGAGGTGCGCGCCGACAACGACGCGTACATGGTGCCCATCCTGAACATCTTCGCTTCACTCTCTATGCGCGACGGGCACTACGAGGAGGCCAAGCAGTTTCTGAAGCGCGCCAAGGATATCCTGGCCTTTGCCGGGGTCAAGAGTGTAACGCAGTCGCCGACTCTTTACCTGCTCGCGTTGTGCGATTTGCGCCAAGACCGTTATGAAGAGGCGCGGATCAACGCCGCGATGGCGATGCTCAATATGCGGGATGCTTATGGTCCCAAAAATCCCAGGTTAGCGAGGTACTATCTGCTGCTGGCTCTGATCTACCTCGCCGAGCACAAAGAGAATCGCGCCGAAGAGCTATTCGACCAGGACCTAGCCATCTTATCGGCGCAATTTGAGTCGTCGTTCGCCTACATGAGCGAACGAGACCGACTACGGCTGCTCGAGACCGTGCAGACGACCTTTCAGGCGTACTTCACTTTCTGTGTCAGCCGCTATAGTAAAACTCCGGAAGTGGCGGGTCGCATGTTTGACGCCCTACTCTGGGAGAAAGGAATGATTGCCCAGAGTGTCGGCGCCATGTGGGCCCAGATTGCAGCGTTGGGCGACGCAAACGAGCGTGATCTTGTAGCTAAGCTTGTGGAGCTGAAGGCGAGATACGCGCAACTCGCGGAGAATCCCGGACCGGATGCTGAGGCGTGGGTCAAGCAGATGGAGGGCATCCGCGGGCGAGCCAACGATATCGAAGAGCGACTCGTGCGCAATCAGTCCTCACACCGCCGCAGCCCGGCGACTGTCACTTGGCGCGACGTGCAGAAACGGCTTGGGGCCAGCGAAGCTGCCATCGAGTTTGCACGCTTTACTGAATACGATGGCAAGTCCCCCAGCAGCAAAGCCTATTACGTTGCGCTGGTGGTAGTACCGGGCAGCGCCAATCCGACGCTGGTGAACCTGGGTGCGGCTTCAAATCTGGAGGCCGCGGGTCTCGCGGCCTATCGCGAAGCAGTTGTGAAGCGCGGGATGACGGTGACCGCGGCCAAGATCCCTGGTGTCGAAAGCTATCGTGCATTGTGGCAACCACTGGGGCCTTACCTCAAGGGCGTACAGCGAGTGTACGCCTCCCCTGACGGGGTCCTCGATGAAATACCGCTGAGCATCCTGCCCGACGATTCCGGCAAGCTACTCGGTGAGAAGTACGACCTGCGCATCTTGATCAGCACGCGCGACGTGCTGGAACAAGGCGCGCCCTCCGGCCATGGCGGTGAGAACAGGGCCGTCCTGATCGGCAACCCGCAGTTTGATCTCACGCCGCAGGGCGAGCGCTCCGCCTTGGCGAAACTCGGCGCAGGATCGGAGTCGCGGGTATTCCCGACCTCGCTTTCGCCGCTGAACCGAATGCGGTCGCGCGATCAAGTCAGCGGGAAGCTCCCGCCACTCCCAGGCACTCAGGTGGAAATAGAAGCCATCAAAAGGGAGCTCGAGGAGGCGCACTGGCACGCCGAAGTCTTCCTCGGTCCGCTCGCCCTCAAAAGAGTTCTCATGCGGGTCCGCTCGCCGCGCCTCGTGCACATCGCGACGCATGGCTTTTTTCAGCCCGACCAGCAGGTGGACGCCATCGGCATGGACACCGCCCCGTTTCCGGCGCTGGAAGATCCAATGCTGCGCTCGGGGCTCTACCTCGCCGGTGCCGATCGAGCGCTTTCCCATCAACCTGTGCCCGAAGATCTTGAAGACGGCGTTCTGACCGCCTACGAAGCCTCAACACTCAACCTCCACGGGACCGAACTCGTGATCCTGAGCGCTTGCGAAACGGGCCTGGGAAAGATCCAAAATGGCGAGGGTGTTTTCGGGTTGCGCCGGGCCTTTCAACTGGCGGGAGCGCACTACATCGTCATGAGCCTGTGGTCGGTGCCTGATCGCGAAACGCAAGAGCTCATGGAGGATTTTCTGGGACGCTGGCTGCATGGTGAGGAAATTCACGCGGCCTTGCGGAATGCTCAGGAACATGAGCGTGCGCTGGTGCGCGCGCGCTACCATGTCGATGCCCCTTACTATTGGGGCGCCTTCATCCTGGTCGGCAATTAGTCAGCCCTTCAGCCGCGGCGGAGAGAAATGCGTAGCTGGTCCAGACGGAATTGCCCCGGAATCCTCTCCTGCACGAGCTTGACCAGCGTCGCCGCGTTGTTCCCGCAGCGGTCTGATGCAATACGGTTAGGTTCATCCAAAAAACCCGAGCAACGCCCCGGCTTCAAAACCGGGGCGTTGTCTCCAGGACAGCGTCGCCGCGACCCAGCCGTGCCGATTCCCGCATTGGCTTCCCCGGTGCGCCCTGAAATACCGGTACGCTCCAACGAGCCCGGCCGCCATTTGCTACGCCCCACGGCGTTAGCGTCTCCACACGAGATGCCCTCCATTCACCGGTCTAACTCTCCCACGTGCAGCACTTTGCAATTCCATACGCAAGTGCCGTTCACTTCTTCCGCTGCTTGTAGTCTTGCCACAATGCGACGGCCGTCGCGATGTCGCGCTGCTCGGAGACGGCCGATTCTCTAGGGGCGATGAAAAACCTTACGCCGATTCCAGGTGCTCGTTGTTGGGCGGAGCGGCGATGCCCAAGAAGACCAGAACGGCACGATTCAGCCGTACCATGTCCTCGTCAGCAAGGCGGCCGACACGCGCGCCGATCTTTGCCTTCGCAACGGTCGTGATCTTATCCACCATCAAGCGGCAGGCAGTGCGCAGGCCGTTGTCCCCGCTGGGTTCGATAGGCAGCCGAAACAGAGGAGCATCAGTTGGATCGGTAGTGAATGCGCACACCGTGACTGAATCCGTCATGTCGAAACGGTCGTCTTGAAGAATCACAACGGGACGGGGCTTTCCCGCGTAGTCCTTACCACCGGCAACAGTCCAAATCTCGCCGCGCTTCACATCCCGCCCCAGTCGGAGACAGCATCGATAAAGTCCTGATCCCTCTTGGCGCTAGGACTCCTGGCGACCGCGAGGGACTGCCGATGTGCCTCTGTCACAAAAGCCGGCGACCGCATGTCAGGCACCCAAATCTGGATAGGCCGCAAGCCCTGTTGGCGCAGCCGCTTGCGATGCGCTCTGACCTTATCCCGAGACGACTTGGACGGAGTTCGTGCTCGCAATTTTCACCTCCAACGACTGGTTACATGTAACCTATCACAACTTCCTGCCAAAAACGACATTACGCTCGGACGGGCGGCTGCGAGGTCGGGCGCCGTGTCACGATCGAGCTGGTGTAGGGGAAGGGAACTGGGCAAGGTGAAAGCCTCAATCATGTAGCTTGCCTCAGGCTGCATGGGGCAGGACAATCACGATTGTCAACAGCGCAAATGCCACAGCAGGCCGGCTGCGCCTAGCCCGCGTCGAGAGGGGTTCGACGCTTCGGTAGCAGGCGAGTCATGCAGCGGGTGTAGCCTCTCTGAGGAAGCTTGATTTCCAGGTTCTGCTGCGTGGGCGGCCAGGGGACTGGAATTGGCGAACGTTGTGAATGTGGTGAAGGTTCCGGGTGTGGACAAGGCAAGAAGCATTTGGGAACGATTTGCAGGACGTCCGCACAGTTGTTGTGCGTCGAGCGCGTACCTCTGTAGATGACCGGGTTCGCGGTCAGAGTCGATGACTTCAAATAGAACCGCGAGTCGTGAAGCTCGTACCGGCGGTCTCCCAGGGGGCCGCCGGTTTGGTATGCGGGCCTTAGGGCACAGTAGGGACGAATGTGAGCAACCGGTGGGTGGAGATTGGCGTGGCCCTATCGAGAGCAGTTTGGAGGAATCTCAAACGGATCAGAGTGCACCCGAGGGCTAGAAGTGCCAGGTGTATATCCGCTCTTTTCTCATACCGCAGGCGAAGATGACGGAACTGATTCATCCACGCGAACCCGACGCCTATGGCTGCGGGCGGCCCGATGTGCAGCCTCCACAAGATGCCCCTCAATCAGGCCGATGCGTTAACAGGATGTACCCGGCGCTTGATTTCGGATACCGTGCCCGAACGCTTGGATACTTCCAAATCGTAGAAGTTCTGCAGGTTGAGCCAGAATTCAGGGTTGGTATTGAAGTATCGAGCCAGTCGCAGGGCCGTGTCCGCCGTGACCCGGCGGCGCTCATGGACGATTTCACCGATGCGGGTAGCAGGCACGTGCAGTTCGAGCGCCAGTTTGTTGACGGACAGGCGCAGTGGCTTCATGAAATCCTCCCGGAGGATTTCTCCGGGGTGGACGGGAGGCAGCAGCGCCCCTTGTTTACTCATATCGGTTCTTACTCCTAGTGGTAGTCGACAATCTCCACATTGAACGCATGGCCATCACGCCACACAAAACAGATTCGCCATTGGTCGTTGATACGAATCGAGTGCTGTCCCCTTCGGTCGCCTCGCAGTGCTTCCAATTGATTCCCAGGCGGCGAAGCCAGCACGCGTAAAGCCGTGGCAGCGTGCAATTGGAGCAGCTTGCGCAGGGCCACCCGTTCGAAGGCACGGAAGCGCTTGCTGTGACTATAGTGAAAAAGCTCCTCGGTTTCCTTCGAGCGAAAGCTCTGGATCACACGTGGAGGATATAACGTGATACGTTGTACGTCAAGCGCGGTCCGGGGGCGAACGGAACGTGTGGGCAGGGTCCTCAGGCGTCAGTCATGCCGTCACGCCCGATGCGGTAGGCAAAGATACACTCGGCTTCCATGTGTTCGCTATCAGCTGTCGTTCTGGGATGCGCTGATCGTGGCTGCAGCAAAGATGCTTTCCTGTCGGTATCTGCTGACCGAGGATTTACAGGCTGATCTGGATCTCGACGGCGTCCTGGTGGTCAATCCGTTCGTATGCGATCCTGCCTCGCTTCCGCCGCGATGAGCTCTGTGTATTCCGGAAGAGCGGGCTCTTGTTTTTGGCAGCAACGGGTAGCGGGCAGGAAAGGAACGTCGAGCAAGCTTGCGACATCCTGCGCACCTGGCGGGCAAATCGCTGCTGGGTCGCTGAGATCGTCATTGTTGGTCGGATCCGACGGCCTCGCTCCCCGCACCCCAAAAGGCTTGCCACGATTCCCGCCACTGTTCTTCCGTCAATTCGTTGCAAGGATCCGTCGGCCTGGCGGCCATATGAGCGCCGGGGTTCTGGATGAATTGTCGGCTCCATGTGTCACGTGCCTTTCAAATGAAGCAAGCGATGACACCCGCCGCAGAGCACGATGAGATTTTCTTCGCCGTCCGCCCCCAACTGGCTTCTCCTCACTATGTGGTGGATCTGCAGTCGATCGCGCCGGCCGCAGTGCTGGCATTTCCAGCCGTCCCGCTCGAGGATTTTCAGCTTCAGCTGGCCGTTTGGCTCGCGGATCGGCGAAGGAGAAGGGACATGTTGCTCCGAACCACGACCCGCACCTTATCACGCGGTCGACTCCTGAACCCTGTCTGTCGATCATCGCCTCCGCCTTCGAGGCGGTTTGACGAACATGCGTGGGTCGTATGTCAGCTGCTCCGGTTCCCGGATGGCGATCCGCTTAAACTCTGGATGCTCGGGATTGAGGAGCCAGTTGTGCTCGTGTGGGACTATGGCGGAGGGCACGATGAGCAGACAGTGCTCTCCTTGCCTAGCGAATTCGTCACCAAAGACAGCTAGCTCCGGCGGAGCTGCGGGATCCCGCCAATTGGCTGGTAGCTGGCTTACTTCAAGCCGCTCCCGGCTGACGTCATCTGGAACTTCGGCAATGGCTAGGACCAAGTCGCTGGGTGGGTCGTCCTTATCGAGGTGCACGAAGTATTCCAGCAGGGCAAGGGACTGGTGCTCGGACGCATAGCTCAGGCGGACACCAGGACTGGACCAGCGCCCGCCGTATCGGTACGCGCCTTCGCCATCAAAGGGAGTGCGGGCGTACTTCTTACGCAGTACCCGATATACGAGGCTCAACTGATTCCGCCGTAAGCGACTCGGCCGAGGATGTTTTCCACTTGGCGGGCGCCCAATTCGGTATCGAGCGCCGTGACCGGGGCGATGCCACCCAGGGCGCGGTTGGGGCGCTTCAGCCATCGAATCGCCCGCTCGTGGTCGCCAAGGAATTCGTCGGCAAGGGCCACGATGCGTGCCAGGCGGTAGAGCCGGTCGGATTCATAGCGCGCCAGCCTTCCGGTGCGCCGGCGACGTTGCAGGCTACGGGGAGACAAGTCAAGCGCAGTGGCGAGTTCCTTTAGTGATAGCCCTGAGGCCCGCATCAGCTCCTCCACAACCGCAGGAGGAAACCCTTGCCGAATGGCCTCTCGCATGTCGTGCTCAGTTGTTAGGCTTCGCCCTAGCGTTTGCTTGCCGCCGAGCTCTTGAACTACGTTTTGAAGTTCGGTCGCCATTTGTCGCTAATGATAGCGACAAATGGCGCAGACTGTCAAGGCGTGAATTAGGCAGGGGGAACGCTGCTCCCCGAACAAGAAAAAGCAACCTTGTGAATCTGTGTGGGCACCAAAAATGGAAGGGCGGATATCGCTTGATCAAAGGCCGGCATCCAGCCAAAGCACTCGGAACGGCTTAGAAGGTTGCTCCGGATCACACGTATATCGTCCCGAGGACATGAATGCGCCCGGGTATGAACTGCATCAGCTAGAAGGGGATTTGTCGGGACACTTGTCGGTAAGAGTGACAACTGGCGACTGACCTTCGCGTTTGAAGGGGAAGACGCTATCGAGGTGGATTACCAGGATTATCACTAGGGGGAGATTGGGCCATGATTTTCAATCCGGTGCATCCGGGAGAAGTTCTGAAGGACTATCTGGGGGCGATGCGATTGCGGAAGCAGCCTCACGACTGGGTGTGACCCGGGCGCACCTGTCTCGAATCGTGAATGGACACGTGGGAATATCGGCCGCAATGTCCTTGCGGCTCTGCGCGGCGCTTGGCACCCGCCCGAATTCTGGCTAAGAATGCAGCTCCAATACGACCTTTGGCAGGCGAGGAAATCAAAAACGCCCAAAATTCGTCCGTTCCCTCACGTGGCGAAATCCAAAGAAATGGCGACCGCGTAGGTGCTCAGCTTCCGATTCGGGTAGGCCAATAGGCGTGAGTTGCTCTGTGGCAGTCGGAGCACAGAGTGATCAGATTGCCCTCGGAGTCATCGCCGGATTGGCTCCTCCGCTGGATGTGATGGATCTCGAGCCCCACCAACGAGCCGCAAGCCTGACATCTCCAGCCGTCCCGCTCCAGGATTGTCAGCTTCAGCCGGCGGTAACGCTCGGGGTCGAGCCGAAACCGAGGTCGTTTTCGCAAGTCGCCACTCATGCCGATCGCCGGATGTCGCGCAGGAACTGCTGCTGGTGCGCCGCGGAGAGGAAATGCAAAGGACCGCTGCAGAGACGGCAACAGTACGTCGGAGTTGCCGTTCTCCAGATTCGCTCCCGCCAGAAAATCGGCACAGATCATCTCCAGGCAGCCGCGGGACCTATCCGATCCGAGCATCCGGGCGACGGTCTCCAGCGCCGATCCGGTCAAATAGGAAGGAACCGAGTTACTTCCTGTTTGCCGACTAGCCGGAGATTGAACCGACCAGCAAACATTTTCGGTCGCCGTGCCGATTACGCGTTGAGGGGAGGTAGCAAGCGGTCGCGTTATTGCGCCCGATCACCTACAGACCGGTCGCCCGACGGCGCAAGCTGATCATGTCGTCCGCCGTCGCCGCAATGAGCGACGCGGTTGCGGCGCTGGTGGTCCTAATCTTCAACGGCTAGTCAGTCTGGTCAGTCTGGCACACTTCCTCGGTCACCGCGGAGAAGTGGTAACCCATAATCGCCAAGGTTACGGCAGCGCCGAAGGCGTGGGGGTATCGTGTGGCGGCATCCATGAGAAACTTCCAGTAACTGGCGCGTGCGTCGCCGAATATGCCTTGCTTCACGACGGAACGGCAGAAAGCGAGGTATTCCGAAAGCGGCCGGCGCACGCGATTTGTGGGGCGATAACGATCGAGAAACCGCCGGACCCGTTCGTAGTAGGCGTCCGGGGAGTAAATGCGCTTCAATATCGAACGATACCCGTCCAACAAACGTTGGGCAGACATTGTCGGAATGAAACTCAGATTGCAGTCGATGTTGTTTCCATTGGCGTCGCCAACAAGGCGTCCTTCCTGCCCCAGCCGCCGGTACAACTGGGTGCCTGGAAGTGCCTGGAGCAGGCCAACCATAGCGATCGGGATGGCACTCTCCTGGATGAACTCGACCTGCCTGTCGAACACATCTTCCGGATCGCTATCGAAGCCCACGATGAATCCAGCCATCACCTCGATACCGTGCTGCTGGATGCAGCGCACGCTGTCGAGCAAACTGCGGCGTGTGTTCTGTAGCTTTTGAGCTTCTCTCAGGCTGGCCTCCACCGGAGTCTCAATACCCAGGAATACCCGGATGAAGCCAGCATCCTTCATCATCGCCAGAAGCTCAGGGTCGTCTGCCAGGTTCACGGACGCCTCAGTAAAGAACGTAAATGGACGGCGATGGCGATCGTTCCATTCGGCCAGTGCGGGCAGTAACTGCTTGACGTTCTTCTTGTTTCCGATGAAGTTGTCGTCCACAAGAAACACGGACCCTCTCCACTTGCGGCGATGCAGTTGCTCCAGTTCAGCAATGACCTGAGCCACGGACTTCGTTCTGGGCTTGCGCCCGTAGATCTCAATGACGTCGCAGAACTCGCAGTTGAACGGGCATCCACGTGAGAATTGGATGGCCATCGAGCTATAGTGCCGAAGGTTGATCAAACTCAGGTCGGGCAATGGGCTGCGGTCCAGAGTCGGCATCTCCATAGCCCTGTACTGCGGCTTTGCCGAGCGCCGTTCGAGGCCTTCGGCAAGTGGCGCGATCAGTTCCTCGGCCTCCCCAATCACGACATGATCGGCATAGCAATTCAGCTCCCCGAAACCGCTGGCAATCGGCCCACCCACGACCGTACATACTCCGCTGGCATGGCACCTAGCCAATATGACAAGTAGATTTTCCTTCTGCACCAGCATGCCGCTGACCAGCGCCACGTCAGCCCACGCCAGGTCGGAATCTGTCAAAGCGCGCACGTTAGTGTCGACGAGGCGCTTTGCCCAGTGGGCAGGGAGCAGGGCAGCAATCGTGAGCAGCCCCAAAGGTGGATACGCGGAACGCTTGCCCTGAAACGGCAGGGCATGCCTGAAGCTCCAGTACGTGTCAGGCCATTCCGGATATACGAGAAGAGCATTCATGTTTGTGTGCGAATCACTCCCCGATGCAAGCCTCACACACCGCGGTGAGGCAGGACGTAGCGCATGACCGCGACGTAATGGCAGGCGCTGCCAGCGAGCACGAACAGGTGCCACAACGCATGGTTGAACCGCAAACGCGGCGAGCCGAAGAAGGCGACGCCCAGCGTATAGGCCAGTCCTCCGGCCAGCAGCCACGCAAGGCCGCCGAGCGGAACGGAGCGGAAGAGTGGCCGTGCCGCGATCACCACCAACCATCCCATCGCGATGTAGACGAACGTCGAAACCACCGGGTATCGCTCGATGTGCACGAGTTTCCAGGCGACCCCGAACAGCGCGATCGTCCAGACCAGTCCCAGCAGCGTCCAGCCCCAGGGGCCGCGCAGGTTCACCAGCGTGAACGGCGTGTAGGTGCCTGCGATCAACAGGTAGATGGCGGAATGATCCATGATCCGCAGGATGCGCTTGGCAGGTGGGTGCTGCACCGAATGGTATATTGTCGACGCGGTGTAGAGCGCGATGAGGCTTGCGCCGTAGATGCTGACGCCGACGACGTGCCATACGGTGGCCTGCGTTGCGGCCAGCACGATCAGGACCGGAACGGCCACGAGCGCCAGGAGCAGGCCGATGCCGTGC
>Ga0153915_10002720_pt1 | contig 16102 bp, 18 predicted proteins | sample Opewatmetagenome_2_FD_107003 | JGI IMG/M metagenome (GOLD analysis project Ga0153915, IMG submission 107003) | Freshwater wetland microbial communities from Ohio, USA - Open water 3 Core 3 Depth 3 metaG | ecosystem: Environmental > Aquatic > Freshwater > Wetlands | place: USA: Ohio, Lake Erie...
CCCCTCCACCAAGATTGCTTTGGTTGACTTCGTCAGCCTCGCAAAGACACAGTGGGGATGTCATGGTCCGCGAAGCTTGGCAGTCTCTGTGATGGCTCCAAGTGCTCTACGGCTTGTGGTGCTCAATTATGTTTTGCGGTATTACAAGGGCCACTGTGCCGTTGTACGCAAAGTTCCAGCAGCCGTACTGATCAGTCAACACTTCATCGTATTCATCACCAAAATCCATGGGCCAGACGCCAACCTTCTTCCATGTACCAGCCGTTCCATCCCATTGCCACTGAGCGCCAATCCCGGTCATAAAGTCAGGACCGTAGGCCAGGTCATGAGTGGTATGCGCCGGCATTGTCCAGTCCTTCGCATCATACGTATACGTATAGTTGTAGCTATCAAGATTATACAACGAGCGTACTTGAGCCTCGGTAAGTGCTGGCTTCCCGGCCGCTGTGGTTCCCGGCCTGGGATAGTAGGCAGTCAAGCCGGTCGTGGTCACCTGAGCATTTGCGGGATCTTCCAGCCACTGAATAATGTCATCAGCCCGCGCGTATGCAGTACCGTTAACCGCGTCGTACCACGCCACTGCTTCAATAGCCTTCTGCAGACCCAGAAGAGCATCATAGGTAGCTGCAGTATAGACCGGGTACTCTCCGCCGGAATAGGTCATGAATGCATCCAGAAAACTTCCCGTCTTCTCGGTTTGCTCTAACCCCTCTGCCCAGGTATCCAGTATAACTTCATAAGCACAAGCGGGGCCGCCGGGGGGAGGCGTGGTAAGATTGTCCGCACCCCAAGGAGCCTTGCGCTGAGCAAATACGTTAATGCCCACTGACATAGCATTCGGTACGTAGGATCCGCGCAGCATATCATAGAGAGCGCCAGCATTGTCAGAGAAGACAGGGATGATAAACAGGGGATCTAAGGCTCCTATCGAGGTCAATGCACTCTCCATTTCCGCAGTGCCTCCCGTTGCATCTACCCAGTATGGGTTGCTGACAAGGCTCACATTTATACCCGGCAGCAACTCCATGATAACTACTACCTGCTCATAGGCCCATGCCAGATTATCAGCGATTATGGCGGCATTCAGCGTATAATCAGCTGCTACTCCCATTTGCCCTCTCAGCTTCGCTGCAACAGTCCCTAGTATCCTAACAACGCTCTGCCCCATGAAATATTCATTGTACGGCGTTCCCTTGAACCAGAACCGGTAGGCCGCGTAATCGTCAACTACGCTGTGCTGTAACGTCTCTACGGCAGCGCCACAGTTGATGAAAATCAGATCTTTCTCCATAGCCACATCTCGGTAGACTTCAACGGCTTGTGCCAGCAAACCGCCGAGCACGAAGTCCACGCTGTCTATCGCTGCCGTAAGAGCCGATACCCCAGTGAGACCAGTAGGGTCCACGGTTTCTTCGCCGGTCTCTATGGGGACCAACTCCAAAACATAAGATACGCCGTCTATGTTTACCCCACCATTACCGTTGATTGCCTCCTGTGCCAGGGTGGCGCCTGCCCATTGCATGGCACCCGCCGTGGCGTTCAGTTCCCCGGCTATGCCGATGTTAATCTTTCCATCTTCGAAGACATAGAGCACCGGCTCGGGTTTTACTGCACCACAGCCCGGTAGTACCGACCCTATCACCAAAAGACTGGCCATAATCAGGAAGACAATTCTTTTCACTGCGTATCAGCCTTCTTCTTAGTTTGCGGCTGCTCCAATTTCAGCAGAGCTAACCACTAATGCTGGAAGAAACCAGTCAACAACCAGTTGCCTCCAGCAACTTAATCTCCATATACTACATCACGGGGCGATCTCTTTTCTTGGTTTCTGGTCTCCGAATTCTTGTAGTTGCCTGATTCATCAGTCCCACCTGTAAACGCTTTGCATTTTGAAAAGTCACTTTGATTTTTGGCATCTGATCTTTGAATTGTAACATTCAAATGCTAAAATCCCGTTAAGATTTATGGAGATGTGGCAATTTTATAGTGGGCTGGAGGTAACAGGGGGAATACATCCTCATCTGTCCTCTCTCTTCAAAAGAGGAGGATTCCCATGGAGATTGTTGGTCTTACTGTAATAGCTATCTCTTATACTTCCATCTTGTCCCCTGAGGGGTATCTTCAAGGATTATTCCTAAATCGGCCAATCCATCTCTAATTTTATCGGCTAGCTGCCACTGCTGGTTTCGACGCAAATCATCCCTAGTGAATGCTAGGAGACTGATAAATGCTTCCGTGTCAGATGTGGTCTGTGTTTTTTCCTCTAAAGTAAGACCTAGAATACCTGCTAGCTTCAGCATGGTATGCTGTGCTTCAGTTATATTTGCACCCTGTTCAGCGCCCCTGTTTATTTCCCTCGTCAATTCGAAGAGTACTGCTATTGCCTGCGCAGTATTGAAGTCGTCGTCCATGGCTTCGACAAATTTCTGCTCGAAGGGCTTCGCATCGAGCATAGCATGCTCTTCTTCCTCACTGCTTTTTTGACCCAGTGCCGAGCGAAGCCTTTCTACACCCCTCTCGCCTGCCTCCAGGGCCTCTTCACTGTAGCCAAGTGGACTTCTGTAGTGTGAGCCAAGGACAAAAAGCCGAATGGCATCAGCGCTAAAGCGGTCCAGTACGTCTTCGACACACACCAGATTACCAGTAGACTTACTCATCTTCTGTTTATCCTGCTGCATTAATCCACTATGCAACCAGTATCGAACGAAGGGAGTGACTCCGCTAGAGCTTTCTGATTGGGCTATTTCATTTTCATGATGAGGAAATACGAGATCCTGCCCGCCACCATGGATATCAATGCTATCACCAAGATAGGTTAGCGCCATAGCAGTGCACTCTATATGCCACCCTGGTCTTCCCCTTCCCCAGGGGCTCTCCCAGAAGGGTTCATCAGGCTTTGCTGCTTTCCACACAGCAAAGTCCAATGGATATTCTTTCGTTTCTTCGTAAGCGCTTACTTTGGAGATCATGTCTGCTAGATTCCGGTGACTCAGTTTGCCGTAGTCAGGGAAGTTCCTGACGCGGAAGTAAACACTCCCCTCAGACTCGTAAGCGTAACCCTTGACTAGCAGCCTTTGGATAATTTCGATGACTTTTGGCATTTCCTCGCTCGCCTTGGGATAGATATCAGCCCGCTGGATGTTTAATGCATCCATGTCGGCAAAATACAGGTCAACATACTTACTAGCTAGCTCCGATGCTGGCATTCCCAATTGGTTGGCACGATCTATGATCTTGTCATCAATGTCAGTGAAGTTTTGCACATACTTGACTTTATAGCCTTTGAATCTCAGATAACGCCTGATTACATCGAAGATTATGTAAGTCATGGCATGCCCGACATGACATTTGTCATAAGCAGTAATGCCACAGACATACATGGTTACCACTCCGTTGCGGTCATGAAAATCTTCCTTCTGCCCGGTTAAGGTATTAAATACTTTCATCTCTTTCCCCCAGAGGGTGACTGACAACCGTCTCAGCCTTATTCAGCGAATCATATCTTAGGTCAGTCAATTTTTCAAAACTTGACAAGCTTATCAGCCCGCGTTATTATATACCAAGTTGATTATTTTAGTCGACAATTGAGGAGGCGTCAATGAAACTTTCTACTAGAGCAAGATATGGAACCAGGGCGCTTTTGGATCTGGCTCTTCATCAAGGTGAGGGGCTGGTCCTGTTAAAGGATATCGCCCGGAGGCAAGAGGTTTCACTGCCGTATCTGGAGCATCTAATCACTCCTCTTATAACTGCCGGCTTAGTGAAGAGCACACGAGGGGCCCGGGGTGGTGTCTTACTACTCAAGCCTCCCACTGAGATCAAGCTGAGTGAAGTTCTGGAGCTCCTCGAAGGCTCTATTGCACCAGTGGACTGTATCAATAACCCCAAGATATGCCCCCGCTCGGAATCCTGTGTTACCCGGGATGTTTGGATTGAGATGAAGAGGGCAATGAGCCAGGTTTTGGATTCTACAACCATACAGAACCTGGTTGAGCGGCAAAGGCAGAAGGAACAAACTGAAACAGGGATGTATCACATTTGAGCAGCGTTTGTCCCGGGATACGAAAAAGCGTCGGAGACTAATGGAGAAAGCACAAGGTCCGGAGGGTGATGCAGTACACCCGGACGATTTTGAGCAAACTTGTAGGAAGTCGGTTCAGGCCTTGAGGGATTGCCTCGAAATTGGCCTGAATGGCGAAGGAGATTGAAATGACGGATACGAAAGCTAATAAGAATGGGGAGAGGTGCCCGACCTGCAGGAAGCTACTGACGAAGGTAGGTCGCAATGGCAAGTTCAGGTGCTGTAATCCAGCGTGTCCGCTAGTTTTTGTGGAGAAGGATGATGATAAGAAGAGTAAGCTTTCAAGTAGAAGTAGGTTGAGAGGATGAGGATGCGATTGACAAAACGTGTCTAAGAATGTAGATGGGTATTTTGCTGATTATTTCTTTATGACCAGGAGGAATGCAAAATGGCAATGACAACTCAAAATGTGGAGAGGCTTCGATATAAGACATTGGAGCTGCCGAAGCTGACCAGAGGGATAGCCGGTGACTCTACTGAGTTAATTGGCAATACGCCCTTGGTCAGGTTGAACCGGTTGACTAAAGGGGTGAAGGCGGAGGTGCTGGCTAAACTTGAATCGTTTAATCCCCTGGGAAGCGTGAAGGACAGAATCGGGGTATCAATGATTGTTGATGCTGAAGAGAAAGGGCTCATCAACGAAGATACTGTGATCGTAGAGCCTACCAGCGGCAACACCGGAATCGCCCTGGCCTTTGTCTGTGCTGCCAGGGGATACCGACTCATCCTCACCATGCCTGATACTATGTCCTTAGAGCGGAGGCAGCTCCTGAGTGTTTTCGGTGCCGAGCTGGTCTTGACCCCTGGGGCGGAAGGAATGGCGGGAGCAGTAAGGAAGGCTGAGCAATTGGTGGCAGAAAATCCCAATTATTTCATGCCCCAGCAATTCAACAATCCGGCAAATTCTGAGATTCACCGACTAACCACGGCTGAAGAGATCTGGAGGGATACTGGAGGTGAAGTAGATATCCTAGTTTCTGGTGTAGGAACAGGAGGTACGATCACAGGAGTGGCTGAAGTTATCAAGAAAAGGAAACCTGGATTTAAGGCCATTGCTGTTGAGCCAACTGATTCTCAGGTTCTTTCCGGTGGCAAGCCCGGTTCTCATAAGATTCAGGGCATTGGCGCGGGATTTATACCCCAAATCCTCAGGCTGGATTTGGTTGACGAGATTATCAGAGTCACCAATGAAGATGCCGGAACGATGGCCAGGAGGTTAGCTAGGGAAGAAGGCATACTAGCTGGCATATCCTCAGGCGCAGCCACCTGGGCAGCTTTGGAGGTAGCCAAGAGAGCAGAAAATAAAGGCAAGCTTATCGTAGTGGTTCTACCTGACACGGGAGAGCGCTACCTGTCCACGTGGCTCTTCCAGGAGCTTTATCAGACAACACCAAGCCCGTAGATCAAAGAGGGGACAGTATCATGTTCAAGACGTTAAAAGAAGATATTCAGACGGTTTTCGCCAAAGATCCAGCAGCGAGGAGCACGCTAGATGTTATCTTCTGCTATCCTGGACTACATGCCCTGTGGCTCCACCGTGTCGCCCACTTCCTTTGGCAACACAGGCTGCAGTTCCTGGCTCGTTTCCTTTCTCACGTCAGTCGCTTCCTAACAGGCATTGAAATTCATCCCGCAGCTAGAATCGGCCAGAGGTTCTTTATTGACCATGGAGCGGGGGTGGTTATTGGGGAGACTGCCGAGATCGGAGATGATGTCTTGTTATACCAGGGGGTTGTCCTAGGGGGGACAACTTTGAAGAAGGGCAAACGCCACCCCACTATCGGCAATAACGTGGTCATGGGAACCGGTGCGGTAGCCTTAGGCTCAATCGCAATAGGGGACAGAGTCCAGGTTGGTGCTGGCTCAGTGGTGGTAAAGTCAGTGCCGCCTGGCGCTACGGTGGTCGGAATTCCAGGCCGAATAACAGGGGACCACCAAAAACCACTCGTGGATCTGGAGCACGGTAACTTGCCTGACCCTGTAGCAGAAGCCATCAGGTTCGTCTTGAAGGAACAAGACAAACTCGAGGAGCGTCTGAAGGACTTGGAGAGTGTCACTGGAATAACGTGTCCCAATGACGAATTGCAGGAGAAGATATTACTAGAAGCAGTATTCAGTCAGGGAGGGGGAATATGAGATTTGAGACGATGGCCATTCATGCCGGGGATAGGACGGACGCCGCTACTGGCGCTATTTCTGTGCCCATCTGTCAGACATCGACATTTGTATTTGAGGATGTAGGCAAGACAAGGGGCTGGGATTATTCTCGCACGGCAAACCCCACAAGGAAAGTCCTAGAAGACACTATCGCTCAGCTTGAAGGAGGAAAAGCAGGCTTCGCCTTCGCCACTGGTATGGCGGCTGAGACGACGGTTATGCACCTTCTCAAAAAAGGCGACCATGTAATCTCGGGAGATGATGTCTATGGAGGAACCTATAGGCTATTCCAGGATGTGATGACTGACTTTGGGCTGGAGTTCAGTTTTTTGAGAATGGACAACAGAAAGAGCATTGAGGAGGCAGTGAGACCCAATACCAGGATGTTGTGGCTAGAGACCCATTCAAATCCACTGCTGAACATCATTGACCTTGACATGGTAGTTGATGTTGCTAGAAGGCATGGGCTGTTGACAGTAATAGATAATACCTTTGCTACCCCATATTTCTTACGACCGATTGAATACGGGATTGACCTTGTTGTCCACTCCACCACCAAGTATCTCAACGGACACTGCGATGTTGTAGGTGGCGCTGTGGTCACCACCACTGACGAACTGACCCAGAGGCTGCAATTCCTACTTAATGCTATGGGAACCTGTGCTGCCCCCTTCGATTGCTGGCTGGTGCTCCGAGGGATCGAGACCCTTCCGATAAGAATGAAACAGCACCAGGAGAATGCCCTGGCCGTCGCAAACTACCTAAAGGGACACCCCAAGGTAAAAAGGGTGCTCTATCCTGGTCTCGAGTCCCACAATGGACACGAAATCGCCAAGAGGCAGATGAAGGGATTCGGTGGAGTAGTGTCATGTGAACTGACAGGCGCGATTAGAGCGGTTAGTACCCTTCTAAGGAGGCTCAAGCTCTTTTCCCTGGCGGAATCGCTGGGCGGCATCACTTCCCTTGTCGAGCATCCGAGTACCATGAGTCATGCCTCAATGCCCAAAGATTGTAGAGAAAGGGTGGGCATCACCGATGCACTGATCCGGTTGTCGGTTGGCTTGGAGAATATTGAAGATTTGACCGAGGACTTAGAGCAGGCGCTCAATCGCCTGTAAAGGAGGATTTGATGAGACTGCACCAGACAGTTGTTAAGGACGTGACACGTTGGCAAATATTGATGGTTCGACTGAGGACTTAGAGCGGGCGCTCAATCGCCTGTGAAGGAGGGTTAATGAGACTATACCAGGTAGTTGTGAAAGACATTATGAGAAGAAAGAAACGGGTGCTGTACGCCTCGCTGGGCGTGGTTATCGGTATTACAACAATCATCGCCGTGCTAACAATCGCTCTTGCTGGGCAAACGAATATCTATGGCCAATTGGAAAAATATGGCGCCAACTTAATAGTCATGCCCGCGATAGGCGATATTGATATAGGATTGGGCGGTTTAAGTCTCGGCACTCTGGCTGTTGGCGATAACTACATTTCCGAGGACAAATTGCCGGAGATCAGACAGATATCAGATGGCAGGATAAGAGAGGCGCTGAATATCGAAGATCAGGGAGATATTGCCACGATTGCTCCGAAACTGTACATGAACACCAAAGTGAATGGAACGTCTGTAATAGTGGTTGGAGTAGACCTTCAAGAGGAGCGTCTACTCAAGACATGGTGGAAAGTCTCACAAGGGAAATACCTCGAAGCTTCAGATGAGGCACTGGTTGGCGCAATAGCTGCTGAGCTATTAGGGTTCAATGTGGGCGACAGAATCACACTTAATGGAGGAGAAATAACCATTGCCGGAATTCTTGAGGAGACAGGTTCAAACGAAGATTATCAAGTTTTTGTTCCTCTGGAAACGGCCCAAAAGGCATTCGATAAAGAGGGATTGGTTTCCTCAATAGACATTCGGGCACTCTGTAATGCATGTCCGACATCAGAAATTGCCAGTGCCATCAATGAGAACATGCTGGGGGTTCGGGCAGTTGCGGTAAAGCAAATAGCTGAGACCGAGATGGGCATGCTCGAAAAGGTGAGCGGGTTTCTATTCGCCCTGGCCGCAATCACACTGGCTGTGGGTTGCTTTGGCGTGGTCAACACCATGACAACTTCGGTTCACGAAAGAATCAAGGACATCGGCATAATGAGAGCAGTGGGAGCATCACGTAATCAGATAATGAAGATTTTCTTCTACGAGGCCATTATCGTCGGGGTAGCGGGAGGTTTGCTGGGATATATAGCTGGGACTCTGCTCGCATACATAGTCGGGCCGCTGATTTTTGGAGGTGTAGCCGTCACTTATGTTCCCCAGTATTTCCTCCCTTCACTGGCTCTGGCTACCCTTATTGCTGTCATAGCGAGTGTGTACCCTGCCTTTCGCGCCTCCAGAATCAAGGTCGCTGATTCTTTCAGGTCATTGTGAGGTAGCAGAATGCTAGAAATAAAAAACATATCAAAAATCTACGGAGAGGGGACAGCTAAAGTAGTTGCCCTGAACAACGTTTCCCTTCTTGTCAATGAAGGTGACTTCGTAGCCATTATGGGGCCTTCGGGAAGTGGGAAGTCCACTCTTCTGAATATCGTCGGCGGTCTGGACCATATCTCGGGCGGCGAAGTAATTTTAGACGGTAACCGCATCGACAGCTTGGATGAGGATGCTCTTGTTGATATAAGAAGGGGCAAAATTGCCTACGTTTTTCAGCAATATCATCTGATTCCGTCGCTCACTGCTCTTGAGAATGTCCTTTTGCCTTTGACATTCTGCGGGGCGAATAACAAAGACCAGAAGGCACTGGGTATCTTGAAACGAGTGGGTCTAGAAAAAAGGGCAGAACACAAGCCCAGCCAGTTAAGTGGCGGCGAGCAACAGAGAGTGGCAATTGCCAGAGCCCTGGTTAATGACCCCTCTCTTATTCTTGCGGACGAGCCAACAGGCAATATGGACCGGAAAACGGGAAAGGAGATCTTAGCTTTATTCGATCAACTGAACAAGGAAGGGCGCAGCATTATTATGGTTACTCATGACCCTGAGATAGCCGGGTATGCCAAAGAAGTAGTAGTTCTCCAGGACGGTCAAATTGTAGACAAGACTAATCAGGAAGGAGGCAATGAATGTTGAAGAACGTAATACTCATCCTTGTGTCGCTCATACTGGTTTCAAGCATAGTTGCATGTAGTGATAATGGCACACAAAATAGCCAGCGAATTGAAGCGACGTGGACTAATCCGCAGGTGCTTGGCGATATCATATCTATTCCAGTAAGCGAAGTTGAAAACGACAAGATAATGCACTTTGAGTTTACAACACAGGATAAAGATATGACCTTCATGGCCTATGATTTGAGCGGAGAGATCTATGTTCGGGCTAATATTTGCCCACCATGCCGGTCAATAGGTTTTTCTCTCCAGCAGAGTACTCTGGTCTGTGATACTTGTGGGACTGTTTTTGACGCAAAAACAGGTGCAGGAATCAACGGAGCCTGTGTCGGTTATCCCAAAGCAGCAGTAGCATATGAGATAAGGGATGGCAGTATAGTAATGAAAGGCTCTGATTTGCTAGCTGCATATCAAGACACTGTCAACCCGGCACAGCCAAGCGAAGCCACCCTTCCGAGTTGCCATAATGCCACTGGCGAAGCAACTGCTCCGGGTTGTTGCAGCAGCGTTGATAAACCCAGAGCTCCGAGTTGTTGCGGCGGCAGATAGGGACATAACGAGAGGAAGGCAGGCAGTGGGCAGAGAGGCAGTCAAGAAAGAGAGGATAGATACAGAACTCATTTGAACAGAAAGGAGAATAAACAGATGTTGAGAAAAACAATAATAGGAGCGCTATTACTTTCCCTAGCATTAATCATTGTTGGCTGTTCCGACCCGACCTCTAATCCAACGCCATCGGGTCCGATAAAGGCGACGTGGATTGACCCGCAGGTAACTGACGATACTGTATCCATACCAGTAAGCGAGGTCGAGAACAATTGGAATGTCCACTTTAAGGTAGAGACGCAAGACGGCAACATGAATTTCATGGCATATGTACTGGATGGAGGAATCTATGTCCGGGCAAATGTTTGCCCGCCATGCCAGTCTATAGGCTTTTCTCTTGATGAAGACACCCTGGTATGCGATAGATGCGCGACTACTTTCATGGCCAAAACAGGCGAAGGAATTGGGGGAGCGTGTGTAGCTTATCCCAAAGCCTCGGTTCCATATGAGATAGAGGATGGCAACATTGTGATGAACAGCGCTGACCTTACAACCGCCTATCAGAATACCATCGAGGTTGGGTGGCCTTAAAGACTGGAAGAGAGGAATTCGTAGAGTTGAGGCTTGATTGCACCCGATAAGGAGGACACAGCAAATGGTGACTAAGAAAACGACGAAGAGGGAAAGAGAGCTCGAATTGAGCAGAGGGGGGGTAAAAAAGGATAGCCTGGTGATAGTATCAGCGGTAATTGTGGTGGTAGCAGTGTTGTTCTTGACCCCACCTTGCTGCAACAGCCAACGGCCAGTCATCACGAGCCTAGAAGCTGAGGCAGAATGGACCATTCCTTTGGGCAGTCTCCAGGTGGCGTGTAATGCTTCAGGCCTTGAGGGCGATGAGCTGAGCTATAGCTGGTCGACTAGCGGAGGCGAAATAAATGGGGAAGGAGCTATGGTTACCTGGACCGCTCCTGACTCTGCAGGTTCCTATGATGTTACACTCACGGTGACCGATGGCCGCGGTGGCGAAGCCACGAAACAAGTAACCATCACAGTGAGAGCCAATGAGTCGCCATACATTAACAGCCTGGTAGCCGATGCAGCCCAGACCACTCCTTCAGGTAGTCTCCAGGTGACGTGTAACGCTACAGACCCTGATGGGGATGAGCTGAGCTATGAGTGGTCGGCCAGCGGAGGTAGTATTACTGGCACAGACGCAACCGTAAACTGGATTGCTCCTGAGGAAATTGGCATATACGACATCACAGTTGTAGTTGATGACAGTCGTGGTGGGAATGCCACGAGAACGATAGGTCTCAGGGCGTCAAATGGTACTCCGCCAGTCATTGAGGGCTTGAACGTGACTGCCAAAGAGCCCAAGTATTTGAAAGAAACTACTACTGGGTACAAGGTCGGGAAAACAAAAGAGTACTATATTGAGTGCGTTGCTTCAAACGCGAGCGGTGAACTGGTTTACGAATGGTCATGCACAGGCGGCGAGATTTCTGGAGAAGGGTCTCTGATTACCTGGACTGCCCCGGATACGGAAGGTGACGTCACAGTCACGGTAGTGGTGACTGATGTCGCTGACAACATTGTGAGTAAGAGCATAATTCTCAACGTGGTGCCGTGTTCAGCATGTCTTTTCGGATGAAATTAGGAGACAAAGGGAGGAAGGCTTGTCGTATGCTTTGGCCCTGCGCTGCCGGAAGTGCGGGCGAGAATATCCGTTGGAGCCTCTCAATCTATGCGATTTCTGCTTCAGTCCGTTAGAGGTAAGCTACGACTATAAGTCTATAGCTAAAGCGGTAAGTCGGGAAGAGATTGCCGAGGGGCCGCCAAGCATGTGGCGCTATAGAGACTTGCTGCCTGTAGATGGCGATGTAGTGGACATTGGTACAGGATTCACCCCTCTCGTTAAGGCTTATAATCTGGGGCAGGAACTGGGGCTGGATAAGCTCTATATCAAAAATGATTGCCTCAACCCAACGTATTCCTTCAAGGATCGGGTGGTCTCGGTAGCTATCACTAAGGCGAGAGAATTTGGATTTGATACCGTGGCCTGTGCCTCAACGGGCAATCTGGCGGCTAGTGTGGCCGCTCATGCTACCAAAGCAAATATGAAGTCCTATGTCTTCGTTCCCTTTGACGTGGAGCCAGGTAAGCTGACAGGAATAGCAATCTATAACCCGGTCCTGGTCACAGTCAACGGAAGCTACGACGATGTCAACCGCCTCTGTAGTCAGCTAACACAGAGGTATAATTGGGGGTTCATCAACATTAATCTCCGGCCATACTATGCTGAGGGGAGCAAAACTCTGGGTTATGAAGTAGCTGAACAACTGGGGTGGCTTGCCCCCGATTGTGTAGTAGCTCCCGCTGCCTCAGGGCTGCTCTTTACCAGGATATGGAAAGACCTGGACGAGCTTTCTATGCTGGGTCTGGTCCAACCGGTCAATACTCACATGTACCTCACCCAGGCTGCGGGTTGTTCCCCAATTGTGAATGCTTTTGAGGCAGGTATTCTCCAGGTCCACCCTGTGAAACCAAATACCATCGCCAAGTCTATAGCTATTGGGAATCCGGCTGATGGCTACTACGCATTGAGAGTCGCCCGACAGTCAGGGGGTAGCGCCTGTGCTGTCACCGATGAAGAAGTGGTCGACGGGATTAAGCTGCTGGCCGAGACTGAAGGCATTTTTGCTGAGACAGCCGGCGGCGTGGTAATAGCGGGGTTGAGGAAGCTAACGACCTCGGGGATCATTAAAAGGAATGAACTTACAGTGGCTTTCATTACCGGGGCAGGACTCAAAACACAAGAAGTGATAGCCCAGGGGGTCCATCCGTTGGTAATCCAGCCCAACTTGGAATCCTTTGAGGAAGTTTTGGGTAAGTGAGCTCGAGTCTTTAGTATTTCACTCGTGTTATAATTTTGACCCTAGAAAGAATATCAGGAGGACAATATGGTCAAGCGAGGAGTAAAGTTCACCTTTCCCCCAAACTGATCAAGGAGCCCATCATTCACAAACTTGGCCAGCGGTTCAAAGTGGTGACCAATATCCGCCGTGCCGATATAAATGGAGATAAGGGCTGGGTAGTTCTTGAGTTAGAGGGGGAAGAAGAAGATATCGAGCGTGGAATTGTCTGGGTGACTGGCAAAGGGGTGAGGGTTGATCCTGTTATTGGAGATATTGTAGAAGGTTAGATGCGCAGAATATATCTTGACCATGCTGCCACCACACCAATTCATCCTGAAGTAATGAAGGCCATGCTGCCTTTTTTCACGGATGCTTTTGGCAATCCTTCGAGCATCCATTCTTATGGACAGGAGGCAAGGGGGGCCATAGAAGAGGCCAGAACTAGGGTGGCGGAACTTATCGGCGCCCGGAGCGAGGAGATTGTTTTTACCAGCGGAGGAACGGAGGCGGATAACTATGCCTTGAAGGGCGTTGCCTATGCCAACGAGCATAAGGGAAATCACATCATCACCACCCCCATTGAACACCATGCGGTGCTGGAGGTGTGCAAGTTTCTGGAGAAAAGAGGATGCCAGACAACCTGCCTGCCGGTGGACGAGTATGGCCTGGTTGACCCTGACGATGTCAGGAAAGCGATTACCGACAAAACTATCCTCGTCTCAGTCATGCATGCCAGCAACGAAGTAGGTACCATAGAGCCTGTAGAAGAAATAGGTAGAATTGCCCGTGAAGCAGGCATCTATTTTCACAGCGATTCCGTGCAGACTGTGGGGCATATCCCGGTGAACGTGGATAAACTTAAGGTGGACTTGCTCTCTATTTCGGCGCATAAACTATTCGGACCTAAAGGGGTAGGAGCACTCTATGTCAGGAAGGGCACCAAATTAGTTCCCCTTATGCATGGAGGGGAGCAAGAAAAGAGACGCAGAGCCGGTACAGAAAATGTTCCTGGTATCGTGGGTCTCGGTAAAGCAGCAGAACTTGCTGGACAGGAGATGGACAGGGAAGCAGAACGACTGACTTATCTTCGGGATAAGCTAATCGAAGGTCTCGGGGAGCGGCTTGACCAAACTCGTTTAAATGGTCATCCTACGAAGAGGCTGCCCAACAACGTCAATGTGAGCATTGATTTTGTGGAAGGGGAATCCATGCTTTTGAATCTTGACTTAGAGGGCATCTGTGCTTCCACTGGCTCAGCCTGCACTTCTTCAAGCCTGGAACCCTCCCATGTTCTTCTGGCGCTGGGGCTTCCCCCCGAGCAAGCTCATGGCTCGCTCAGGTTCACCCTGGGACGAGAAAACACTGAAGCAGATGTGGAGCGGGTGCTGGAGGTCTTGCCGGGAATTGTCGCCAAGCTGCGCGCCATGTCCCCACTTCTGAAGACTAAAAGATAGGGTCTGAAAAGAGGGACAGCAACAAAAGTGAGCGAACTTCCCGAAATTGGCAAAATCTCCCCGGAAATCTTTAACGAATTGATATACCCTCGCTTAGGTGCCAAGAGCCAGGCGGTGTTGGTGGGACCTCAGCATGGAGTGGATGTAGGGATAGTGGAGATTGGGGATAAAGTGGTGGCTCTGACCACAGACCCCGTGTTTATTGTTCCTGAATATGGTTGGGAAAGGGCTGCCTGGTTTGCAGTTCACATTCTTGTTTCCGATGCTGTTACCTCTGCGCTCAAACCCAGGTTTCTATCTATAGATTTGAACCTGCCTATGGAGATGACTAAAGAGCAACTGGAGATAGTATGGGATACCATCCATCGGGAGTGTGAGAAACTGGGAATCGCGATTGTATGTGGCCACACTGCTAGATACGAAAATTGCCACTATCCTATGGTAGGGGGAGCCACGGTAATCAGCATCGGGGAAAAGGATGAGTATGTTACCCCAAAATTGGCGAGGGCCGGCGATAGGATAATTATCACCAAAGGCCCAGCCATCGAAGCCACAGGTATATTTGCTACTATGTTTCCACAGCTTATTGAAGAGAAGTTTGGTCTTGAGTTTAGCCAGAGAGCACAACAAATATTCTATGACATGTCAGTAGTCGAAGATGCAATGACAGCAGTTGGCGTGGGGGTGAGGGAAAGAGGAGTTAGTGCTATGCACGACGCTACCGAATGTGGTATATGGGGTGGTCTATTTGAGTTGGCTCAAGCTGCTAATTTGGGGATCAGGATAGAAAAGGAGAGGATTGTAATCAAGGATTGCGTAGAAGATATATGTAAGCTTTTTGGTATTGATCCTTATGCCTCTATCAGCGAGGGGACGTTAATCATCGCCTGCCGGGAACATAAAGCACAGGAGATCGTGGAGGCTTTGTCCCGGAAAGGAATCCCTTCCTCAATCGTGGGCGAGTTAATAAATCCCAAGTATGGGATGATTTTGGTAGAGGCGGGAAAAGAAAAAAAACTGGAGCACCCCATAGTCGACCCCTTTTGGGGTGCTTTCTACCATGCTCTGGAGAAATGTGCTCCCAAAGAAGTAGAAAATGAGCATTGAGGAAGAGATTTTGAACTCCAGTCGAACTATTGCCGTAGTTGGGCTTTCCTCGAAACCTGACCGACCAAGCTATAAGGTAGCTAGCTATCTAAAAGAGCAAGGTTATAGGATAATTCCGGTGAATCCAACGGAAGAGGAGATATTAGGGGGACTTTGTTATCCCAACCTTGCCTCCATTTTAGAGTCGGTAGACGTAGTTGACATCTTTCGCCGCTCTGATGAGGTGGGGCCGATTGTAGAAGAGGCGATCAAGATAGGAGCAAAGGCAGTGTGGATGCAGGAAGGAGTGATAAACGAGGAGGCGGCAGCCTGGGCTAGGGAGGCTGGACTGCTTGTAGTTATGGATAAGTGCATGCGCAAAGAGCAGCTAGAATTGAAGAAAAAACGCTAAGGTGTAAGAATCCAGCTTCGTTTTCCTGTTGCATCACGCAATCTCTCAGTCATCTCAAGCACTACATAACTCAGGAACTGTTGACTTTTTGCAGTATATGGACTATGATTCATATAAACGGAGATTCATATGACTCTGACTGAAGACCAAGCAAGGTTCTTGAGATGCATTGGGGAGCCAACTAGACTCGAAATACTTAAGCTGCTGGCCAAAGGTGAGAGGTGCGTCGGTGAACTCACCAGCGTTCTAAATAAGGAGCAGTCCCTCATTTCGCACCACCTCAAAGCTCTCA
>Ga0153915_10002721_pt1 | contig 16101 bp, 13 predicted proteins | sample Opewatmetagenome_2_FD_107003 | JGI IMG/M metagenome (GOLD analysis project Ga0153915, IMG submission 107003) | Freshwater wetland microbial communities from Ohio, USA - Open water 3 Core 3 Depth 3 metaG | ecosystem: Environmental > Aquatic > Freshwater > Wetlands | place: USA: Ohio, Lake Erie...
CCCGATAAACTAAGCACAATAGCTTCCGTTAAGAATTGAACCAATATATCGGAAGGCCTTGCGCCTACAGAAAGGCGTATTCCTATTTCTCTGGTCCTTTCAGTAACGGAGACAAGCATTATATTCATAATTCCTATTCCGCCGACAATAAGCGAAACGCCAGCAACGGATGCAAGAAGATAAGTAAGCACGCGCGAGGTCTCTGTTGCAGCTTCAACAATATCGGATTGATCTTTAACCGTAAAATCATCTTCTTCGCCGTTTTCAAGTTTATGCGATTCTCTCATTATTTTTTTTATTTCTTCCTGAGCCTGTTCGTTTTTTTCACTCGAAATTGCACTTGCCTGTATTGAGGAAATGAACCTTCCGCCCGAAAGCCTGTCAAGTACGGTCTTTGAAGGAGCCAGAATAATATCGTCATTGCTTGTTCCGCTTGATGACTGCCCTTTTGATTTTAATATGCCTATAATTTTAAAAGGCACATTCTTAATTCTGATCTGCTTGCCCACCGGGTCTTCATTCGGGTAAAGATTTTCAACAATTTCAGCGCCGAGTATGCACACTTTAGCTCTTGATTTAATATCCTTATCTGTAAAGAACTCGCCGCTTTTTAAAGTCCATGCGCGTATTTTCAAATAATCCGCAGAAACCCCCTGAATCTGAGTGTACCAGTTTCCTATTCCCCCTATTACCTGTCCGCCCGATCTTACAAGAGGAGAAACTCCGCTTACAAGCGTTGCTTCATTTTTAATTTTATCGGCATCTTCAAGAGTAAATTTATTAAACGAACCGGCTCCGCCCCTGATACCGCTTGTATTGGAACTGCCCGGAGTTATAATAATAAGGTTGGAACCGAGAGCTTCAATTTGTTCTGCAACTTTACCCTGCGCGCCGTCGCCTACCGCAACCATTATAACCACGGCGGCAACGCCGATAATAATGCCGAGAGCGGTAAGGAGGCTCCTCATTCTTGATTTTATAATGCTTTTTATAGCTATTTTCAATATTGTCTTAGACAGCATCTTGTTATTTCCTTTTAATTCATCACAACTGTTTCCGGTTTCATTTTCTGCAATACTTCTTTCGCATTTAACCGGTTCTTAATAATTATGTCCGATACAACTATTCCATCTTTCATTTCAACAATTCTTTTTGCAAAAGCGGCAAAATCTCTTTCATGTGTAACCATTACAATTGTAATCCCTTCTTCATTAAGCTGCTGGAAAAGGCCGAACACTTCAATTGAAGTCTTACTGTCAAGGTTTCCGGTCGGTTCATCAGCCAGAATAATTGCGGGTTCATTAACAAGAGCGCGCGCAATGGCAACCCTCTGTTGCTGCCCTCCCGAAAGCTGGCTCGGTATATGGTGCATTCTGTCTTCCAACCCGACTCTTTTTAAAGCTTCAATTGCAAGCTTCTGCCTATCCTTGCCTTTTCCTACTCTGTCGTACATCAAAGGAAGTTCAACATTTTCAAGCGCGCTGGTACGCGAAAGCAGATTAAAGCCCTGAAACACAAATCCTATTTTCTGATTCCTTATAGACGCATATTCATTTACCGTCATTTTGCTTGTATTACCGCCGTCTAAATAATATTCCCCTCCGGTCGGCACATCAAGGCAGCCGAGCAAATTCATCAGCGTGGATTTACCCGAACCCGAAGCCCCCATTATAGCCACAAACTCTCCCTTTTCAATAAGAAGATTTACGCTGTTTACCGCAGGTATTTCTATTTCGCCGACTTTATAAGTCTTTGTAAGATTAACCGTTTGTATTATTCCGTTATTCAAGATATTCTCCTATTCTCAAAATGACTTATGGTACAATTACATCATCATCGGGGGTGGACCGCCGCCGCCGGGACCCTGCTGATTAAGAACGTTTGAACTGCTCTTTTTTGTAGTTGTACTTTCAGCTTCAACCACTCCGGTAATTACCTTCATTCCTACCGTCAAATCTTTATTATCCAGAATTTCTGTATTCTTTCCGTCGGTGATTCCTATTTTTACCATAGTCATTCTTATTTTGCCTGAGCTGTCTTTATAAAATACTTTGGACATACTACTGCTTGCCGAAGAAGCATTAGTTCCCTGAGGTTGCATACTGCCGTCCTGCGGGGGCATACCCGAGCCTGCCATTCCTGCCTGTTTGTTTCCGTCATTCTTTGCATTCCCCATCTGCGCCATTTCTTTTTCCATTTCAGCTTTCATTTCATTCAATAATTCTTCAGGGGCTTCAAACTTTAATGCAGAACTCGGTATAAGAAGAGCGTTTTCTCTCTGGTCAACATAAAAATCTATTGTTGCCGTCATACCGGGAAGAAGTAATTTTTCTTTATTATTTGCAGTAATGACAATTGGATAATTAACAACATTCGATGAAGTGCTTGATTTAAGTCGTATCTGCGATACGACTCCTTCAAATGTTTTATCGGAATAGGTCTGAACTGTGAAACTGACTTTCTGCCCTTCTTTAATCTGTCCTATATCGCTTTCATCAACATTTGCAATAATTTTCATCGTCGATAAATCCTGCGCAATTGTAAAAAGCGTAGGGGTTGAATAGCTTGCCGCAACAGTCTGCCCTTCTTCAACGGCGCGGTTAATAACTTTGCCTGAGATAGGAGAATAAATAAATGCGTAATCGAGATTCGTCTTTGCTTTTTCAACAGCGGCTTCAGCCGATTTTAATGAAGCAAGCGATGATTCAAGGTCGGTTTTAGAAGATATAAAATCCAATTCCGAAAGGAATTTCTTTTCATATAATTGTTTATTTCTTTCATGAATTGTTAATTTCTGGTTGTATTCTGCTTTCGATTTTGCAAGGCTGTTTTCAGATTCCCTTACAGAAGCTCCGAGAGTGACTGTATCGATTACAGCGAGAAGCTGCCCCTTTTTAACTTCGCTGTTAAAATCCACATATAATTTTGCTATTTTGCCGGAGACCTGTGTTCCGACATCAACGCTTGAAATTGCATCGAGAGTACCGGTGCTTGTAATAACAACTTTTAGATTCCCCTTCGTAATTTCGGAATACGTATATTCAGTTTTTTTACTTCCTTCCTTAAAAAAAGTGAAATAAGCAATAGCTCCAATACCTATTACTGCAATTAGGATATAAATTATCTTTTTTTTCATCAATTCACCTGTCCTTTTGTATCAATTTACCAGTTAGACAATGTAAAAAGGTGTTTTATTCCATTAGTATTGTAATAAAAGACTGATTTTATTATTGAAAAACTTTTTTTAGATTTACCGGTAAATAAGGGAATAAATTATGATTTTGTTTTGTCTAAATAACAAGGTATTAAGTAGGAACGGATATTGTTCAAGTTGAGCGAGACTGAAAAACTTACGGATTTTGATCTTGTTGAGTTATCTAGGAAAGGAGATCAGTCAGCTTTTAGAGAAATTGTTAAACGGCATAAATCGAAGATTGCCGCTACAATATACGGAATGATTGGACGATGCGATGAAGCAGAAGATATCGGACAGGAAGTGTTTATCCGTTTTTATAATACAATAAATAATTTTAGGGGAGATTCGGCGTTAAGCACATACTTGATTAGAATTGCTATGAATCTTACTCTGAATGAAATCAATAGGAAAAAGATAAGAAGGTTTTTATCGTTCGATACAATGTTAGAAAACCAGATTGATATTGAAGATGAAAAAGGGAAAGAAAGTTTTAACGAAAATAAGGAAATAATAAATAAAGCATTGCAGAAACTGAATTATAAATACCGCTCCGTTCTGGTTTTAAGATTAATTGACGGTTATTCGACCGAGGAAACCTCTAAAATCCTTTCCATACCCGTCGGAACGGTATTATCCCGTTTAGCAAGAGCCCAAAGCAAGTTAAAAGAATATTTACAACCATATAAATTAGACATATGAAAGCGAAAAAATTAGAAAAATTGATCTACCGCAGTTTTGATGCGGAACTTTCCGAAAAGGAAAAAACTCTGCTTGAAACAGAACTGCAACAGTCAGCCGATCTTAAAGCTGAATTTGAATATTTGAAGGGAATGAGAAAAGCCGTAAAAAGCAGCGTTCAAACTTCATTCAGCCCGTTTTTTGAAGAAAGGCTTATGAACAAATTGAATAATCCGGTAAAAACCGAAAGTTATCTTGATCCTATTTCAAAGCCTCTTTTTGCATCTTTCGGGCGCATTGCCGTTGTTGCAATTATTCTTCTAATTATTCTTATATCTTATAATTTGAACAATGGAAACAGTTATGCAATTGAAAATCTGCTCGGCAGTTCAAAAACAACTGTAGCCTCAGCATTCGATCCTTTCCAAAATACATTAGGGGTTAATCAGCAATGAATATTAAATTAAAATTTTCTATAATCATTCTGGCAACTCTTCTAATAGGCGCGGCCATCGGGTTTGAAATAAGCGAAATCTCCATTAAATCCCGTTTTACTAAAATGAACGAATTCAGGGAAGGACCCGGATTTCTCAACAGATTCGAAGGCATTATTCAGCCCGACGATAACCAAAGGCCTATAATCAAATCGATACTGTCGAAATACTTCACAATTATAGACAGCACTTCAAAATTGAGCATGAATACGGTTGCCAAACTGATTGATTCAATGAAAGTTGAACTTAAAAAGCATCTCAAAAAAGAGCAGATAGAACGGCTTGAAAGAGAAATAAACATACGTAGAGACGGCCCTCAGCCTCCTGAAAATCCCAATCTTATGGATAGAAACGGCCCTCCCCCCTTTAATCAGGGAGACAGGCTTTTAAGGCCTCAGGGAGATAACCGGCCTCCGATGGGAAACGGACCGCAGGGGAATCCTCCGGGAAATTTCGATCCTATGAGAAATAACAAGCCTCCTGATAATAACAACCCTCAGGGAAATAAACCTCCCTTACAGATGGAAAAGAAATAGAAAACTTTTAATTCTGCTATTCGGTTTTGAAAACCCGCTTTGAGCGGGTTTTTTATTGTTTTTTCAGCATTTGCAACCGGGAAGGAAAAATGCCTTTTTAACTGTAAAAATATTTTTTATTATTATATGCGTTTTTTCTCTGTTCTTTTTTCATTTCTATCCCTGATTTTAAGCAATAACTTCCGGAGATGATATGTTAAATATCGTAAATCTTATTTTGCTCTTCTTATTTAGTATTTTTTATATAACAATAACGCTTTTCGCAAAAGAAAGAATATTAAATAAAAAGAAGTATTCTGCTTCTGTCTGGTTTTTATTTTCATCGTGGCTTTCTTTTTCAATTGCAGAACTTGCTGTGGGATTAGGGGGATTTTCGATGAACTTGCAGCCTGTTCAATTCCACCAGCTTATTTTTTCTTTTATGCAGTTTACTTTATATCTAACTCTTGCTATTTCAGTTCTGCTATGTATAGAATCTTTTCTTGAACCGGAAGACAAAGCAAAGGCCACAAAATGAACAAACTAATTTTGAAATAACTTATTACACTCCCATTTTCGCGTACATCGCATAAAAAAGGAACCTGCCCGCGGCTTCGGCGCACCAAATAAGTAAATAAGACAGATAGAAATGATTAACCAGAATTTCTCCTTTTCTAAGGGCTGAGCAGAAATAAAGAAGTATGAATATTGAAGCCGATTGAATAATAATTCTGGCAATAAACCAGATTATATTGTCTTTTACAATAAGATTATAACTTTCTTCAAGGGCTCTTCCGCCTGAAGAATAAAGAACAATTTGAAGAAGAGAGAAAGCAAGTTCCAGCAGGAGCAGCAATACAATAATGCCCGCAATTATTTTAACTGTAGTAAATGACGCGCCGGAAAAGCCCTCTGCGCCGTTTTTTTTCATAAAATAAAAAGATGCGGTAATAAAAGTTGAACAGCCCAGAATTAAAGCGGAGAATGAAAAAGACAAAGGAGTAAAAATGGAATTCCATGCGGGAATGCTTTCAATCATATAGATTTTCGACATTACAAAGAGAAGTATTATTCCGCACAGCAAAGCAGCGGCGCCGGTAATATTTTGAACCGGAGGCAGAAGGTTTTTCGTATATATAAATGTATAGCCTGCGGCAAGCGCGCTGAAAAGAATGACGAACAAAATTTCGCGGCTAAGCCACGAAGTTGTAATATTATTCAGCGCATAATAAGCATTTTTGAAATTGCCGAGATGGAAAAAAGATATAATTACGGAAACGGCAGTAAAAGCGCATATAATTAAAAGGAGTCTGTCGTTTACTGCTTTACTTTCCTGCGCCGCCTCCTTTGCCCCCGGAAAAAAATTTACAAGCCCGTAGGCAAAAAACATTCCAACCGCAGTCTGTACAAACAAAGTAAAAAGCATTAATGGCCATTCGGAACTTTTCATTTATACTTCCTCCTTGTTGTTTATAATTGCAGTCGCGCTTTGGATACTTATGCTGTCTTTATGAGGATTAATCACCAAAGCCGGATTGGTTAATGCGCTTTTAGGAAGAGGATATATTTCATTCTGAACGCCGTATTTTTTCTGAAGTTCCTTCAGTTCTCCGAATTCCAGAACCCGCATCGGGCAGGCGGCAACACATGCGGGGTCTTTCCCCTCTTCAAGATAATCGATACAGAAATTGCATTTGCTCATTACTCCTTTTTTCCCATTGTACTTAGGAGCCCCGTAAGGACATGACCATTCGCAATATCTGCAGCCGATACATTTATCCTCATCAACAGTTACAATGCCCCCTTTTGTTTTTTGCATTGCCGCCGTAGGACAATTCTGAACGCAGAGCGGATTTTCGCAATGATTGCATGATAGGGAAACATTGTATGCATATATTTTATTAACCCATGTTTTTTCTTTTTTAATCCATTCTCCCTCATTTATTTCATAAACTCTTCTCCAAAGAACGCCTCTTTCAAGATCATTCTTATCAATGCAGGCCGCCTGGCATGTCTTGCATCCCGAACAATGTTTTGAATCGACATAAAAAGCATATTGTTTTTTCATTTTTTCTCCTTATGCCTTTTCAACCTGAACCATTATAGTGTGCTGGGCGGTGCCGAATGCAAGCGGAGTCCACCTTTCCGACGTAAGCACATTTACATTTCCCCGGCGGTCAATTCCGTTTTCATCGGGAGTCCACCATGCGCCCTGCGGAATGCTTATGACGCCGGGAAGTATTTTCTTTGTCGTACGGCATGGTATTATCATCGCCCCTCTATCATTAAATACTTTAACAAGAGTCCCGTTTTTAACGCCCCGTTCCTTTGCGTCAAGTTCATTAATAAACACCCTCTGCGGAAATGCCTCGTTAGTTACTTCATTATTGTCGTGTGTTGAATGCACTCTTTCAAGGTAATGATTTCCTATCGCCTGAAGAGGATATTTCTTTGCCTCTTCTCCGAAAGGGCTTTCCCACTCTTGAATATATTTCGGAACAGGAGGTATCTCTTTGGGATTGTTCATTTCGAACAACTGCTTTGAAAAAATTTCTATTTTACCCGATGGCGTAGCCAGTTTATATTTTACCGGATCTTTCCTGAAATCGGCAAAAGCTATTTCGGGTTCTTTAATTTTAACTGAATAAACGCCTGCATTAGACTTTTCCATCTCTTTCAAAGAGGGAATTTGCGGGAACCTTGTTTTTCTATATTCTTCAATTATATATTCTATCCATCCTTTTTCATCCCGCCCTTCGGTATATTTTTCTTTAACCCCGAATTTTTCGGCAAGTTCGGAACATATCCTGTAATCGCTTTTAGTTTCATACGGAGGTTCGGCAATTTGCGGCATAAGCAGAACTTCATCCCCGTATTTCCATCCGTCTTCAAGTCCCCACGTTTCAAATTGCGTGCACACAGGAAGCAGCACATCGGCGTACTTGGCCGTTGGAGTAAGAAACTGTTCGTGAACGGCAATAAATTCAACAAGGTTCTCATCGCTTAATATTTTTGCCGATCTGTTTGTGTTTGCATGCTGATTAATAAGCGCATTTGTAGCGACTGCATAAATAAGTTTAATGTTATTATCGAGTTTATCCGCCCCAATAATGCCATCCTTTTTAGTCATCTCTTTTCCGCGCAGGACTGCTTCGCTCCATAAAAAGACCGGTATCTGGGCTTTTATAGAGTTATCCCCCGTCGGGAAAGCATTCCAGAAAGGCCCGCCGTCTTTTGCCTGAAGCGCAATTCCGCTCGCCCATCCTCCCGGTATTCCAACATTTCCCGTAATAGCGGCAAGCACGCATCCTGCAATAACCGCAGTCTCGCCGTAAGCTCTCCTCTGCATTCCGTAACCCTGATACAGCATTGCGGGTTTAGCCGCCGCATATTCCCTTGCAATTCTCGTTATTGTTTCTTTCGGAACCGATGTAATTGATTCTGCCCAACCGGGGGTTTTCGGAATCCCGTCTTTTATCCCGAGTATATAATCTTTGTAACTTTCTTCTTTTTCACAGCCCTGCGGCATTTGAGTTTCATCAAACCCGACGCAGTATTTTTTTACAAATTCAGAATTGTACAAATTTTCTTTTATCATTACATAAGCCATTGCGCTCATCATTGCAGTATCGGTTCCGGGGCGTATCGGAATCCACTCATCAGCAAGCGCAACAGCGCTTAAAGTCATACGGGGATCGATGCAGATTATTTTTGCGCCGTTTTCTTTAGCTTTTTTCAAAAAGTATTCGCTGTTTGTCCCGTCTCTCATTTCGCACGGGTTCCAGCTCCACATAATTATATATTTTGAGTTAACCCAATCCTGTCTCTGATTGCCTGTCGTTTTAGTGCCGTATACAATAGGAGTTGCAATATTAGTGCATGCCCAGCTATAGCTGTTGTAAAACCCCAGCGAGCCCCCTATCATATTAAACAGCCTGTATGCCGTCTGCCTTCCGTTAACCTGGTTATAACTTCCGGTTCCGTAAGGAACATACAGAGCGCTGTTGCCGTATTTATTTTTTATTCTTGTTATTTCCGAGGCGACTTTTGCCAACGCTTCATCCCAGGTTACCCGTTCAAATTTACCTTCACCTCTTTTTCCTGTCCTTATCATTGGGTATTTCAGCCTGTCGGGATGATACTGCCTGCTTCTGTAAGCGCGGCCTCTTACGCAAGCTCTTAGCTGCGGGTCTTCAATTGAATCCGAAGGCCTGTCATCTGTTTCAATGCGCACTATTTTACCCTTCTTAACCGATACTTTAAGAAGGCATCTTCCTCCGCAGTTATGCGCCGGACATCCGGTTCTTATCACTTCATCTGCAAAAACGAATGGATTCGTCTTTTCTTCAACGGCTTTAACCGCCTCCGAAATTCCTCCGAAAACAAGGGCTGCACAGCTTGTAAATGCGCCCCACTTTAAAAAATCCCTTCTTCCTTCAAGGTGGTTTTTTTCTCCGGCTTTTCCGCTTCTCAATTTTTTAACCTTAAATTTATATTATTATAAAAATACTTTTTTTTTGAAACAAATATTATCCTATTTCGTCTATTTAAACGCATATTTTTAATTTCCCCCCTGCTCTTTTGCCGTTGAACTAAGGGCAATTGAAATATTGTTAATTTAAACTATTTTTATGGTGATTTTTGTTTGATGATTATAACCGATTATTTATAATTACAGCGATAATCCTTTGGCAAAACCAACTGAGGGGTAAACAATTATTTCTGTTTTTTAGTTTGTATAAAACTTTTAAATTCCAATAAATTTCTATGGAGAAAAAAATGAGATCAAGAATAACCATTTTAATTATTGCGGTATTATTCAATTCCGCATTTTTATCTGCGCAGGAAAAACCGGTCGAGAAAGGGCTGAATGCTATTACAAAAGAAGCCGTTCAAAGCCAGCTTGAATTTCTTGCTTCAGACTGGACAGAAGGAAGGGAAACATCTACAAAAGGAGAATTTCTTGCAGGAGATTATATTGCAAGTATGTTTAAGTATTTAGGACTTAAACCAGCGGGGGATATGGCTTCAGGAAGCGTCCGGTTTAATCCGGGACAGCCCGCGCAAAGGCCGAAAGCTTCGAGAACATATTTCCAGACCATACCTTTCGTTGAGACGACAGGAAGCGAATCAACGCTTGAACTTATTGTAAAAGAAGGCTCTTCAGAGAATAAATTTATATTTAATCAGGATATCGATTACCGTACCTACGGGGGTTCCGTTGGAAAAGAATTTACCGCTTCTTTAATTTTTGCCGGCTACGGGTTAAAAATAGACGAGCTTGGAATTAATGATTTCAAAGGAATTGACGTTAAAGGGAAAGTTGTTATATGCGTAGGGGGATTTCCAAAGGAATTTAGCGATAAAGATTCAGAAGTTTATAAAAAATTAAAATTAGATGACCGGGAATCATTCTGGAAATTATATCAAATGCGGCAGGAAACCTACAAAAAACTCGGCGCCGCTGCAATTATAGAACTTCCCGGCTATACAAGGAACAATCCTTCTAATTATCCTTTCAGATATAATTCTAATATTTATGAAGGGGACAAACCTTTAACTAATAATTCATTGCATCTTTCACTGCCTGCTGATTCGCTAAGCGTTTCTGCGACAACAATTTCAGTTTCAGCAAAAATTTCAAACGAACTTATTAAAGCTATAGGAATTAATGTTTCCGATTTTCAGAAAAATTATAAAATCGGCAATAAACCTGCTTCAAAAGAAATAAAAGGAGTATTTGTACATTTCAGAAATACAATTAAGACAAGAACGGTGAACGGGCGCAATGTGCTCGGAATGATTGAAGGGGAAAATCCGAATGAAGTAATTGTAATCGGCGCTCATTATGATCATGTGGGTATGTACAACGGTTATATCTGGAACGGCTCGGATGATAACGCATCTGGAACGGTAGGAGTAATGACAATTGCAAAAGCAATTATTGCCTCGGGAGTAAAACCGAAGAAAACCATAATCTTTGCAGCATGGACAGGTGAAGAAAAAGGCTTATTCGGTTCCACCTACTTTGTTGATAAATATAAGAACAAACAGGAACTTGTCCTCAATTTAAATTTCGATATGATTTCAAGAAAACCGGAGAAAGACAGCGTCGGATTTAAAACCGGGATGGACTATACGGAAGCATACCCTCTGCTGAAAGAACTTGTTGATAAAGCCAACGCCGATTATAAGCTTGATTTGACAGTCGATTTCCGTCCTTCAAAAAGGCCTCAGGCGGGCACCGATTTTTCGCCATTCGCCGAAAAAGATATTCCAATTTACGGTTTTGACGCCGCTTTTACTGCCGATTATCATGGGCCATTCGATCATACCGATAAAGCGGATTATGATTTGATGACTAAAATTATTAAAGCCGGGTACTTAACGGTATTTGAAATTGCCAATATGGAAAAGAAACTTGAACCTGTAAAACAATAATATTAAGGCGGGGATTTTTGTTTTAACAAATTCTCCGCCTATTTATTTTAATCTTAAATTATTCTTTTTATCTCCCGGAGTACAAATCCTTTTTCTTGCCGGAAGAAAAAGTTATATTTCAGACTGACAACATAAGCAATGGAGAACTAATGAAACGCATTAAATTTTTTACTGTTTTTATCTTTACTTTTCTGTTTTTATTAACAGCAATGACTCAAGCCCAGATTACTCTTAAAATTGGGGATAACGCTCCCGAAATAAAATACGCAAAATGGTTTAAAGGCCCTCAGGTGGAAAAACTTGAAAAAGGGAAAATATATGTGATGGAATTTTGGGCGACATGGTGCGGGCCTTGCAAAATAAGTATTCCTCATTTAACCGAATTAGCTCATAAGTACAAAGATAAAGTTACAATTATAGGCATGGATGCCTCTGAACGTCCTAGAAACGGGGAAACTGCGGAATCCCTGGTTGAAAATTTTGTTAAAGAAATGGGAGATAAAATGGATTACTGCGTAGCCCTCGATACTCCCGACAAATTCATGTCTACAAACTGGATGAATGCCGCTGGACAGGGATACATTCCTACAGCATTCATTGTAAATAAAGATGGAATACTTGCATGGATCGGAAGCCCTACCGAAATGGAAAAACCGCTTGAACAAATAATTGACGGTTCATTTGATGTAAAAGCCTTTGCAGATGTTTTCGGGCCGAAACAGGAAAAAGCCGGCAAAGAAATGGGCGAAAGGAAGCGAATAAGCGCTTTAACCAAACCGGTAATGGAAGCTTATACTGCAAAAAATTATGCTAAGGTTGTTTCAGAATGCGAAGCTCTTTATGCAAAAGATTCCCTTCAGACGCAGCTCGATATATATTATTTCTCGGCTATGATACAGACAGATCCTGAAAGGGCTTTTTCGATTGCCAAAGAAGAAAAAGGGAAAAATTCAAAAAGGCTCGCTGCTATAGCTCAGTCTTTTGCACAAAAAGGGCTCGATAAAAAATTCTGCAATCTTGCTATTGAAATTCTTGCTCCAAAAGTAGAAAAGAATCCTAAAGATTACAGTTCATTAAATTCACTTGCCATGGCTTATGAATCGGCCGGCGATAATCAGAATGCAATATCGACATTAAACAAAATGCTCGATTTTCTTAAAGACGCCAGCGGAGCTGAAACTGTAGTAAAAGCAATTAATGAAAAGATAGAAAAACTTAAAGCGGCTAAATAATCCACCGCTCTAATTAATTTTAACCCCTTATTGCTCAAAGCCTTAAGGGGTTTTTTTATACTCGTTCCTTTAATGCTTACATCTATTTTTTAAACATCATTTATTGGAAATTCTGTTTTGAAGGGATATAAAGATTTTATTTTTCCTGCAACAAAAAATATTTGTCAACAATAGATGAACTTTCGCGATTAATTCTTTTATTTTTTTCTCACGTGAATTTATTAATTAGGCAAAGAAAAAACGGCAATATCCGGTTCAAAATTCTCAAAAAGGTTTTCCTCTAATAAAATAATTTTGTTCTTCAAACATTGTATTTTTTCAACGCCCTTTCTTAAATTTATTCTATATAAATATTGACCGTGGCTATCAAAGACATCTATAAAATAATCTTTTTTTAAAGTCTTTGAAACCAAATGATAAATTCTGTCCATAGAGAAACAAATATCCCGAGTAATAATAGAAGGAAGTTTTCCTCCCTCGCCTTTATAAATCACGGTCAGCGACTTTCCTTCTTCCTTTATTTCAGAACTCGATATTTTCACTATTGGGAAATCGATCTTTCTGGAAATAATACTCGACAACTGTCCTCTATTGTCATATTTTTCAATTCTATACGGTTGTATCAACCCCAAATAAATATTATCATTATTATCAATTGTAATTTTACCCGTATTATAAAAATGATCTTCTGTTATCGATTTTGAATGTACTTTTTCTCCAAATCTTCCAACTATTTTTCCTTCTTCATTATATTTAACAAATCTTAACTTGGCGGCAAAGTCATCAACAAGGAGAATAAATTCATTTTTACTATTTATTACAAAATCCACAGCAATATCATACAATTTTATCATAGCTTTATATTTGCCGTCCGATGAATATTTCGTAATTCTTTTTAAGAGCGGGTCCAACAAATAAACAAACCCGTTTTTATAAATTAATTTCCTAACCCTTCTGAATTCTCCCGGCCCTTCTCCAATTCTGCCGAAAGTTGTAATAAATTTTCCGTTTTTCCCAAATTTTCTAATTTGCTGCTGAGAATCTGTAACATAAATATTATTTGACTCATCAACTGCTAAAGCGGTAAAATTACTGAACAAATATTTCTTATCTGTTTCAGTTCCGCCGATTGTCATGTTTTCGATAAGTTCTTTATTTCCCTCTTGCCCGTTTTCCCCGTTTTCAATATAGGAAACGCCATTCTGTTTATATTGCTTCACCTGGGCCAGGTTAAGAGATAATGAAATGATAAACAAAATAAATAGTGTAAATTTCATATTATTTAAACGCATCTCTTTGCCTTCTTTCAACCATTTTAATTATACATTTTATAACAATCAGCAGGATAATAAGTATTGCTTAAATTTACCCGGCTAAAATTGCATGGATTATATGCGCATATTTATACGTGTTTTTTATCAACTTTTACAAAAACAAAATTCCCGTAGTTAATATGTGTATATACACAATACTTGTCAAGTAATACTCTATTTAAGCGGGTAATTATTATAAGGAACAATTCTCGGGATATGATTATCCACAAGTTCAAAATGACACTCAGCAGCGAATACAATCGCTTTAGAGGCCGGCATACATAATTATTATTCTAAATTAGCTCCGAAATAACCGATGAATTGTTTTTCAAAAGATTCACCCCTTGTTCTAACTATATTCATGAGTTTTTATTTTGCCCCCCCCTTTTGTACTTACACTCATTCTTTTTATTTTTCTTTTAACAATATTGCGAGGAATTTATGTTTAAGCGAATTATTCAGATAATGTTATTTTTAATTATCCCCTTCTCTTTTGCATCGGCTCAGATTTCAAGAGGCGTTGTAAAAGAAGGATTGACCATTAATAGTAAAATACTCGGCAAGGAAGTTAAATATACAATTTACCTTCCTTATGATTATGAGGCCTCAAACCGGTATTATCCGGCTGTATATCTTCTGCACGGATATACAGACAGCGACATCGCATGGATGCAGTACGGCGAATGCCAGATGATCGCCGATGAAGGAATAAGCCGCAGGGAAATTCCGCCGATGATAATTATTATGCCCGATGCAGATGTTTCATGGTACATTAATAATTACGATAACAGCGTACGCTATGAGGATTTCTTTATAACCGAATTTATACCTTTTATTGAGAAAAATTTCAGAGTCCGCACAGAGAAAAGATACCGCGGCGTAGCCGGGCTATCTATGGGAGGGTTCGGAACGCTCATTTATACTCTCAAGCACACGGATATGTTTACAGCCTGTGCCGCTTATAGTTCAGCCATATTCACGGATGAGGAAATTATCAACCAGAATGATGAAACTTATAAAAGGCTTAATGCCATTCTTTACGGCCCCGATTTGAAAGGAAAAGACCGCATTACAAAACATCTGATGGAAAACAATCCCTTGTACATTGTTAAGAATTTAGATAAAAAGAAACTTATGGGTACAAGGCTTTATATTGACTGCGGCGATGATGATTTTCTATACAAAGGCAATTCCGCATTTCATACTCTTTTAAGGGATTTGAATATTCCACATGAATACCGAGTACGGGACGGAGGGCATACATGGTCTTACTGGCGCACGGGCCTTCTTGACGGACTAAAATTCATAAGCGAATCCTTCCACTAATATTTATTATGCGGGTTTGAACTAATTAAGCCCGCTTTTAATTTTCATTTTATGAGGCAGTCGATGTTAAAGAAAACAGCAGTTCTATCATTTTTAATAATTATTCCTTTTATATCGGTTCATGCGCAGGATGATGCCAATTTGCTTAAGAGCCTGAGTTCTATTTCCGCAAATAGCATAATGAATTTTGATAAAGAATTAAGCTCTGCCAAATTTGCAGGACGGTTTACCGGGACAAAAGGATATGATCTTGCCGCAGAGTGGATAATTAATCTCTTTAAAAAATGGGGCATAAAACCAGCGGGAGATAAAAAAACATATTTGCAGAAATTCCCAAACCCTTATACTATTGTACTTGATGCGGGCGGTTTGGTTCTTAACAACCCGGACGGCTCTTCTTCTCCCCGCGATTATAAGTATGAAGAAGAATATTATCCGGGAGCTACTTCGGATAAAGGAGAGATTACGGCAGAGGTGGTCTATGTCGGCTACGGCATAACCGCGCCTGAGTTAAATTATGACGACTATAAAGGTATTGACGTTAAGGGCAAACTTGTTTTTATGAATCCTGAGATACCCGTTAATACAGATAATCCTGAATTATTCAAGAAATGGAGGCCGTACTCTTTCCACTATTATAAAATAAAGAATGCCGCCGCTCACGGAGCCGCGGGAGTAATTTATAATTATCATATTGTAAACCCAAACTGCGCTTTTGTAAAAGGCCTGCTAAAAGTAAATATAAGCAAAACGGTTTCGGATGATATTTTTAAAGGAACAGGGAAAAAGCTTGATGATTTATTAAAACAGATAAGAAAAGATTTACAGCCCGCTTCTTTCAATACCAAAAAGATAATGACCGTAAAATGCAATACGAAGCATTATCCGGACGGCATGGGATCCAAC
>Ga0153915_10002722_pt1 | contig 16097 bp, 14 predicted proteins | sample Opewatmetagenome_2_FD_107003 | JGI IMG/M metagenome (GOLD analysis project Ga0153915, IMG submission 107003) | Freshwater wetland microbial communities from Ohio, USA - Open water 3 Core 3 Depth 3 metaG | ecosystem: Environmental > Aquatic > Freshwater > Wetlands | place: USA: Ohio, Lake Erie...
CGCCTGCTTGACCCGCTCCGTCAGGGAGCGTCCCGCCCGATGCTGCGCGAGCAGCACTCTGACCAGGTCGGTCTTCTTGCCCGCCTTCTCGAAACGGGGAAAGACGTGGTCCTCCTCGAGCCGTTCGTGGTAGTCCTCGACGAAACTGCGGACCAACCCGGCGGACGCGGCAAGCGTTTCGACGGGGAAATTCCCGCCTCTGTTCAGCCGCGCCAGGATCTCCTCGTAAATGAGAAGGATCCGGGAAAGGACGCCGTGTTCGCGCATCAGGTCCTCGACGGGGGAGATTTCCGGCTCTTCGGGTCCAGCCAAAATGCCGGCCGTCGATATGGGGTGGGCTTTGGCCAGCGCCCAGCCCGGACGGATTAGGGCCGCAGCGGCCAGGAACAGGCCGTTGCGCTTGATGAACTGCCTGCGGGCCTTGACCAGGGAGCCATCATCGGAAACGTCTTTCATTTCAACCTCCCTGCGCTTGTAATATCTCTTTGCCGCTGAGCTCTCTTTAGCCCCGGCCTTCCCGTCAAGCCGGGCGCATGAGTCGCTAGACGATCCGGGTCAGGCCCAGGAAATTCTCGGCCGGTTTGCGCTCCCAATCGCTCCAGGGAATAGCGGCGAAGCGGGGATGCATCGCCGCGGTGGCTTCCATGGCCAGCTCTTTCGATTCCCACAAGGAGATGTTCACAAGACGGTCATTTTGTTCATCCAGCCAAGCTCCGATCTCTGCCAGCCCCTCGAATTCGCGGGCCGCTTCCGATACGCTTTTCACGGCCTTGAGGACATCGTCCCGGTGCCCGGGACTCGGATAGAGTATCCGGATCGTCAAGTATCGTCTCAATCGCTCGTCCGCCATGTTCTTATCTCCTGCCCGGCGCGGACCGGCTGCCAACCCGCCCCGCGAACCTATCTCGCCGTGATTGGTCCATCCAATCATGAGGACCTAATCCAAGAAACATGCCAACTGCGGACGGCTCGGGTTCGGCGGCGCCCATTATGGGGCGAGGGGCTAGACTTCCTGCCCCGATGCCGGACTATCGGGAATTGCCGGCGGCAGGACAGAGTCCTGTCATTGAGGAAACGCGACATCAACGGAAAGATGGATGGATCGTGCAGATCAGCCGGATTTTTTACGTTAGACGGGCGATCAGCTTGAATTTCTTATCGTCCCAGAGGGGTTCGAAATCGATCTCGTTCTGGGCCAGGATGCGGTAGAACTTGTCCTTCTGGAAGGCCTTCTTCAGATATTCCATGGCTTCATCCGCCTTGCCCATGAGGATGCTGGCGTCGGCCAGGAGGTAATAGATCCTGCCCTCCTCCTCTTTCATCTCCAGGGCTTTTTCGAGCACCTTCAGCGCTTCCTCATGGGCCCCGGAGTTGATCTTATAGATGCTGTAATAGATATGGTCATCGATCGTCTTCAGCGGGACGGATTCCTTCTTGCCCTTTTCCCGGGTCATCTGGAGGTAGATCTTAGCCCTGTCCACGAGCTCCTTCTCGGTATCGAATTTCTCGAGAAAAGCCTGCAACAGCTCCTGGGCCTTGTCGAACCTCCCCTTGTGGAACTCCTTCATGGCCTCGGCATAGGCGGCAAGAGCCTTTTCATACGCGTCTTTCCTGGATTTTTCTTCCTTCACCGTGATCTCCTGAGTGGAACGACTAGAGGAACCCATTTTAGCCTAGACGGCCCGGTTTGACAAGGAAAATACCCGCTAAGCCTGGAGGAAAGGAGGTTCGGCTTCCTCATCATAAGCCCAGAGGTCGGGATGATCGAGGAGGTATAGGATAGCCTGGTGATGGAGGCGGTGCCCGGCTCGTTCGGCCCGGAAATGCCCGAAGAAGGGATGGCCGAAGAGCGCCAGGTCGCCGATGAGGTCGAGGACTTTGTGCCGGACGAACTCATCCGGGAAGCGGAGCGGCGCGTTGATGACTTTTTCCTCATCAAGGACCACGGCGTTGTCCAGGCTTCCGCCGAGGGCCAACCCGCGTCTCTGGAGGGCGGAGACATCTTTCATGAACCCGAACGTCCGGGCGGGAGCGATCTCTTCCAGGAAGAGCTTCCGGGTCAGGGAGAAAGTGATCTCTTGCCGGCCGATGAGCGGGTGGGGAAAATCGATGGCGTAGGACAAGCGGAAGCCGGGGTCGGGAGAGAAAGACAGGCTGGCTCCCCTTTCCTCGACCGTGTGGGACTTGAGGATGCGCACCGCCCGGGCGGGATCTGGAAGGGTCTTCAAACCGGCCCCCATGATGGCTTGGGCCAGTGGAGCGGCGCTCCCGTCGAGGACGGGTATCTCCCCGCCTTCGAGCTCGATCTCGACGCTGTCGAGGCCCAGCACATAAAGAACGGCGAGGAGATGTTCGACGGTCAGGATGCGCCCGGAAGGAAAGACCAGAGCGGAGCAGTTGAGGGCTTCGACCTTCCGGGGATCGACTTCGACCTCGACGCCGCCCAAGTCAAGCCTTCGGAAAACGACCCGGCCCCGGAAGGACGGCTTAATGGTCAGGCGGACCGTCTCACCGGAGTGGACGCCCTGGCCGGAAAAGGAAACCGGCTTCTGGAGCGTGCGCTTCCCGAACATTCTCCCCAGTATACTCCAATTGGGGACGTTCCCCAAAGTGCCACCCCTCGGCGTGCCGGCGGGTGGCGCTATAGGGGGCGCATGAAGGGTGGTACCTTGGGGAACGTCCCCGGAATTTGGGGAACGGGCGCCCGTATGGTATCATATCGTCCATGAAGACGGAGCTCCAAGACGTCTTGGAGAAGGTCTCGCGGGGGGAGTTTTCTCCCCGAGAAGCCTTCGAAAAGCTCAAAGACTACCCCTATCAGGACCTGGGTTTCGCCAAGGTCGATCATCACCGGGAGGTCAGGCGCGGCTTTCCCGAGATCATCTACGGCCAAGGCAAGACGGACGCCCAGATCCTCAAGATCGCCCAGGAGATCTGCAGGAGAGGGAACAGCCTGCTCATCACCCGGGCCACGCCTGAGGTGTATAAGAAGATCAGGGGGAAGATCCCCGGCTGCCTGTACAACTCCTTGGGCCGGACGATCTGCCTGAAAAAAAAGCCCCCGGCACCGGGAAAAGGCCGGATCATTGTGATCACGGCCGGGACATCCGATATCCCTGTCGCCGAGGAAGCCTTCGTCACCTGCGAGATGCTGGGCAACGAGACCGAGCGCATCTACGATGTGGGGGTGGCCGGCCTTCACCGCCTGATCGGCGAGATGGACAAGATCCGGAAGGCCCGGCTGATCATCGCCGCAGCGGGTATGGAGGGAGCCCTCCCCAGCGTGCTGGCCGGAATGGTCAACGTTCCCGTCATCGCCGTTCCCACCAGCGTCGGGTACGGGGCGAGCTTCCACGGCATCTCGGCGCTCCTGGCCATGCTCAATTCCTGCCCCGGCGGAGTGGCCGTCGTGAACATCGATAACGGGTTCGGGGCCGGCTACCTGGCCAGCCTGATCAACCACCTCTAGAAAATAAGCAATGGAGATTATCGACCAGGTCAGGCAGGCCGCCGACATCGTCGATATCGCTTCCCAATACACCACGCTCAGGCGGCGGGGCCGGAAGCACGTCGGCCTCTGCCCCTTCCATTCGGAGAAAGGCCCCTCCTTCACCGTAGACTCAGAGAAGCAGCTCTTCCACTGCTTTGGCTGCGGGGTGGGAGGCGATGTCTTCACGCTGGTCATGGAAAAAGAGAACCTCAGCTTCCCCGAGGCCCTGAACTACCTGGCCGAGAGATACCACATCCCCTTGCCTCAGAAAACCCGGCTCTCGCCCGAGCTCCAGAAGCTCGAGGAAAGAATCTACCGGATCAACGAAGCGGCGCTGGCCTTCTTCCGCCGCAACCTCATGCAAAAGGGTGAGGGAGAGTCGGCGCTGGCCTATCTGAAGCGGAGGAACCTGTCGGACGAGACGATCGAAGCCCTTAAGGTCGGCTATGCCCCGAACTCCTGGAACGCCCTGCTCACATATTTCAAGGGGAAAGGGGCGGAGCCCGCCCTCCTGGAAAAAGCCGGGCTCGTCCTTCCCGGGCAGAAAAAACCGGAATACTATGACCGTTTCCGAGGCCGGGTCATCTTCCCCATCTTCGGTCTCACCGGCAAGGTCGTCGCCTTCGGCGGCAGGACAATCGCCGACGCCGACCCCAAGTATCTCAATTCCCCCGATACGCCCGTTTATTCCAAGGGCAAGCTGCTCTATGGTCTGAACTGGACCAAGGAGGCCATTCGACAAGCCGGTGAGCTCATCCTGGTCGAAGGCTACACCGACTTCGCTTCCCTTTACCAGGCCGGCATCCGGAACATCGCCGCCTCTCTCGGGACCGCGCTCACTCCCTATCAAGTGGATGTCGCGAGAAGGGCCATGCGTGATGTTTCCGTCCGGATCGTCATCAACTACGACGGGGATGCAGCCGGACAGAACGCCGCCCTCCGGGCCGTCCCCCTCTGCTTCGAAGCCGGCGTCCAGACGAGAGTCCTGGTCCTTCCCCAGAATCTGGACCCCGATGCCTTCATCCGGAAATATGGACGCGAGTCTTACCTCGACCTCGCCGCCAAGAGCGTCTCTGGCCTCAAGTTCCTGGTCGACATGACCCTTCGGACCGGGCGGATGAGCGTCCCCGAGGAGAAGTCCCGGATCATCAAAAGCATCCTGGCCGAAATCGATAAGATCCCGGACTCGATCGTCAGAAGCGAATATCTTCATCAGGCGGGAGATTATCTGGGGGTGGATGAGGCCGTCCTCCGCCAGATCATCGAAAAGCGTCCGGGGGGACCGCCCAAAGCCGACCGGGCCAACTTCCTTCCCGCCGAGAAGAGGCTCCTTCAGATCCTGGTCGAAGACAAGGAGATCGCGGCCGGACTTTGCGGCGAGGCCAGGCCGGAGGACTTCTGCGGTCTCCGGGCGGAGCCTGCCTTTGTCCACATACTGGAATGCGCCCGCAAGGGCAAGAGCGTGTTCTTGCCCGAGCTCTCCAAGGCCGCGGGCCCCGAGCTCTCGCGCCTCATCTCGGAACTACGGCAGGAACGGACGGGACCGGGCAGCGGAGCGGAAGCCAGGGACTGCCTGCAAACCCTCCGCAGGACGGTGCTGGTGACTAGGGTTGGGGCCGTCCAGAAGGAGATCGTCCGCTGCGAAAGAAACGGAGAGAAGGAAAAGCTGGCCGCGCTTCTGTCCGAGAAGCAGGCCCTGACCAAGAAAATAATGGCGATGTGATATAATGTCCCCCATGCGAGGTTTCCGTCTTGCCCTCTGAATCAAAAATTCATAAGGACGAGATCAGCCAACTCCTGTCCAAGGGGAGAAAACAAGGATACCTGCTTTTCGAGGAAGTCGACAAGACCTTCCACGAAGAGCTGGATTCGGAAGCGAAATTCGACGAATTCCTGAGTTCCATGGACGACTATGGGATCCGGATCCTGGGAGCGAAGAGAGGCGACGTCGCACCCAAGAAACGCCGAACCGAACAGGTCACCCTCCATCCCCTGGAGCGAACCACCGACCCCGTCAAACTCTATCTTCGCGAAATGGGGAATATCTCCCTCCTCACCCGGGAGGGCGAGATCGCCATCGCCCGGGAGATCGAGCGGGGGGAAAAGAACATCAACAAGGCGCTCTCCAAGACCCGGCTGGTCGTCAATCAGGTCCTCAGCCTGGAGGAGCAGATCAAGACGAACCTTCTCGTCTTCTTGGAGATGTTCGAGCTGAGCGATGAGGACATCACCGAGGACAAGCTCGAGGAGAAGAAGAAGGAGGTCCTGGCCAGGATCAAGAGGATCCGCGACCTAAGCCGCCGGCTGGACAGGATCCCCAACACGCGCAAGCGCAGTTTCGCCCGCGGCCGGCTCATCGTCCGGATGAGCCGCGTGATCCGCGAGCTCAACATCCGGGTGAGCGAGCGCGAGCGGATGATCGACTCGCTGCGGGGGAACCTGAGGAAGATCAACGAGCTCGAGGATGCCAAAGAAGAGCTCATGATGGCTCTGGCCCGCGCCCGGAACAAGAAGAGCAAGGACGCCATCAAGCTGAGGATGCAAGAGGTCAACCGGCAGTTCCGGGCCTACCACCGGGAGATCGGGCTGGACTCGCAAAGCCTGCGCAAGACACTGCGGGCCATAACCACCGGGAAAAAAGTCAGCGACCAGGCGAAGAAAGAGCTGGTCGCCGCCAACCTCCGGCTGGTCGTCTCCATTGCCAAGAAGTACAGCAACCGGGGGCTCCAGTTCCTCGACCTCATACAGGAAGGGAACATGGGCCTGATGAAGGCGGTGGACAAGTTCGAATACCGCCGCGGGTACAAGTTCTCGACCTACGCCACGTGGTGGATACGGCAGGCCATCACCCGGGCGATCGCCGACCAGGCCCGGACGATCCGCATTCCCGTCCACATGATCGAGACCATCAACAAGCTCATCCGGGTCTCCCGCAGCCTGGTCCAGGAGGTCGGACGGGAGCCGTCGAGCGAAGAGATCGCCAAGAAGATGGACATGCCGGTCTCCAAGGTGCGGAAGATCATCAAGATCGCCCAGGAGCCCATCTCCCTCGAGACGCCCATCGGAGAAGAAGAGGACAGCCACCTGGGGGATTTCATCGAAGACAAGCTCATGCCGTCGCCGCCCGACACGGTCATCCATATCAACCTGCGCGAGCAGATCGAGGAGGCCCTCAAGTCCTTGACGGAAAGGGAGGCCAAGGTCCTGAAAATGCGCTTCGGGCTCGGGGATGGGAACGAGCATACACTGGAGGAGGTCGGCCAGCAGTTCAAGGTCACCCGGGAGAGGATCCGCCAGATCGAGGCCAAAGCCCTCCGCAAGCTCAAGCACCCCAGCCGCAGCCGCAAGCTCCGCTCTTTCACCAACAACCATTAGGGGACGTTCCCCTGGGTACCACCCTGCGATGTTCCCTCCGCCGCCAGCGGGGTGGCACCTTGGGGAACGTCCCTATTTTGATTCCCATTTTAGGGTTTGTCACCCTATAAACTCACTGTTTACAGGGGTAAGCGAAGGCTGGCACTTTGGGGAGCGTCCCCATATTAGTCCCCATATTAAGGTTTGACTAAAGGGGACGGATTTGGTATACCTTAGCGGAGGGCCTATAGCTCAGCGGTAGAGCTACCGGCTCATAACCGGCAGGTCCCAGGTTCGAATCCTGGTAGGCCCATACTGTTCCCGAGGAAGAGATGTGGAGATCGACGTCGAAAAGCTGACCCAGCTCCAGCAACTGGATACGGAGATCCGGGACCTGACGCTTTTCCTCGAAAGCATCCCCCCTCAGATCGAAGAGATCGAAAAAAAGATCGCCGCGAGCGCCCAGGAGGCGGCTGCCGCCAAGGAGAAGATGACCGGCAGCCAGAAGATGAGGCGCGAGATCGAGTCCGAGGTCAAGGACGTCAAGTCACAGATCGGGAAGTACAAGCGCCAGCTCAACGAGGTCAAGACCAACAAGGAATACACGGCCCTCCTCAAGGAGATCGAGGAGTCCGAAAAGAAAGTGGACCGGCTGGAAGAGTCGTTCATCGGCGAAATGCTCCGCGAAGACGACATCCAAAAGGAGATCAAGGCGGCCGGCCAAAGTGACACCGAGGTCCGGGCGGTCCTGACTGGGGAGAAAGAAGCCCTCCTCCAGAAAAAGAAAGAAGCCGAGGAAAAGGTCCGGGCCCTCGGGCAGCGCCGTGAGGAGCTCCTGCCCACCATCCCCCCCGATCAGGTCAAGCTCTATCTCCGGATATTCCGCAAGATGGGGGCCACGGTTCTCTCCCCTGTCGAAGAGGATTTCTGCGCCCTCTGTCACGTCCGCATCCGGCCGCAGGTCCTGAACGAGCTGGTCTCCACGCGGAAGCTCATCCTGTGCGAGAATTGCGGCCGCATCCTGTACTGGCGGGAGCCAAAACCCAAGACTGAGGAGGAAGGCGAAGCGGCCGAGGCTGAGGCCAAGGCCGACTGAGCCTATCCGCTGTTCTTCTCCTGCTCGTATAGCGCGTCGATCACGCCTCGATATTTCTTTTCGATGATGTTCCGTCTGACCTTGAGCGTGGGCGTGATCTCTCCCTTTTCCACCTCAAAATCGGCGGCAAGCAGGGCGATCCTCTTGATCCTTTCGTACTGGGCCAGGTTGGGGGTCGCGCGGTCGACCTCGGCCTTGAGGAAATTGACCACCTGCTCATTGGCGATAAGGTCGGCCCGGCTGGCGAACGGGATGTTGCTCGACCGGGCATATTTCTCGAGCTTCTCGAAATTGGGCACGATCAGGGCGCAGACGAACCTCCGCCGGTCGCCGATGACGACGGCGTTGGAAATGTAGGGATTCGTCTTGAGGATATTCTCAATCGGCTGGGGCGCGACGTTCTTTCCTCCCGCGGTGACGATGATGTCCTTCTTCCGGTCGGTGATGACGATGAAACCGTCCGCGTCAAAATGCCCGATGTCCCCGGTGTGGAACCAGCCCCCCTCGAACGATTCCCGCGTTTCCGCCTCCTTCTTATAATAGCCCTTCATGACGTGTGGTCCGCGGGTTAGGATCTCCCCGTCCGGCGCGATCTTCACCTCTACTCCAGGGATGGGCTTGCCGACCGTCCCGAGCCGGATGTTCTGGAAGGTATTGACCGAGATCACGGGTGAGGTTTCGGTCAGGCCGTACCCCTCCAGGATGACCAGTCCGAGAGCGTAGAAGAATTCGGCGATATCCTTGGACAGAGGGGCTCCGCCCGAAACGAAGAAGCGCACCCGGCCGCCCGTTTTCTCGATGATCTTGGAGAAAACTAGCTTATGGGCCAGGTTCCTCCTTCTCTGGAGCCCGCCGGGGATACGCTCTTTGTTCAGCTGGCGGCGGCCGTATTCTTTTCCCGCTTTGAGCGCCCAGTAAAAGATCCGTTTCTTCAGGGCCGAGCCGGAAAGCACGGTATCCATGACCTTGGCATAGATCTTCTCGAAGACGCGCGGGACGCTGACCATGATGTTCGGCCGGATCTCCAGGAGGTTTTCGGCCACGGTCTCGAGGCTTTCCGCATAAGCGATCCGGCAGCCCTTGTAGATATAGGTGAAGGTGACCATCCTCTCGAGGACGTGGGACAGGGGCAGGAAGGAAAGCACGGTATCCTTGTCGGAGAACTCAATGATGGTAGAGACGCTTTTCACGTTGCTCAGGAAATTGCTGTGGGTGAGGACGACCCCCTTGGGAAGACCCGTGGTGCCCGACGTATAGATGAGGGAGGCCTCGTCCTCGGGCCTGACGGCCTGGATGAGGGAGGGAAACAGCGCGGGATCCCCCTCTTCGAGCTTGCGGCCCCGTTCCATCACCTGGCCGAGCGTGAGAGCGCCCTCCGGGGCTTTGTCCAGGAAGGTTATGTAATGACGGACCTTGGCCAGGCTGGGCCTGACCGAGTCGACCTTTTTCCACAGGTCCTCGCTCGAAACGACGACGGCCTTGGCGTCGGAATCGTCGATGATGTACTTGATCTGCTCGGGGACAAGCGAGGTATAAATCGGAACGGTGATGGCCCCCAGGCAAAGGTTGGCATAATCCGAAATCACCCAATCGGGACGGTTCTCGGAAAGGATGATGACTTTGTCCCCCTTTTCGAGCCCCAGGTCCCTGAGACCAAGACTCAACAGCTTCACGCGTCGGCCGAAGTCCTCGGTCGATAGGGGCTGGTACCGCCCCTCCTTTTTGTACAGCATGAAGTCCGGCTTGGGGAATGTACTGACGGTGTCCAAGAGGACCTGGCAGAGTGTTTCGGCCATTTTTTCCTCCGGTCCAGAAGTGGGGCCATTTTAAAATTAGGGTATGGGACTGTCAAGGAAAAGTTAAGGCCCGGTCCGCTGGGGGCCGGGCGGCTACATGGCACGAATCTTGCTTATTTATATTGCGGCGTATTATTCTGGATGGTGGGCCCTCGACGTCCTTCCGTCCGCACAAAGGAGGTCAGTATGAAAACCGAGAAAAGATCCCAGCGCGCCCCATCGCCCGAACAGGAAGAGCCGGCCGGCCCGCGCCCCACCTGGACGGGCATGATCAGCTTCGGGCTGGTCAACGTGCCGGTCAGTTTGTACACGGCCGTGAAACCCGAGATTCACGCGATGAATTACCTGCGCAAGGACGACCTCTGTCCCATCTCGTACAAGAAAGTCTGCCGGTCAACGGGAGAGGAGGTCCCCTTCCGAGATATCGTCAAGGGCTACGAATTCAGGGAGGGAGACTACGTGGTCTTGAGCGACGAGGACTTCAAGAAGGCCGACGTCAAGAGGACCTCGACTATCGAGATCGAAGTTTTCGTGGATGAAAAGGAGGTCGACCCCAAGTACGTAGAAAAGCCGTATTATCTGGCGCCGGAGAAGAAGGCCCACAAGGCCTACGCCTTGCTGCGTGAGGCCATGGCCCGCTCCAAGAAAGTCGGCATCGGCCGGTTCGTCCTCAGGGAGCGGGAGCATCTCGTTATGCTCAAGCCGGAAGGCTCGGTCATCCTCCTCGTCCAGCTCCGCTTTGCCGCCTCGCTCCGGACTCCCGCCGACCTCGACCTTCCGGCGAAAGTCGATGTCCCCAAGAACCAGATGGAGCTGGCCCTCGAGTTGATCAAAAAGTTCGAGGGAAAGTTCAAGCCCGAAGCCTACAAGGACGCGTACGCCGCGCAGCTGAAGTCGATCATCGCCGCCAAGGCCAAAGGCCGGACGGTTCATTTAGCAAAGGAAGAGGCTCCCCGGGAGACTGAGGTTGAGGACATCCTGTCCAAGCTCCAGGAGAGCCTGTCCGCGACGCGCCACTAAGTTCCCGGGGACATGGGTCTCAAGGAGTATCGGCGCAAACGGGCGTTCCCGAAGACGCCCGAGCCGGGGCCGTCCAGGGACGCTTCCGGGGACGGACATCGTTTCGTCATTCAGAAGCACCAAGCGAGGCGCCTCCACTACGATCTCCGGCTCGAGCACGAGGGCGTCCTCAAGAGTTGGGCCGTGCCTAAGGGCCCTCCGGTGGACCTTCATGACAAGCGCCTCGCCGTCCAGGTCGAGGATCATCCCCTCGCCTACAAGGACTTCGCGGGTCGGATCCCGGAGGGACAGTATGGCGCGGGTCTGGTTGAGATCTGGGACAAGGGCACCTATTCTCTCGATCCTGAGACTGGGGGCGAGCGCAAAGCCAGGTCGATGTCCGAGTCCCTTCTTAAGGGCCATGTTGACTTCATCCTCCGGGGAAATAGGCTCAAGGGACATTACACGCTCGTGCGTCTCAAGGGCCAGGACAAGAACTGGCTCCTGATCAAGAGAAAGGATCCTCCCGCCGTCGGAACCGGCTTGTCCGCGCCCGCGACCCTTCCGTCGCCTGAAGAGCTCGACCTTTCCGGAGCGGTCAAAAGCCCGTTTCCGGAGGAGGCCAGCCCCATGCTGGCTACTCTGGTTGACGGCCCGTTTGACAGGGAGGGTTGGTCCTTCGAGGTCAAGTGGGACGGCTACCGTTCGCTCGCGGAGGTCAGGCGGGGGAAGGTCCGCCTTGTTTCGCGCAACGGCAAGCTGCAGAACGCCAGGTTCCCGACCGTTGCCGCCGCCTTGAGCGGCTTTCCTATAGACGTAATACTCGACGGCGAGATCGTGGCCGTGGACAGCCAGGGCCGGCCGGATTTCCAGGCCCTTCAGAACTCGATACGCTCCGGGGAAGGCCGGATCCTTTACTACGTTTTCGATATTTTGTACGCGGCAGGGCACGACCTCCGTCCACTTCCCCTCAAACGCCGGAGGGCCATCCTCTCAAAGCTCCTGCCCGTATCGAAGACCGTGCGCCTCAGCGAATCGATAGAAAAGAGCGGCCGGGCCTACTTCCGCGCGGCTCAAAAGATGGGCCTCGAGGGCATCATGGCGAAGGACTCGGCGAGCCCCTACCGCTCGGGCGAGCGGACGGGAGACTGGCTCAAGATCAAGACCCAAAAGAGACAGGAGGCGGTCGTCTGCGGGTTCACCGCGCCGCGCGCCTCCCGCCGCTATTTCGGCGCCCTGATCCTGGGTGCCTACAAGGATGGAGACCTCGTCTGGATCGGCGACGTCGGCACGGGCTTCTCCGAGCACAGCTTGAGGGACATCCATGAAAAGCTCACACCCCTCGTCACAACCCAAACCCCTTTCGCGCAAGAGCCGCGGATCAACATGCCGGTGACGTGGGTCGCGCCCCGGCTTGTCTGCGAGGTCAAGTTCAGGGAATGGACAGCAGAGGGAATCATGCGGCAGCCCGTCTTTCTCGGACTGAGGCCGGGCCGAAACCCCGAGGAAGCCGAGCTCGAGCAGGCCGAGCCGCGCCAGGCGGTCTTAGAAAAGGCCAGGTTCCGGACGCGGGCGGAGCTGACCCATCTCGATAAGGTCTTCTGGCCAAAGGAAGGGTACACGAAGCACGACCTGGTCGATTACTATTGGCGGGTGGCGGAATGGATCCTTCCCTACCTCAAGGACCGGCCCCAGTCCCTCAACCGGCACCCGAACGGGATCGAGGGCGAAAACTTTTTCCAGAAGAACCTGGTCCAATCGCCTCCCCAATGGGTGAAAACCGTGCCGATCGTTTCCGAGAGCGAGGCCAAGAGCAGCCGCACCCTCGTCTGCCAGAACAGGGATACCCTGCTCTACGTGGCCAACCTGGGGTGCATTGAGCTCAACGTCTGGAACTCATCGATCCCGCGCCTGGGTTCGCCCGATTACATTGTGCTTGACTTCGACCCCTTCGAGACCTCCTTCCCCAGCGTCATCGAGGCCGTCCTGGCCGCCAAGAAGGTCCTCGACGAAATGGCCTTGCCCGCCTTCGGCAAGACCTCGGGCGCAACCGGCATGCACATTTATATCCCGCTCGAGCCCCGCTTCAGCCATGAGCAGGCCCGGGAGCTGGCCCATCTGGTGTGTCTTTTCGTCCAGCGCCGGAACCCCGACCTGACGAGCCTGGAGCGGAGCCCGGCTAAGCGCAAGGGCCGGGTGTACCTGGATTACCTCCAGAACCGCGAGGGGGCGACCATGGCCGCGCCATACGCCTTGAGACCGAGGGAGGGAGCGCCCGTGTCGATGCCTCTTGAATGGAAGGAGATCACGCCCAAACTGGACCCGGCGGAGTTCAACATCCGCACTGTGCCGGAAAGGCTGGCCCGGAAGGGCGACGCCTGGCGGGACCTGTTCAAGAAGCGGGTGGACCTCAGTGCGGCGCTGACGAGGTTCGTGCAATGGCGAAAAGAAGCGAACGCCCGCTGAAAGGTTCCGCCGCCCTGCCGCCCTGGCAGGCGCCGGTCAAACCCCGTCTCAGCAGGAAAAAGATCGCCCTCATTCACATCGTCAAGAAGGAGCTGGGCATCAGCGATGAGGACTACCGGTGCATCCTGAGGAGGATCGCCGGCGTCGACAGCTCCAAGGACCTGGACGAGGCCAAGTTCAGGAAGCTCATGTATTTCCTTGTGCGCAGCGATTACTACCGGGTCAACGCTTTCGGCATGACCCTGAGGCAAAAGCTATTCATAAAGGCTCTGGCCAGGCAACTCCGCTGGGACCCAACCCACTTGAGCAATTTCATCCGCAAGTATTACCGGCGGCCCGGTCTGGATTCACTGACCCGCAAAGATGCTTCACACCTGATCGAGTCATTGAAGGCCATCCGGGAGCACGAAACCCGGGCCGCCTGAACGCCGTCAGCCCTTCCGCGACCGCTCACTCGCTGGGCGGCGGCTCACTCCGGAACGACCTGGGAGGCAAAGGCCCCCACCTTCTTCTGCCAGCCCTCCTCCAGGGGCCCCTTGAGCCCGGTCACCAGGACCTTTCCCTCGGCGACCTTGACCAGACCTTTTGCCTGGAGGATTTCGTTCATGATCGGGATTATGCGCTGCCATTTGGCCCGCTCCTCTTCGGTGGGCATGCGACCGGTCTTCTTGTCCGGCTGGGGCGCGGCCTCGGTGGTCAGGATGGCGTACTTGGTCCCTGCCGGCAGCTTGACCTTCTTCAGGAAACGGCGTATGCCGCCAATCGGCTTGCCCATGCGCCCCGGGGAGCTGAACAGGTAGAGCCCCGCCGGCGGCATCTCCTTCGGCCTCGCCTCCCGGACGTGATGGACATTAACGGTGACGCCCCGGGCGGCCATCTGCTTCTTGAACTCCTCTGCGACCATGGCTCCATTGCCGAACTTCGAGGCGTGGAAATACTCGATCTTGAGAGCGGCAGAGTTGCCTTCCATAGTGTCTCCTCCGTTACTTCAAAGTGCTGAGCAGCGCAGCGAACGCAGCCGTCATGGCCTGCGGGTATCGTTCAGGGTCACGGACGTGGAAAAGAAACCGGTCCCGCGAGCGGGGATCGGGCGACCATTCGGTCAGGCCGTCGCCGCCGCAGCGCACCCGGACCGGGTCGAACGTATAGACCGGGTGGTCAGGAGGGCCGGCGGGGCCTTCGACGAGCACGCCTCTCCCCGTCACCGACAGCCCTGCCATTTGGAAGAATCCGGCTGTGGACCACATGTTCCGGAAACGACTTCCCTGCCGTTCGAGGAGAGCCTCGTCCCTCGGGCCTTCCAGGGTGCGGAGCCAACTCGGACGAAGCGCCGCGGCCTCGGATTGCTGCGCCCGGTCCGCATCCCCCTGCTTGAACATGAACGCGAAATAGTTCTGAAGCCGAGGCGAAAGATGATCCAAGACGTCCTTCTGGAGGAAACGATAGTACGTACCGAACTCGCCGGGCGCCATGGCCACTCCTTCGCCGGGTGCCACCTCGAAACAGGGCAGCCAATAAACGGGGCAGGGCAGGTTAAAGATGTCCGCGTACGAGGCCGGGTCCAGGCTGACGTTGTATTCGAGGCGGGCCGCCTTGGTCCTCTCCCGGGTCCCGGAGCCGGCGTTGAGATAGACACCCGCGCACTTGGCGGCGAACAATTTCGGCTCCAACCGCCCGGCCAGGGCCACGTCGCGGCAGCAGCCGACGACCGAAATGAGAACCGGCCGCGATGACGCGCGCATGAGCCTGAGCAGGGTCATCACCCCGCCAACGTCCGCCCGGTTTTCGGGAAGCGAAGCCTCGGCGGGGCTAAGCCGTCTCGAGCATCCGGTCAAGACCGGCACGGCGAGCCCGGCTAGCCTGTTCAGTTGGGCAACAGCCAGCACGTCGGGGTCGGCGCCAAGGCCGGCGGGGGGATGGTCGATCATGACGGCCAGCAGCTCAAGGCGGCTTTGAGCGGCCAGCGAAAAGACGGTCGCCAGGTCAAAATGGTCGTCGGGGTCGGCATGGGGACGGAAAAGATCGGTGGCGTGGATCAGGGCGGCCTTGGGTTCTTCAGGGGCGTCGTCGGCCGGCGGCGCCTTCCGGGTGCTCCCATTCGAGGCTATGGCAGCGCCTGCAACGGTACCGAAGAATTCTCTTCGTGACATAGGACTCATGCAGTTCCCCTCCTAAAACAGCGCCAGGGAATATTCCCTGAGGCGAGTCTGGCGGCGCCGGGCGTCCGGCATGCGGCTCTCGAGTTCGGCCCAAAAACTCGGGCCATGGCCCCGGACGCGGGTGTGGACAAGCTCGTGGAGGATGACATAATCAGCCAGGTCCGGCGGCACGACGGCCAGGAGCGCGTTGAGCTGGATGCGGCCGGAGCGGGAGGCGCTTCCCCAGACCGTCCCCTGGAAACGGACGCTCAGTCGGCCATGGGAATAGCCATGTTCGCAGGCCAGAGCGTCGAGCCGCCCGGAGAGATACGACCGGGCGAAGCGGCGGTCCAGATGCTCAGCCGCGAGTACTGCCTCACGGCAGCAGCAGCGGGCACGCTCTAATCGGGCCAGCGTTCGCCGGATCCAATCCAACTTGGCGTGGGCGACACTCCGGGCCTCCCGGTACGAGACGCGCCAAGGAACTGCGACGCGGACCCCCCTTGAGCCGCGCACGGTGAGCGAAAGGCGGCGGGCCCGGCGGCTTTTTTCGAAAAGCACCGGGCCGACGCCGTCGAGTATGAACACGCGGGCGTTTTCGGGCGTCGCCGGGGTCTGGCTCCCGCTGAGCGTAAGAATGCCACTTGCCCTCACACGGCGAGGATATCCCTCGCCGCGGGCAAGAGTCAAGGACTCATGAAGCGGCGGGCCGGCCCGTAAACTCTTCGAGCGTGCGCAACTTCAAAGTCGGGTCGGAC
>Ga0153915_10002723_pt1 | contig 16097 bp, 15 predicted proteins | sample Opewatmetagenome_2_FD_107003 | JGI IMG/M metagenome (GOLD analysis project Ga0153915, IMG submission 107003) | Freshwater wetland microbial communities from Ohio, USA - Open water 3 Core 3 Depth 3 metaG | ecosystem: Environmental > Aquatic > Freshwater > Wetlands | place: USA: Ohio, Lake Erie...
ATCGCCGGAACCCGGCCCCGCGGAGGCAGCCGTCATGAAGATCAGGGAATGCGAACCGAGCTATTGGCCAGCGAAAAAGAACGCGCGGAACATCTGATGCTGGTGGATCTGGAGCGCAACGACCTCGGCAAGGTCTGCCGCTATGGAAGCGTTCATGTGGACGAATTGATGGTGACTGAACAATATTCTCATGTCATCCATATCGTCTCAAATATCCGAGGAGAGCTTTTAAAAGGCAGGAGCAGCCTTGATGTCATCCGCGCCCTCTTTCCGGGCGGGACCGTCACCGGCGTGCCGAAAATCCGATGCATGGAGATTATCGAGGAGTTGGAGCCGGTCGTCCGCGGTCCTTACACCGGATCCTTCGGCTACATCAGCCTGGCGGGTGAAATGGATCTCAATCTGATCATCCGAACGTTCGTGATCAAGAACAACCGGGCCTACATTCAAGTCGGCGGCGGCATCGTGGCCGATTCGGAGCCCGAACGAGAATATCAAGAAACGCTCTACAAAGCGGAAGCCTTGCTCAACGCGTTAAAGCAGTTGCGGTGACACCCGATGCGTATTTACCTTAACCGCAGGTTTATTGATGAAAAGAAAGCCCTGATTTCTGTATTCGATCACGGTTTTCTCTACGGCGACGGTATCTTTGAAACCCTCCGGGCCTACGACGGGCAGATCTTTCGCCTCGATGAACATTTAGCGCGCTTAAAAGAATCGGCGACGCGGCTTAAGCTCGTCCTTCCCCATGCCCTTCCGGTATTACGTCGGTTGATGTTTAAAACGCTCGCCGTCAACGATCTAAGAAACGCCTTGCTTCGGATCGCTATCTCCCGTGGTCCCGGACCGATCGGTTTGGATCCCGCTCTCTGCCGAAAACCGACACTGGTCATTATCCCAAGAGCCTTTAATGGTTGCCCGCCCATGCTGTACCGCAAGGGATTGAAGGTCTCTATTGTATCGATCCGTCGGACTCCCTCGCAAGCGTTGGACGCCCGGATCAAATCCATGAATTTTCTGAACAATATTTTGGCCAAATCCCAAGCCAAGGAGAACCGGGCCGATGAAGGTTTGATGCTTACCCTCAACGGTTATTTGAGTGAGGGGAGCATCAGCAATCTGTTTCTGGTCAAGCGCGGGCGGCTCTACACCCCGGCAGCAAATCTGGGCATCTTAATGGGGATTACGCGTCAAGTCGTGTTCGAATTGGCCGGGCAGCGCCGGATTCCGGTCCGGGAAGCTCGCCTCCTGCCTTCGGATCTTTACAAAGCGGATGAATGTTTTCTCACCAATACATCGATGGAAATCATGCCGGTCGTCAAGGCCGACGGGATCATCATTGGCGATGGGAAGCCCGGCCCCGTGACCCGTCTATTGCATGGGGCGTATCGGGAACAGGTTTAAGGCGACAGCGGGATTTGACTAGGAGGAAACTTTTTCAGGAATTTTCTCGATTTTGACCTTGGCGATCCGGCGATCGGCCATATCGACCACCGTAAATTTATATTTTCCATGCTGAATGATCTCGCCGCCGCGTGGAATGCTCTGGAGCTGTGAAAGAAAAAATCCTCCCAGGGTTTCATAATCGGCCGATTCCGGGAGTGAAAGCCCGTAGTCGTCGTGAAGATCACGGACGGACATCGAGGCATCCACCACCATCGAACCATCTTTTAATCGCTCGACGGGCCGGTCGCCGCGGTCCACCTCGTCTTGAATCTCTCCGACAATTTCTTCAACAAGATCCTCCATGGTGACCAGACCTTCAATGCTCCCATATTCGTTGACCACAATGGCCATCTGAATCCGCCGTCGCTGTAGCTCTTTCAAGAGATGGCTCACCTTCATCGTTTCCGGGACAAAATAAACGGGCCGGATGAGATCTTTTAAAACCACCGGCTCCTTGCTGACGACCTGGCTCATGAGATCCTTGTAATACAGGATCCCGACGATTTCATGGATTCCTTTGCGATAGACCGGATAACGCGAGAATTTATGGGTGGACATGACTTTTAAAAGTTCATCCAGAGGCGTATCGATCTGCAAAGCGTGCATCTTCGGACGGGGAATCATCACTTCTTTGACCGAAATATCCGTGAACTCAAACACGCTGTGAATCAGATCCTGCTCCGTCTGATCAAAAATCCCTTTTTCCCGGCCCTCGCGGATCAGAATCTTGATCTCCTCTTCGGAAATAAACGTCTTCTCATGCGAAACCGGACCCTTAAAAAAGCGCAACAGAAAACGGCTGGAAATCGTCAGTAATTTTATAAACACCGAGGCGATCTTCGACATCCAGACGATCGGATGAGCCACCTTTAAGGCGATGGGTTCCGAATATTTCAATGCCAGTGATTTCGGAACAAGCTCGCCGATGATCAGCGAAAAATAGGAAATGACGAGTACCACGCTCCCCACGGCCAGCGCCTCGCTTGTTCTCTGGACCGTTTCATTGGGAATCTGCTGGAACACGGGCTTTAACGTTTCGACCGCAAAGACGCCGCCCACGGCCGCAGCCAGGGAACTCACAACGGTTACCCCGATCTGAATCGTTGCCAGAAAGCGTTCCGTGTCTTCTTGGAGTTGATGGACAAACCCGGCCCGACGATCGCCCTGCTCGATCAATTGTTTGATCCGGCTCCGGCGGACCGCAATAATTGCGATCTCAGAACAAGCGAAGAAACCGTTCAGGAGAATGAGCACGAAAATCGAGATTAATTCGACCGAAGTATGCGACAAATTATAATCCTCTATATTAATACGAATGAGTGGGACGATAACACAAAACAGGCCTAATTGCAAGCTTAGGATATCCTAAAGAACAAAAAATATTAATCATAACTACCTGATTAAATTTATATTTATTTAATTGTAATAATATTATATTGACAGTTTAATATAAATCGTATATAAATTACTCAATCTTGATCGGAAAGGTAGGAATTATGATTTTCTCGGCAAAAGGGGAATATGGTGTTATGGCCGTATTCGAGCTTGCTCAGCATGCCGGAGAGAGCCCCCTACAAGCTAAAACAATCTCAAAGAACCAGCGGATACCTCTTCGGTTCCTGGAACAGGTGCTGAGCAGTCTTAGAAAAGCCGGTTTGGTTGAGAGTGTTCGGGGGGCCCAGGGCGGATATGTACTGAACAGGCTCCCCTCCGAGATACGGATCAGCGATGTTCTGGAAGCGATTGAAGGTCCTATCAACCCATCGTATCGTGTTTCCGGAAACGACGACCGCCACCACCCGCATGACACCATTACGGGGAACGATATTTTAAAGCCGGTTTGGGAGGAGGTTAGAACCGCCGTCATGGGCGTGTTAGACTCCGTCACCATCCAGGATCTTTGTGAACGGAAAAAAGAGAAAGACCAGCAGAAAGTTTTAATGTACCACATATGAACACGGACTTTTTGAAACGATGACCACCGAGTCGTACCTGATCATCCTCATATTCATCACCCTGTTTGCAGCCGCCGTCAATGGTGCGCTCGGACACGGATTTTCATCTATTACCGTCCCGGTCGCGCTTCTTTTCTACACCAACCGGATTTTAAACCCGGCCCTGGTGTTGGTCGAAATTTTCATCAACAGCTATATCCTGCTCATAAATTGGCGCGGGCTGTCGAAGGTTTGGAAGCGGGTGATTCCCATTCTGATCGGATTGTTGCCCGGCATTATCCTTGGCAGTTATGTCCTGTCATCCGTTCATCCCGGCTGGATCAAATTTACGACCTTCGCGGTCCTGCTTCCCTTGATCCTTTTACAGGCCGCGGGAGTGCGCAAGCCGATCCATTCCGAACGCACCGTGGGTCTGCCGTTCGGATCCGGGGTCGGCTTTCTTTATTCCATCACGACCGTCTCCGGCCCGCCGCTGGCCCTGATGTTCAACAATCAGGGATTCGTCAAGGAGGAATTTCGGGCGGCCCTGGGCCTGATCCGGGTCACGGAGGCGCTCCTGACCGCAAGCGCCTATTATTTTCTCGGCCTGTACAGCATCGAAAGCGGCTCAATCCTCTTTTCGATCGCGCCCAGCGTTCTGATCGGAGTCCCTCTGGGGGGCTACATAATCCATAAGCTGAACCCGGAAACGTTCCGCAGGCTCTGCATGAGCTTCGATGCCTGGGTCGTGGGTTTCGGATTGTCCCGGGTCCTGATTGAACTGAAACTGGCGGTCAGTCCGGCGGCGTATCTGCCCTGGTTTATCGTTATCGCTATTGACATGTATCTCCTGTACCTCTTTTTTGCAAAGGCCAAGCTCAAGCTTTACCAATCTCAGAAAATAAAAACCGTATAGATATAGGATAAACCCATGAAAAGAGAATTGTCGTCCACATCGAAGGCGAGTCTTGGACATGCCGTCCATCGGGAGTCGGTCGAGACCGACATCCTGATCATCGGCGGCGGAACGGCCGGCTGCCTGGCCGCCACCGAACTGCGGGAACGGCATCCGCACCTGAAGGTAACCATCTTGGAAAAGGCTCATATCGATCGAAGCGGCTGCCTGGCCGGCGGCATGAATGCCATCAATGCCTATCTCAATCCGGGCGAGACGCCGGAGAGTTTCGTCAAATATGTCCGTTTTGATTCCTGCGGCCTGATCCGCGAAGATCTGGTCAAAAGCCAGTCGGAGCTGTTCGAGTATTGCGTAAAGAAAGTCGAACGATGGGGGCTGCCGATCTTGAGCGACGAAAAAGGCAACTACCTTCCGAGGGGCCGCTGGAACATCAAGATCAACGGCGAGTCGTTAAAACCCATTCTGGCCAAGGCGGTCCGGGAGGCCGGCGTCCAGGTCTTGAACTGGACCGTCGCGACGAACTTTCTAACCCTCGGCCGGCGGGTCATCGGCGCGACCGGTTTCGGCATCCGCAACGGAAAGTTTTATATCATCAAGGCCAAGGCCGTCATCGTGGCCACGGGCGGCGCTTCCGGGCTTTACCGACCCAACAACACTCATGACGCACAACATAAAACCTGGTACTCTCCCTACAACACCGGCGCCGGTTACGCCATGGGCATCCGGGCCGGTGCCGAGATGACCAGCTTCGAGATGCGCTACATCGCACTGCGGACCAAGGACGCGATCGCGCCGACCGGCACGATCGCGCTTGGGGTGAACGCGCCCCAGATCAACAGCAAGGGCGAAAAATTCATGGCAACGCGTTATGCCCAGATCGGCGGGGACAGCGCCCCGACGCCGTACCGGGCCTACGGGCCGATCATGGAATTAAAAGAAGGCCGCGGCCCGGTCTATCTCGATACAAGGCATATCAACGCGGAGCAGGTGAAAAAACTCAAGGCCGCTTTTCTGGACATGTATCCCTCCCAAGTTCTCTATTGGCTTTCGAACGACATCGATCCGAGCAAGGAACCGGTCGAGGTTCAACTGACCGAGCCTTACATCGTCGGCGGGCATTGCCAGGCCGGTTACTGGATCGACATCGATCGCCGCACCACGATCGAGGGACTTTATGCCGCCGGAGACGTGGCCGGCGGCGCGCCCTTCAAATTCGTCAGCGGCTGCTGGGCGGAGGGGGTCATTTCGGCGCGAGCGGCCGGAAAGTACGCCGACCAGACCTCCCGGGTCGAACCGGATGCCGACGGCATCGATCGGGAACAGGACCGGGTCTTCCGCCCGCTTCATCAGCACGGTAAAATCTTCGCGGGCATCCGGGCCGACGACGTGGAGTCCCGGCTGCAGAAAATCATGGAGGAATATGCCGGCGGCGCCTCCCGATACTACGAGATGAACGAGGCGCAATTGCTGGTTGCCCGAAAACACCTGGCGCAACTGCCGGGCCAACTGAATCTCCTGGTGGCGGAAGATCTTCATGACCTGATGAAGGTCCACGAGATACTGGACCGGATCGATGTCGCTCAAGTCCTGGTCGAACATCTGTTGCACCGCAAGGAAACCCGCTGGCCCTCCTATCAGACACGGATGGACTATCCCGAGCGGGATGATCAGAATTGGTTGAAGTTCGTCAATTCCCGACGGGACCCGAAAACGGGCGTCATTTCGATGCTGGAACGGCCGTACGAACAACTCGTGCCGGGAGACCGGTACAAAGACCGGTAAATTAGAAAGGACGTGCAATGCCTGTTATTGTTGATCCTATTAAATGCGACGGCTGTGGAAGCTCCACACAGCCGCCCTGCGTCCGGATGTGCCCGGGCGATCTGATCGTCAAGGACCTGGGGAGCAACAAGGCCTATCTTAAATATCAGGACTGCTGGGACTGTCTGGCCTGCGTCAAGGCCTGTCCGGAGGAAGCGATCCTTTTCCGGCTGTCGTTCCAGCTGGGCCTGCCGACCGCGACGCTTCAGCCGCATGTCCAGCTCACGCAGAACATGATAACATGGGAAGCGGTCGACAGCCACGGCCGCAAAGAGAGCTTCACCATTCCGACCAAGGTTCTTCCGGTCGCCCTGGATGAAAAAGTGGAAGGAACGGGACAGCCCGATTTTTCGATATAGCAGGAGGTTGGCTTATGAACCCGACGACGATTCAAAAAACATCCGTGGACGCCACGAAAATCCCGGCCGAGGTCTTAAAAGAGATCGAGATTTTCGAGGGTGAAGTCGCCCGCCTGAAACGGGGCGAGATCACGGCGGATCAGTTCAAGCCGTTCCGGCTGCAGCACGGCATCTACGGCCAGCGCCAGCCCGGTGTTCAGATGGTTCGGGTGAAACTGCCGCAGGGGAGGCTCGATCCGACCCAATTACGGCGGTTGGCCGATCTGGCCGAAACCTACGCCTCCGGCGTCTGCCATCTCTCGACCCGGCAGAACATCCAGATGCATTTCGCCAAGATCGAAAATATCGCGACGATGATGCGGTCGATGGCCGAGGTCGGTCTGACGACGCGGGAGGCCTGCGCCGATACCGTCCGCAACGTCACGGCCTGTCCGATCGCCGGCATCAGCCCCACCGAGGTCGTGGATGTCACGCCGTACGGGCTGGCGATCACGCAGCATTTTTTGAGAAATCCGATCTGCCAGAAGCTGCCGCGTAAATTCAAGATCGCGCTGGAGGGCTGCACGGATCAGGATCATGCCTTCACGACCATCCATGATATCGGAATCACGGCCCGGAAACAGGACGGCCGCTTGGGCTTCCGCATCGTCGTGGGGGGCGGGCTGGGCTCCACGCCGCGGGTCGCGAACGTTTTGACCGAGTTCGCGCCGCCGGAGGATCTGGTCGCGATCTGCGAAGCCGTCATCCGTGTCTTCGACCGACAGGGTCAAAGGCAGAACCGGTACAAAGCCCGGTTGAAATTTTTGATCGAGAAACTGGGCTTCGAAAAATTTTCCCGGCTCTGGAAGACCGAGCTTGATCTGATCAAGTCACAGAACGGACACTACACGCTTCCCCGGATCGAGGAGACGCCTCGTAAAAATCCGGCCGCCCCCCGGACCTGGAGCCGCGAAAAAGCGACCGGCCCGTTTGCGACCTGGCTCAAATACAACGTCACGGCCCAGAAGCAGTCCGGCTTCCATCTCGTCACGATCAAGGTCCCGCTGGGGGATCTCAAAAGCGCCCAGGTTCGGTCGGTCGCGGACCTTTGCGGGCGGTTCTCGGACGGATATATCCGCATCACGGTTCAACAGAACTTCGCGATGCGATGGGTCCATGAAGCCGACCTCCCGGCCGTCCATGAAGCCTTGACCGAAATCGGCCTGGCCGAGGCCGGAGTGGATCGTATCGAAAACATCGTCTCCTGCCCCGGAACGGACTCCTGCGGTCTTTCGCTCACCTCTTCGAAGGGCCTGGCGCGGGCCCTGACGGGGCTGTTTACCCCGGGGGATCCGTCCAACGACGATCTGTCCGGAATGTCGCTCAAGGTTTCGGGCTGCCAGAACGCCTGCGCGCAGCACCAGCTCGCCTCGATCGGTTTTCACGGCGTCGGGAAAAAGGTCGGCAGTCATACCGCTCCTTTTTATGAATTGCATCTCGGCGGATCGGGCACGCGAATCGGACCGAATGTGATCAAGACCCCGGCCAAACGCACTCCCGATGCCGTACGGCATCTGGTCCAATGGTATCGGGAGGCCCGTCTCGACGGCGAATCGTTCGAGAATTTCGCCGCGCGGATGGGAAAAGAGAAATTGAAAGAAAGCCTGATGCCCTTCACCTTTCTTCCCTCCTATGAAGAGGACCGGAGTTTTTATGTCGATTGGGGGGACGAAAAGGACTTTACGACGGAAGACCTGGGTCCGGGCGAATGCGCCGGCGGGGCGTATGAAATGATGGAAGGCTTCCTGTTCGAAGCGGATCAGGAGATCCATCTCGCCGGCGTCATGACCGAAAAAGGGCAGACCGGCCATGCCGTGAACAAGGCTTACCGCGCGATCGTGGCGGCCGCCAAGGGACTTCTCGTTCTGGAGGGAATCGATTCCTCGATCGACGCCGAGATCCTCTTCAAGGCCGAAACGCTTCTGGTCGGAAAAGAGATACTGCCGCGGACCTTCTCCCGTCTGACGGATCAGGTGAAGGACCTCGGGCCCAAGTCGCCGACGGTCGAGTTCACGCGGGAGAAGATCGCCTACGCCAAATCGTTCGTCGAGGCCAGCCATGCCGCGTTCGACAAGCACGGCCGCGCGCTCAAGCAGAGCAAGGCTCAAGCCGCCGAAGCGCCGGAGGGCGGCGAACGAACCTCGACGACAGCGGTCAAAGCGGCCCCCACCGTGCTGCTCGATCTAAGCGGTGTGGCCTGCCCGATTAATTATGTCAAGACGAAGCTGAAGCTGGAGGAACTGGAGGTCGGCCAGCGTCTCGAGGTGATTCTGGACGAAGGAGAGCCGATTCGCAACGTCCCGAAGAGCCTTCAAGGCGACGGGCAGAAGATACTGTCCCAGGAAAAAAAGGACGACCGGCATTACCGTCTGCTGGTCGAGAAGGTCAACTAAAATGGAGAAGGTAATGACAAAGGAAAAAACTCAGACCGAAATCCCGGCCCACGGCGGCCGGCTGGTCAACCGCATGATTGAAGGCGCGGAACGCGACCGGCTGCTCAGCAAAGCGGCCGATCTGAAAAAGTTCACGCTCTCCCGGAGAAAACTGTGCGACATCGAGATGCTCGCGGTGGGCGCCTACAGCCCCTTAGAAGGCTACATGGGCCGGAAGGATTACGAGAATGTCGTGACCTACATGCGCCTCCCCAACGGGCTGCCCTGGAGCATTCCGATCACCTATCGGGTTGATAAAAAATCGGCCGAGTCGCTCCGGGAAGGCCAGGACATCGCGCTGGTGGACGAACGGCAAACCGTTCTGGCGATACTGCATCTCGAGGAAAAATTCGAGTACGACAAGAAGATCGCGGCCAAGGCGGTCTACCGGACCGACAGCGTCGAGCATCCCGGGGTGGACATTCTATACAAGCGGGGCGACGTGCTGTTGGGCGGGAAAGTCAGCGTGCTGCGTCTTCCCGAAAACCGCGAGTTTCTCCCCTACCGTCTCGCGCCGGCCCAGACGCGGGCCCTCTTTAAAGAACGCGGCTGGAGAACGGTGGTCGGCTTCCAGACCCGGAACCCGGTTCACCGCGCGCATGAATATATCCAGAAATGCGCTCTCGAGATCGTGGACGGGCTGCTGCTCCATCCGCTGATCGGCGAGACGAAGAGCGACGACATCCCGGCCGACGTCCGGATGAAATGTTACGAGGCGCTTCTCGAAAAATATTACCCGAAGGATCGCGTCCTCTTGTCGGTGCTCCCGGCCCCGATGCGGTATGCCGGCCCCCGCGAGGCGATCCATCACGCGATCGTGCGAAAAAACTACGGCTGCACCCATTTCATCGTGGGGCGGGATCATGCCGGGGTCGGAAGTTTCTACGGCTCGTTTGACGCCCATCATATCTTCAACGAATTCGCGCCGGGAGAACTCGGCATCACGCCGCTCGTCTTCGACAACACCTTCTACTGCAAGGCCTGCGGAAGCATGGCCTCGATCAAGACCTGCCCGCACGACAAGGCGGAGCATATCAGCCTGTCCGGAACGAAGGTCCGCGAGATGCTCCGCGCCGGTACACTGCCGCCGCCCGAGTTTTCGCGTCCGGAAGTGGCCAAGATACTGATCGAGGCGATGAAGGGCGGGGGTTAACCGGAAGAGGGTTTGAGCTGGACATGCACGAGGCAGGAATCTTTGCCGTGGGCGATGCCGTCCTCCAAGGACGACCCGTGCGGCCCCACGAACGGCGTCAGCAGTCCTTCCAGCACTCCGTGCAGTAGCGGGCAGACGATTTCGGGCTTGAACTCCACCACTTCTTTAAAGATGCAGTTATGCAGTTGGATCTTCACCTGCCGGCCGGCGGCCCCTTGAATACGGGGTTCAAAACCCCAGGCCTCAAATTGATCCGCCAGGAATCGGGCCACCGTTTCGGCCGAACGTTCGATGGGCTGTCCCCCGGACAATCTCTTCGCCAAACCTTCACCCCACTGCCGCCCAAAAGCCTTGATCTCGTCCGTGGACACTTTTTTAACCGTCAACAATCCCAAAAGCATCTCGCTGAGCAGTCGGTAATCGCGCGGAAGCAGTTCTAACCCGGCCACCGGTCGCGCCTTTCGATACAGCCGCTTCGGACGTCCCGAGCCGGCGGACCGCATCGCCTCGGAGGCCACCAGCCGGGCCTCGGCCAGCTTCGCAAGATGCTGGCGGATCGCGCTCGGATGCAACCGGAAGCGGCGGGCCAGATCCTGAACCGAAAAAGCCCCCTGGTCCAGATATTGGAAGATCGCAAACCGCGTTTCATCCGCCAGGGCCTTGCTTGTTTTTAAAACCCCTTCCATAGTCCCCTCATTTTTTTCTTGACTCATATCACAGCGGTGAATATACTGTCAACAATTTTGACAGTGAATACTGTTTTTATTATTCACACCGGAGTCTTCCCATGTCGGCGGGAGCCTTTTTAAAACAGATCAAGAAAGAAATGCTGTCCCATCCGGTCATGTCTCACCGTTTCTGGAAGCGGTTCGAAAAGGCCGAGTTCTCACGGAAGGGACTGCGGAGTTTTTCGCTCCATTATTACCTGCATGTTTTGCAGACCCGCCTCTACGACGCGATGGTTCTTGCCCGCACTCCGGCTGAACCGATCCAGGCCGCCCTGGCCTCGATCCTTTGGGATGAATACGGACGCGGAGATTCCGACAAAACACATCCCGAACAGTTTCGAAAGCTGCTTCGGGCCCTGGGTCTGAATGAGCGCGACTGGATATCGGTCAAGTCCTCGCCGGAGTTTGAGGCCTACCGGGATGTTCACATCCGTCTCTGTCAGGACTACCCGATTCAAATCGGCCTTGGAGTCGTGGGCTTCGCGATGGAATACCCCATCCCCCCTCTGTACGAAAAACTGGTTCGGGGGTTTCGGCTTCACGGCATACCCGACGACGCGTTGGAGTTTTTTCTTGAACATATTCCGACGGATGAAACCCATTCAAGCCTGATGGAAAACGCCATCCGCCCGGAACTCGAACGGCCGGAAGGTCGGGCGCTTGTGTCGGAAGGGGTGAGACGCTCACTGGATGCCCGTTGTCTTTTAATGGATGGAATGGAGCGGGTAACATTTAATGTGGCGTCCTGAACCGGACATGGCCGGTTCGTATGCCGTAACCGGGGCGGCTTAAGGGCCTCGACTATTGACACCCTCCCCCCGTCTGGAATATAGTATTTAACTTCTTGGAGGTTTATCATGAAACAGGGTAAATCAGAGGGACGGACGATCACCGAGGTGGTCAAGGACCTCGAAGCGCAGCAGAAGAAGAACAAGGTGGTCAATCCCGTCCTACAGCAGGTGCTGGAGCAGGTCTCGGCCGTCCAGACCCGGATGAGCCGGATCAAGCACAAGATCGCGGTGATGAGCGGAAAGGGCGGCGTCGGCAAGAGTTCGGTGACGGTCAACCTGGCCAACTCCTTTGCCGCGCGCGGTTACAAAGTCGGCATACTGGACGTGGACTTGAGCGGGCCGTGCATCCCGAAGATGATGGGCGTTCGCGATCGGGCGCTCAAGATCACGGCCGAGGGGGCCCAGCCCGCCATCGGCGTCAACGGGATCAAGGTCGCCTCGATGGAACTGATGCTTCCGGATGAAGGCAGCCCCGTCATGTGGAAAGGCCTCTGGGAAGATTCGGCCGTCTGGCGCGGCACGGTCGAGATGAGCGTGATCCGCGAATTCATCAGCGACGTCAACTGGGGCCCGCTGGACTTGTTATTAATCGACATGCCCCCGGCCTCCTCCGACAAACCGCCGATCATTGCACAGATGATCCCGGACCTGGACGGCGCCGTGATCGTGACGATTCCTTCCGAAATTTCACAATTCATCGTCAAAAAATCGGTCGTCTTCCTAAACCGAGAGCTCAAGATCCCCATCATCGGACTGATCGAGAACATGAGCGGGGCGCTCTGCCCGCATTGCGGAGAGGCGCTCGAACTCTTCGAAGACGCCTCCCACGGGGAAAGCCCGCTCCAGAAAATGGGCCTACCGCTTTTGGGCCGGGTGCCCTTCGACCGGCGTATCGCCGGTTGCGCGGACCATGGCCGGTCGTTCGTGGACGAGCATCCGCTCACGCCGGCGGCGCAGGCCTTCCGGATCATCGCCGACTCGTTACAACAGCATATCGAATCAAGGAGACCGTCATGAAATTTTTATGCATCAAATGCAACAACTTCATGGATTACGAATCGAAGGAACAGGTCGACACGCTGCGCCTCGGGATCACCTTCGCCTGCACGCAATGCGGGAATAAAGTCGCGATGGTCACGAATCCGGGCGAGACCCAGCTGGTCAGCGGGCTGGGCGTCAAGATCGGCGGACGGACCGTTCCGGCCGAGCCGATGGAATTCACACGCGAGGCGATCAAGCCCGAAGGACAGCCGACCGCGACGATGACGGCCGACATGGGCAAATGCCCCTTCCCGGGAATGCTGGCCGGGACGGGCTTCAAAGACACCGGAATCGCGGCCGGACTGGCCGGTCAGACCTCCAAGCCGTCCGTTCCCTGGACAACGAACGCCGAACAGCGGCTTCAGAACGTCCCGTCCTTCGTCCGTTCCCTGGCCCGCGCCGGCATCGAACAGTACGCTCGGGACAACGGCTTCGCCGAAGTGAATGATCAGGTGATGGACGAATACCGCGAAAAGGTAGGAATGTAAGAGCAGGCGGCTGAAAAAGCCCATCTGCTTCGTTCTCGGTCCCTCGAAGATCCTCACGTACCTATTTAGTACGCTCCGGTCTCCTCGGTCCCTGCGGCCTCGCATCTGGAGCTTTTTGAGCCGCCTGCGCAAGGATCACGGTACGATCAAACCGTTCCTGCCCGGCACGATCTTTCCCATCACGACGGGTCGTTCGGCGCCGGTCGCGGACGGAACATTGTTCGGCTCGCCCTGCATCGTCCCGTACGCGAACAGCGCGAAGGCCATCGCCTCAAGCGCGCGGCTGTCCAGATCGAATTTCTCAAAGGTGTAGACCGGAATCGGCCCGAAGGCCTCTTGAAGAAAGTTCATCAAGGTCGGGTTTCGTGTCCCGCCGCCTCCGACGATCACCTCGTCCACCCCGCCCTTTGGAAGAATAAACTTCTCGTACGCGTGAGCGATCGTCCGCGCCGTAAAGGCCGTGACGGTCGCCATCAAATCCCATGAATTCAGTCTCGACGACTTCGCTTGACGCAGAATCTGCCGGATCATCGCGTGGCCGAAGGCTTCGCGCCCGGTTGTTTTGGGCGGTTTGCGGTTCAAGAAGGGGTGTCGAAGCAGGCTCTTCAAAAGACCGGGATGAATCGATCCCATTCCGGCCATCCTTCCCCCGCGATCCATCGTCTTTCGGCCGCCGCTCCGGTGCTGTACGATTCCGTCGATCAGCATGTTGCCGGGGCCGACATCGAAGGCCAGGAGGTTTGAAAGTCCGGGATCCGAAGGCAGGTAGGTGACGTTGCTGATCCCGCCGATGTTGACGACGAGGCGCGGCCGGTTCGGATCATGAAAAAGGATCTGGTGAAGATAGGGGGTCAGCGGCGCGCCTTCCCCGCCGGCCGCCATGTCCCGTTGACGGAAATCGGCCACGGTCGTGATGCCGGTCCGCTCCGCGATGACGGACGGCTCGCCGATCTGGAGCGTCGAACGGATTTTCAATCCGCCCATTTTCCGCGGCTCGGGCTGATGGCAGATCGTCTGGCCGTGGGATCCGATCAGGTCGATCTCGCCGAGCGGCAGCGCGGCTTCCTTTGCGATCCGGATCGCGGCCCGCCCGAACAGCTCGCCGACATAGACGTTCAGACGGGACAGATCCTCCACACGGCCGTCATGGGTCAACCGAACGAGTTGCGGCCGCAGTTCGCGAGGATACGGATAGGTCGAGAATCGAACCAAACGGAGCCGGCTATCGAGGCCCCGGCCGGTAATCTCGACCAGCGCGGCATCGATGCCGTCGGTGGACGTTCCTGAGATCAGCCCGATCACCTTCATTGGACCGTTAGCCTACTGCATCGTCAAAACAGCGTCAAGAAAAATTTAATGCCGCCCGGCTCGGCGGCGGGTCTGAGCGGCCGGTTTGACTTCTTTCTGCTTATAATGGTATGTTAAGGTGTGTCCGCGATTGCGGCCTGTCCATTGAACATCTCTTCATATCCCTGTCCTGGGCAGAACGGCAGACGAACAAGGAGTCACCCTTGACCACCCAGGAAACAAGTGTTGTAACAAAAGATTGGACCATCCACGGCTACACGATCCGTCTTGAATTATGGCCCGGGCGTGTCTTTGTCCCGACCACCACGTCCGAGTTGATTGCGGATCAGTTTGCGTCCTGCGCGGGCGAAACGGTGGTCGACCTGGGCTGCGGCAGCGGCTTTTTTTCGGTGCTGGCCGCCAAGATGGGCGCCAAACGGGTCTACGCCCTGGACCTTCATAAAGAGGCCTGCGATCTCACACGGCGGAATGCCGAAAAGAACGGCGTGGCCGACCGCGTCGACTGCCGTCAGGGGGACCTGTTCGACTCGCTCAAAGGCCTCGTCGCGGATACGATCATTGACGACGTTTCGGGCGTGGCCGACGCGCTGGCGCGGCGCTCCGGATGGTTTCCGGAACCGGTTCCGACCGGCGGTCCCGACGGCGCCGATCCGACGGTCCGGATGTTCCAGTCCGTCCGTCAGCATCTGGCCCCGAACGGCCGGCTGATTTTTCCCGTGATCTCCCTCGCCAACGAACAGCGCATTCTGGACGCCGCCCGGCAGGCCTTTACTGAAGTCCGGCTGGTGTTCGAAAAACGGCTGCCCTTGCCGGTTTCGATGTCTCCGGAAAACCCCCCGCTCAGCCAATTGGTCTCGGACGGCGTCGTCCGGCTGATCAAGAAAGGCAGCCGCTGGCTGTGGGAGTTGCGTATCTACGAAGCGCGTAATCCGTCCTAGCCGGCGCGAGCCGGATCAAACCTTTAAAGTCAATTCCTTCAATCCCACGATCTGCCGTATCCGCTTTTGCGCAAGACCCGTTTTGTTCCGACGAAGAAGCGTCAAGAGGTCGGAGGCGACCAGCCGTTGAAGAATACGGCGGCGCCGCGCGATCGAGGGAATGCCCGCCCGGACCTGTTCCCGAACCTGTCCCAGCAGTTTTAGAAACCGCCCGTACTCGGCCCCGAACGACCGTTCCAGTTCCCGTCGGATCCGGCCGGCCAGCGCGGGACTTTTCCCGCCGGTCGAGACGGCGATGATCAAATCGCCCCGACTGATCACGGCCGGCGCGATGACGTTGCATCGTGCGGGGTCGTCCGCGATATTGACGAGACGGGAAGCGGCCTGGGCCCGACGGGCGACCTCGGCATTGACCTTGCGGTCGTTCGTGGTGGCGATGATCAGGAAGGCCTCTTCAAGGTCGGTCGGACGCCAGCGACGCTTCCGGTGACGGATCGCGCCGGCCTGCGCAAGATAAGACAGTTTTTTCGTCAGTGTCGGACTGATCACCGAAACCCGCGCGCCGCAGGCCAGAAGGGCGAGCGCCTTGCGCTCGGCCACGCGACCCCCGCCGATCACGACCGCCGGTCTTCCCTGGAGATCGAGAAAAACCGGATAATACCTCATGATCCGGGCATCCCGTGAAGCCGGACCAGCATCTGAC
>Ga0153915_10002724_pt1 | contig 16096 bp, 12 predicted proteins | sample Opewatmetagenome_2_FD_107003 | JGI IMG/M metagenome (GOLD analysis project Ga0153915, IMG submission 107003) | Freshwater wetland microbial communities from Ohio, USA - Open water 3 Core 3 Depth 3 metaG | ecosystem: Environmental > Aquatic > Freshwater > Wetlands | place: USA: Ohio, Lake Erie...
ATTCACCGGAGTACCCAGCTGTTTTTGTACGAAGGACTGTACCAGATTCTCCTGCGACAAATCCAAATTTCTCGGTGATAAATCGGACAGCGAATAGATCAAAGGTTGTTCCGCTTGCCTGCGATACCCAGGTTTGTCCTTCGTTTTCAGTTCGTATAATGATTCCATTATCCCCCACCGCAGTACCCTTTGCCTCAGAGGAAAAATCAATAGCATATAAAACGCTGCTGACCCCACTTTCAAGAGGAATCCATGTCTCGCCACTATCAACTGTTTGCAGAATCACACCATGATTCCCGACAGCATATCCAGTGCCACTCCCGGTAAATTCTATACCCAAGAGTTCATTGGAAGAAAAATACACTGTCTCCCATGTACTTCCTCCGTCCATGGTTCGAACAATGGCACCGCCAGCGGGTATGTCGACAACTGCGGTGGCAAAACCAATAGAGGCGTTGATGAAAAATACGTCACTGAGCCACCCTTCATAAAATTCACCTCCATGGTCAATGTAAAAACTCATCGACTCCCAGGTATTCCATCCATCAGTTGTTTTCGTGAAGAACGGTTGAAATATCGCATTGACCCCAACCGCCACTCCAATCTTATCGGTAATCATCTGTCCACTATGATAGGTGGCGATCATCCCGGTTTGAATCACGGTCCAATTGAGTCCAGTATTGTTCGTCAGAAGGATAGTCCCGCTTTCCCCGACCGCTAGAATGATGCTATAATCGTAATAGAAAATGTCATTGAGATTGTCCATCACCCCTGAATCCTGCAATGTCCATTCTTCTCCTGAAGTACCAGTTCTCAGGATAACACCCTCATCTCCCACGATGGATCCTCTATTCAAACAAATAAAAGAAATACTGTTGAGATCTTGGGTAACTCCACTTTGTAATGGTTCCCACCCATCCTCCTGCGATAATGCCTTTGGAGAACTTGGTAGTATTCTGTCTGGTATCGATAACGACATTACGGAGAAGGGTACGAGGCAAATAATAAGACTGATAAGAACAGGATAGAAAACCATTGCATCCTTTCGTATGAATTGATATAACCAACTACTTTGATTCTTCTTCATAGGTATCCCCATATCTCTCTAAAGGACAGGTTTCATATAAACATTTTGATATCAAATCATATCAAATGAGCATCCCCTGCTTTTTTTGTTAAACGTATGAATTTCTCTCCAGTAGGATGCTTTCCTTTTTACTACCACAATATACTTTAACACCTCATCTTTTATCCTTTCCTTAGATGGCACAAAAACAACGAATGCCAAAAAGCTTTGCACGAACAGCACCGAAATCACAAGAGAAATACCTCATAGAAAACGCAAAAAGACTACAAGATAACCCCTTTCTCATCCTCCCTCTATGCACACAAGGGAATGAAAAATATTTCAAGAAACTTCGAAAACAACTTTCAAAAATACAAAGGTATCATACAGACGAGGAAAAACTTGAGAAACTCTCAAGTAAAAAAGGATTAGACGGAGCCCTTGCTGGAACACTGTTACTTGCTCTCTCTGAAAAAGCACCTTATCTTGCTGCACTTACCTATCCAACAGGTGATGTTACGTATGCCCAGCGTGGAAAAGCGGATAAAGAAAAACTGATCGCTGTTCAACATTTCGACGATCCGGTATTCCGCCTTCGTGGCATCAAGGATGTCGTGTTCAAAAAAAACCTCCATGTCTATTCTTGGGACAATGGGTATGTCTGTACAGGACAAGAGGCACATCCACCAGCAGAATTTATCGAATTCATCAGAAAAAAAATTGGTTTTTCATTCACGAATAATGTGATTAGCTGTCCGCATATCCCCCCAGAAATAGTAAGGAAAAAGGAATATCCCAGCTTGAATTACCTCAGAATCGAATGGAAACCTGCACATGTCGTAATCGGTCTATGTGAGAACTGTGCGAAAACAACAAAAAACACTATGTTTAGCATCTCGAAATACATATTGCAAAAAAATCTCTCAGATGAATTTCAAATTGAGGTGCTAACGCAGATAGGTAAACACAGTGACCTCTCTGACAACCAAAAAAGCACCCACCTTCAAGAATATCTTGCTGGAACGTTAACCGACTATGATTTTATCAAACAGATGGCAAAAAACCATGAAGAACATGCCAAGGACGGAGAAGAAAAAATCTTCGTATTAGATGGCCGTTCCTTCGGTACTGATGCCACCCGTTTTATTGAAGCATTACAACCAACGGATTATGAAAAAGAAGCATTGGAGTTTTTCCTTAACAAAATCCAACAACCATTGATTGTTTCGAAAACCACCCCAAGTAAGGTGCTCGAGCGCTTTTGGCAACAATATGGGAAAGAATTTCTTGAATCAATTCTGGACGATATCGAGATGGCAGGCTCTCTCTTCAATCTTGATGATACACCATCAAATATCATCAAACTTGCCTTTGAATACAGACAGCGAAGGACGATATTATCTCGGCTTCCAGTCTATGAAAACTTACCACCGCTCGCAGCATATGCGGATGCGGTCGCCCGAACGTATATGACCTTTGGTGAAAAAAAGGCTTTAGCTGAAATTAAGAAACATCCAGATAGTCCAAAAGGAAAATCAATCGCGTATGCATTTTTACTTGCTCTTGGAAAGGGTACTGAAGTGAAATGGAAATACACAAAAGAAGAAATTGATTATGGGGAGTTCCTCAAAGAACACGCTAAAAATTTCTTACATGTCGCTCCGGAGCAATATAGTGCGACACTCCAATCGTTGCTCTCGGCAAGTGGTTCTTCAGAGACCGTTTCCTGATTTTTATAGATTCTCGTTCTTTTGTTCAACGGTAAAAAATTCTTCATCCATTAAAAAGCAGTCATTGTGGAACGAAACGAAATATCGACCAGTTGGCATCTTTTCCCGGCTCCTACCTCTCTTTTACAGATTTGATCATTTCTTTTCCAAAATCTGTAAGACCGTACAAGCGGACGTTATTTCCACAGCTTTTTTCTTCGACAATATCAAGATTCAACAGGGATTCATCTTCCTTATACCGTTCCTCCATCCCACGGATGGCTCCAATCACATTTGAAGGGGTGGTCCGGACATGATACGCGATTTCAGCAGTGTAACTATAATTCGGACTGATTTCAAACAGATATTCTGCGATCTTCTTTCGTATATTACTTCTTCTCAAGGCTCGCACCGCAAGCGGTCGTTTTAATTCGAGCGTTGAGGCTCTTTCTCCCTCATTCAGCATCCCAATCCACCTTCAGAAAACCCATCTTATATTTAGTTAATAAATAATTTTCTTATGTAATTCATCTGGTATGTCTCCTTCTACATGCTCATATACATATCCTTATTCATCCTCCTACGAAGAAAGTTAGACGTGGATTATTCAATCATACTCCTCAGACTCGGGGGAGTATCTGCGAAAAGAAGAATTGGCCAATGATTATCGTCACAGAAAAGACAAGTACGGATATGGGCATACATCTTCCAAGGGTATGCATGTACGTTGCTTTGTCATCACCCTCATCTATCCCATTGGTGAATCGAGTAAGAAGGAATACGAGTTCGATAAGATAAATCCCAATTACGAGCACGAAATATTCAGGACGGATATTTTCCATTAGAAATGTCTGAGAATTACCTGGTAAGGTTGGAGAAACATCAGTAGTGCTGAACTCTGCTGAGGCATTTACTTTCAAAGAGGAAAGTATCGATGATATCAATGTTGTAATCGCAAGAGTCACGCCAGCAATAAGCGGAGCAAAGAAAGTAATCGTCGATCGAAGAGTAGATGTAAGCTCATACAGCATGTCAGTAATTTTATGTTCAACCTCCTGCAATTGTTTAAGATGATCAGCGATGCGGATGAGCGATGCACTGACAGCCCGCTGGCTTTTTTGTGTACCTTCAACAAACAGACGTAATATTGCTTTAATACGATCAGAATAGACGTGTTGAAGAGCCCCAAACTCAGCACTATATAAGGCATCATAAAAATTTGTATGGAACGCTGTCAAATTATAACAGGTAAGGTGGAAAATATTTGCGATTTTTGTACCTTGCATTGTTTTTGCCGTATATAGGAAGCTCTCTTCCGGGGATTTCTCTTCAGAGATACGTTTTCCAAGGATGTATAACGCATCGCCAAATTCTTTTTCCATTTGCTTTATCTCATCTCGTACTTTTTTATATGGAGAATAGACACGGAAACAATAGAGTGTGACTGCAGCCGCGGCTCCCCAAATGAAAAATAAGGTTACCGGAAAAAAAGAATTTAATGCTTGGCGGTCACTAATAAAATTGATGAGTGCACTTGAGGAGGGTTCAGGAATGGTGAGTGGAAGAAAAAGAAAAATAATACCAGGGGCTGTAATAAGGAATCCGATCGACAACGAAAAAGACAGATGCCTTCTTTTATGGATAGTGAGGAGTTCCGGATGATTCGATGGAATAGCAGAGGGATTAAAAGCTGCCGGACGGAGAAGAAGGATTTTATGGATATACAAAAAAATAACCACAGGTAATAGAATATCATAGATGAGAAATATTTGAATGATCGTAATCCTTAGGCCGATCAACCCTGCAGCAGGAAGCATTGCAACAAGGGATAACGGAATCATAATTCCTATTGAATAAAGGATCATCGTTGGTTGATGAAGTCGGTTCGCGAACTGGTTCATTGTGTCTTTGGTCCCTTCTAGCGAAACGTCGAGTGCCCGATCGAGTGTGATAATCCGAGAGGATTCATCGTGCTCTTGAATCGAGCTTCTGATGAGATGTAATGATCGTTTGAAATATTCGCTCCACTTTCCCCATTTCATTGCAAAACTTGTGAGCGCATCATGAATCCCATGGTATACGCGGATTTCCATATCCCACACCAGTTTTCGAAGATCAAAGGCAAGTGTTGTGGATGATTCTGAAGCAGCGAATTTCACGCTGTTTTCAAGATTTGGCACCAGTTTGAGGTACATCACAAGATAACTTAATATCTCAGGGATATCTCCAAGGGAATGAATTTGGAGATATCTGGCATACGTTTTTGGATAATTTGCAATAAGGTTTAGAACTGCAGTAGGGACAATAAGTAGTACAACAGCCATTAAAAAGAGTGTCACAATATCAATCGTTCCTGAAACGATGGTTGATATTAGAACAAAGAGCAGGGTGAAAAGAAAAAAGATAAGAAAGGATAGGAATGCACCAGTATAGGCAAATAAAAGAATGTCAGAAGGTTGAATATCTAATCCAGAAAATGTGAGCAGTTCTTGGTATTCTACTGGAAAATATTTTTCGAGCTTTTTCTGTGTTTTCTTGTTATTTTTTATCAGCCAAAAGAAATATTTTTTAGCAAAATATACTCCTCGCATAAACCATGGTATTTCAGGTCTCATATCATCCGCCCCACATAGTCAGTAAACCATTTCATCCACTGTTTCCGTACTGCCTCATAGTCGACGATTCCGTGGTGGAGCTTGCTTTCTTCGATGCACATCCAAAACATGTTATTCGCATCCCTTGTCATTGGAGCTTCGAGTAATTCTGCGTGATGTTTTCCTTCCTTTGCGATGATTTCCTTTATCTCTGTCCGTAGCTGGATGTTTTGTAATGCTTTTTCTACTGTTATTCCCCATTTTTTCGCGATAGACTGGATGACCTGAGACTGCCCCATATCCAAAAGATCAGTCGCACAAAGTTGATCTTTTGCTGTATCATATATCATCACATTCTGAAAGATTTTCTCGGGATCTGGATTTGTGGTCCAACCTGTTTTTGTGATTTCTGAGATTTGAACAACCTTTCGTTTACGTTCGATTCCCCCCTCACATCGGATAGGTGCTGCAATGACGATTGCATCCACTGCTTTAAAGGACGTTGCTGGTACACCAATGTCATACACAACTCGCTCATAGACATCTCGTGTGGTGGATCCATGGATCGTCCCCATTATCAGATTTCCTGCAGCACCGACTCGCATAGCCTCAAATAATACCTTTGCTTCAACCCCACGAACCTCACCCAGTATTAGAACAGATTCTCCGAGTCGTAACGCTGTGCGGAGTGCATCTGTTGGATCGACCTCACTTGAAAGGACACTTGTGGTAATCGATTTTGTGATAAGTGATTGCATTTTGTATCCAAATCGTTGGAAATCATCAATAGGAATTTCTGCGGTATCTTCGATGCTGAGAATACGAAATCGTTGTGGTATCTCGAAGATACATGCACTCAACAGGGAGGTTTTTCCAGAACCACGGCTCCCTGCAATCAAAAGAGATGCCTGTCCATCGATTAAAAAACTGAGAAATCCTGCAGCAGATGATGAAATCATGTTATTTGCGATGAAATGAGCTAGTGTCCATGGTTTCGACCGATGTCTCCGGAGTGCAAATGCAATGCCTCGTGGTGTTAAAGGATTTGAGATTGCGGTGACTCTAGTTCGATATCTCTCGAGGTCCATGTCTAAGACCGGAGCTGCTTCAGAAAATGCTCTCCCACTTAAGGTACGGAACCGGGATGCGAGCGCGTCGATATCACTATCTGATAGGTAGATGTTCGATGTGTATTCCTCCCCATCGAGAACCAAATGTAATGGGTTGTTCACAACCGGGGCATTTACATAGATATCTTGAAGATGAGGATCGAATAGCAGATCCTCCAGGATTCCAAACCCTGCACTATATCTAGAGAAAAGATCCGCGAGGTATTCGATTCTTTTTGCATCAAGGTCAAGGTGTTTTTCTTCAGCAAGTCCAGCAATGATTTGTATTCCAAGACGCTGAAAATATTCTTCCGCAGTTTTAGAATCCATAAATGAAATATCTTTAGGTCGATGACGCGCAAGATGCATACGTACCTCTTCAAGAATATACAACTCTTCTCGAGGAAGTTCATATTCTGGTGGAACCACAAAGTAGAGTTTTTCTGGTCGAGAACGGAGGAAATATAATGAAACATGTAGCGGGTGAGATCCTTTTCGTATTACATCATGAGACTCCAAAAACACTGCATCTGGTGGAGGTTCTAGGTAGATATACGAATCAATAAATCCCGGTCGTACATACGGTCGGATGTACGTGGTGTAAAATACATCACTTGTAAGGGTGTTTTCCCCTATACGTCTGGATAAATTAATGAACGAAGCCATCTCCAAGAGCTGGTTTTTATATTTCTCTTCACACTCGTAACACGGTAATTCCAAGATTTTGTTTTGTTGTAAGTGGTTTTTGAGCTGGAAAAAGACTTCGATCGGGTCAGCGTTTATTGTTTGACGATAGCTACTTAATTCCTTTTGTCGCCGATTAGTACAGGATTGGCAATTGATCAAATTTCTTTGATAAAGGCGGAGATGACTGTATGATTCGAAGTTTTCTATAAACCGCGCAATGTCGTTTAAAATACTTATTTCTTCTCCAGCATATACTTTGACGATAGCATGGTTCAGTATCAGCCGATCAACTGCATGCTCTTTTTGTAGAATTTGAAAGATGCGTTTCCGACATTCTCCATCGCAGAGTGTTGAATTTCCTAATGTACATGCACGACAATTTATCGTAATTGTCTTGCACTCGGCTTTCTTTTTTATTTTGTAAGAACATACTTTTTCTTCCATGTATTTTTTCTCCCAGACTTTATTATATTAAATTCTGTTGATTATCTTGAAATGACTATGCAAAGATTTTTTTGATTCTACGACCTCCCACAAAAAGTATATAATATTTAGGAGGATATATATTTTCTGATTTAACAAAAAAGTCGGGAGGTTATACATGATCATATATCATGCTCAGCATCGGTCATCGTTCTCTGAAAAGCAGTTTATCCTTGGACGTCGAGAAAAAACAGGATCGGGGGTTCTCAATATTGGAAAATACTACGCTCTCGATGGATCCTTAGGGGCACCTGTCTACCTTGACGCATTACATCCCCATATGATTTTCATCTGTGGGAAACGCGGGTATGGGAAATCTTACACTATTGGCGTATTTCTTGAAGAAATTGCAAATCTAACCGATGATATAAAACAAAATCTTGCGATTATCGTGCTTGATACTTTAGGGATTTATTGGACTACACAGTTTCCGGCCACTGAATATTCAGAGAAAATTCTTCAATGGGGAAGAAAACCTTTTGGATTTCCCATTCGTCTTTTCGTTCCTCTCCATGCCCTTGAACATTATTCGAAGCATGATATTGTAGTTGAGAGATTTTCTCTTAGTGTCGCTGAACTTTCTCCTGCGCATTGGTGTCAGTTATTTAAGGTGGAGTTAACTGATCCGGTCGGTATCGCTATCACGAGAGCACTGCTTCCTTTACAAAAAACCACGCAGTGTTTTTCAATACGGGAGATACTCTCCTCTATTCAGCAGGATGAACGTATTGAAGAAATTGTCAAATGTGCTGCGGAAAACTTTTTTCTCATGGCTGAATCATGGGGCATTTTCGAAGCACACGGTCTTTCGATAAGAGATGTTGTGCAACCAGGTACTCTCACAATCCTTGATCTCAGTGCACTTCAAACCCCGATTCTTAAGGACGTCATAGTCGCACTTTTAAGTCAAAAAATATTTGAAGAACGTGTCAGGTCACGGAAGATTTTTGAACAGAAAAAAATAGGATTTACCATAAAAGAAAAAGGCATTCCCCTCGTCTGGCTTGCCATTGATGAAGCACAGGTATTCCTCCCGGGAGAAAAAAAAACATTGAGTAAAGAGGTATTGATTGAGGAATGGATGAGGCAAGGACGGCAACCTGGTCTATCTTTAGTTATGGCGACTCAACGACCAAGCGCCGTTGAATCAGAGGTGTTTTCGCACTGTGATATTATCATATGTCATCGTTTGACTGCGCAGGAGGATATCGACGCACTCCGTTTGATTCGTCCGACCTATATGTATGGCGAGATAGGTGAATCAATAAAGAAGATGGGATCTGAGAAAGGGGTAGCATTGCTAGTTGATGATACCTCGGAGTCTGTCCATGTCATTCAGATACGGCCCCGGATGAGTCGGCATGGAGGGGCAGAACCGGTAATCAAAGGTGGTGACTGAACAACATATCGAGAGGGGATAATACTATGCGGAAAAGAAACACTGATGCGATGGAGATGATTCCAATACGCCTCGTCATCAGCATCGCGATTATCGCTGCGATTGTTCTGATACTAGTCATTGCATCTGATAGTCTTCAAGTATTCCTTGCTGAACATCAGGTCGAAATGGAATGTCGAAGACTGGAGTCCTCCCTCTTTACCATGTTGGCTGATGGTGCCCCACGAGATTTGGATGAGTGTTATGCTGTTGAAGGAACAAAACGAGTTCACACATTCACTCTTCCTGATTCCTTACTCTATCTTTCGTTTGGTGGAGATCCTGAGGCATCGAATGCTGGTGCGTTGCACCCAATACTTACCGCGGATGGAGCAGCTATTTTTTATAAAGTACAAGGGGGGAGTAAAAAAGTGATTTGGTTACCCAAAGAAACCTGTAAATTTCGAGAAGGGGCATATGTAAACAAGTCATGGATTTTTACTGAGGCTGAACATAGTTATCTCATTCGAACAGGTGGTAAAATTACATTGGTATTTGAATTTGTTCAAAAAAATCGTCAGATTTATATTCTTATCCATGGGGTTGATGAGATGAATTCATAAATAAGTGCAATGAGGGTTGTTTCAGTCTTTTCCTTTCAGGATTTCCTCATTAAATTGCGAGAATTTTTTGTTTTTTTGTACAAGCTTACAGATTCTGCATGTTTCTGAGATGACATAAGAATCATCGTTATGTACAATGCGTTCAGCTGATATGATTATTTCTTGGATGATTGCTTCATCAAAAACATCTACTTTCCCTCGTTTTTTTGAGAGATATTGGCAGACTGCGGCAGGGGTGATGCCAAGTTTTTCTGCGGCTTGTCGTTGACTCAGTCCAAAACGTTTGATTAAGGTTTCGGCAAGTTCCTTTCGTATCGTTGGTATCCCGTTCCAAAGCATGTATTCGCAGGGTGTGCGCCGCATAAACTATAATCAGCCTCTCAGTATTTATAATTAACGATTGTTAATATTAATGTTTGCCCCTTTTTCCCAATAAACGTGAAAATGACTTTATACGAGATGACATTTAACATCCTGGTGCGAACGTGGTAGATTTAAGCACAACTCTCAGCTCTCTTCGATTAAAAAATCCAACAATGCTTGCCTCTGGTATCATGGATGAAGATGCTGGAAGCATACAACGGATGATGGATTGTGGAGCAGGGGCGATTGTGACAAAATCAATTGGAATACAACCACGGGAAGGCTATCCAAATCCAACGGTTCTTGAACTTGAATCCGGCTTGTTAAATGCAATGGGTTTACCAAATCCAGGTATTGATCACTATGGTACAGAATTGCTGCACCTTAAAAAGTCAAAAATACCAATTATCGGCAGTATTTTCGCTGCTGAAGTCAAGGATTTTATATTCCTCGCCCAAAAGATGGAACAATTCGGCGCACATGCTGTTGAACTAAACGTCAGCTGTCCCCATGCAAAACACTATGGGGTAGAAGTTGGTTGTGATGTAGTTTTGCTACAAAACATTATCTCTTCAATTAAACGGAAAATCCATCTTCCTGTGTTTGTGAAGCTTTCACCAAATATTATGGACCTTGTCGACATTGTTCAAGCCGTTGAAAAAGCAAAAGCGGATGCAATCGTCGCAATAAATACAGTGAAGGCAATGAAAATTGATATCGAGACTGGCCGCCCCATCCTCGCAAACAAGGTTGGTGGGTATTCAGGGAAAGCAATCAAACCCATCGGAATACGTTGTGTCTACGACATAGCACAACACGTTGGTATCCCTATTATTGGAGTGGGAGGTATTACCACGGGCGAGGATGCAATCGAGTATTTCATGGCAGGGGCATCAGCCGTCCAAATAGGATCCGCAGTTTATTATCGAGGTCCAGAAGTCTTTCGTCTCATCTGCAGGGAAATTCAAACCTGGATGAAGAACCATAGGTATGAAAAAATCACTGAATTCATAGGGGTTGCTTTACAATGAACATACCTACCATCACCCCAATTCTAAAAAGTTTTCGAGAAGCACCAGACATAAAAACAATCACGTTTCAATACCCGAAGTCTACGCTCCCTGGTCAGTTTTTTATGATATGGATCCCTGGTATCGACGAGATTCCCATGAGCGTTTCTTCAATCAGTGGGGCGGTAAAGGGCATTACCTTCCGAAGAATCGGGGATGCAACCAGCGCGTTATATCAGCTAAAGAAAGGGGAGAAAATCGGTGTACGGGGACCATACGGGAACGGATTTTCTATTAAGGGAAAACACCTCCTCTTCGTTGGTGGTGGAACTGGAATTGCGATGCTTGCACCAGCGGTAGAATACGCGCGAAAGAGAAAATTGAAATCAACCATTGTCATCGGTGCGAAAACTAAAAAAGAGCTTTTCTTTGAACATCGCTTTCGCAGATGTGGTGCGACTGTCCATGTGACCACCGACGACGGATCAAAAGGTTATCAAGGTTTTGCTTCGAGTCTTGCAATAGAATTACTTCAAAAAGAAAAGGTTGATGCAGTCTATACCTGTGGACCAGAGCCCATGATGAAAATTCTTTTTTCCTCCTGTGGTTCCGTCCCCTTCGAAGCCTCGCTTGAACGATACATGAAATGTTCTATTGGTATTTGTGGACAATGCTGTATTGGGAAAGGATTACGTGTCTGTCTTGATGGCCCTATTTTCGATAAAAAGACCTTATCCAGGGTCAAAGATTTTGGAATCTATCGACGGGATGCGGCAGGACGAAGAATCTCGTTTTAGGAACGACTGGTTCTTCACCACGAGTTATGGTGAATGCGCTTTGCATTGTATCGCTCTTCTCTCGGCTTTATCTCTGCTGGGTATCCGAGAGAGATTAATGAGAAGGGTATGATGTGCTTCGGTAAATGTAGCAACTTCCGCATCCCTGCTACCCGCCCCTCTCGAGGATACAATCCTAGCCAGCAGGCACCAAGCCCTAGATTATGTGCTGCAAGTAGGATGTTCTGTGTTGCTGCTGCACAATCAATCATCCAATAACCTTTGAATTTTTCCAAATCTAGATCGCCGCAGACAAGAATCGCTTTATCAGCATTAGTAAGCATCTGAGCACTAGGATGAAACGTATGGATGACATTGAGGATCGTTCGGTCATCAAGGATGACGAAATGCCATGGTTGCTGGTTACCTGCGGATGGTGCACTAAACGCAGCTTGCAGCAGTTTCTCTACAATATCATCGGCAATTTTTTTCTTTGCATATTTTCGAATACTTCTTCGTGACAGAATTGCTTCAAAAGCGTCCATAGTCATACCCTCCAGAATCAAACATGTTTTTTCTATTTAACGATATCTGGTTTTTTGGATCACAGCGATAAAAATCTGATATGGCCAATTAATGTGTCGATACAACCTTCATGAGAATATTTGATTACCCCGTATCAATGATTGGTGTCGCTACATTACAATTGGATGGATAGTAATATTTGCCAATACCTCTGTTTCTCCCCGTAATCCAAAGAAATTGCCGTACGCTCCAACTTCAACGGTCAACGTCGTGTTTTTGCCATGCGTTTCAAGGGGTAATAATTGGTCATCAGGTCCGACGGTAAAGTTATGGTATTCCCACTCGAATGTCGTGGCCCGATACTTTTCCGATTCATAGAGGAAGAGGAAATACGTATCATTATAAGGAATCGCCAAATAAAATTGTGTATATCGTGGAAGGATCACTCGATAGTCTAATTTGTGTCTAAAGATGACTGTAAAATTCATTTGTTGTATGGTACCATTTATTTCAGGAAAATAGAAATCTCTTACAGCACTTTGATTAATGCTGACCTTTGGATCGAGATCGTTAAAAGAAAATCTGTGAAGGAATGAATCCCAGGATAATGAGACGTTCGCTAAAATATTACCACTGAACGCTACGGTGCTCTGAGGCTTCATTTCTTTTTTGTGTACACTTGCTTGGATTGGAACAACACTCATGATGAGTACGAGGACCGTCGTTGCCAATACTATAAATCTTTTTACTACGTCTTTCATTTGAATCCCCCTTCGATATGGCAATTATATCACATGCCGATATATAAATATTTTGAACAAATCTCGGATGAGAAATCAGGATCATTTAGCGAAAATACCTGGCAGACCAAGGAGGTATTTCACGCGAGTAAACTCACTGAGCCCATAGCCATTTAATTCCACGGTATAACCTGACCACGAAAAGGTACCCTTTGCCAGGCACGGTCCTTCGAACATCCCTGTTCGTGCTAATTTCCACACGTTTTCACAGGTATTATAGACTTCAATATCGAGATTCAATGTCATATCATTTCGAACTGCTTCGATGTGTAATTTCTTCGGATAGTGCATGAATGGGAGACCTTTTGGGGTGGCGGTTTCAGTATACGTAACATCGAATTCATTGAACTCGGTTATATTTCGGTTATTCGGGGAAACAACGATTGATGAGAGAGCAAGATTGAACGGCGTCCGAAGGATAAATTTTGATACATACATTTCCCATCCGTTATCAAAATGAAGATTCGCCCAATCCCATCCCTTGGAAACCCAGCGAGGGATAACAGATTGCCAGACATGATCATGATATCCAATACCACCAACGTGATACTGTTTCCCATCCCAGGTCATATTCCCTGTGACTTTGCACCGTGGAACATAATAATCTCCTCCTGTAATAAGACTCCCCACTGGTAGGTTTGAGCTTCTTCCCTTGACCCAGAGCGGGAGAAAATCTGCAGTAAAGTCTAAATCTGCGATAAAACCTTTTTCATTATTGACGAGATGGATGCGCCAGGTAGGATAAGCCCCTTTGACCCAGCTATTTTCAAACTTTACATCAACACCTGGGCCAGTAGATTGTAGGGTTCCTCTTCGTTTATTAAATGTACTAAAGCTGTAGCTTTTACCGGAATCATCAAATAAGAGGATGAAGAGATTATCCGGTCGTAAGAACAAAATATCTGAATACTTCATTTGGTTGAAACTCACGATCATCGAGTAACCTTGCAGATCACTGTCCGGATTATTGAAAATGACATTATAATACCACCATTCTCGGCGGCTTCCTTTGTGCATCGCTTCGTCTATAGGGAGAAGGATATGTCTCCCTGAATCAATGATACGATTACTTCCCGGGGGTGTAGGTTCTTCATCCTCTGGAAAAGTAAGGGTATTTCCATTGATTTCTGGTATCTGAATGGAATCTGTCTGCTTGGGTTTATATTGAAAAACGAAATAGCTAATGGATGAGATGACGAGGATAGAACACAGCAGAACGGCAAGTGTTTTTCGACGAGACGACTTTCGTTTTTTTATTCGTGGTGATGTAGTTTCCAGGTGTTCATATTCCCGATACCGTTTCCAATAATAGCTCCGACCAAGAAATCTCCAGGTTAATCCAATGCCTACCAGAATGATGGGGATACATATCCAGAGAGGAACATAGACAATCAGATAGTTGATATCTTGTACTGCAGTAAGATGTATGTTCATCGAATCAACTGTCGTGTTATAGGTTAATTCAGCAGCCTCACCAATTGGGTCATTTATCTTTAAATAATTCGTTACGATTCGAGAATTCATCGCTGAAGGATAATACAGCTTCAGGAATTCTGAAAGATACGCGGACAGAACGAGATGTCGATATACATGGATAACATACCCTGTTGACGGATTCACTGTGAGTTGGAGGGTCTCATCGCAGAAATATGTTTTTCCGTGCCAGTTGATCTGTTTGTTGTAGATATCAGAACGCCATACTGAGACCTCTACGCCATCAATGTATCCATTTTGGATGCGCTGCATTTGCCGTACTAGAACAACATTTTCCTTCCCATTTTGCTCACCATTGGACTCTACCCACCCCACCTCGAGGGTATTGATATTATCACGAATGGAAGGGATGCCCATGTGCCCTGCGTCGACATTCGAATATTGCAAGCTTGAGGTATGCGAATCAATCCAATACCACTCGCTGACTTTTTCTGTATTATTGATGACGCTGAGAACATCACCGGTATTGTCATAGATCACGTCATGAATCAACGCTTTGTTCTCCCCTGGTTGGGACTCAGAGACATGGATCACTTCTTTTGCAAGAAAGCTCTTATCAATCGGGGAACGTTCAGGCAATATCCATCGTATGGCAAATGGGATACGTCTCTGATCTTTACCCTTGAGAAAAATACCGTTTCGCTCCCAATAATGCACGGCTCCTTGATCCTCCCAGATATAATCTTTAGGGAGCTTGGTTTCATCAATGACCTGCTGGGGGATAAGATACGCATATGCGATAACCCCTAAAATAAGTAAAAATACCCCGATGGTCAGACCCACATCCTCATATCGTTTAATTTTTATGAAAATGATGGCTAAAAAACAGGGTATCAGTAATGAAACTCCAATGATAGCAAGTATCGTATTCCAAGGTAACGTTTCCCAGGGTGACATATTTGTATCTTCTATTCTTTATAATCCAGCGATTATTAAAACCTTATTGTACAAACCTATCCTTATTATCTATTGAGTATAATCACAGTGTTTAATATGTTCTGATTCTTTTACAGGGATCCACCCCTGCTTAGCCGTATTAAAATACTTATAGAAGAAATAATATGTAGTCTCAGAGGATAATCAATGCCAGAAGACGTAATCCCAGAGGAAATACGAAAAGAATATGAAAAAACAATGCAACGAGCGATTACCAAAAAGATAGGAGCAATGACCATTATCATTATGGAGGATACCTACGATAAAGCCTTAACTGCATTTAATCTCGGAGTCGCTGGTGTTGAAATGGGGATGAATGTCTCTATGTTTTTTACCTCCCGAGGTATCAATATCATTAAAAAATCGTATAAACCCCGGCGTGCTCGATGGGGTGAAGCACCAATCGTCTGGAAAGAAACCTCGATTAAACGCAGAGGCGGTGTCGTACTTGCAGATCTGATGTACCAGGCAAGGGATATGGGTGCTCATTTTTATGCGTGTTATACATCGATGATTTCCACTGGTATGAAAGAATCAATGCTG
>Ga0153915_10002725_pt1 | contig 16093 bp, 15 predicted proteins | sample Opewatmetagenome_2_FD_107003 | JGI IMG/M metagenome (GOLD analysis project Ga0153915, IMG submission 107003) | Freshwater wetland microbial communities from Ohio, USA - Open water 3 Core 3 Depth 3 metaG | ecosystem: Environmental > Aquatic > Freshwater > Wetlands | place: USA: Ohio, Lake Erie...
CCAGGGCCCGGAAGGCATCCAGGGTGAAGGTCCCATAGTTAGCGTTCACGCCGGCGGCCAATTGCGGCGGGGCAAAGCCCAGCATGAGGTCGCGCCAGCCGCCCGCCGCGGCCAGCAGCGCCGCGACGGCGAGGACCGTCACCCAACCCAGCAACCGGCGGATAGGCACCCCCTCCTCTTTCCGGAGGATGGCCTGCATGCCGAATGCCGCCAGCACGGCGGTGCTGAAGGAGACCAGGAAGAAGATCATCCCGGCGCCGCGGGTGAGCTTGATCCCGGGCAGGAACGTGTACGGCAGCCAGTAGAACGGCGTGTGACCCCCAAACGCGAAGAGCACCCCGTATCCGGCCAGGAAGACGAAGAACCAGCTCAGCCGCCGCTTGTCTTTGAGCAGGAACGCGAAGCTGGCCAGCATCAGGGGGACCACGCCCAGGTACTCGCTATGGAGCTTGACGCCGTTGCGCCCCCAGTAGTCCTGCAGCATCCCGGAGAAGCTGGGCCAGACGACGTTGAGCAGCTCCTCGGGAGGCATGGCCCAGGAGGTGGCGTAGTCCCATCCGGTGCTGCTGCTCCCTGCCGCGCCCCGGGGCGAGTAGTGGATGTACTGGGCGAAGGGGATCAGCTGGATGGCGTCGAGCGCGAACCCCACGGCCAGTCCGGTGCCGAACCACAGCATCGAGTGCCACCAGAGGTGGCGCGCCGGTCGCTGCCCGCTCCAGACCACCAGGAACAGCCAGAAGAACCCGGCCGCCATCAGCTCGTAGTAGGTGAGCTGCACGTGAGGCGACAGCAGGCTCAGCCCCACCACCACCCCAAACCCCAGGTAGGGACGCCAGTCCCCCCGGGTCACCCCCCGGTACAGGAACAAGAGGGCCAGCGGGAGCAGCGAGCTCACGATGATCTTGCCGTCGTGTCCGGCGAACACCAGGGATACCACCATCCCGGTGAACAGGTACGCCGCCCCTCCCACGAAGGCGGCGCCCCAGTCCAGCTTGAGCTCGCGCAGGAACACGAACGTGAAGGTTCCGGCCAGGGTGATATGGAGCATCATCCCGAAGGTCATGCCCAGGTCCACGGGCAGGACGAGCCGCAGCAGGAAACCGGGATAGAAGGTGTCGCCGAACGTGGGGTTCGCCGCGTAGGGCATACCGCCGAACAGATACGGCGTCCATTGGGGGACGGCGTGGAATTGCTTGAAGAACTCCGCGGCCACCAGGCGGAAGGGATAGACGCGGTTCATGTCGCTGAGCGCGTTGAACAGGGCGTGCCCGGTCCAGAAGGGCCAGAACGCCAACGCCACCGCCAGCGCGTAGCAGGCGGCGGCGATGAGGGTCGGGTGTCGCTGCGTCAACCGGGACACGAGGGGCTCCTGCCCCGCCCCGTCCGGGGCCCCGGCGCTCAAGCTTTCACAAACCGGTAGACGATCGAGCGGGAGGTGAGCAGGAACGGCGGCGGTACGGGAGGATACAGATAGGTGCCCCGCGTCCCGTCCAGGCGAAACCCGTTCATCTCACCCAGGCGCGTCATGGTCTGCCGGGTCCAGCTGTAGATGTGCCCCTGGCGGTCGGGCACCTTGAACAGGTTCCAGATCAGCTCCTTGACGTGGTACGGATTGGGTACCGACACCATGTACACGCCGCGCTCCTTGAGCACGCGCCGGATCTCCCCCATGGTATGGAAGGGGTTGGGCGTGTGCTCCAGTACCTCCACCATGAACACGAAATCGAACGACGCGTCGGGAAACGGGAGGCCGCTGGAGATGTCGTGGATCATGATGTCCGGCGCTGCGAACTCCGGAGCGATGTCCAGGCCCTGGTACCTGATATCCGGCGGCAGGTACTTGCGGAGGTCGCCGTTGCGGCTGCCGATGTCGAGCACCGCGCTGCCCGGGGCCACCCGCGCCAGGCGGGCGTGGCTCCGGAAGCGCATGCGCTCCTCGCCGGCATTGCGCCAGTTGTGGCGCTCCTGATAGAACGCCCGAAGCTCGGGCGACGAAGGGGCTATGCGGGTGGCCATGGGATGGGCAAATATAACCGCCACGCGACGCGCAGTGGAACCAGCCCGCGTCAGGCGGTGCCACGGCGGCGCTGCGCCAGGGCGTGCGCCGCCAGGACGCCGAGGGCCGTGATCAACTCCACCACCAGGAGCCACACCCGGGAGGCGACCGCCAGAACCAGGGCCGGCCCGCCCCCCAGCGCCGGGCCCAGAGCGGCCACCAGCGCGGCTTCCCGCACCACCAGCCCGGAGGGGGCGAAGACCACGATGAGCCCCGCCACGTAGCTGACGACGAACCCTCCCACCGCCAGCGTGAAGACGGGCGCCTGGGATCCCAGCAGGCCGTGGCCGAACAACCAGAACGCCACCCCATAGGTCACCCAGGGCACGCAGAGTCCGGCGACGTACCAGGCGAACCCGCCGGTGGGCATCGGGGGCCAGGTGATGTCTCGCCGCAGGGCCCGGCTCACCAGCCTGCCCACCAGCGGCATGAGCCGCGGCAGCAGGATCACCAGCAGGACCATAGCGCCTGCGGTGAGCGCCAGCAGCTCGCCCGGCTGAATCCCGTAGGTCCAACGCGCCAGCAGCGCCGGCGCCCAGGCCGCCGCCACGGCAAGGCCGGTGAAGACCAGCACCACCTGTTGCAGCAGCACCGCCGCCGTGGCGGCAACCGGGGACACATCGCGCTCGTGCGACATCGCGGCGACGCCCACCAACTGCCAGACCATGCCGGGGATGAACCGCGCCAGGTTGCTCACGAACCACACCCGCGCCGCCTCGAGGTAGGGGAACCGCTGGTCCCACCACTTCAGGCTCCAGACCCAGAGGAAGACCAGGAAGAGATAGGTGGCGCCGGTGAGGAGGGACCCCGCCACGATGGGCAGCCACATCAGGTGCAGCTGTCCCAGGTTGATGGTGCCCCAGCTGGCCGCCGCGGTGCGCACCAGGAACCAGGTTCCCGCCCCCAGGGCTGTGACCTGCGCCAGGATTCCCAAGACTCGGCGTGAAGGCATCGGCGGCGGGCAAACTGCACGGTCGTACGACGCCAGCGCAAGGTTATACTTTAGAGCGCCATGCGCATCCTCCACGTCGTCACCGCCTTCCCACGCCACGCCGACGACGTCATCACTCCCTGGTTGGTCGAGCTAATCCAGCGGCTGCGGGCCCAAGGCCACGAGGTCGAGGTCTTCACCTCGGCCTATCGGGGCGGCGGAAACCGGGAATTCCAAGGCATCCCGATCCATCGCTTCCGGTATTTCCCGGCGCGGTTCGAGGACCTCACCCACGACGAGGCGGTCCCGGAGCGCATCAAACGCGGCTGGAGGTATCGCCTGGCGGTGCCCTGCTACCTCCTGGCCGGCATGCTGGGCGCCTGGCGCCTCTGCCGCCGGCGCCGGTACGACGTGATCCACGTCCACTGGCCCATGCCGCACGCGCTGTTCGGCTGGTCGGGACGCGCCGCCTGCGGGGCGCGGCTGGTGACCACGTTCTACGGGGTGGAGCTGCGCTGGGTGAAGAGCAAGATGACCTGGCTGCGGGGTTTCCTGGCCCGCGCCGCGACCTCCTCCGATCGAGCCGTGGCGATCTCGGGATACACGGCCGCGGAGATCCGCGAGCTGGCGGACGTCCCGGTGACCGTCATCCCCTACACCACCGGCTTGCCGGAGCCATCGGGCGGGCGGGCGCCGGGAACGGCGAGCCCCTTCCCCGTCCTGTTTGTGGGCCGCCTGGTGGCCCGCAAAGGGGTCTCTACCTTGCTCCAGGCCGCGCGGCGGCTCACCCCGGCGTTAGGACTCCGGGTCATCGTGATCGGCGAGGGTCCGGAGCGGCCCAGGCTGGAAGCCGAGATCGTGCGGGAGGGGCTACAGGGCGTGGTGGAGCTGCGCGGCCGGGTCTCCGCCGCCCTTCTGCTCCGCGCCTACCAGGAGGCCGGTGTGCTGGTGCTGCCCGCCGTGGTGGACGAGCGTGGCGACACGGAAGGGCTGGGCGTGGTCCTGCTGGAGGCCATGAGTTGTGGGACGCCGGTGATCGCGAGCGAGATCGGCGGGATCACCGACATCGTGACCCCGAATCAGACGGGGTTGCTGGTGCCGCCGGGAGATGCCGCGGCGCTGGCGAAGGCGATCGAGCGGTTGGCGCGAGATCCCGCCCTGTGGCGGCGACTGGCGGAGGCCGGCCGCCGGCGGTTCCGCGACGACTTCAGCTGGACGGCCATCACCCGTCGCTGGGAAGAGGTCTACCGCGCCGCGGTCAGCCCTTCCGGTCCCGCCGCTCCAGGCTCTGGCTGAGCTGCTCCACCGCCCGGGAGAGCGCCCGGACTTCATCGCGGGTGCCCGCGACCGTTTCGCCCAGAAAGCCCACCCCGATGAGCACGATCCCGGAGAGCATCAGCAGCATCACCGCGTAGAGGAGCGGCCGGAATCCCAGGTCGAAGCCGAACCGCAGCACGAACGCCACGATCCCCACCAGGAACCCCGCGGCCAGCAGGAAGGCGCCCCAGAGTCCGAAGAACAGCATCGGCTTGCGCCCGAACCGCAGCTGGAACCACACGGAGAGTAGATCGAACACCCCTACCGGAATCCGGCCGATGCCGAACTTGGACTTTCCCGCCCGGCGCGGGTACAGCTTCACCGGCGTCGCCTTCACCCGGTAGCCATCCGCGGCGGCGATCACCACCATGAACCGGTGCCAGTCGGGACGGGGCGGCACCGATCCCATGATTTCACGCCGATAGGCCCGCACCGCGTTGAGGTCGGTGACCCGCACCCCGAACAGCCAGCGGCATAGCCGGTTGTACACCCCGGAGACGAAGGCCTTCTCGTAGGCTCCTTGCTTGGTCCCGGTGACGATGTCGGCCGCGCCGGCCAGGATGGGGCCGACCAGCGACGGGATCTCTTCCGGAAGGAACTGCAAGTCGGCAGGATAGAACACGAAGATCCGGCCCCGGGCCGCGTCGCCGGCCGATCGCAGCGCTTCGGCGATCCCCCGCTGGGTACGGTGGGCCACCACCCGGAGGAAGGGCTGCTCCGTGGCCAGCCGGCCCAGCACCGCCGCGGAATCGTCCTGGCTGCCGTCGTCCACCACCACCACTTCGCAGGTGTAGGGCAGGTCGCGGAAGGCTTCGGCGCAGAGCCGAACGAACTCCGGCAGGTTTTCCGCCTCGTCCTTGGCGGGGACCAGGACGGAGACGTCCACCTCGCCTCCCGGGCGGGCCAGGCTCATACCCGCCGCCGCATCCGGGCGGGCAGGATCCCCAGCTGGTCCCGGTACTTGGCCACCGTGCGCCGGGCGATCTGAATCCCCCGCGCCTTGAGGGCCGAGACGATCTGGGAGTCGGTCAAGGGATCCTCGAGCCGCTCATCGCCCACCAGCTTCTGGATCTGGGCTTTCACCGACCGGGCGCTCGCGTCTTCGCCGGTGGTGGTCTCCAGGCTGCTGGAGAAGAAGAACTTGAGCGGCAGGACGCCGCGCGGGGTCTGCACCCACTTCTGATTGGTCACCCGGCTCACGGTGGACTCGTGCATGTTGATCACCTCGGCCACCTCACGGAGGGTGAGCGGCTTGAGGTGTTCTACGCCCTTCTCGAAGAAGTCCCGCTGCCGGTCCACGATGAAGTTCATGACTTTGAGCATGGTCTGACGCCGCTGCTCGATGGCCTGGATCAGCCAGGTGGCGCTGTTCAGCTTGGCGGTGACGAACTCGCGGTTCTCGCCCACGAATTGTTTCTTGTCCGCCGCCAGCTCCCGGTAGGTCCGGCTGAGGCGCAGCCGGGGCGCGCCCGCGTCGTTGAGGAACACCCGATACTCGCCGTCGATCTTCTCCACCACCAGGTCGGGCGTGACGTAGGCGTCGTCGCTACGGGAGAACCGCAACCCGGGCTTGGGGTCCAGCTTGGCCAGGGCGTCCGCCGCTTCCTGGACCGCCTTGGGGTCCAGGCTGTAGCGCTTGGCGAGCTCACTCCAGCGATGGGCGATGAGATCGTCGAACGCCTCGTTGACCAGCCGGTATGCCAGGGTCTCCGTCTGCTGCATTTCCCGGAGCTGGAGGAGCAGGCACTCCCGGAGATCCCGCGCGGCGATGCCCGGTGGATCCAGCCCCTGCATCACGTTCAGCAGCTCCTCGGCCTCAGCCAGCGCGAAGGCCCGGGCTTCGTCCCCGGGTTCCCGCCCGTCCTCCTGCCGCTCCTCCCGAGCCTTGGCCAACGCCTCGTTGGTCCCCTCAACAATCTGCTCCAGCGAGGCCTGCAGGTAGCCGTCCTCGGCGATGTTCCCCAGGAACTCTTCGGCCAGGAACTCCTGGCGCGGCGTGAGGGCTTGGAGGCGGAGCTGGTCCCGGAGATGGTCGGCCAGGTCGGGCGTCTCCACCGGCACCCGCTCGAAGAACTCGCGCTCCTCGTATTCCTCCCGCGCGCCCCCCACGTTACCGAAGCCGTCGAGCAGGATGTCCTCCCAGTTCATCTCCTCGGCGTTCTCGGCGTCTTCCCGCTCCTTCTGCTCCGCCTCGGGCTTGGCTTCCGGCGGGGCCTCGGGCTCATCGCCCTCCACCAGCTCCAGGAAGGGGTTGACCAGCAGCTCCTCCTTGAGATGCTGCTGGAGGTCCTGCAGCGGCATGTAGAGCAAGTCCATGGCCTGGTAGAGCCGAGGATTCATCCTCAGCTCCTGGCGCATGATCGCCTGCTGCTGCATGGAGGGCTTCATGCCGCGGCCCCCAGACGCGCCCGCAGGCGCGCCGTCAGCGTGGGTCCCAGATACAGATCGGCCACCCGGTCGTCGAACACCAGGTCCCGCACGCTCCCGGACACCTGGACCTTGCCCTCGAAGACGATGTAGGCCCGATCCACGATGTCCAGCGTCTGCTCCACGTTGTGGTCCGTGATCAACACGCCGATCCCCCGCCGGCGCAGCCCCGCCACGATGGTTTGGATGTCGTTCACCGCGATGGGATCCACCCCGGTGAACGGCTCGTCCAGCAACAGGAAGCGCGGCTGCGTCACCAGGGACCGGGTGATCTCCAGCCGGCGCCGCTCGCCTCCCGAGAGGGTGTAGGCCCGGGCGGTCCGCAGGTGTTTGAGCGAGAGATCGTCCAGCAGGTGCTCCAGCCGCTCCGCCCGCTCGGGATCGCTCATGGGCAGGGTCTCGAGAATGGCCATCACGTTCTCTTCCACCGTCAGCTTCCGGAACACCGACGGTTCCTGCGCCAGATAGCCGATCCCCCGCCGGGCCCGCCGGTACATGGGCAGCGAGGAGATGTCTTCGCCGTCCATGGAGATCCGGCCGGCGTCGGGACGCACCAGGCCCACGATCATGTAGAACGTCGTGGTCTTGCCGGCCCCGTTGGGCCCCAGCAGCCCGACGATCTCCCCCTGGCGCAGCTCCAGATCAACGTTGTCGACAACCTTCCGGCGCCGGTAGGCCTTGGTGAGGCCCCGGGCGCCCAGCACGCTTCCCTCCACCGCCCGCGCCGATACCCCGGCGGTCTCGGCGGCCTGGACCGCTTCCAGCGCCAGCGCCACCAGTCCATCCCGGGACGGCAAACGCTCGCCAGCCAGCGAGGGCCACAGCGCCGGATGCAGGCCCACGGGCGTCCCATCCTCGGGCGGTTGGGGGAAGGGGGCCAGCAGGTGGTCAGTGACCAGCCGGGGGAGCACCGATTCGGCCAGATGCCGGCGCACCTGATCCACCGACAGCACGCCGCCCTCGGCGCGCGACTCGCCAAAGGCCCGCTGCCGCAGGACGAGATAGTCTTCCCGGTACTGGACGGCCAGGTCGCCGAACGCCGCGGTGCCTTCGGGGCCACAGCGCCCCAGCAACGCCGCCAGGGCCAACGGCAGCGACGGATCCCGCCCGGCCAATGCCGCGCGCAGGGTCTCGTTCACGGTTTCTTGACCGGCTCCAGATACACTCCGTCTCCCCCTTCCAGCACCTTCACCCGGTGCACGCCCTTCTCGTCGAACGCCGCCTGCAGGCGCCTCCCCCGGGAGTAGTTGATCCCCGCCAGGGTGGAGCCGTCCGCGTCAAAGACCCGGTAGTAGGCCCTGGCGGCACCTCGGGCTTCCAGCTCCGTCAGGATCCGCTCGCCGGCGGCGGTCGTATCGAACCGGGCGATGAGGGAGTCGCCTGCCACCCAATCGGGTTGCCCATCCAGCGAATCGCGCGCCGCCGTCGAGACCGCCTTGCCAAAGCCCCGCAACTCCGTGAGACGCTGGCCGGGCGTGTCCAGCGCAACCGAGTCCGCCTTCATGGTGTAGCGCACCGACCGGGCGTCGGGCCGCAGCGAATCACCCCAGGCGGTGCCGTGCTCGATCTGCTCCCGGACCACGTCGAAGGCAATGGTGTCCGCCCGGAGACGCCAATCGCTGCTGGTGGCATCGCCCAGGCCTTGCGCCTCCGCCCAGGACAGCTTGCGATCGGTCATCTTGAACACCACGCGCCGGCCGGACAGCGAGTAGGCGTTGGTTCCGCGACCCTGCACCTGTGCGTGACCGATGAACGATCCCTTCCCGGCTCCCAGATTCAGCTCGGCGCTGTCCGACTGCGAACGGAAGTCCCTGCGGTCAATGGTCACGTTGCCGCCGGCCCAGGTGCGGTCGTCGCCCCGCAGGCGTACCTGTTGGCCCACGATGACGTAGGGTTCCGCGGTATCGCCTTTGGCCCGGTAGCGCACGGTGGGCCGATTAGTGGCCAACATTTCCGCCGTGTCCCGAGCGCCCGGCGCCGCCCGCCAGTAGGTCAACGCCGATCCGTCCAGCTGCGAGCCGGTTTCCAGGTTCACCAGATGTACATCGCCGTAGGCTTCCAGCCGCTCGTCCCGGGTGAAGTAGCTGGCCCGCTGGGAGTCCAGCGTCACCGTCGAGTCCCGGAAATGCACGTGCCCCACGAAGTCCACCCGCTCGCGCTCGGAGTAGTAGGCTCCGCTGTCGGCCCGCATCCGGGTGGGCCGGCCATGGCAACTGGCCCATACGCCGCCTCCCCCAAACCAGTGCACCACGCCGGGAGCAACCTCCGACTGGCGCCCCTGGCCGCCCACGGAATCCAACTGCACCGTGCAGGTCGCGGGGCCCTGCGCCGCGGCCGCGGCGGGGACCAGCGGCGCAGCCGCGAGGAGCAGCATCAGGCCGCGCCACCGCTTCACGGCCGCGGCGCTCCCTCGCGCACGATGCCGCGCCGCGGCCGCGTCGTCAGCACGTCCTTGAACTCCGGATCCGAGGTGAAACCGTCTCCCTCCAGGTGCCGGTCGGGGCTGTCGAACACGAAGGCGCTCGGCCCGCTGATCTTGTCGCTGCCGCGGTTGTAGCTGAGCACCGAGGTGGTGAGCCGACGACGGTCCGGCGTCACCGCCACCACGTCTCCATCCGCTTCCATGTTGCCGCTGCGCCAGTCGTAGGTGCCGGTCCGCGAGGTGAGGCGCGAGGTCTCAACGCCCTGCGGCGAGTAGAAGATCACGCTCACGCCCACCAGATCGGCGCGCTGGGACGACTGATAGAAGTACGCGGTGTCCGCCTCCAGGTGGGCCCGCAGCACGCCGTCCAGGGTGAGGTTGTGCTTCAAGCGAAACAGGACCTGATCGGCCGAATCCCGCACCACGGTCGCGGTGGGCGGGGTGTCCACGCCGCCGCACGCCGCGCAGATCCAGAGCAGGCCGATGAGCACCTGCGACCTCACCGCGATCCCTCCCCTCGCGCGCAATGCCAGACGTCCAGCGCCCGGCTGATCAGGTCCGGCAGCTCGGTCAGGGGCCACATGGTGGCGGCGTCGCTGGGGGCGTGGTTGGGATCGGGGTGGGTCTCCAGGAAGAAACCGTCGGCGCCCGCGGCCGCGGCCGCGAACAGCAGCGCCGGCACCTCTTCCCGGCAACCGCCCGTGGCGCCCGCGCGCCCCCGCCCGGGGCGTTGCACCGAATGCGTGGCGTCGAACAGCACCGGCACCTCCGCCGCCGCGCGGATGCGGGCGAAGCCCCGCATGTCAACCACCAGATCCTCGTACCCGAAGAAAGTGCCGCGCTCGGTGACGGCGATATCGGGAGCGGCGGGAGAGGCGGCGGCAGAGGCAGAAGCGGCGGCACTGGCTTCCCGCACCTTCTCCACCGCGGCGGCCATGACCTGGGGCGATGCCCACTGGCCCTTCTTCAGGTTTACCGGCTTCCCCATCGCTCCCACCGCCACCAGCAAGTCGGTCTGCCGGCAGAGGAACGCCGGCACCTGCACCGCGTCCACCACCTGACAGGCCGGGCCCACCTGGGATACCTCGTGCACGTCGGTCAGCACCGGCAGGCCGCTGGCGGCGCGCACCCGCTCCAGGGCCCGGAGTCCCTCCTCCAGGCCCGGGCCACGGGGGGCATCGCCCCGGGTCCGATTGGCTTTGTCGAAGCTGGCTTTGTACACGACGCGAAGGCCGAGCGTGCGGGAGAGCTCGGCCAGGAGAGTGGCGACGCGGAGGTTCACGTCGTCCGACTCCACCACACACGGGCCCGCCACCAGCACCGGGCCCGGTGCCCACAGCGCGGTCATGTCACGCGCGCGGTTTCCGCGAGCGCGGTCGCCGGCCGGGCGGCACGCTGCCGGTGCTCGAGCGACGCCTTGATGAAGCTCGCGAACAGGGGGTGAGGACGGGTGGGCCGCGAACGCAGCTCGGGGTGGAACTGACAGCCCACAAACCAGGGGTGCTCGGGGAACTCCACCATTTCCACCAGCGACCCGTCCGGCGAGAGGCCGGTGCACCGCAGGCCATACTCGGCCAGCAGGTCCCGATAGCTGTTGTTGACCTCGTAGCGATGCCGGTGCCGCTCGCTGACCTGGTCCGCGCCATAGATCTGCGCCACCCGCGACCCGGGCCGCAGGCGGCAGGGATACGCCCCCAGGCGCATGGTCCCACCCAGGTTCTCCACGTCGCGCTGCGAGTTCATCAGCGAGATGACCGGGTTCTCGCAGTCGGCTTTGAACTCGCTGGAGTTGGTCTCGGGAAGCTGGCACATGTTGCGGCCGAACTCGATGATCGCCACCTGCATCCCCAGGCAGATCCCGAAGAAGGGGAGCTTGTTCTCCCGGGCCCAGCGGACGCCCTCCACCATGCCCTCAACACCCCGCACCCCAAAGCCACCCGGCACCAGGAGTCCGTCGTAGGGCGCGAGCAGGCGGCCCGCCGCAGCCTGGTCGGTTAATTCGTCGCTCGCCACCCAGGTGAGGTCTACGCCCGCGTCGTTGGCGATGCCCCCATGCGTGAGGGCTTCGCGGATGGAGGTGTAGGAGTCGGTAAGATCGGTGTACTTCCCCACGATGGCGATGTGCACCCGCTGGCTGGGCTCCCGGATGCGCTGCACCATGGCGGCCCAGGGCCGGAGATCGGGCTCCTTGACGTCGAGCTGGAGCCTGCGGCACACCTCCCGATCCATCCCCTGCTCGTGCAGCATCAGCGGCACCTCGTAGATGGTGCTCGCGTCCCGGTTCTCGATCACGCACCCGAAATCCACGTTGCAGAACAGCGCGATCTTCCGCTTGATCGGCTCGGACAGCTCGTGCTCGGTCCGGCACACCAGCACGTCGGGCTGAATCCCGATCTCCATCAGCTCCCGCACCGAGTGCTGGGTGGGCTTGGTTTTGAGCTCGCCGCTGGCCGCCACCCGCGGCACCAGGGTCACGTGGATGAACAGGGTGTTGTCCCGGCCGATCTCCTGGCGGAATTGCCGGATGGCCTCCAGGAACGGCAAAGACTCGATGTCGCCCACGGTGCCGCCTACTTCGGTGATGACCACGTCATGGTCGGGCGCCAGGCGTTTGATGGCGGTCTTGATCTCGTCGGTGATGTGGGGAATCACCTGGACCGTGCTGCCCAGGTACTCACCCCGCCGCTCCTTGGTGATCACCGACTGGTAGATGCGGCCGGTGGTGACGTTGTTGGTCTGCGACAGCGAGCGGTCGATGAACCGCTCGTAGTGGCCCAGGTCGAGATCGGTCTCCGCCCCGTCGTCCGTCACGTACACTTCACCGTGCTGGAAGGGCGACATGGTGCCCGGATCCACGTTGATGTAGGGATCGAACTTCAGGATCGTCACCTTGAGGCCCCGCTCGACCAGCAAACGCCCCAGGGACGCCGCGGTGATGCCCTTGCCCAGGCTGGAAACCACGCCACCGGTGATGAAGATGTACTTGGTGCTCATTCCGATTCACCCCCAGGTCGGGACCGTGAGCCGACTCTCCACCTCGCGCACATCCTCCTCCGTGTCCACCGCGGGGGCGGCCGGGGTGGCCTGTACCGCCACCCCTATGGTGAAGCCGTGGGCCAGCGGCCGGAGCTGCTCCAGGCGCTCGCGCTCTTCCTCCGCCGTGCGCGGCAACGCCACCCAACGCCGCAGCGCCGCCGCCCGGTAGGCATACACCCCCAGGTGCTGGAACACCGCCTGGCGCCGGGAGCAGGCAGGCGCCTCCGGCGTACGGAAGAACTCCACCGCCCGTCCCCGCCCGTCCACCATCACCTTCACCCGTTGCGGATCGCGCAGGTCGCCGGGCGAAAGCGGCGCCGCCGCCGTCCCCACGTCGTCCCCCGAGACCACCACCCGGTCCACAGCCCCGCACACCGCCGCCCGCTCGATCAGCGGCTCATCGCCCTGCACGTTGAGCACCAGATCGTGCCTCTCGTACTCTGGACGCTCCAGCACGGCCGCGGCCCGCTCGGTGCCGGATCCCAGCGAGGCGGCGGTCAACACCGTCTCCACCGGGAGGCCCGATACGGCCTCGACCACGCGGGCGTCATCGGTGGCAACCACCACACGGACGTCCAGCTCGAAGTCCAGGATGCGTCGAGCCACCAGGCTGATGAGCGGCTCGCCGGCGATGAGGCGAAGAGGCTTCTGACTTAAGCGGGTAGACCCAAGGCGGGCAGGAATGACGCAGAGGATGCGCACGGCAGAAGTTAATACGGCCCGGTATCTCTGTCAAAAGTCGTGCCGCCGCGACAGGGGCTCGGGGCGAATGGCGCAACGCTGTCTATAGCATGGCGTTACGACACTGGCACGACTCTTTCTCTTACCCTTGCGGATTGCACCAGGGAGACAAAATTGGCCAGCAACGTCCGTCCTACTTCGGTCCCCACCGACTCGGGGTGGAATTGCACGCCAAAGACCGGATGCGACCGATGCTCCAGCCCCATGATCTCGCTGCCGGGGCTGCGGTCAGCGGTCCAGGCCGTGACCTGGAGGTCCGGCGGCAGCGAGGCGGGGTCCACCACCAGGGAGTGATATCGCATGGCCGGGAACGGGCTGGGGAGCCCGGCAAATACGCCCACGCCGTTGTGCTCGATGGGCGAAGCCTTCCCGTGCATGATGCGGTCGGCCCGGATGATCCGCCCGCCGAAGGCCTCCCCGATGGCTTGATGTCCCAGGCAGACGCCCAGAACCGGCACGCGACCCGCGAAGGCCCTCACCAGCGGAACACTGATCCCCGCCGTGCTAGGTACGCCAGGCCCTGGTGAAATCACCACCGCCGCGGGCCGCATGGCCTCGGCCTCGGCCACGGTGATCTGGTCATTGCGCCGAACCACCGGCTGGGCGCCCAGCTCACCCAGGTACTGGACCAGGTTGTAGGTGAACGAGTCGTAGTTGTCGAGGACCAGGATCATGAACGGAAGATACCACCGCGGCGCACGGGCGCCCGGGACGGGCGCCCGGCCGGCCGCTTCACTTCCCTATGACGATCAGGGCGCCCGCGACCACCGCGAGGATTCCCATCACCAGCCCTAAGCCTCTAAAGCTGAAGTTCACCAGTCCCATGAGCCCGTGCAGGATGAACCAGATGCCCACCAGCAACATGCCGAGGTTCCTCTTCATGACAGGTCTCCTTGTGGGTGGGGAGGTGAGGGATCGTGCCTAAGCTGCGCCCGCCGGCACCGGGCGCAAGGGGTCAAGCCCGGGGATGGAAGCTCTTGTGGACCGACCGCAGGTAGTCCCGGTCCACGTGAGTATAGATCTGGGTAGTCGAAAGATCCGCGTGACCCAGCATCTCCTGCACCGCTCTCAGGTCGGCCCCGCCCTCCAGGAGGTGGGTGGCGAAGCTGTGGCGCAGGGTGTGCGGCGTCACCCGCTTCTTGAGGCCGGCGCGGGCGGCGGAGCGTTTGATGATGCCCCACGCCCCCACCCGCGAGAGCGGCTGGCCCCGGGCGTTGAGGAAAAACCGGCCATGGGTCTTCCCCTTGTCCAGCCCCGGCCGGATTTCGCGCCCGTACAGCGCCGCTGCGCCCAGCGCCCGCCGGCCGATGGGGACCAACCGTTCCTTGGACCCTTTCCCCATCACCCGGATGAGCGCTTCGTCGAACCAGATGTCCGCCGTGTTGAGGCCTACCAGCTCCGAGACCCGGATGCCGGTGCCGTAAGCCACCTCCAGCAGCGCCCGGTCGCGCCATCCCAGCGGCTCGTCGGGCGTGGGCGCGCCGAGGAGCGCCTCGACCTCCGCCACGCTGAGGACCTCCGGCAGCCGCTGCCACATCTTGGGCAGCTCGATCCCCCCGCTGGGATCCCGCGCCACGTGGCCCTCCGCCACGAGAAACCGGTAGTAGGTCCTGAGGGCGGAGATCTGACGGCGGATGCTGGAGGGGGCCAATCCCATGTCCTTGAGTTGATACACGAAATCGCGGAGCTGTGGCGCGGTGACGGCGGCGGGTCCCTCCACGCGCCGGTCTATCGCATATCGGGCAAAGCGCCGGACGTCGCGCAGGTAGGCCTGAACCGTGTTGCCGCTGTTACCGGCTTCGACGTTGAGATACTCGGCGAAGCCTTCCAGCCAGAACGCGCGGGTGAGGTCAGGCACGCTGGCGGCGCCTCCACCACAGGACGCCGGCGCCGGCGAGCAGCGTCACCCCGGCGATCAGGGCGATCCGGTTAAAACGCCCGACCAGGGTGACCACGTCGTCCACCCGGGTTATCAGCGTGGCGGCCAGGAAGGTGAGCGTCCCATACCAGATCCCCGACGCCAGGGCCATGGGCGGCACCGCACGCCAGAAGCCCAGTCGTACCACGCCGGCGAAGGGCGGCACCACGCCGCGCACCCCGGGAATGAACCGGCTCAGGAAGATGCCCCAGCTCCCGTGGTCGCGGTACAGGCCTTCCAGGCGGGCCAGTCGGCGCGGATGCATGAGCCGGCGGCCAATCCGGCCCCGGAAGAAGGGACGGCCCACCACCCGGCCGGCGTAGTAGACCGACGCGGCCGTGGCGACATTGGCGACCCAGGTGACGAGGAAGACGTTGAGCGCGGAGACCGTGCCGGCGGTGGACAGGAAGGCACCGATGGCGACGGCGGTATCGGCGGGAATCGGGGGGAACACGTTCTCGGCCGCCGCCATGACACCGATCACCGTATAGACGGCGCCGGGCGGCAGGGCGATAAGGCGCTGGATCAGGTCGTGGAGCAGATCACGCGCCTCCCAGCGAGGCGATGGCAAACACCTGTAAGCCCTTCCCGGCCCCGACGTCGTCCATCTTCTCGGTGGTCTTGCCCTTCACCGACACTGCGCCGGTGGAGACGCCCAGGACGGCGGCAAGGTTGGCGCGCATGGCCTCGGCGTGGGGCGCCAGCCGGGGCGCTTCCGTTATCACCGTGACGTCCACGTTGACGATGGTGTAGCTCGCCGCGACGACGCGCCGCCTGACCTCCGCCAACAGCTGCATCGAGTTGGCGTCCTCCCAGCGGGGGTCCGTGTCGGGGAACAGCCGGCCGATGTCTCCCATGGCCGCAGCGCCCAGCAGGGCGTCGCTCACGGCGTGGGCCACCGCGTCGCCGTCGGAATGGCCCACCAGGCCGCTCTCGTGCGGGATGGTGACGCCCCCCAGCACCAAGGGGCGCCGGGCCCCGAAGGCGTGGGAGTCGTACCCCAGGCCGAAGCGTTGCCGCATGAGGTCATTGTACGGGATCGGCGAGGGGAGCGGTAGCCAGCGGCCCGGCGCGCTCGCCGCCTGCGTCTCCACCTTGCCGCTGGGCCGCCGCCCCCGCAATCTGGTGCCATGCTGCCGGACCGAACCGATCCTTTCCTTCCCCTGCAGGAGGCCCTCAAGGGACGATACTCCCTGGAGCGCGAGCTGGGGCGAGGGGGCATGGGGATCGTCTATCTGGCCCACG